>OKSB01000014.1_pt1 | contig 161012 bp, 147 predicted proteins | sample 1601171 | NCBI WGS metagenome assembly OKSB01 (sample SAMEA3541496, study PRJEB24748) | human gut metagenome | biome: human gut; feature: human-associated habitat; material: faeces | place: China | collected 2012 | reverse complement strand
CCCTTTCAAACGAGAGCCCAGTGAAACGGGTCTCGTTTGAGAGCTTGTCAAAAATACTTTTTGACAAGCTCTTGTTATTTCGTTTCCTGCTTGCCGCTTTCGGCGGCGGAGGAGCGGCGGGCGGAGCGTCTGCGCCTGCGGCGGCGTGCGGCAGACGGACGCGCGGCCAGTGTGTCATATTTCTGCGCGGCCTCGCTGTTGCCCTCATAGACAAGACGGCTGGCGCGCTGCGTGCCGCCGGGCTCGTCGCTGATGCGGATGCGGACCAGATAGCGCCCGTGCTCCGGGCACTCGGCCATCGCCATATAGCGGTGGCCCTGCTGCGAGATCCAGCGGCCGTTGCGCATGCTCTTGCCGCATTTCGGACAGTGGTTCTCGCGGCTTGTCATGGCTTCTATGGCGGCCTCACGGGTCGCGTAGCCATGGAAGACAGAACGGCTGATGCAGCCTGCGGGCGGATCGCCGTGGAAGCCGTCCGCATGGCTCTGCAGGGCCTGCTTATATTCTGCAATGCCGCGCGGCAGGTCCAGACGGCTGCAGATGATGGCCGTGTGGTAGGCATCACCGAGCGCGTCGTGCGCCGGGCGCGACGGCTCGATGCCGAGCAGCTCCATGGCGGTCGAGAGGGCCTTCTGAGTGTTGCCACAGCCGGTCTGCGCATTGAAGATCATCTGCGCATTGTACCACTGCGTGATCCAGTCCGGCTCGCCGTCGTGCAGCAGGATATTGTCCTCCAGCACCGTGATGTCGTCAAAGCCCCACGTCAGGAAGATGCAGGGGCCGCCGATCCAGTCACGGAAGCGCTCGAGCGCCTCGGGGAAGGAAAGACCCTCCTCGCGCAGGCGGGCGTCGCGCAGTCCTGTGAGCTTGGAGACGCGGCTGTTGAGCTTTTTATAGTATTTGGGGCGCACCAACACCTGAAATTCATCGGCGATCTTGCCGGTCTCGAGCAGGCGCACTGCGCCGATCTGAATGATCTCCCCGTGGATCTGCACCGGCAGCACCTTCTGCGCCGCATAGGAGCCGGGCCACGGCTGATTCCACTCCATGTCCAGAACGATATACTGCATGGATATTCCTCCGCCTTCTGATTCACAATCAACTTAAATCATATCATACTTTTCTCAGCACCGCAACAACACTTTTTGCGCTGCGGCATAGAATGGAAAAAAAGAAGAAAGCCAAAGCAGACTGTCAGAAAACCTGCCCGGACGAACGTTTCGGAGGAGCGGCAAAATTGCAAAATCAAACTACAAACTACAAAATTTTGCTTTGAAATTTTTTGGCGGAAAAGTCTGAGAGGTTTTTGACAAGAGGAAAAGGAGAACTGTTTATGCCGTTTTTATTTCTGAGTCCCTCCACACAGGCGGGCAATCCCTATGTGACGGAGGGAAATGAGCGCCTGTGGATGAACCGCATCGCCGACCGGATGGAGCCGTATCTGCGCGCCTCCGGCATCAACGTCACCCGCAACGACCCGGAAGGGACGGTCGGCACGTCTATCCGCGCCTCGAACGCCGGAAACTATGATTTCCATCTTGCCCTGCACAGCAACGCCGCGCCGCCGCAGTCGGCCGGGACCGTGCGCGGCATCGACCTCTATTATTATCCCGGCAGCACGGACGGCCTGCGGATGGCTAATATCCTGGCGGATAATCTGCGCGAGATCTATCCGCTGCCGCAGAGAGTGCGGCCGCTGGCCTCGACGTCCATCACGGAGATCCGACGCGTGCGTGCACCGTCCGTGCTGGCGGAGCTGGGCTATCATGACAACCGCGCCGATGCCGAATGGATCGAAAACAACCTCGAGGCCATTGCGCGCAGTCTGACCCTGTCCGTGACGGAGTATTTCGGCGTGCCGTTCCTTTCGCCGCGGCCGGAGCGGGAGGGGGTCGTGTCCGTGAACAGCGGGAATCTTCTGCTGCGCGGCGCTCCGGCCACGACTGCCCGCATTCTCGCGCGCATGCCGAACGGCGCGCCGGTGCGTATTCTCAATTCCTATGACGACTGGTCCGTCGTGGATTATGACGGCCTGCTCGGCTGGGCGAAAAGCGAGTATCTGCGGCCGCTTCCGTGACATTGCGACAAAAAGCCCGCCGTGCCCAAAAATAAGACAGCTTTTCCGCTGTGCCTGAAATTGCGGCACGGCGGAATTTCTGTCTATTGTGCGGAAAAGACGGGCATCTTATAATAAGGCTACAAATTCGATAGAAACTACGGAGGAACTGAGCATGTATTATTCCAGTGGTAATTATGAAGCGTTTGCCCGCCCGCAAAAGCCGCAGGGCGTTGACGAAAAAGCCGCATATCTCATCGGCTCCGGCCTTGCCGCTCTGGCGGCTGCCTGCTATCTTGTCCGAGATGGTCAGATGGCCGGTGAGCGGATCCATATTCTGGAGAAGGACCCGATCCCCGGTGGCGCGTGCGACGGCTATCAGTATACCGACATCGGCTATGTCATGCGCGGCGGCCGCGAGATGGACAACCATTTCGAGTGCATGTGGGACCTGTTCCGCTCCATCCCGTCCATTGAGACGGAGGGCGTGAGCGTGCTGGACGAGTATTACTGGCTCAACAAGGCCGATCCGAACTACTCGCTCTGCCGCGCCACGGAGAAGCAGGGCCAGGATGCCCATACCGACAAGAAGTTCGGCCTGTCCGACAAGGCCGCAATGGAGATCATGAAGCTGTTCTTCACGCCGGATGAGGAGCTCTACAACAAGCGCATCGACGAGATATTCGATCACGAGGTGCTCGATTCGAACTTCTGGCTCTACTGGCGCACGATGTTCGCCTTTGAAAACTGGCACTCCGCGCTGGAGATGAAGCTGTATCTTAAGCGCTTCATCCATCATGTCGGCGGCCTGCCCGATTTTACGGCTCTGCGCTTCACGCGCTACAATCAGTACGAGTCCATGATCCTGCCGATGGTGCATTATCTGCAGGAGCACGGTGTGGACTTCCAATACAACACGAAGGTCGTCAATGTGGAGTTTGACATCCGGAACGACCGCAAGGCGGCACGCCGCATCGTTCTGCAGCGCGAGGGCAGGGAGGATGCCATCGACCTGACGGACAACGACCTTGTTTTCATCACGAACGGCGGCTGCGTCGAGAACTCCGCCTACGGCAGCCAGAATGAGCCCGCGGCCTTCAACAAGACCATCCGCGAGGGCGGCGGCTGGGATATGTGGCGCAAGATCGCGGCACAGGATCCGTCGTTTGGCCATCCGGACAAGTTCTGCAGAGATCCGGAGCAGTCGAACTGGATGAGCGCGACCGTTACGACGCTCGACCGCAGGATCGTGCCGTATATCGAGAAGATCTGCAAGCGCGACCCGTTCTCCGGCAAGGTCGTTACGGGCGGCATCGTCACGGCCCGCGATTCCGGCTGGCTTCTCAGCTGGACGATCAATCGCCAGCCGCAGTTCCGCAATCAGCCGAAGGACCAGCTCGTCATCTGGGTCTACGGCCTGTTCTCCGACAAGCCGGGCGACTTCGTTAAGAAGACCATGCGCGAGTGCACCGGCAAGGAGATCTGCATGGAGTGGCTGTATCACCTCGGCGTGCCGGTCGCTGAGATCGCGGATCTCGCAGAGCATAGCGCAAAGACCGTCCCTGTTATGATGCCGTATATCACCGCGTTTTTCATGCCGCGTGAAAAGGGCGACCGCCCGAACGTCGTTCCGGACGGAGCCGTGAACTTCGCCTTCCTCGGTCAGTTTGCCGAGACGGCCCGCGATACGATCTTCACGACGGAGTATTCCATCCGCACCGGTATGGAGGCCGTCTACAGTCTGCTCGACATCGACCGCGGTGTGCCGGAGGTCTGGGGCAGCACCTATGACGTGCGCGACCTCGTGAACGCCAGTGTTGCCCTGCGCGACGGCCGCAAGATCACGGACATGGACCTTGGCATAGTCGAAAAGCTGGCTCTGAAAGAGCTGCTGAAGAAGGTCCGCGGCACGGATATTGAGAAGCTGCTCGCCGAGCACGGCGCGATCTGAGCCGGAATACAATATATAATAGTGTTCCCTGCGCCGCCCGGGCGACCGGGCGGCGCTTTTATGTGAAAAACAAAGAAAATTCGCAAATCCCCCCTGACATTTTTGCGCAAAATGTGGTATGATATCCATAGAATGGCAGAAAACAGGAAGGAGTGAGCGAAATGCTGGAGCCTGGTCAGACCGTACTGTACGGAACGGAGGGGATCTGCACGATCGAGACGATCGAAACGCTGCGGATCGGGGGAAAGCGCAGCAAATACTACGTTCTGCGCCCGGTGTATCGCACGCGCGCGACGATCTATGTCCCGACGGACAACGAGCTGCTGTGCAGCCGGATGCGGCCCGTTCTGTCCGAGCCGGAGATCGAGAGCCTGCTTCAGTCCGCAGCGGGCGAAAGCATCTCCTGGATCGACGATCCGAACGAGCGCAAGCAGGTGTTTGCCCAGATCCTGTCCGGCGGCGACCGCAGGCGGGTCCTGCACCTGATCCGGATGCTCTATGTACGCCGCCGCGAGCTGCAGAAAAACGGCAAGCATTTGCGCATTGCCGACGAGCAGACCCTGCGCGACGCGGAAAAGCTCCTGAACGACGAGTTTGCCCATGTTCTGCACATCCCGCAGCAGGACGTCCCGGATTACATCCGCAGCCGGATGGAGCGGGAGGCCTGAGGCGGCGCGACCCACAACGAATCAACAGGAGGAATCATCATGGAAAAAGTCTACACGGAAAAGGCACCTGCGGCCATCGGCCCGTATTCTCAGGCAATGAAGGCAGGCGGCCTGCTGTTCACGTCCGGCCAGATCCCCATTGATCCCGCGACGGGCGCCGTGGCGGGGGAGGACATTACGGCGCAGACCGAGCAGGTCATGCAGAATCTCGGCGCAGTTCTCGAGGCGGCCGGAACGTCGTTCCAGCGGACGGTCAAGACGCTCTGCTTCCTGCAGACGATGGACGACTTCGCCGCGTTCAACGAGGTCTATGCCCGCTATTTCACGGAGAAGCCCGCACGCAGCTGCGTCGCCGTGCGCACGCTCCCGAAGGGCGTCCTCGTCGAGGTCGAGGCGATCGCGGAGCTGTAAGGCACGGCTAAGAGAGGGGACAGATCATGTATTGCAGATCATGCGGCTGTAAATTGGAGCCGGAAGCACGTTTCTGCCGCAGCTGTGGGGCACCGGCCCCGGAGCCGCTGCCGGTCCAGCCGGTCGTGCAGATTCTGACACCAGAACAGCCGACCGAACAGACGGCACGGAAACCTTCCGGCGGATGGGGAAAATTCTTCTTCGGTCTGCTTGCCGGTGTGTTGTGCTGTGCGATCGCAGCCGGCGTATTTGCGCTGTGCCGGAAGGGCGGCGCGGAGACCAAATTGGAGGGCAGCGGCTTCGACTCTCCGGAGGCGGCTATGCAGGCCTATCTCGACGGGCTGCTCAACGGAGATGCAGAGAAAGCGATCTCCAGCTTTGCCATTGAGACCTTTACTGCGCATTTCGATTGGAAGACCTATGCCGAGCGACGCAGTATGTATCTGCCGAATTCCTACAGCCCGGACTGGTTCGGTTCGGAGCAGGTGAATCTCGCTGTTCGTTTCCGCGATGCAGCGGGAGCACTTTATACGCAGTATCGCCTGATCGCTTTGGCGGACACCCCCTATGACATGCAGGATGGAATTGACGCTGTGCACTTCGATTCAGCGAATGATCTGGAAAACTTCACCCGCGAGTTTGCAGACGATGACATCCGGTCAAACATGCACGTCGAGGAAATCGTGTGCGCCGAGGAGTATCCGGATGCGGATTTCCAGGAACGTTACGCGAGCGAGGAAAATACCAAAAACCGCGAGGGACTTCGGAAAGAGTGCGGCGCGGATGAGCTGTGCACAGTGTTTGCGTCCGTAAGCTTCGACGGGGAACAGTATTGGTTCGCCATGGAGACGGCCTGCTATGACGGCGTCTGGTATAACCTCTCTCTGAACGGGAATGGCGGTGCACTGCTTGGGCTTCCGGCATACGGTATCGGTATCGTAGAGTAAATCAACAGAAATCGGGGCGGCTGCAGGCCTCTGCGGCCGCCTGTTTCGGCCTCTTGCAGGGAAATCCTGAAAATCTCCGTTTTTCACAAAATAATCTGAAAAAAATTATGAAAAAAACCGAAAAAAGGCTTGACATTCACGGCTGCGTGGATTACTATATAGGGGCGCGCGTTGAGGGATGCTCTGCGCACGCACTGCGATGATGCGGGAGATTGCGCCAATGGCGGTAACTTCCGCGGAGTATGTCCGGTCATCGGGCGGCTGAGGCACTTTGTGTGCGTGGCGTATATCGCCGCACATGAGGCACGGCCGGCGAACGTCGGCCTTTTTTCATGGCTGCGGAGTGATACGCACGGTTAAGCGTACAGCAAAAGCGCTTCGACCGTACCCAGCAAACCAGAGAACTGAGTACGTTTCAAGGAGGAAACAACAACATGGCAAACGAAATGATCAGAATTCGCCTGAAGGCCTATGATCATCAGCTCATCGACTCCACTGCGGAGAAGATCGTCGAGTCGGCAAAGCGCAACGGCGCGACCGTCTCCGGCCCGATCCCCCTTCCCACGAAGAAGGAAGTCGTCACCATCCTTCGCGCTGTTCACAAGTATAAGGATTCCCGTGAGCAGTTCGAGCGCAGAACCCATAAGAGACTGATCGATATCCTCAATCCGAATGCGAAGTGCATCGAAGCTCTGCAGGGCCTCGACCTTCCGGCCGGCGTTGAGATTGAGATAAAGCTGTAATCCCGCTCCGGGATACAGCGAGCCCCGACCGCCCGAGGCGGTCCCGGGTCATGTTGGCAGACCAATGGCTGCCCAATGGTCAAGTCTTCCAACCAATAACCTAAAAAGGAGTAAACAACATGCAGAAAGCAATCATCGGCAAGAAAGTGGGCATGACCCAGATCTTCGATGAGAACGGCCATGTGATCCCTGTTACGGTCATCGAAGCAGGCCCGTGCGTCGTCGCTCAGAAGAAGACGATCGAGAATGACGGCTATGTTTCCGTGCAGCTGGCTTACGGCGAGGTCGCCGAGAAGAAGCTCAGCAAGCCGGAGCTGGGTCATCTCAAGAAGGCTGGCATCTCTGCCAGAAAGCACCTGAAGGAATTCAAGCTTGACAATGCTGCTGAGCTCGAGGTCGGCGCCGAGATCAAGGTCGACACCTTTGCTGCTGGCGATCACGTCGACGTGACCGGCATCTCCAAGGGCCACGGCTATCAGGGCGTCATCAAGAGATGGAACGCACAGCGCACCCCGACGACCCACGGCGGCGGCCCGGTCCACCGTCATGCAGGTTCCATGGGCTCCTCCTCCGATCCTTCCCGTATCTTCAAGGGTAAGATCGGCGCAGGCCAGATGGGCGTTGAGCAGGTCACCGTGCAGAACCTCGACGTCGTCAAGGTCGACGCGGACCTGAACATGCTCGTCATCCGCGGCGCGATCCCCGGCCCGAAGGGCGGCCTTGTGTACGTCAAGAGCACTGTCAAGAAGATCAAGGAGACGCACGGCGAGGCTGGCGTCAGCAAGAACCCGCAGAAGGCTTCCGCTCGTAACCCGCAGAAGGCTTCCGCGAGAGGCTAAGGAAAGGAGCTAAATCACCATGCTTAAGACCAATGTTTACGACATGAACGGCAAGCAGGTCGGCGAGGTTGAGCTTTCCGAGGCCGTGTTCGGCATCGAGCCCAACGAGTCCGTCGTCCACGACGTCGTCAAGAATCATCTGGCCAACTGCCGTCAGGGCACGCAGTCCGCACTGACCCGCGCTGAGGTCTCCGGCGGCGGCAAGAAGCCCTGGAAGCAGAAGGACACCGGCCACGCGCGCCAGGGCAGCACCCGCGCCCCGCAGTGGACGCACGGCGGCATCGTCTTTGCCCCGAAGCCCCGCGATTACAGCTACACGCTCAACAAGAAGGTCCGCCGTCTGGCTCTGAAGTCCGTTCTGAGCGCCAAGGCTCAGTCCGCTGACATCGTCGTCATCGACGAGATCAAGATGGACGAGATCAAGACCAAGAAGTTCGCCGGTTTCCTGAGCGCAGTCAACGCCGACTGCAAGGCTCTGGTCGTGACCGCTGAGGCCAACGAGAACGTCGTCCTCTCCGCCCGCAACCTGCCCGGCGTCCAGACCACCTTTGCCAACCTCGTCAATGTGTACGACATCCTCAATGCGAAGAAGCTCGTGCTCGACAAGGCTGCGCTTGCGAAGATTGAGGAGGTGTTCGCATGAAGACCGCATACGATATCATCATTCGCCCGGTCATCACCGAGCAGTCCATGGAAGCCACTGAACTGAAGAAGTACGTCTTCCTGGTCGCGGAGAGCGCCAACAAGACCGAGATCAAGAAGGCTGTTTCCGAGATCTTCGGCGTGAAGGTCGAGAAGGTCACCACCATCCGCATGGATGGCAAGCTGAAGCGCCAGGGCAGGTATCCTGCCGGCCGTACCGCCAGCTACAAGAAGGCTGTCGTCAAGCTGACCGCCGATTCCAAGACCATCGAGTTCTTCGAGGGTATGGTCTAATCCATCTCATAAAGGAGTGTAACGCAAAATGGCGATTAAAACGTATAAGCCTTATACCCCGGCCCGCCGCGGCATGACCGTGTCCGCTTTCGACGGCGTCGATAAGAAGGCAAAGCCCGAGCGTAGCCTGCTTGAGACCCTGAAGAAGAATTCCGGTCGCAACAGCTACGGCAGAATCACCGTCCGCCATCGCGGCGGCGGCAACAAGCGCAAGTACCGCGTGATCGACTTCCGTCGCGATAAGCTGGATATGCCCGCTGTCGTGCAGCGCCTGGAGTACGATCCGAACCGCAGCGCGTTCATCGCGCTGGTCAAGTACGAGGACGGCGAGCTGCGCTATGTGCTCGCACCGGTCGGCCTGAAGGCCGGCGACACCATCCTCGCCTCCGCCGCTGCGGATATCAAGCCGGGCAACTGCCTGCCGCTTGCCAACATCCCCGTCGGCACCATCATCCACAACATCGAGCTGCAGCCCGGCTACGGCGCTCAGCTTGTCCGCTCCGCCGGCGTCGCTGCACAGCTGCTGGCGAAGGAAGGCGAGCTCGCTCAGGTTCGCCTGCCCTCCGGTGAGGTCCGCTACGTCCGCATGAACTGCACGGCGTGCATCGGCCAGGTCGGCAACATCGACCACGGCAACGTGCACATCGGCAAGGCCGGCCGCAAGCGTCACATGGGCATCCGCCCGACCGTCCGCGGCTCCGTCATGAACCCGAACGATCACCCGCACGGCGGCGGCGAAGGCCGCGCACCTGTTGGCCGTCCCGGCCCCGTCACTCCGTGGGGCAAGCCTGCTATGGGCCTGAAGACCCGCAAGGCGAAGAACCCGACCAACAAGTTCATCATCAAGCGCCGCAACGGTAAGTAAGGAGGAAATGAAACATGAGCAGAAGTATTAAGAAAGGCCCGTTTGTTGCTCCTGAACTCTACAAGCGCGTGGAAGAGCTTAACAAAACCGGTGAGAAGAAAGTTCTGAAGACCTGGTCGAGATCCTCTACCATCTTCCCCTCCTTCGTCGGTCATACGATTGCTGTCCATGACGGCCGCAAGCACGTTCCCGTCTATGTGACAGAAGACATGGTTGGTCATAAGCTGGGCGAGTTCGTTCCCACGAGAACGTTCCGCGGTCATTCCGGCTCCAAGACCTCCAATTCTAAGTAAGGAGGAGAAAACATGGAAGCGAAAGCTCATCTGAAATACCTGCGTATTTCCCCGCGCAAGGTCTCGATCCTGTGCGACATCATCCGCGGCAAGGATGCCAAGACTGCCTGCGTCTATCTGATGCAGACGCCCAAGGCTGCTTCCGAGCCGATGCTCAAGCTCCTCAAGAGTGCGATCGCCAATGCTGAGAATAACAACGGCATGGACGTCGACAAGCTGGTCGTTACCACTGCTGTCGCGAACCCCGGCCCGATCCTCAAGCGCGGCAGAGCCACTGCCAGAGGCAGATACAGCCGCATTCTCAAGAGAACCACGCATATCACCATCGGTGTGAGCGAGAAGGCTTAAGGAGGTTACTATGGGACAGAAAGTTAATCCCCACGGATTGCGCGTTGGCGTGATCAAGGACTGGGACTCTCGTTGGTATGCCCGTAACGACAAGGTCGGCGACCTTCTCGTTGAGGACTACAACATCCGTAAGGATCTCAAGAAGAGACTCTATTCCGCTGGCATTGCGAAGATCGAGATCGAGCGCAGCAATGCCCGCGTTAAGATCAACCTGCACTGCTCCCGTCCGGGCGTCGTTATCGGCAAGGGCGGCCAGGAGATCGAAAAGCTCCGTCTGGAGCTCGAGCAGAAGCTCGGCAAGGCCGTTTCTCTGAACATCGTCGAGATCCGCAGCCCGGACCTCAACGCCCAGCTCGTGGCTGAGAACATCGCCGCGCAGCTCGAGAAGCGCATTTCCTTCCGCCGCGCCATGAAGCAGGCGATGCAGCGTGCGACCCGTCTGGGCGCAAAGGGCATCAAGTGCGCCTGCGGCGGCCGTCTGGGCGGCGCTGAGATCGCCCGCAGCGAGTCCTATCATGAGGGCACCATCCCCCTGCAGACTCTGCGCGCGGACATCGACTACGGCTTCGCTGAGGCCAACACCACTTACGGCAAGATCGGCTGCAAGGTCTGGATCTACAAGGGCGAAGTCCTGAACTCCACGCTCCGTCAGACCGCGCCCGAGGCTCCGCGCCGTGAGCGCCGCAACAATGACCGTCGCCGCGATGATCGCCGAGGCGGTGACCGCCGCGGTTCCGGCAGACCCTATGGGGATCGCCGCCGCGATGATCGCAGGGAAGGAGGCAACCGCTGATGTTAATGCCCAAGAGAACAAAGTTCCGCAAGGTTCAGCGCGGCCGTATGAAGGGCGCTGCCTCCCGCGGCAATAAGGTTTCCTACGGTGAGTTCGGCATCCAGGCCATGGAGCCCGGCTGGATCACCGGCAACCAGATCGAGGCGGCCCGTATCGCCATGACCCGTTACACCAAGCGTAGCGGCCAGGTCTGGATCAAGATTTTCCCCGACAAGCCTGTTTCCAAGAAGGCGCTCGGCGTCCGTATGGGCTCCGGTAAGGGCGCTCCGGAATACTGGGTTGCAGTCGTCAAGGCGCAGAAGGTCATGTTCGAGATCGGCGGCGTGCCCGAGGAAGATGCCCGCGAGGCTCTCCGTCTGGCACAGCACAAGCTGCCCATCAAGACCAAGATCATCGCCCGTGAAGATGCAGTATCTGAGAATGGTGGTGAATAATGATGAAGGCAAAAGAACTGAGAGCGATGTCCGTCGCTGATCTGGAGGCGAAGGCTGCCGATCTGAAGAAGGATCTGTTCTTCCTGCGGATGCAGCACGCGACCAACCAGCTCGATAACCCCGTCAAAATCGCTGCTGTCAAGAAAGACATTGCCCGCATCAAGACTATTATTCGTGAGAAAGAGACCGCAATCTGAGGAGGTAAGCAATTATGAGTGAAACTACAAGAGCTTTCCGCAAAACCAGAGTTGGTCAGGTCGTCTCCGATAAGATGGACAAGACCATCGTGGTTGCAATTGAGGACAGCGTACAGCACAAGCTGTATAAGAAGATCGTGAAGAGAACCTACAAGCTGAAGGCGCACGACGAGAACAACGAGTGCGGCGTCGGCGATACCGTGAAGGTGATGGAGTGCCGCCCCCTGTCCAAGGACAAGAGATGGCGTCTCGTTGAAATCATCAAGAAGGCTGAGTAAGGAGGTCGACAACTTATGATCCAGCAGGAATCTTATCTGAAGGTTGCCGACAACACCGGCGCAAAGGAGATCAAGTGCATCCGTGTGCTTGGCGGCTCCAAGCGTAAGTTCGGCAACATCGGCGACGTCATCGTCGCTTCCGTCCGTAAGGCTACCCCGGGCGGCACCGTGAAGAAGGGCGAAGTCGTTCGCGCTGTCATCGTGCGTACCTGCAAGGGCGTTCGCCGCGCCGACGGCACCTATGTCCGTTTCGACGAGAACGCTGCCGTCCTGATCAAGGACGACAAGAATCCCCGCGGCACCCGTATTTTTGGGCCGGTCGCCAGAGAGCTTCGTGACAAGGAATACATGAAGATCCTCTCCCTGGCCCCGGAAGTCATTTAATGGGGGGACCAGTCAATGAACATTAAGAAGAACGATACCGTCATTGTCCTTTCCGGCAAGTCCAAGGGCAAGAAGGGCAAGGTGCTCACCGCCATGCCCAAGGAGAACAAGCTGCTCGTCGAGGGCGTCAACGTGGCTACCTGCCATGTCAAGGCCCGCAAGCAGAACGAGACCAGCGGCATCATCAAGCGTGAGATCCCCATTCGTGCGGATAAGGTCCAGCTCTACTGCAGCACCTGCAAGAAGGGCGTTCGCGTCGGCTTCAAGCTCGACGGCGACAAGAAGGTCCGCGTCTGCAAGAAGTGCGGCAAGGAAATCTGAGGAGGAGGGACGAGATTATGGCTAGACTGAAAGTGAAGTATACCGAAGAAATCGCTCCCGCTCTCATGAAGAAGTTCCAGTATAAGAGCGTCATGCAGATCCCCCAGATCGCGAAGGTCATTGTGAACGTCGGCTGCGGCGAGAGCAAGAACAACGCGAAGGAGATCGAGGCTATCTGCAAGGATATCGCCACCATCACCGGCCAGAAGCCCATTACGACGAAGGCTCGCAAGTCCGTCGCAAACTTCAAGGTCCGTGAGGGCGAGACCGTCGGCGTGAAGGTCACGCTGCGCGGCGACAAGATGTGGGAATTCCTCGACCGCCTGTTCAATGTGGCTCTGCCCCGTGTCCGCGACTTCCGCGGCATCAACCCCAATGCTTTCGACGGCCGCGGCAACTATGCCATGGGCCTGAAGGAGCAGCTCATCTTCCCCGAAATCGAGTATGACAAGGTCGACAAGATCCGCGGCATGGACATCTGCATCTGCACCACCGCGACGACCGACGAGGAAGCCAAGGAACTGCTGACCATGGTCGGCGCTCCGTTCCACGCTTAATTGGGAGGAAGAACACAATGGCTAGAAAAGCAATGATCCTGAAGCAGCAGGCTGGAAACAAGTTCTCCACCCGCCGCTACAACCGCTGCAAGATCTGCGGCAGACCCCATGCCTACCTCCGCGACTACGGCGTTTGCCGTATCTGCTTCCGCGAGCTCGCCTACAAGGGCGAGATCCCCGGCGTCAAGAAGGCAAGCTGGTAACTTTTCATTCCCGCGCGTGTGCGCGAATACGCATCTTTGCGTGATTCAAATGGAAAACAGGCATCAGAAGTCAGGGGAACATGGAGCCGCTTGCGGCTCACATTCCTCTGATACTCTGACGTCTTAACGGGTTCAGCCCGTAACTTCTAAAGGAGGTCAATCACATGCAAATCACCGATCCCGTTGCAGATATGCTCACCCGAATCCGGAATGCGAACTCTGCAAAGCACGAAACTGTGGATGTCCCCGCTTCCAACCTCAAGAAGGACATTGCCAAGATCCTGCTCGACGAGGGCTATATCAAGGCATACTCCGTTGAGGAGGACGGCAAGCAGGGCGTGATCCACATCACCCTGAAGTACCTGGGCAACAAGGAGAAGGTCATTTCCGGTCTTCGCCGCGTCTCCAAGCCGGGCCTGCGTATCTACGCCGGCGCTGCGGAGCTGCCGAAGGTTCTCAAGGGCCTTGGCATCGCCATCATTTCCACTTCCAAGGGCGTCATGACCGATAAGGCTGCTCGCGCAGCACATATCGGCGGCGAAGTCCTTGCGTTCGTCTGGTAAGGAGGTAACATTATGTCCAGAATCGGCAAAATGCCTATCACTGTACCGGCAGGCGTTGAAGTGACCATCGCGGACGGCAATCTCGTCACCGTCAAGGGCCCGAAGGGTACTCTGACCAGCAAATTCCATCATGATATGATCATCAAGCAGGAGGGCGCTGTTCTGACCGTCTCCCGCCCGGATGAGGAGCACGAGCACAAGAGCCTGCATGGCCTGACCCGCACGCTGCTGCACAACATGATCGTCGGCGTCGAGAAGGGTTACACGAAGGAGCTTGAGGTCAATGGTGTCGGCTACCGTGCACAGAAGCAGGGCAAGCAGCTCATCATGAACCTTGGCTACTCCCATCCTGTTGTTGTCGATGAGATCGACGGCATCACCATCGACGTTCCTGCCCAGAACAAGATCGTCATCAGCGGCATCGACAAGCAGAAGGTCGGCCAGTTCGCTGCTGAGGTCCGCGGCAAGAGACCGCCTGAGCCTTACAAGGGCAAGGGCATCAAGTATACGACCGAGGTTCTTCGCCATAAGGAAGGCAAGACCGGCGGTAAGAAATAACAGGAGGTGTGCGTAAATGATTAAGAAGACCGATAAGAAGGCCATGCGCCTGAAGCGCCATGTTCGCGTTCGCGGCAAGATCTCCGGCACACCGTGCAGACCCCGCCTGAATGTTTTCAGAAGCAACGCCAACATCTATGCGCAGATCATTGATGATGTCAATGGAGCCACTCTGGTTTCCGCTTCTACCGTGGAGAAGGAGTTTGAGGGTGCGACCGGCAACTGCGAAGCTGCCAAGAAGGTCGGCCTGCTCCTCGCCGAGCGTGCGAAGGCCAAGGAGATCGAGGAAGTCGTTTTTGACCGCGGCGGCTATGTCTACCACGGTCGTGTAGCGGCACTCGCCGAAGGCGCGCGCGAGGGCGGCCTCAAATTCTAAGAGGAGGAACGAGAAATGGCTTATAACAGAGCGTCCGAAAAGGACAATGCTCCCGAGATGATTGAGCGCGTCGTCTACCTGAACCGTGTTTCCAAGACGGTCAAGGGCGGCCGCGTTATGAAGTTCTCCGCTCTCGTCGTCGTCGGCGACGGCAAGGGCACCGTGGGCTATGGCCTGGGCAAGGCAGCCGAGGTTTCCGAGGCGATCCTGAAGGGCATTGCCAACGCGAAGAAGAACCTGCAGAAGGTCGTTCTCGCGGAGACCACGATCCCCCACGAAGTCATCGGCATCTTTGGCGCCGGTAAGGTCCTGCTGAAGCCGGCTCCTGTCGGTACCGGCGTTCTGGCCGGCGGCGCTGTCCGTGCTGTCATGGAAGCTGCCGGTATCAGCAACATTCGCGCCAAGTGCCTGCGCTCCAACAACCCGCAGAACGTTGTCAAGGCAACGATGCAGGGCCTGCTGAGCCTGCGTGGACCGGAAGAGGTCGCTCGCATCCGCGGCAAGAGCGTCGAAGAAATCGTTGGTTAAGGAGGATACGGACATGGCACAGTTAAAGATCAAGCTGGTCAAGAGCATCAGCGGTCGTATCCAGAAGCACATTGCGACGGCTGAGTCCCTCGGCCTGCGCAAGATCGGCCAGGAGACCATCCAGCCCGATAACGAACAGACCCGCGGCAAGATCGCCAAGATCGGCTATCTTCTCGAGGTCACCGAAGTAGAATAAGGAGGAGACAAGAATGGAGTTACATGAACTTGCTCCCATCGCGGGTTCTACCCAGGTTGGCAAGCGCAAGGGTCGCGGCACCGGCACCGGCAACGGCAAGACGGCTGGTCGCGGTCACAAGGGTCAGAAGGCCCGTTCCGGCGGTAAGATCCGTGTCGGCTTCGAAGGCGGCCAGATGCCTCTGGCAAGACGCATCCCGAAGCGTGGTTTCAATAACATCTTTGCAAAGCCGCTGACGGCCGTGAACCTCGGCCAGCTCAACGTCTTTGAGGACGGTGCAGTGGTCGACGCCGCTGCCCTGACGGAGAAGGGCATCATCCGTGACTGCAAGTACGGCCTGAAGGTCCTCTCCAATGGCAATCTCACTAAGAAGCTCACTGTGAAAGCAGCAGCGTTTTCCGGATCTGCCAAAACGAAAATCGAAGAGGCAGGTGGAAAGGCTGAGGTGGTGTAAGTGCTTACTACCATCCGCAATGCCTGGAAGATCCCTGAGCTGCGCAGAAAGCTCCTCTTCACGCTCGTGATCATCCTTCTGTACCGCATCGGCAACGTCATTCCCGTTCCCGGTGTGAATGTGCAGCAGATGTCCCTGATGTTCAGCCAGCAGCTGAGCAACACCATCTTCGGCCTGTTCGATATGATGTCCGGCTCTGCCTTCTCGCAGGCCACCATCTTCGCACTGTCGATCCAGCCGTATATCAACGCATCCATCATCATTCAGCTTCTTACCATCGCCATTCCTGCTCTCGAGCGCCTGAGCAAAGAGGGCGGCGAAGAGGGTAAGAAGAAGCTTACGAAGATCACGCGCTACACGACGGTTGGCCTGGGCGTCCTGATGGGCTTTGCCTATTATATCATGCTCAGCAACTACAACAGCCAGTACAGCAACATGCTCCTTACGAGCACCGGCTTCCTGACTGCTCTCGTCATCATCCTGACCTTCACGGCCGGCTCCACGCTGGTCATGTGGCTGGGTGATCAGATCTCCGAGCACGGCATCGGCAACGGCATCTCTATGATCCTGTTCGCCAACATCATCGCGCGCATCCCGTCCGGCATCATCACGCCGATCTTCAACAACCTGAAGTCCAACTTCGGCGGCTTCTGGTACTGGGCTCTGCTGCTGATCGTCGCCATGCTCGCGATCATCGTCTTCATCGTTTTCGTTTCCCAGGCTGAGCGCCGCATTCCGGTCCAGTACGCCAAGCGCGTTGTCGGCCGTAAGGTCTATGGTGGCCAGAACACGCATCTGCCCATCAAGGTCAACATGTCCGGCGTTATGCCTATCATCTTCGCACAGTCCATCGCGAGCCTGCCCGCCACGATCTGCGCATTCGGCGGCTGGACGAGCAACTGGGCTTACAAGCATATGTTCACGAGCACCAGTGTGATCTATACGGTCATCTATCTGATCCTGATCGTGGGCTTCAGCTACTTCTATGCGACCATTCAGTACAACCCTGTTGAGGTGGCCAACAACCTGAAGAAGAACGGCGGCTTCATTCCCGGCTTCCGTCCGGGCCGTCCGACCGCTGACTTCATCCGCAAGGTCATCAACAAGGTTACCCTCTTCGGCGCGATCTATCTCGGCATCATCGCGGTCCTGCCGGTCCTTCTCGGCACGATCATGAGCAACACGAGATTCTCCTTTGGCGGCACGTCCATCATCATCGTGGTCAGTGTTGCTCTGGAGACCGTCGCAGCCATCGAGGCGCAGATGCTGATGCGCAACTACTCCGGCTTCCTCGAGAAATAACAGGAGGCTGGACATGAGACTGATCCTGCTGGGAGCTCCCGGCGCGGGGAAGGGCACGCAGGCAGAGATCCTGTCCAAGCGGCTCGGGATCCCGACCATTTCCACCGGGAACATCCTCCGAGAAGCAATCCGGAATCGCACGGAGACCGGTCTCAAAGCGAAGGCATTCATGGACCAGGGCAAGCTGGTTCCGGACGAGGTCATCATCGGCATCGTCCGGGACCGCCTGGCCGAGCCGGATTGTGCAAACGGGTATATCCTCGACGGTATGCCCCGCACGATCCCGCAGGCCGAGGCCCTTGTGAATGCCGGCATTGAGATCGACTGTGTGATCTCCATTGAAATTGACGACGCTGTGATCGAGCAGCGGATGACCGGCCGCCGCGTCTGCGGCAGCTGCGGCTCCAGCTACCATGTCACGGCGAATCCGCCCAAAATTGAGGGCATCTGTAATGCGTGCGGCTCCGAGCTGGTCACGCGGCCGGATGACGTGCCGGAAACGGTGCGCAGCCGTCTGGCCGTTTACCACAAGGAGACCGAGGCGCTCAAGGGCTTCTATGAAAAGCTCGGCAAGCTCCGGCTTATCGAGGGAAATCAGCCCATCGAGGATGCTACTCGTGATATTCTGGCGGCATTGGGTGTATCAAAATGATCCCTATTAAAAATGAACGTGAGATCGCAGTGATGCGCAGGGCCTGTAAAATTACCGCGGCAGCCCGTGCTCTGGCAGGGGAAATGGTAAGACCCGGCGTGACCACAAAAGCGATCGACAAAGCTGTCCACGATTTCATCGTGTCACAAGGTGCAACACCGTCCTTCTTGCACTACTCCGGCTACCCCGCGAGCGTCTGTATTTCCGTGAACAATACCGTCATTCACGGCATTCCGGACGGCCGCGTGCTGCAGGAGGGTGACATTGTCTCCGTCGATGTCGGAGCCAAATGGCAGGGATTCCATGGGGACTGCGCCGCAACCTATGCCTGCGGGAAGATCTCTCCCGAAGCGCAGAGGCTTATTGATGTCACGAAGCAGAGCTTTTTCGAGGGCGTGAAATTCGCGCGCCAGGGGTGCCGGATCTCGGATATCGGGCATGCCGTGCAGACCTATGCCGAATCGTTTGGCTGCGGAGTCGTCCGTGACTTCGTCGGCCACGGTGTCGGTGAGCATCTGCACGAGGAGCCTGAGGTCCCGAACTACGGCAAGCCCGGCAGAGGCCCCAGACTGATCCGCGGTATGGTGATCGCCATCGAGCCGATGATCAACGCCGGTACCTTCGAGGTGCGGGTGCTGAAGGACGGCTGGACGACCGTCACCGCCGACGGAAGCCTGTCGGCCCACTACGAAAATACTGTGCTCATTACCGACGGCGAGCCGGAAATTCTCACCGTCGCCGAGGGACTCTAAGCATGGAACTATCCAAATCGGATGTGGTGCTCTCCCTTGCCGGTCGTGATCAGGGAATGCTGTTCTTTGTGGTTGACACAGACGGTGTGTACGTTTCCCTGGTCAACGGGAAGGAAAGAAAGCTGGAAAATCCCAAGCGGAAGAAGGCCAAACATGTCCGCAAAGTCCTTCGGCCAGATTCGACCGTCGCAGCGAAGCTCATCGCAGGCGACAAACTGCTCAACAGCGAATTACGAAGGGAACTGGCCGTACTCGGCCGGGAATTCAACGTTTCAACCAAGGAGGGTTCAGAAACTTGGCAAAAGACGACGTAATCGAACTTGAGGGCATCGTGACTGATGCACTGCCGAATGCAATGTTCAAAGTCAATATTGGCGGCGGGCATACGATTCTGGCACACATTTCCGGCAAGCTCAGAATGAACTATATCAAGATCTTGCCCGGTGACAAGGTAACTGTTCAGATGTCTCCGTATGATCTGACTCAGGGTCGGATCACCTGGAGAAGCAAGTAAACAAGAGACATTGTTCTCATATGGAGGTTAAACAGTATGAAGGTTAGACCGTCCGTGAAGCCCATGTGCGAAAAATGTAAGATTATCAAGCGCAAGGGTCGCGTCATGGTAATTTGCGAAAATCCCAAGCATAAGCAGAGACAAGGTTAATAGGAGGTGCTCGAGAGTATATGGCACGTATTGCTGGTATTGACCTGCCCCGCGAAAAGAGAGTCGAGATCGCTCTGACTTATATTTTCGGTATTGGCAGAAAAAGCGCGAACGACATTCTGAAGCTGGCCAATGTGAACCCTGATACCCGTGTGAAGGATCTCACCGAGGATCAGGAGGCTGCGCTGCGTGATGTCATCGATAAGAACTACACCATCGAGGGCGACCTCCGCCGTGAAGTTGCTCTGAACATCAAGCGCCTGACGGAAATTGGCTGCTACCGCGGCATGCGCCACAGAAGAGGCCTGCCGGTCAGAGGTCAGCGCACCAAGACCAACGCGCGCACCCGCAAGGGCCCGAAGAAGACCATTGCAAATAAGAAGAAGTAAGGAGGGAACTGAATAATGGCTAAGGCTACTGCAAAGAAAGTTGTCAAGCGCCGCCGCGAGCGCAAAAATGTTGAGAAGGGCGCCGTTCATATTCGTTCCTCCTTCAACAACACCATGGTGACCATCACCGATCTGCAGGGCAACGCCCTTTCTTGGGCCTCCTCCGGCGGACTCGGCTTCCGTGGCTCCCGTAAGTCCACGCCCTATGCCGCACAGATGTGCGCCGAGACTGCCGCCAAGGCAGCCATGGAGCATGGCCTGAAGACCGTCGAGGTCTACGTCAAGGGCCCGGGCCAAGGTCGTGAGGCTGCCATCCGCGCACTGCAGTCCGCGGGTCTGGAAGTTGTCATGATCAAGGACGTCACCCCCATTCCCCACAATGGCTGCCGTCCGCCCAAGAGACGTCGCGTCTAATTCGTTAAGGAGGAAATCATAGAATGGCGAAAAATACTCAGCCCGTTCTGAAGCGTTGCAGAACGCTTGGCGTTTCTCCTGCCGTCATGGGTTATTCCAAGACTTCCAATAAGAATCCCGGCGGTCAGAGAAGAGCTAAGAAGTCCGAATATGCTCTGCAGCTCACCGAGAAGCAGAAGGTCAAGTTTGTTTACGGCATCCTGGAGAAGCAGTTCCGGATGTATTATGAGAAGGCTGCCCGCGCTGAGGGCAACACCGGTGAGGTCCTTCTGAGCCTTATCGAGCGCCGTCTCGACAACGTGATCTATCGCCTTGGCTTTGCCGCGACCCGCCGCGAGGCCCGTCAGCTCGTGAACCATGGCCACTACACCGTCAACGGCAAGCGCGTCAACATCCCGTCCTATCTTGTGAAGACGGGCGACGTCATCGCTGTCAGCGAGAAGAGCTGCTCCAACAACCGCTTCAAGAAGCTGAAGGAAGACGACGCTTTCGTCGCCGCTCCGAAGTGGCTTGACCGCGACAAGAACACGCTGTCCGGCAAGGTCCTTGCGCTTCCGGCCAGAGATGATATCGACTTCGAAATCGCCGAGCATCTCATCGTCGAGCTGTACTCCAAGTAACGCTGCACCCTCGTTTATTGGTAAGCTGGATTACGCCGCAAAACCTGTGTTTTGCAGATTCATAAGGAGGGTATCTGTTATATGGTAGAAATTGACAAGCCGCGTATTGAGTGCATCGACTCTCCGGAAGATCCCGCCCATGGCATTTTTATCGTGGAACCGCTCGAGCGGGGCTACGGTACGACTCTGGGCAACTCACTGAGAAGGATTCTGCTTTCCTCTCTGCCTGGTACCGCTGCGACCTCCATCAAGATCGCGGGCGTCCAGCATGAGTTTTCCACTATCCCCGGTGTGAAGGAGGATGTCACTGAGATCGTCCTGAACATCAAGCGCATCATCTTTAAGATGAACTGTGACGGCGTGAAGACGGTTTATATTGATGCCTCCGGCGAGTGCGAAGTCACGGCCGGTGACATCAAGACCGACGACGATGTGGAGATCCTGAATAAGGACCTGCACATCTGCTCGCTCGGACCCGATGCCATGCTGAACATGGAGATCACCATGAGCCGCGGCCGCGGCTATGTTCCGGCTGACCGGAACAAGACGCCGCAGACGCCCATTGGTGTGATCCCGGTCGACTCGCTGTATTCCCCGGTGTATAAGGTCAATTATACGGTCGAGAATACGCGTGTCGGCAACATGACCGATTTCGACAAGCTGACGCTGGAGGTCTGGACGGATTCCACCACGACGGCTAAGGACGCCGTGTCCATCGCCGCCAAGATCCTGACGGAGCATCTGGCCCTGTTCACCGATCTCTCCGAGACGGTCGCCAGCCAGTCGATCGTTCGTGAAAAGGATGTTTCCACCGAGCCGACCGCTCTGAAGCTCACCATCGAAGAGCTTGATCTGTCCGTCCGCAGCTTCAACTGCCTGAAGCGTGCCAACATCAACACCGTCCGCGATCTGATCTCCAGAACGCCGGAAGAGATGATGAAGGTCCGCAACATGGGCAAGAAGTCGCTCGACGAGGTGCAGAACAAGCTGGCCATGATGGGCCTGTCGCTCGCGACGGAGGAAACGCCTACCACAAATAGCTAAGGAATCGGCCCGACCGATCCGCTGTCTTTACCTTTTAAAAGGAGGAAATACGAATGTTTGGAACCCGTAAGCTCGGCAGAACGAGCGATCAGCGCAAGGCGATGCTCCGCCAGCTGACCACCGATCTGCTGGAGAACGGCAAGCTCGAGACGACCTTCTGCCGTGCGAAGGAAGTCCAGCCGGTCGCGGAGAAGATGATCACCCTTGGTAAGAAGGGCGACCTCGCCGCCTACCGTCAGGCTCTGGCCTTCATCACGAAGGAAGATGTCGCGCACAAGGTCTTCAAGGAACTCGCTCCGAAGTATGCCGACCGCAATGGCGGCTACACGAGAGTGACCCGCATCGGCGTTCGCCGCGGTGACGCTGCCGAGATGGCCATCATCGAGCTGGTGTAAGAGAATACCGGTCTACCGCTGCAGAATGCAAGACATCCTGCAGCGGTTTTTCTATGTCCGCGTTTCGGCGATTAACGCTACGTCGTTGTGCACAGTTTTTCACAAGACACATTGTATAAACTGCTGATTTTGGTGAAAACCTGAAAAAAATTGGTATTCCGAACATAAATTTTTGATAATTATGGTTGATTATTTTCATTCCATGGCGTATACTTAGGACAGCCGGGCACGCCCGAGCAATGACAGGAGGTACCACGATGTACAACCGTACTTATAATTTCTCCGCCGGTCCCGCGACCATGCCTGTTCCGGTGTTGGAAGAGATCCGCGACGAGCTGCTGAACTACCGCGGCGCCGGTATGGGCGTTATGGAGATGTCGCACCGTTCGAAGGTTTTCCAGACCATCATCGACGAGGCTGAGCAGGATCTGCGTGATCTGATGGGGATCCCCGATAACTATAAGGTTCTCTTCATTCAGGGCGGCGCAACGCTGCAGTTTGCCATGATCCCAATGAATCTGATGAAGAATGGCAAGGCGATCTATATCGAAACCGGCGCATGGTCCAAGAAGGCCATTGCCGAGGCGAAGAAATACGGCGAGGTCAATGTCGCCGCTTCCTCCAAGGATCGCAACTATGCTTACATTCCCGACTGCTCCGATCTGCCGGTCGAAGAGGATACGGATTATGTCTATATCTGCGAGAACGAGACTATCCACGGCACGACGTGGCAGAAGCTGCCGGACACGAAGGGCAAGCCCCTGGTCTCTGACCAGTCCTCTATGTTCCTGTCCAAGCCGTGCAATGTTTCGGACTACGGCATGATCTATGCCGGTGTCCAGAAGAACGTCGGCCCCGCCGGTATGGTCATCGCCATCATCCGCGAGGATCTGATCCGCGAGGACCTCGATCCCAAGACGCCGATCTACATGATGTACAAGACCCATGCGGACGCGGGCTCCATGTATAACACGCCGAACTGCTGGGCCATCTATGTCTGCGGCAAGGTCTTCAAGTACCTCAAGAGCCTCGGCGGCCTGACTGCCATGCAGCACATCAACGAGGAGAAGGCAAAGGTCATGTATGACTTCCTGGATTCCTCCAAGATGTTCCGCGGCGCTGTCGATCCTGAGTTCCGCAGCCTGATGAACATCCCGTTCGTCACCGGCGATAAGGACCTCGATGCTGAGGTCGTTGCCTACACCAAGGCAGCCGGATTTGAGAACCTCAAGGGCCATAAGTCCGTCGGCGGCCTGCGTGCCTCAACCTACAACGCCATGCCGAAGGAAGGCGTGGAGGCCCTCGTGGAATGCCTGAAGAAATTTGAAGCCGAGCACTGATCGGCCGCTTTGAAAGGAGAACCTGCCATGCGTATTCTCGTTACTGATGGAATGGATAAGACCGCGCTGGAGACCCTGCGCGCGAAGGGCCACGAAGTGGTCGAACAGTTCTACGCGCCCGAGGAGCTGGGCGAGGCCATCCGCGACTTTGACGTCGTGGTCGTCCGCTCTGCCACCAAGGTGCGCGCCAATCACATCGATGCTGCGAAGGGCTCCCGCCTGAAGCTCATCATCCGCGGCGGCGTCGGCGTCGACAACATCGACGTGGCCTATGCCGAGGCAAACGGCATCGCCGTGAAGAATACCCCGCGTGCCTCCTCCAACTCCGTTGCGGAGCTGGCGCTGGCCCATATGCTCTCCTGTGCACGCTTTGTGTCCATCGCCGGTCACACCATGCGCGAGGGCAAGTGGGAGAAGAAGGCCTATGGCAAGGGCGTCGAGCTGGGCGGCAAGACTCTCGGCGTCATCGGCTACGGCCGCATCGGTCAGGCGCTGGGCCGCATGGCGCAGGGCCTCGGCATGAATGTCGTTGCCTATGATATCTACCATGTCGAAGGCATCGAGTGCGAGACCATGCACTATGTTACGATGGACGAGCTGCTGGCGCAGTCCGACTTCATCTCGCTGCACACGCCCGCCATCGACGGCAAGCCCCTCATCAACCGCGAGAACATCGCCAAGATGAAGGACGGCGTCATCTTTGTCAACACGTCCCGCGGCAACAATGTCGATGAGGAGGCCCTGCTGGAGGGCCTGAACTCCGGCAAGATCCGCGGCGCGGGCCTGGATGTCTATGCGGAGGAGCCTGCGAAGAACGAGGCTCTGCTGAACCATCCGAACGTCTCCTGCACGCCGCACATCGGCGCTGCCACGAAGGAAGCGCAGAAGCGCATCGGCCAGGAGATCGTCTCCATCATCGAAAGTATGTGACCCCCGGGCCGGAAGCCCGCTAAATTAAAATATTTAAGGGAGTATGAATGCACATGAATGCCTATGTTGAGCGCGTCATCGAATCTGTTCGCCAGAAGCACGGCAATGAGCCCGAATTTGTTCAGACCGTTGAGGAAGTGCTCTCCTCGCTTTCCCCTGTGATCGATAAGCATCCCGAGTATGAGAAGGCTGACCTGCTGGGCCGCATCGTCGAGCCGGAGCGTATGTTCACCTTCCGCGTGGTCTGGATGGACGACAATGGCGCATATCACACCAACATCGGCTATCGCTGCCAGTTCAACGGCGCGATCGGACCGTACAAGGGCGGCCTGCGCTTCCAGAAGAACGTTTATCCCGGCATCATCAAGTTCCTCGGCTTTGAGCAGATCTTCAAGAACTCCCTGACTGGCCTTCCCATCGGCGGCGGCAAGGGCGGTTCCGACTTTGACCCGGCCGGCAAGTCCGATGCCGAGGTTATGCGTTTCTGCCAGAGCTATATGACGGCTCTGTACCGCTACATCGGGCCGGACATCGACGTTCCCGCCGGTGATATGGGCGTTGGCGGCCGCGAGATCGGCTACCTGTTCGGCCAGTATCGCCGCCTGAAGGGCACGTTCGAGAACGGTGTCCTCACCGGCAAGGGCTTCAGCTACGGCGGCAGCCTGACCCGTCCGGAGGCCACCGGCTACGGCGCCATGTATTATCTGCAGGAAGTCCTCAAGCACGAGGGCGAAGAGATCCAGGGCAAGTCCATCGCCTGCGCCGGCTTCGGCAACGTGACGTGGGGCATCTGCAAGAAGGCCCTGCATCTGGGCGCGAAGGTCGTTACTCTGTCCGGTCCTGACGGCTACATCTATGATGAAGCGGGTGTTTCCTCCAGCGAAGAGAAGGTCAACTACCTGCTCGAGATGCGCGCCTCCGGCCGCAACCGCGTGCAGGACTATGCCGACAAGTTCGGTGTCCCGTTCTTCCCCGGCGAGAAGCCGTGGGGCGTCAAGGCCGACGTGATCATGCCGTCTGCCATGCAGAACGACGTCAACATGGAGTCTGCCCAGAAGATCGTCGCCAACGGCGTGAAGTATTACATCGAAGTCGCCAACATGCCCACGACGAACGACGCCCTGTACTATCTGATGAGCCAGAAGCACATGGTCGTTGCTCCGTCCAAGGCTGTCAACGCAGGCGGCGTCGGCGTCTCTGCTCTGGAAATGAGCCAGAACTCCGAGCGTCTCGTCTGGACGGCGGAAGAGGTCGATGCACAGCTCCATAAGATGATGGTCAACATCCACAAGGTCTCCGCTGAGGCCGCTGAGGAGTATGGCCTGGGCTACAACCTGGTCGCCGGTGCGAACATCGCGGGCTTCCAGAAGGTCGCCAATGCCATGATGGAGCAGGGTATTTTCTAAGTCAACACTATGCAAAATCGCCGGGGCGCAGCTTGCTGCGCTCCGGCGTTTCCTAAGGAACCTCTGATTAAATTGCAAGAGCGGTCAGCGAGGGATTTTGTTCCAAATTGAGGTTTGGAAATTGCAGGAATACTTTGTGTATTTCAAGATTTTCAAACCGATAAGTTGGGGCGAAAGACCCGCTGAGCGCCGCAGCCGATTTATTCAGAGGTTCCCTAAGTATAGGGGATGTATCAGGCCAGACAGGGGAAGGGGACGGCCACTACAGGCACGCATTGTGTGCGAAGCAGGCTGACAAGATCGGCCGTCTGCAGCCACACCGTGGCGGTGTTGGTGTTCGGGTGGACCGCGATGCGGCTGCCCAGCAGAGCCTCGTCCAGATAGAGCGTGACATCGGGCGCGTTCAGCAGGGCCAGCGGCGTGACGGCTCCCGTCTCCAGCCACAGGATCTCGCGCAGCTCGTCCGCCGAGGCAAAGGACAGGGAGCGTAGCCCCTGCTGGCGCGAGAATGCTTTCAGGTCCACGCGCGCATGCGCCGTCAGCAGGAAATACCGGTGCGTCCGGCTCTCGCGCACAAACAGATTCCGTGCCTCGCATTCCGGGTGGGGGAGGGCAAGCCGTTCGGCTTCGTCCATGGTCAGCACGGCGGGATGACGCTGATATTCATAGTCGATGCCCTGCGTGGTCAGATAGTCAAGAATTTCCGCTTCGTTCATCTTTCGGCTCCTATTTCAGCTTCTTTCCCATTTCAATGCGGACCTCATGGCGCTCCGGGTCGTCGTTGGAGTAGGAATACAGGTCGAACCCGATGATCGAGAAGCCGTTCCGCTTGTAAAACGCGATCGCGTTTTCGTTGCAGGTCTGCGTCTCCAGAACGATCATCCGTGCGCCTGCGGCCTCTGCTGCTCTCTGGATGGCCTGCATCAGGAGCGTGCCGAGTCCCTTGCCGCGTGCGTTCTCCTCAAAAATGCAGATGTTGCTGATGCGATAGCGCTTGTTCCAGCTCTCCGGGGCGCCCTCCACATAGCCGAGCAGCCGTTCGCCCTCGAAGGCGCCGAATGCCACCGGCTCCTCGAGCCATTCACCGAAGAATTCGTCGTCAAAGGACTTCACCATCGGCGCTCCGAGCGGGACGTAGCGGAAACGGAAGCCGTCCTCTGCGGCGCAGATGTCATAATAGCCTTTTGTCCGGTAGCGGGCCGTGAATTTCCGCCCGGCATAGACCGCCGAGTCAAGCTGCCTGATCTCCATGGATCGCGCCTCCCTATATTGAAGAATGGATAAAATGAAAAAATCCTGCCGGGTGTTTTGGCAGGATGGTATATGGAAAGGAAGCCCTGGTGCATGCGTGAGTTCCCGCCGCCGCGGCGATATCACAAGCCGGAGCAGCGGTATTTCACCCAACGGAAAGGTGGATTTTACTGAAAAACGCACTTGCGAAAGCAAGTGCGTCTTTCTTGGCGGAGTGAGAGAGATTTGAACTCTCGCGCGCTTTTTACACGCCTACTCCCTTAGCAGGGGAGCCCCTTCGGCCTCTTGGGTATCACTCCAGGTCGAATGCAGAGAGAGAATCTGGCGGAGAGAGTGGGATTCGAACCCACGGCGCATTGCTGCGTCACCGGTTTTCAAGACCGGCTCCTTAAACCGCTCGGACATCTCTCCGAATCATTAAGCTCGATTATTCTACCATGCCGTGCGCTATTTGTCAAGATAAATCTGTCAAATTTCCTCGTTCCGGCAGCAGCGCAGCCCAAGCAGCAGGCACACCAGCAGAGGCCACGGCCCGGCGTGCCAGCAGAGCGTCAGATATCCGGCGCATGCCAGCAGGAGCGCGCCGCAGAGGAGGCAGACGCCGCGCTCGGCCCAGACCGCTGCACGCAGCGGCAGCAGCGTCCGCAGCACGGCGCGCAGCAGCCGTCCGCCGTCGAGCGGGTAGAAGGGGAGCAGGTTATAGGCCAGCAGGCAGAAATTGACCAGCGCAAAGCGCGGCAGCGTGCGCGAGAAGGCCAGCAGCAGGGCCAGATTCATCGCCGGCCCGGCCGCGGCGGCGAGCAGCTCGTCCCGGTAGCGCAGCGGCCCCGTCCGCAGCACCGCGCCCTGCAGGCCGAGGCAGAGACTATGTACCGGCTGCCGCAGCCAGAGCAGCATGGCCAGATGCCCGGCCTCATGCAGCGCGGCCGCGCAGACGAAGGGGAGGAAGGTCCCGGCGGGGTCGAAATAGAACCACGCGCACAGCAGCGCGACGAGCCCCGGCTCAATCCGGAGCGGAAGCTTCGAGATTTTCACAGAACACCTCCACGGCCTCTCCGAGGCTGCCGCCGCCCGACAGCGTGCCGAGCAGGCCGGAAACGGCGCGGCTGATCTCATTGCCCGGCTCGCCGGAGATCCATGCCCCGATGCGCCGCCCGGCTTCCGGCAGGAACAGCTTGAGCGCCAGCGCGGCGCAGACCAGAAGCAGGCAGATCCGAACGTTTCTTCGCATACGCCGCAGCATGGCCACGCCCCCTTCCCAGAAAATTATATGAAGTTTTCCGGAAATTATACTTTGGGTCTTGACAAATGGGGAAAATGTGCGTATAATATTCATGATTTCGGGGTGTGGCGAAGTTTGGTATCGCGCTTGGTTCGGGACCAAGAGGCCTCGGGTTCGAATCCCGACACTCCGACCATGCAGAGTGTCCTTATAGGATCTGAGTATCCTGTAATGGACACTCTGCTTTTTTATTTCCTGAAAAGCTGCAACCTGTTCCGTGGCGTAGCTGAGTGCTACGCCTTTTCTTGTTTCCATGATAATGTCGGCCTCCGGAATCTTCCGACGATCCGGCACATCAAAGGCACCGATGCAGTTATAGTGAATATCGACGCGCTGGTTGGTAATGCCGTCTTGCTTTTCGGCGTGGTACACCTCAATATGGTCGATCAGCTCTGCAACCATCCGCTTTGTAATGGTGGTCGCGTCCGTGTATCGCCGTACCGTACCATTACCCTGATTCCTTCTGTATATTGCAATCAGTTCAGCACTGATACGGGCATTATGCACAAGGTACTCTCCACGCAGACCACAGAGGGATTGTCTTTCAAGGTAAAGTATGACCCTGAAAATAAAATGTGGATGCCCGTGGAGGAGGTCAAGCAGATGGGCATTTGGGTCGTCTGCGATAATCATGAGGTTCAGACCCGCTACACCGTCACTTACAGCGATGGTATGAACGGCAGTATATTTGCTACCGAGAATTATGCTGACCTCAAGGCCGGAGATACTACCCCCGCATTTAAGGGAAGCACCTATCGCTACGGCTATCGCTTTGACGGCTGGAAGCCCGCATGGGGCGCCACCGTAACCGGTAACGTCACCTATGTTGCACAATGGACGTATGTCGGCGGTGGCAGCCATTACTATCCCAATACCACACCCGTTCCTCCCGTGACTAATATGCCGACGACCGGCGACAACAGCACGACCCTCTGGCTTTCACTCCTGCTTGTCAGCGGCGGCGCTCTTGTGGGAATCGCTGTCTTCGCTCAGAAGCGCAGAAAGACACAATAACAAGTCAATCTGAGATCAAGGCGGGCAGGCACAGCTTGTGCTTGCCCGCCTTGTCTGCCGAAAAGTGAAACAGGCTGCGGCTGTCAATGGCGCGTAAGCGTTTATCTCGACCATTGACGGGTGCAGTCTGTTTTGCTATATTTCGTGATGAATCTAATAGGAGACGATGCCCTCATTTTTCTCTGCGGCACAATAGCGGTAGCCGCCACCAATATTGTCTAAAGACAGGAGCAGGGAGTTCTCATAAGAGTAGTTTGCACCGCTCCCCTTTACCATTTTCAAAGTGCCTCTCACGGCCACCCGTTTATAGAAAATTCACAAACAGATTGCTGCCGCCATATTGAAAAAGATGGTCATTATATGGTAGACTTATTATACGGATAGAATACCTATCTGACAAACTATGATTGGAGGTAACGCCATGTATCGTCCCAATGATGCCCGGTTCGGTTTTGCGTGTTGGTGGTATTGGTGCGGCTCCCGATTATGGAGAGGTCGTATCAAAATCGTTTCTGTTGGCGCATAGGCCGGACTGGTGATTAGTCGGCCTGTGCGCTTTTTATTATTAAATTAACTTCTCGGAGGTGTGATCTATGTTATTCGCTAAAAGAAAACGTGTTATCGTTGCGATAATTGCTCTAGTTGGCTTTGTCTGTGTTTTTTCCGCCTGTTCCAACAATCAGATGCCGCAGAAGCTGTCGGAGCTGGAGGAAACGATACTCCTTCAGCGCCTTACAGACCATGGAATCTCGATTCCTGCGAATCTTGAAATATCTGTAATTTGCGATGCAATTGCAGATCTTGAGGTTGATTCGGACAGATCTGCGCCAGTTGTTGGTTGGACAGAGTTTGCAGATTTTTACGAAGAATTAAGAAGTTTCGTCAAAGAGCATAGTGCCATAACTCAATGATGAAATGCGAATCAAATCTATTCAAAACAGAAAGGAGTTTTCAAAGTGAAAGTGAAAAAATTTTTGCTATTCTACTGTACCTTTGTCTGCTATGATGTATGACTGTACAAGCTACTGCTGAAGGGAAGAACCGCGCCAAAGAAATAACGCTTCTTTCCTCTTTGCAACCAGAGGAATGTGTAGAACAGCTTTTGACTCTGGGAGTTGCGATTCCTCAAGAGTTGAATGGAATCAATATTCAAAAAGTGGTTGCTGCCTTTGAATCTGATCCGGATTTACATCTAGTGGTTAACTACACGGTTGCAAGTGATTTCTTAAAAGCTGTTCGCCATGCAGTCAATCTCTATCATGGTTGGACAGACGAACATGGCTCAGCATCGTTAACACGCTATACTCTGCAGTATAGCACGCTGCACTCTTGGAATCCTTCTACCATGAATTTAACGCACACAGTAGGGAAAAACGAATCGGCTCCCACAGCATACAGCGCAGACAGCCTTCCAGATGTTTCCGCAGTACGCCTATTCTCTTGCGTTCTTTGCAGCCACATCGGATATTGATTCGCTGATTATGAAAATTTTCAATCACGATCTTTCTGAATTCATGGGGGCACCGGAACTTTGTCAGATTGCAATTACATCAAATGCAACTTTAATTCATTGCATCAACGGGTGGGACGGCTATTCTATAAATTATATTTCGAAAAGCGGCGCATGACGGTCGATATAAATTCCAACATCGTGCCCCGCTGCGGCTTACGGATTATTGAATGCCGCCGATTAAGCCCGATAGAGGGTGCTTGCGGCTCCTCCTGTTTTTGATCAAATCCAAACAGCAGGCTGCGTGGTTTTTATGCCGCGCAGCCTGCCTTTCGTATATTGATCATTCGCTCCGCAGGGCGATGACGGGGTCCTTTTTCGCGGCGATACGCGACGGGATGAGGCCTGCGAGGAATGTCAGCAGCATACTGATCGCCACGAGGATAACAGCGGCCCCGGCCGGGAGGGCGGCCACGCCGCTCAGACCGCTCAGATGGTGGATGATCGCATTGAGCGGCAGGATGAGCAGCAGTGTGATGCCGATGCCGATGGCGCCTGCCGCAAAGCCGATGGTCAGCGTCTCGGCGTTGAAGACGCGGGAGATGTCGCGGCGGGAAGCGCCGATGGAGCGCAGAACGCCGATCTCGCGCGTCCGCTCCAGCACGGAGATATAGGTGATGATGCCGATCATGATCGACGAGACGACGAGCGAAACGGCGACAAAGGCAATGAGAATGTAACTGATGGCGTTGATGATCGTCGTGATGGACGAGATCATCAGGCCAATATAGTCCGTGTAGGCCAGCTGCGCGTCCTCGGGCAGAGATTTGTTGTATTCCGCGATGCGGTCGGCGATCCGGTCCTTCGCCTCAAAGTCCTTCGGGAAGAGGTTGATGGCCTCTGGATCGTCCGGGTCGGAGACGCCGAGGCGCTTGAGGTTGCCGGTGTAGGTCGCGCCGTCGGACTGCGAGAGCGCGGCGCGCATGAGCTGCGTGGCGATCGTGCCGTCGTCCATCCCGGCGGCCTGCATGGAGCTGACATAGCCCATGAGCTCCTGCTGTGCCTCTGCGGGCAGTTGCGCGGCATAGGCCTGCAGCTCCTCCATGGTGTAGGCGTCCTTCAGCTCCTCCTGCTCAAAGGGAAGACCGGTGAAGACGTCCACTGTGGGGTCTGCCTGCTGCTCGCGGACAATCTCCGCGCTGGTGACCTTGTCCAGCAGATGTGTCATCAGGTCGGCGCGGTAGCCGATCACGCCGCTCTGGCCGCTGCCGGTCGTTGCGCCCTCGGCAGGGCGGAGAATGCCGACAACGGCGATTTCGTCTGAGCTGTTCAGCACGTTCAGAAGATAGGCTTCGTCGTCCGACTTATCCACCCACTGTCCGTCCTGCCGGACGAAGCAGTCCGTGTTTGTCAGCAGACGGAAGCGCAGCGACAGAATGTCGTCATAGGAATAGCTGTGCACCTCGGTGTCGATGCTGACATCCTCACCGCGGGCCGCGGCCTCCACGGCGTCCTGCAGGGCCTGCGCATCGAGCAGGCCGAGCGTATAGAGCGTGTAGTCCGTGATGCGGTTGTCCTCGTTCACAAGGAGCACGACCTCGTTGTACTGCTCCGGCAGGCGGCCCGCGACGACGTCATACTGCGCCTTCAGCAGGTCTTCGTTGCCCGTGAGCTGCGTCCAGACGTCCATCTGCATGCTCTGGCCAAGCAGTGTGCCGGAGGTATCGGCGGGTATGACGCCGAGGTCGGAGAACAGCGTGCTGGGATTGACCTTCTGCAGGCCGTTGTCCGTGCGGTAGATCGTCAGGGGCGTGGAGTAGGTATAGGTGATGTCCGTCGTCAGCTCCTCCATGCCGCTCTCGCCGGAGTCGAGCCATGCCTTGAAGTCGGCCAGGTTGTTCGTCTTGGAGCCCTGGATCATGGAGTCCATCATGCTGCCCATGACGCTGACGGAATAGAGCCGGTCGGGGTCCTGCTCATCCGTGGTCTGCTCGACATCGGCCTGCATGTTCATCATGGACGAAAAGTCCACGGTGTTTTTCTGGATCGTCAGGGGATAGGACGAGAGCGTCTCGCGCTCCATGCGGTCGATGAGCGACTGCACGCCGCTCGAGAGCGACAGAATGAGCGCGATGCCGATGATGCCGATGGAGCCCGCGAAGGCAATGAGGATCGTGCGGGCCTTCTTCGTCATCAGGTTGTGAAGGCTCAGCGACAGCGCCGTCAGGAACGACATGGACGTCCTGCCCGTGCGGGCCGGGCGCGGGGCCTGCGGTTCGTCTGCCGTGCAGGGCTGGGTGTCATCCACGACGCTGCCGTCCAGCAGGCGGATGATGCGGGTGGAATAGCGCTCGGCCAGCTCCGGATTGTGCGTGACCATGATGACGAGGCGGTCGCGCGCGACCTCCTTGAGAATTTCCATGACCTGCACGCTCGTCTCGGAGTCCAGCGCGCCGGTCGGCTCGTCCGCCAGCAGAATGTCCGGGTCGTTGATGAGGGCGCGGGCGATGGCGACGCGCTGCATCTGGCCGCCGGACATCTGGTTTGGCCGCTTGTGCAGCTGATCGCCGAGGCCGACCTTCTCCAGCACGGCAATGGCGCGGGCACGGCGCTCCTTGCGGGAAACGCCGGAGAGCGTCAGGGCCAGCTCGACGTTTGCCAGCACGCTCTGGTGCGGGATGAGATTGTAGCTCTGAAAGACAAAGCCGATGGTGTGGTTGCGGTAGGCGTCCCAGTCCCGGTCGCGGTACTGCTTTGTGGAGACACCGTTGATGAGCAGGTCGCCCGCCGTGTAGCGGTCCAGACCGCCGATGATGTTCAGAAGCGTCGTCTTGCCGCAGCCGGACGGACCGAGAATGGAGACAAATTCATTGTCGCGGAAGCGCAGACTCACGCCGCGGAGTGCATGTACGCACTCTGTGCCGCTGCGGTAATCCTTTGTGATTGCTTGGAGTTCCAGCATAAATTATGATACCCTTCCCATAGAATACATCATATTATTATACCGGCCGCCCGGGGAAAAGGCAAACTGCGCGGCCAAAATTCACGGATTGTTCAGAATCGGGGAGGTACTATGCAGAATTCACTTCTGGCGCGCGTGGGCGAGGCTGTGTGGGGCTGGCCGATGATGGCACTGTTTCTGGGGACGGGCATCTGGTACATGCTCCGCCTGCGCGGCCTGCCGCTGCGGCGGCTCGGGCAGGCACTGCGCGCGATCTTCCGCGGCGGGGAGAGCGCGGATGGCATCTCGCCCTATGCCGCGCTGTGCACGGCCCTTGCCGCCACGATCGGCACGGGCAATATCGTCGGCGTGGCCACGGCGCTGGCCGCGGGCGGGCCGGGCGCGCTGCTGTGGATGATGGTCGCGGCGCTGTTCGGCATGGCTACGCAGTATGCCGAGGGCTATCTTGCGGTGCGCTACCGCAGGCGGCAGGGCGGGAAATGGCTCGGCGGGCCATTCTGCTACATCGAGCAGGGGCTGGGCTGGCGCTGGCTCGCCGTGACGTTCGCGGTCGTCGGGGCGGCGGTCGGCCTGCTCGGCGTGGGCACAGTGGCACAGGTCAACAGCATCACGACGGCGGTCGAGGGCTTTTTCGACCCGCTGAAGCGCAGCGTCGCCATGACGGCCGGCGGGAACGCCGTGACCTGGGCGGCTGTCATCGCGGGCGGTCTGACGGTCCTGTTCTCCGCCATGGTGCTGCTCGGCGGAGCGGATCGCATCTCGCGTGTGTGCTCGCTCGTCGTTCCGCTGATGTCCGCCGTGTATGTCCTCTGCTCTGTGCTCATCCTTGTGCGCTGCCGGGCGCAGATCCCGGCGGCGCTGCGTCTGATCGCGGTCTCAGCATTTTCTCCGCGCGCTGCCGCCGGCGCAGCGGGCGGGCTGACAATGCGGCGCATCCTGCGCATGGGGATCGGCCGCGGCGTCTTTACGAATGAGGCTGGCCTCGGCTCCACGCCGATCGCAGCGGCCTGCTCCAGCAACGAGGATCCGGTCCGGCAGGGGCTTGTGACCATGACGGGAACGTTCCTCGACACCATCGTCATCTGCTCCTTGACCGGCCTGTGCCTTGTCGTGACGGGCGCGTGGTGTGCGCCGGGGCTTGCAGGCTTTCGCATCACGGAGCAGGCGTGGCGCACGGCGCTGCCATGGCCTGCGGGGCTGTCGTCGTTCCTGCTGCTGGCCTGCCTGGTCTTCTTTGCATTCTCCACGATCATCGGTTGGAATTTTTATGGCGAGCAGTGCCTGCGCTACCTGACGGGCGGCTCGCAGCGGGCGCAGCGCCTGTACCGATGGTGCTATCTTGCCGCGCTCTGCACTGCGCCGCTTTTGTCCGTGAAGGCGGCGTGGGAATTGGCAGATATCCTCAATGCGTGCATGGCCCTGCCGAATCTCACGGCCCTGCTGCTGCTCTGGAGACAGGTCGTCGAAGGGAGCAGGCGTCCTGTGGGAAAAACGTAATTATGTAAATTAGTGCTTGCAATCCGCCGGAATTCTGATAGAATGAGAGAGAAAAAACTGTCGAAAGAGGTGGACTGCCTATGGAATTTTCAAGCCTGTATTTCCTCTATCTGTTTCTGCCGCTGACGCTGCTGGTCTATTTTCTGGTGCCCGGCCTGCGGCTGAAGAATATCGTCCTGCTGGCGGCCAGCCTGCTGTTCTATGCCATGGGGCAGCCGGTCTATGTGCTGCTGCTCGTTGGCCTTTCCTATGCGAACTTCGCCATGGCCCGGCGGATCCGTCCGGGGAAGCGAAATACGCTCTTCCTGCCGGTCGTCGTCAATCTGGCGGTGCTGGGCCTGTTCAAATATCTGGACTTCTTCCTCGGCATCTTCGGCATCACCGTCGCGGACGGCGGCGTGATGCTTGCCGCGCTGCGCGGCATTACGAACGGCCTGAATTCCATCGGCTTTGCCTTCCGGTCGCCGACGAGCGCCCTGCCCCTCGGCCTGTCGTTCTATGCCTTCCAGGTTATCTCCTATGTGGCGGATGTCTATCGCGGTAAGGTCAAGGCGGAGCGTTCGTTCTTCAATCTGCTGCTCTACCTCTCTATGTTCCCGAAGATGATGCAGGGCCCCATTGTGCGCTATGAGCAGGTTGCCCGGCAGCTCATGGACCGCCGCACCACGCCGCGCGCGGCCTTCGAGGGCGCGCAGCGCTTTATCATTGGCCTTGCCAAGAAGGTCCTGCTTGCCGATTATGCGGGCAAGGTCGTTGCGTCGCTAAGCACCGGCGGCGGAAACGGCACGTTCGTCGGCGCATGGCTCGCTGCGCTGATGTTCATGTTCCAGATCTATTTCGATTTCTCCGGCTATTCCGATATGGCCATTGGCCTTGGCCGCATCTTCGGCTTCCGCTACTGCGAGAACTTTGACTTGCCGTACATCTCCACGTCCATCACGGAGTTCTGGCGCCGCTGGCATATGTCGCTCGGCAGCTTCTTCCGCGATTATGTCTACATCCCGCTCGGTGGCAACCGCCGCGGCAAGGCTCGTCAGATCCTCAATCTGCTGGCTGTCTGGGCACTGACAGGTCTGTGGCACGGCGCAAGCTGGAACTTTGTGCTGTGGGGCCTGTATTTCTTCGTGCTGCTGTCCATCGAAAAGCAGATCGCCCCGAAGCTGGAAACGCTCCCGTTTATCGTGCGCAACCTCGTGACGATGTTCTTTGTGCTCATCGGCTGGGTGCTGTTCATGAATACGTCGCTCTCCGGCATCGGCTCGGCATTTGCCGCCATGTTCGGCGGCGGAACGAGCTTTGCTGGCTCAGGTGTTTCGCTGCAGCTCAAAAACTCGCTGCCGCTGCTCCTGACCTGCCTCATCGGTTCGTCCGTGCTTCCGCGCTGGTTCGGCTTTATCTGGAGCGGCCTGTTCGGCATGGGGCGTTCCGACCGCCGCGGCGCCGTGACGGTGAAAAAGGGTATTTACCTTGCCAGCGTCTTCCTGTTCCTCATCCTGCTGCTGTGGCTGTGCACGGTGTCCCTTGTCGGTTCGACGAGTTCGCCGTCCATGTATGCGCAATTCTGACCCCCGGAGGTGCTCTGCATGAAACGAATCTACACCATCCTGTCCTGCCTGCTGCTGGCCGGCATGCTCTGCATCGGCCTGTATGCCCTGCTGGACAAGGATGCGACCTATTCCGAATCCGAGCGGCGCAAGCTGAAGACCCGCCCGAAGCTGACGTTCTCCGCCATGCTCGACGGCAGCTACGCCTCGGATTACCGCGACTATTTTGCCGATACGTTTCCGAACCGCGAAAAGCTGATGAATGCGAACCGCTCGCTCAACGGCTTCTATTACTTCAGCGGCGGCTCGAAGGACGGCGCGCAGCTTGTCATCAATATGAACGGCGGCGCAGCCAACCACGGCGAGGCTCTGCAGACGACGGACGATACGACGCCCTCGTCCTCGACCCAGCCCAGCGGGACGAGCGGGACGGCCACCGACTCCACCGAGCCGACGGAGCCGACTCAGCCCACCCAGACGCAGGATCCCGACGCTGCTGCAGAGGAGCTCGGCTCCGTGCTCGTCGTGGGCGACCGCGCCATGGAGGTCCCCTATGGCGACAAGGACACCATCCGCTCCTATGCCGATGCGGTGAACGACATTGCTGCGAAGCTTGGCAGCAGCGTGCGCACGTTCTCCATCGCCGTGCCGAATGCGGCCGCGTTCTACGCCCCGGCGGAGAACCAGCACATGCTGCAGACGGACATGATCGCGGCGTGCTATGACCGCCTGAAGGAGCTCAAGAGCACGGCGATCGCGGTCGATGCCTACAGCAAGCTTGAGGCACACAAGGACGAATACCTCTACTTCCGTTCGGACCACCACTGGACGGCCCTCGGCGCCTATTATGCCTACACAGCCTTCTGCGAGAGCGCGGGCCTCAAGGCCGAGCCGCTGAGCAAGTTTGAAAGCGGCGAATACACCGGCTTCCTCGGCTCGCTCTACAGCGCCATTAAGGCCTATCCCCAGAGTCAGGCCCTTGCGGACAACCCGGACACCGTGCAGTTCTGGCGCCCGTTCGTCGACCTGGACACGAAGTGGTACCCGGATGCGGAGTTCTCTATGGAATATTTCGGCGGCACGCTTTGCAAGGTGGACGATACGTCGAACAAATACCTGACATTCCTCGGCGGCGACCATCCCATCACCGTCATCAAGACAAATGTCGACGGCCCGGTGTGCATGATCCTCAAGGAGTCCTACGGCAACGCCTTCACGCCGTGGCTCACGAGCCACTACAGCAAGATCATCGCCATCGATCCGCACGAATTCAACCGCGACGGCAAGCCGAGTCTCGATCTGGCCGCCTTTGCGAAGGAGCAGGGCGTGAACGACTGCATCGTGCTGGACTATCCCATCATGCTGAATTCCGATTCCTACATCACCTGGCTCGAGCGTCTTGTCGACTGAACCATATGATCCCCAAAAGCGGAAGCCGCCCGGCTTCCGCTTTTTTGTACCCCTCGGCAGAGAATAGTGAATAAATGTGAAAAATAATTCTGTATATTTTTATTCAAATTAAACAAATCTTAAGAAATCCTTACGGGTATCTCCCTTGTTCTGCCGGGGCGGAAATGGTATACTCAGGCTGCAAAAAAGGGAGGGAAAACAGATGAACACATCGATCGGAAAACGGCTGGCTCTGCTCCTGTCTGGCGTTCTGCTTCTGACCGGCTGCTATGCCGCGCCTGCGGCTGAAAGCGTCCGGCAGGGGAGCACGCCGCCGGAGAGCGCGCAGCCAACTCAGCCGCCCGCGGCGGAGACCGCCATCACGACTTACCCGGTCCCGGAGGAAAATCTTCTGGTCTCCATCAACATGGCCGATTCGCCGTCGACCGGCGGGTTCTGGCAGTGGGATATGATGCTCCATCCCTGTATTGAGGCCTACGATCCTGTGACCCGCACAGCCTATGTTCCGTGTTATCAAAGCGGCTGCCGGCACAATGACAGCACCTGCAGCGCCTGCTTCGGCAACCTGAGCGCGCTGGCGGAATATCGGGACAGCCTCTATGCGCTCGTCCAGCAGGATGGCGAGTCCGCAGCGTCGCTCGTCTCGCGGCCGCTCTCCGGCGGGGCGCTCCGGGTCCTTGCAAGCTGGGAGCCGGAGAACGAGGGCGAGGAATACCGCTGCACGCTGCGCTGCATTTCCTTTGGGAAGGCCTATCTCACCGTGACCAGAGCCGCCTATCTGCCGGAAGACGGCCAGCTGACGCGGGACGAGCAGGAAAACCGCCTTGTCTCCGTTGATCTGCAGACGGGAGAGGAGGCGACGATCCTCGAACATGCCGAAAATTATGACCTGTACGGCGTCTGGGGCGACTGCGCCGTTTTTCAGGTGCAGGAAACGGCGGAGGGCGCGCCGGACTTTGCGGACTGGGCCGCGCAGCAGCCGGAAGAGGCCTCGTGGGACGAGTACGAGCGGCTCTATATCCGCTATCGCATCCTTTCGCGGGACCTGAGAACCGGGGTGGAAACGACGATCGTGGACGGGTCGGAGTCTTTTGTCTGGTCGGCGGATCCGCATAGGAGCTGGGGAAAATATGCCGTATATCAGGTCGGTCGCAGCGTTTATGTCTACGACATGGAGACGCAGGAGACCAAAAAGCTCTTCACCCACGAGCAGGAACGGAAATTCTACAACTATCTGCTTCTGGACGGCCATGCGATCGTCCTGTGCGGAACGGAGAACGCCTGTAATGCCTGGGCGGTCGACCTTGCGGACGGCTCCGTGATCGAGCTGGATACCCGCGGCGAGAACGCGATGCCGTTCTCTGCGCATTATGAGTGCGACGGGTATTTCGCCGGTTTGCTGAGCAATTCGCCCGGAAATTACGAGCTGTGTCATATCAGCAAAGAAGACTTTTACCGAAGCAATTATGACGGAGCGTTCCGCTGACAGGCTGCAATGAATATTCGTTAAAATATACAAGATTTAAGACAATAACGTAAACGTTTCCAACAAAATCTACAAAAATTTGTGGATAATTTCGCCAAGACCTCTTGCACTGAAAATTCAGAAGTGATATACTCAGGCTACAAAATGTATCAAGAGATGAAAATTCTGCGGAGACCTCTGCAGTGGGAATTCTGTACGAAAGGCAACGGTGATTCCAATGGTCGAATAGAGGCGGGAGCGGCAGAGAAGAAATCGTTCGCTGTTGGCTCCCATCTGGTATAGTCTAGTTGAATGGGAGGCGGAACATATGAAGAAACGCTTTTTGGCATTTTGGGTCTGCATGGCAGTGCTGTTGGCTTCCTTTACGGGCTGCTATTCCGCTCAGAAGAATGGCCCATCGGCTCCAGCGTCCTCGCAGACCGTGCAGTCAGATTCCGGCAGCGCCACAGAAAATTCCGTAGAGATCAGGACTTATGACATTCCGGAGGAAAATGTTCAGGCGGGTACCAGATATGTTCCGTCTCCCACAACAGGCGGCTTTTGGACGTGGACATTGTTCATACAGAATTATATTCAGGCCTACGACCCGGTGACAAAATCAACCTATATTCCGTGTTATCAGACAGGTTGCGAGCATAGCGATGCATTTTGCTCGGCTTATTTTGGTGAGATATCCGGGCTGGCAGAGTATCGGGGCAATTTCTATGCCATGATCTATTACAACGACGATACTGCTTCGGCCTTTGTCACGCGGCCGGTCTCCGGCGGTCCGCTTCAAATCCTTGCGAGTTGGGAGCCTGAGAATGATAATGAAGTATATCGGTGCGGCTTCTACGGCCTTTCTTTCGGGAAAGCCTATCTCACAGTGTCAAAAGAAACTTATACGTTGACGGAGGACGGTCAGCAGGAACTCGTCGGTGAGGAGTACAGCGACTGTAGTTTTGATCTAAAAACAGGGAAAATGATGGAACTTATGCGAGATGTCGACGGCACCCTTCCATACATGTATGGTGTCTGGGAAGACAGTGTTGTCTATCAGACACTGGAAACTGTAAAAGGAGCGCCTGCGTTTGAAGACTGGGTCGCGCAGCAGCCAGAGGGAACCCCGTGGGATCTGTATGGTCGACAGTATTATAATTACCGCCTTTATTCGAGAAATCTTAAAACAGGCGATGAAAAAACAATAGTGGATATGTCGGAAAATTTCGTATGGACAGCAGACCCGCATAAGAGCTGGGGACAGTACATCGTGTATCAGGTCGGGCGCAGCGTCTATGTCTACGACATGGAAACACAGACCGTAAAAGAGCTTTTTACCTATGATCAAGATTGGAAAAATTATAATTATATGATTCTGGATGGCCATGTGATTGCCATCTGCGGAACGGGCGACACTTGCCGTGCTTGGGCAATTGACATTGCTGATGAATCAGTGGTCGAACTGGACACCCGCGGTGGAAATGCAATTGCAATTACTCCGGAATATGAGTGCAATGACTACATTGTTGGATTACTTGCCAATCAGACTGGCAAGGTTGAAGAGTATTACATCAGCAAAGAAGACTTTTACCGGAGCAACTATGACGCGGCGTTCCGCTGATCTGCCTTACAAAACAAGGGAGGTGGCCATGTTGACCAGTCGAAGAATGCTGAGCCTGCTGCTTGCAGCAGCTGCCGCGATAGTGCTCCTGACCGGCTGCTATGCACCCGCGAGCACGGAGACGAGCGCAGAACGATCAACGCAGGAAAGCAATGCGTCCTCAACGGTCAAGCTTGGCGGATATCCTGTCCCAACGGAGAATGTCACTTCAGGCATCATGTGTGCATGCATGCAGACGCAGGATGGATTCTGGCTATGGACAATGGGCGGGAAACAGATCACTGCATTTGAACCGGCGAATGGCGCAACTTATACACCCTGCTCTCAGGTTGGCTGCAAGCACACGGATACGACCTGCTCGGCGTATTTTGGCACAATTGAGGATCTGGCCGAGTATGACGGCAGCTTCTATGCGCTTGTCAGCGGAGACGATTTCTCATCCATCTCTCTGGTTACCAGACCAGTTTCAGGCGGAGCACTGCAGACGCTTGCCAGCTGGAAAGCTACGGATGAAAACACAGACTATCGCTGTAACCTGCGCTGCATTTCTTTCGGAAAGGCCTATATAGGCGTGATAAAGTTGATCCGCGGCGATATTGCGGAGAACGGAAGTTATACAGAGGAGAAGCAGAGCAAGCTGGTCTCTGTGGACCTGAAAACGGGCGAGGTATCGACCGCCATCGAGGAAGCTTCGCAGTATGCCTTGTACGGTGTTTGGGAAAATACTGCGATCTTTCGCGTGACGGAGATGGCAGAAGATGCGCCGGAATTTGAGGAATGGCTTGCGCAGCAGCCAGAGGGAACAGCATGGGATGAGTACGACCGGCAGTTCATCCGGTATCGTTTTCTTACCAGAAATCTCCAGACGGGCGAGGAACAGGTGCTCGTGGATACTTCGGAGAATTTTGTGATGACGGTAGACTTCAATCGGTGCTGGAATCAGTTCGTTGTATATCAGGTCAACAACAGCCTGTATGTCTATGATATGGAGAAGAAAGCTTCTAAGCTTTTGGTGACGCCGAAGGAGTCTGTCAGAAATTACTGGATCATGGACGGGTGCGTCAATTATCTGGTCAGATGGGACGATGCGGTCGGTGCTTTCGCGGTCGATGTGGCTACCGGTGAAATATCTGAAATCGATAATCACGGCGCAGGACTTCTGGAATACTCCCCACTCTATGAATCAGATGGATATTTTGTCGGTGTAAACGGTAAAAGTGAAAATGATGCCAGAAACTACTATATTCGCAAAGAGGACTACTACAGCGGAAACTTCTCTGCGGCGTTTTACTGACCATATTTCACAGAAGCAATGATAATCCGGCTGAATGGGAGGCGGAACATATGAAGAGACGCTTTTTGGCCTTTATGGTTTGCATGGCAGTGCTGCTGGCTTCCTTTACGGGATGCTATTCTGCTAAGAAGGATGGCCCCTCGACTGCATCGTCCGCGCAGACTGCGCAGTTGGGTTCCGGCAGCGGAACAGAGGAATCCGTAGAGATCAGGACTTATGTGCTTCCAGAGGAAAATGTACGGGCGGATTCCATATATGTTCCGTCTCCCTCAACCGGTGGTTTCTGGACATGGGCAGTCTTCACGTCAAAAACAATTCAAGCCTACGATCCGGTGACGAGAACGACCTATTATCCCTGCTATCAGGCGGGCTGCAAGCACAATGATGCCTCCTGTTCGGCTTATTTCGGAGATATTTCCTCGCTGGCAGAGTATCGGGGCAATTTCTATGCCATGATCTATTACAACGACGATACCGCTTCGGCGTTTGTCACGCGGCCGGTCTCCGGCGGCCCGCTTCAGATCCTCGCAAGCTGGGAACCGGAAAATGAGAATGAGGAATGCCGGTGCAGCCTGTATGGACTTTCTTTTGGAAAGGCTTATCTCATAGTGGCAAAAGAAACCTATACGATGACGGAGGATGGCCAGCAGGCATGTGTCGGTCAGGAGTACAGCAGGTGGAGTTTTGATCTGGAAACGGGGGAAATGGTGGAACTTATGACCGATACTGACGGTATCCTTCCATATATGTATGGCGTTTGGGAGGATATCGCTGTTTACCAGACGGTGAAAACAGTGGAGGGCGCGCCCGAGTTTGAAGAATGGATCATGCAGCAGCCGGAGGGCACAACGTCGTATCAGTACGGCCTGCAATATTACAAATATCGCGTTTATTCCAAAAATCTCAAAACAGGAGAAGAAAAAACGATCGTAGACGAGTCGGAAAATTTCGTATGGACGGCGGATCCACACATGAGCTGGGGACAGTACGTCGTGTATCAGATTGACCGGAGTGTGTACGTCTATGACATGGAGACGCAGACATCCAAGAAGCTGTTTACCCATGATCCGGGCTGGGATTTTTATAATTACATGATTCAGGATGGACATGTGATGGTTATTGGCGGAACGGAGGATACCTGCCGTGCATGGGCGGTCGACATTGCAGATGGATCAGTCATTGAGCTGGACACTCGCGGCGGGAATGTAGTGGCATTTGGCGCGAATTATGAATGCAACGGTTATTTCGCTGGTTTGAAGCGCAATTCGAGTGGAGATTTCGAGCAGTGTTACATCAGCAAAGAAGACTTTTACCGGAGCAATTATGACGCGGCGTTCCGCTGACAGGCTGCAATGAATATTCGTTAAACTATACAAGAATAGAGATAAAACTGAAAACGTTTCCAACAAAATATACAAAATTATGCGAAAAAACTCTTGCATTGAAAAAGCGGAAGTGATATACTCAAGATACAAAATGTAGCAAAAAGAGAAAATTCCGCAGACTCCTCTGCGGCGGGAACTGTACTGGAAAGGGATGGGTGATTCCGATGGTCAGGTCAAAGCGGAAGCGGCCGTGATGCAAGTGGCTCCGGTTGGTTTCTGTGGTTAGATAGTTCCCACGATATCATTTTTTTACAATTCAGGAGGGATTGGTATGAAAAAGTCCTTGGTATGCATCCTTTTGATTTCCTGCTTGATGATGGCCCTTTCCATTCCGGCGTTCGCTGCCGATACAGGTATTGCACCGTATGGAACGCCGGGCTCTGGATACGATCAAAAAAGTTTTATGTTTAATGGCCAGGAATATACGGCGTATTTCTATCTGCAATTTGATACCTCTTCTTATCGTGCAAAAAGCAAGTGCTATACAGAAGCTCTTGTAGATGTTACCCACAACTCATTGAAGGTCCAGTTTCAAACACAAGGAAGCGGCTATCAGATTCGCACAGGAGGTAGCATCAGTTATACGGCAACGCAAAGATCTACAATTCCTGATAAAACGACATATTCCAGAAATGTTATTTATACAGCATCCAATGATGTGGCAACGGGAGTTAACTATATTGGAGGAAGTGCCACGTTTAATGGAAATATTAACACGTCCGCTACACTGGGCTTCTTAAAATAGAAAATAGATAAGTGGTTATATTTTTGCCTAGTACCGTGAGAGGATGGAACAGATGAACAGACGTGCGATTTGGAGTCTTCTGACACTTATATTATTGCTGACGCTGCTTTCAGGCTGCTATTCAATTCAGGAAGGTGGAGCGTTGGACGCGGCTACTTCTGAAAAGATACCGGCAGAAGCCGATGCAGAGAAAGCTATGAAAATGAGAGGATATGATATTCCAACGGAAAATGTTCTGGCAGGTCTCAGATTTGTTCCGTCCTCTACGACGGGCGGTTTTTGGACATGGACATTGTTTATGCAAGCGTATATACAGGGCTTCGATCCGGTGACAGACACGAAGTATATTCCCTGCTACCAAGCTGGCTGCATGCATACAGACGAATCCTGCCCTGCCTATTTTGGAGATATTGCCGGGCTGGCGGAATATCGCGGCAATTTTTATGCCATGGTTTACCGGAATGATGAGACCGCATCGGCATTTGTTACGCGTCCTGCCTCCGGCGGACCAATGCGCGTGCTGGCAAGCTGGGAACCGGAGACGGAAAACGAGGTTAAACGCTGCGGCTTGCTTTGCCTGTCCTTTGGAAAGGCCTACATTATTGTGAGACAGGAAACCTATACCGTAACAGCGGAAGGCGAAGAGACGCAATCCATAAATGCCTGCAGCCTGTGGAGCATTGATCTGGAAACCGGGGAAGCGGTGGAACTCATTCCGGATACATCGGATCGAAGACTCTACGGTATATGGAAGGACTGTCTGGTTTATTCGGAAGCAGAAGTACTGGAAAATGCGCCTTCGTTTGACGAATGGTTACTAGAGCAGCCGGAGGGGACGCCCTGGAGCGACTATACTTTGCAATATGTCCGTTACCGGCTTCTGTATCGCGATTTCAAAACCGGTGAAACGAGAACACTTGTGGACCGATCAGAGGACTTCGTAATGACGGTAGATCCCAATGTCTGCTGGGGACAGTATGTGGTTTATCAGGTCGATCGCAGCCTGTATGTCTATGACATGGAGGCGCAGAAAGCGAAGGAGCTCTTTACTCACATGCAGGGGGATTGGGATTATTATAATTATCAACTTCAGGACGGACATGTGATCGCTATCTGCGGAACGGATGAATTCTGTCGGAGCTTTGCAATCGACATAACAGACGGCACAGCGGTCGAGATGGACAACCGTGGCGGAAACTGCGTAGCCTTCAGCATCAAATATGAGTGCGATGACTATTTTGTTGGCTTGCTGAGTGGGAAATCCACCGGAGTAGAGGACTACTGTCTCCGTAAGGAGGATTTCTACCGCAGCGACTATGATGCGGCGTTCCGCGTGGACAGCGGGGGAGCCGGATGATGAAGCTGACATTTGATGAGCTGAGCAAGAATAATGGGAAAAAGGCAAGCTGACAGGAATGGAGCATTGAGGAGGTGGCCATGTTGACCAGTCGAAGAATGCTGAGCCTGCTGCTTGCAGCATCTGCCGTGATAGCGATCCTGAGCGGCTGCTATGCCGCTCCTGTGAGCGAGACTACGGAGCAGGGAGGCGAGACCTCGGGTGCGATCGTTACAGACTCGGAGATTCCTGTTACGACTTATCCGGTTTCGGAGGAGAACATTCGAGTATTTGGTAACATGGCCGCCTCCGCTTCGACCGGCGGGTTCTGGCAGTGGGATACGTTTTTCCGGCCCTATATTCAGGCCTATGACCCCGTAACCAGAACGACCTATGTCCCGTGCTACCAGAACGGCTGCCGGCATAATGATCCCACCTGTAATGCCTGCTTCGGCGATCTGCAGTCTCTGGTGGAATACCGGGGAAACTACTATGCGTTGGTTTATACGGACGACGAGACAGCCTCGGCGCTCGTCACGCGTCCGCTGTCCGGCGGCCCGCTTCAAATTCTCGCCAGTTGGAAACCGGAAAACGAGGATGAGGCATGCCGGTGTGTGCTGCGATATGTTTCCTTTGGGAAGGCATATGTTACCGCGAACAGAGAGACCTATGCACTGACAGAGGACGGACAGCTGACAACTGCCGCGCAGGAGAGCAGCCTTGTCTCCGTCGACCTGCAGACGGGAGAGGTATCGACGATCCTTGAAAACGACGATGGCTACGATCTCTACAGCGTCTGGGAGGATATCGCGGCCTTCCGCATGCTGGAGATGGCGGAAGACGCGCCGGAATTTGAAGACTGGCTTGCGCAGCAGCCGGAAGGAACATCTTGGGACGAGTATGACCGGCAGTTTCTTGGCATTCGCTTTCTGGTCCGAAATCTCAAAACGGGCGAGGAGACTGTGCTTGTGGATGCGTCGGAGAACTATGTCCGGACAGTCGACCCGCATCGAAGCTGGGGCCAGTATGCTGTGTATCAGGTCGACCGCAGCCTGTATGTCTATGATCTGGAGAAACAGGCGGCGAAAAAACTCTTTACCTATGAGCAGAACTGGGATTTCTACAATTATATGATTCTGGACGGGCATGTGATCGCCATCTGCGGAACGGAGGATGTCTGCCGGGTTTGGGCAATCGATATTACAGATGAGGTCGTGACCGAACTGGACACCCGCAGCGGAAATGTAATGGTATTTTCCACGGAGTATGAGTGCGATGGTTATTTCAAGGGCTTGCTGACAGAGCCATCCGGCAATGTCGAAGAGTGCTACATCAGTAAGGAGGATTTTTACCGAAGCAATTATGACGCGGCGTTCCGCTGAGACGGCGGGGGAGATGGACGATGGAACTGACATTTGATGCCCTGAGCAAGAATTACGGAAAAAAACAGGCGCTGATCGGCTTTTCGGCCGAGCTAACGGGCGGCATCTACGGCCTGCTCGGGCCGAACGGAGCGGGCAAGAGCACGCTCATGAATATCCTGACCGGGAACCTGCGCCAGACGGCGGGAGAGATCCGCTTCAACGGCGCGGAGATCCGCTCGCTCGGCGCGGCCTTCCGCGGCCGCGTGGGCTACATGCCCCAGCAGCAGACGCTCTATCCGGGCTTTACGGCGGAGCGCTTCCTGCTGTACATGGCCTCGCTGCGCCGCATGCCGCGCGCACGGGCGCTGGAGCGCATCGACTGGGCGCTCGGCGCGGTCGGCCTGTCCGACGTGCGCGGCAAGACGATCCGCAGCCTCTCCGGCGGCATGAAGCAGCGCCTGCTGCTGGCGCAGGCCATTCTGGACGAGCCGGACATTCTCATCCTCGATGAGCCGACGGCCGGGCTGGATCCGCGGCAGCGCATCGCGGTGCGCAATCTCATCGCGGAGATCGCCCTGCAGAAGATCGTGATCGTTTCGACGCACGTTGTGCCGGACGTGGAGTATGTGGCAAGCGAGCTGCTGCTCCTGTCCGAGGGGCGGCTGCTGCGCAAGGCCTCTCCGGCCGAGCTGACGCATGAGCTGGCCGGGCAGGTCTGGGAGGCGGAGCTTGTCGAGTCCGAGCTGCCCGCCGCGCAGGCCGCCGGGACGGTCTGCGGCATCGCCCGGGTCGATGCGGAGCATATCCGCGTGCGCCTGCTGGCGGAAAAGCAGCCGCCCTTTGCCTGCAGGCCGCTTGCGCCGGAGCTGGAGGATGTGTATCTGCACTACTTCGGCGCGGAGGACGGGCTATGAGCTATGAGCTGCGGAAAATTCTGGGCAACCGCTATGTGATGCTCCTGCTCGCGCTGGCGGTCGCGGTGAATGCGGCGCTGTTCTACCGCCGCTGCACCAAGGACCTCGGCGGCTTCACCCGCGCGGACATCCGGGCGGAGTATGCCCATCTGGACACGCTGGAGCAGGAGTATGACGCCCTGCTCAACGGAATCTACGGCGAGGACGTCGATATCATGCAGGTGCCGGACGAGGACCTCCGGCGCTACGCCCTGCTGAGCACGGTTCGCGACGAGGTCGAGGCGACGAAAAATTACCCCGAATACCTCCGCGGCCTCTGCGCCGAGACCGAGGCCAAGCTGCGCCTTGGCCTGTTCTCTGCCGATCCCTTTGCCGAGCGCACGCTGGAAAAGGGCCTTGCGGCCTACAGCGCCCTGCTCGGCGTGCGGCTGGAGCCGTCCTTCCCGGACGGCGTGGAGGTGCTGCTGGACTGGCGGCTGACGGACCTGCTGCTTCTGCTGTTTGCGGCGGTCTCGGGGCTGGTCCTGCTGACGGGCGAACGAAGCGCGGGCCTGATGGTGCTGCTGCGCCCGACGCGGCGCGGCCACGGCGCGCTCTACTGGCGCAAGGCCGCCGCCATGCTGGCAACGGTGCTTGCGGGCGTCGTGCTGCTCTATGGCGCGAATCTGGCCGTTTCTGCCGCCGTCCTCGGGCTGGGCGACCCGGCGCGCCCCATCCAGACGATCCCCAGCATGCAGAGCTGCCCGGTCCCGCTGACGGTGTTTGGCTGGCTTTTGTGCTTCGTGGGCGAAAAGCTCCTATGGGGCTGGGCCGTGGGCGCGCTGTTCTTCCTGCTGTGCACCACGACAGGCCGCGCGTGGGCCGCGTTCCTGCTTGCGGGCGGCGGCGCGGGGCTTGCCCTGCTGCTCGGCAGCCGCGGCTCACTTTGGCCCCGGCTGCTCAGCCTCAGCCGTGCGGCCGAGGTTGAGGAGAGCTGGCGTGGCTGCATTTATCTGAATTTCTTCGGCCTGCCGCTCCGGCAGACGGCGCTGCTTCCCGCTATGCTCCTGCTGCTGACGGTGGGTGGCTGCCTCGGCGGCGCGGTGGTGTTCTGCCGCACGCAGGCGGTCCAGCCGGTGCGCCAGCGCCGGGGCCTGCCGCTGCCGCGCCTGCGGCACACGGTGCTGTTGGCCTATGAGGCGCGGAAGCTCCTGCTCACGGGCGGGGCGCTGCTGGTGCTTGCGGTGTTTGTGCTGGTGCAGGTCGGGAGCTATCGCGATTTCCGGGCCTATTTCAATGCGGACGAATGGTTCTACCGCGCGTATTCCGAAAAGCTGGCGGGCGAGCCGACGCCGGAAAAGAACGCTTATCTTGCCTCGGAGACGGCCCGCTTTGCGGAGCTGCGGAACGAGCTTGCGGACTATGCCCGCATCACGGAGGGCAACGAGGATGCGCTCCAGTTCATGGCGCGCGACGTTCTCTCGGCCCTGCGGGCGCAGGACGGCTTTGAGCAGGCAAAGCAGCAGTATGAGCAGCTGCAGCCGGGGCAGTCCTATGTCTATGAGACGGGCTATAACGTCCTGCTAGGCTACTTTGGTGTGCAGAAGGACCTGCTGGACCTTGCGAAGCTGTTCTTCTTCCTGACGGTCGCGCTGTCCGCCGTGTTTGCCATGGAGCAGGAGACGGGCGTTGCCGTTCTGCAGACGGCGGCCGGGGCGAACGGCCGCGTGCTGCGGCGCAAGCTGCTGCTCACGGCGGTGCTGGTGCTCCTGATGGTGACGGCGGCCTTCCTGCCGCGCCTGCTTGCTGTCCGCGGGGCCTACGGACTGCCGGAGTGGGGCGCACAGGCAAACAGCCTGCCCCTGCTGAGCGGCGTGCCAGCGGGCTGGCGCATCCGGACCGTTCTGGGGCTGCGCGCGCTCGTGCATGTGCTGCTCGGCGCAGGCGGCGCGGCGGTCATCCTGCTGCTGTCGCGCAAAACACGCAGCACCATCCAGACGATGCTCATCGCGGCGGGCGTCCTCGTGGTCCCGACGGTCGCGGCCGCACTACTCTGGTAGAACGAAAAAAACAGACTGCCGGCGGGCCATTGCGGCCCGGTCCGGCAGTCTGCCTTTGTGCAGTTTTTCTGGTGGTTATGCATCGTCCTCTGCGGCGCGCAGCGGGCGGCGGCGGAACAGCAGCGAGATGCACCACAGTCCCGCGAGGCCGACGATCGTGTAGATGATGCGGCTGACGACGGCCGTCTGGCCGCCGAAGATCCAGGCGACCAGATCGAATTTGAAAATGCCGACCAGCCCCCAGTTGATCGAGCCGATGATGCTCAGAATCAGCGCAAGCATGTCCATCTTGATTTCCCTCCTGTTGTCATATGCTGTGGATAGTATGCACACCCGGTGCGCAGATTATACGGAAAATCGCGGGTCTGCCGAAAACGGCCCCAATTTTTTTGTGCACTATTTCAGCCGGGCCGTGCTTGACAGACACCGGAACTTGCAGTACGATATATGCGTTTTGTGCCTGCGCGGTACTACCATATCTTGTGTGCGAGAGGAGACAGTCATGACGCAGAAAATGATCCGCAAGCGGGACGGGCGTCTCGTAGAATTTCATACAGAAAAGATCCGGAACGCGATCTGGCGTTCATTCCTCGGTGTCGGGCAGACCGGCATGGAGGACGTCTCCGACGCGCTTGCCCGCAAGGTGGAGACCATGCTCGAGCTCGAGGGCTGCGAGCCGGAGGTCGAGCATGTGCAGGACCTTGTGGAGCAGGTGCTGATGCAGGAGGGCTACGGCCGCACGGCCAAGGCCTACATCCTCTACCGCGAGGAGCGCAGCCGCGCGCGGCAGGTGAATTCCAGCCTCATGCGCAAATTTGAGGAGATCACGTTCAAGGACGCCGCCGATTCGGACATCAAGCGCGAGAACGCCAACATCGACGGAGACACCGCCATGGGTACCATGCTGCGCTACGGCTCCGAGGCCGCCAAGCAGTTCTCCGAGTCCTTCCTGATGAAGCCGGAGTATGCCACGGCGCATGAGCGCGGCGATATCCACATCCACGATCTTGATTTTTATGCCCTGACGACAACGTGCTGCCAGATCGACCTGCTCTCGCTGTTCCACGGCGGCTTTTCCACCGGCCTCGGCCATATCCGCGAGCCGCAGAGCATCGCGTCGTATGCGTCGCTGGCCTGCATCGCCATTCAGTCGAACCAGAACGACCAGCACGGCGGCCAGAGCATCGTGAATTTTGACTATGCCATGGCCGAGGGCGTCGCCAAGACGTACCGCGCCTGCTACCGCCAGAACCTCAGCCGCGCGCTGGAGCTGCTGTGCGGCGTGACGCCGACGGATGCCCAGCTCCGGGGCTTTGCGGCTTCACTGGCCGAAAAGGGACTTGTTCCGGCGCTTGCCGGGCAGAAGGCCTATGACGATGCCGAGGCGGCGCAGCTCAAGGCGGCCTTCGGCTGCGTGGAGGGCGATATCCGCCGCGCGCAGGAATTCGCTGCCCGCCGCGCCGCAGAGGAGACGGACCGCGCGACCTATCAGGCCATGGAATCGCTTATCCACAACCTGAACACCATGGAGTCCCGCTCCGGCTCGCAGACGCCGTTTTCCTCCATTAACTACGGCATGGATACCTCGCCGGAGGGCCGTCTTGTGATGAAAAGCCTGCTGCTCGCCACGGAGGCCGGGCTTGGCAGCGGCGAGACGCCGATCTTCCCCATTCAGATCTTCCGTGTGAAGAGCGGCGTGAACCTCAACGAGGGCGAACCGAACTACGACCTGTTCCGGCTGGCCTGCCGCTGCAGCGCCAAGCGCCTGTTCCCGAACTTCTCGTTCCAGGATGCCCCGTTCAACCTGCAATATTACAAGGAGGGCCATCCCGAAACGGAGATCGCCTATATGGGCTGCCGCACGCGTGTGGTGGCGAATGCCTACGATCCCTCCCGCGAGGTCACGGCGCGGCGCGGCAACCTTTCCTTCACGTCCATCAATCTGCCGCGGCTCGCCATTCTGGCACGCGGCGACCGCGAGGCCTTTTTCCGCAGCCTTGATGAGATGCTCGACCTTGTCGTCGGCCAGCTGCTCGAGCGGCTCGAGATCCAGAGCCGCCGCCGCGTGCGCAATTTCCCCTTCCTGATGGGGCAGGGCGTCTGGCTGGACTCCGAAAAGCTCGGCCCGGACGACGAGGTGCGCGAGGTGCTCAAGCACGGCACGCTCTCCATCGGCTTCATCGGCCTTGCCGAGTGCCTGAAGGCGCTGACCGGCGCGCACCACGGCGAAAGCGCCGAGGCGCAGGCACTCGGACTTGAGATCATCGGCCGCATCCGCGACCGTGCCGACCGAGAGTCGGCGGCCCGCGGCCTGAACTTCTCCTGCCTTGCCACCCCGGCGGAGGGCCTCTCCGGCCGCTTCGTCCGGATGGATGCCAAGCGCTTCGGCGTGATCCCCGGCGTGACGGACCGCGAGTATTACACGAACAGCTTCCATGTGCCGGTGTATTATCCGATCTCGGCCTTTAACAAGCTCCGCATCGAGGCACCCTATCATGCGCTGACGAACGGCGGCCATATCTCCTACATTGAAATGGACGGCGACCCGCTGCAGAATCTGCCCGCATTCGAGAAGGTCGTGCGCTTTATGGGCCAGTGCGGCATCGGCTACGGCTCTATCAACCATCCGGTCGACCGTGACCCGGTCTGCGGCTTTAACGGCATCATCGGCGATACCTGCCCGCGCTGCGGCCGCCGCGAGACGCCGGACCAGCCCTTTGAGCGTATCCGCCGCATTACGGGCTACCTGGTCGGTACGCTCGACCGCTTCAACAACGGCAAGCGCGCCGAGGAGCGCGACCGTGTCAAGCACGGGGTGACGGACTGATGCGCATTGCCGGAACGGTCTCCGAGTCCATTGTGGACGGCCCCGGTCTTCGACTGACCGTATTCACGCAGGGCTGCCCGCATCATTGTCCCGGCTGTCACAATCCACAGACACATGACCCGGCGGGCGGCCGCGAGGAAACAACAACGGCGCTGCTGGCTCGCTATACTGCAGACCCGCTGCTCGACGGCCTGACGCTCTCCGGCGGCGAGCCGATGGAGCAGGCGGCGGAATGCGCCGCGCTGGCCGAGGCCGTGCACGCGCTGGGCGGCAATGTCTGGGTCTACACGGGCTGGCGCTATGAGGCGCTCGTGCAGGAGTCAGACCCGGCGCGCCTGCGGCTGCTGGCGGCTGCCGATGTGCTCGTGGATGGACCGTATGTCGAGTCGGAGCGCTCTCTGGAGCTGCGCTGGCGCGGCAGCCGGAACCAGCGCCTCATCGACCTGAACGCGACACGCAGAACCGGGAGGCTTACCCTGCTAACGGAATAAAAAAGCTGCTGCAGCACAATCGCTGCAGCAGCTTTTATGTTCGGGACTCAGAAAAGCTCTGATATATTCAGAGATCCCCATTAAAATGCCCAGTTGCCGTCGCGGAAGATGGGCACGGTACGGCCGTCGCGCGTGTGCGCGTCGATGGACAGGTCGGCGGAGCCGATCATGAAGTCCTCATGCACCATGGAATCGTTGATGCCCTTGGCACGGCACTCGTCGAGCGTGTAGTTCTCAAAATTCTTGATCGTGTCGGCAAAGCCCATGCCGAGCGCCAGATGGCAGGCGGCGTTCTCGTCGAACAGCGTGTTGTAGAACAGCAGGCCGGAATTCTGGATCGGGGAGTTATAGGGAACGAGCGCGCACTCGCCGAGGTAGGAAGCGCCCTCATCCATGGAGATGAGCTTCTGCAGAAGGGCCTCGTTCTTTTCGGCATGGACCTCGACGACCTTGCCGCCCTCAAAGCGGATGGAGAAGTTCTCGATAAGCTGGCCCTGATAGGACAGCGGCTTCGTGGAATAGACGATGCCCTCTGCCACGCCGCGCTTCGGGGAGATGAAGACCTCCTCCGTCGGGATGTTCGGGTTGAAGAAGTGGCCGAGCAGAGAGTTCTCGCCGCCGCCCTTGAATTCGGCGTCTTCGATCATGCCTACCTTGAAATTCGTGCCGTTCGAGCTGTGATACTCCAGCTCCGTGATGCCGAGGTCGTTCAGATAGGCACAGCGGCGGGCAAGGTCCTCGTTATGGGCCTTCCATGCGGCAACGGGATCGTCGTCCACGCGGGAGGCGGCCAGAATGGCTTCCCACAGCTTCTCGACGGCCTGTGCCTTCGACAGGTTCGGGAAGAGCTTCTTGGCCCACGCAACACCGGGGACGGCTGCGATACACCACTGATACTTGTTCTCGATCTGGTCGCGGTACGGACGGATGACCTTGTACTTAGCCTGACCGGCCTTGGCCATCTTTTCCTGATTGACGCCGCGCAGACCGTCCGGGTCCTCGGAGATCAGATAGATGCGGCAGGGGATCTCGTCAACATAGTGCTGCCAGCGGGCCTCCTCCCAGTTTTCCAGCGTGGAGAGGTTCTTCTGGCTGCGCCAGCGGACATGGAGCTTCGTCAGCGGCTGATAGTCCCAGTCCACCACAACGCGCTTGGCACCGGCGCGGTAGCATTCCTCAACGACCATTTTTACGAATTCGGGCTGATCGAGCTCGGCGGCGATGAAGACCTCCTGACCCTTCTGGACATTGACGCCGACCGTGGCGATCAGCGTGGCATATTTGCGCAGTACGGACTTTTTCATATTGTCCTCCTTGTAATAATGAATGGAATCTATCGCTATTCTAGCAGAAACCCCACCGGAATGCAACCGAAAATGCATGCGGAAGTTTCTCATTGCAAATTCCCGCCGAAACGGGTAGAATAGAGAAAGAAATCCATACCACGGAGGAACCTATGACAAACGAAGCTTTTCAGGCGCTGCTTGCGCGCGGCCCCGTGCTGCTCGACGGCGCGACCGGCTCGAACCTGATGCGCGCGGGCATGCCGCGCGGCATCTGCACGGAGGTCTGGGTCACAGAGCATCCGGAGCCTCTGCTGGCTCTGCAGCGGAACTATATCGCGGCCGGGTCGCAGATCATCTATGCGCCGACGTTCTGCGCCAACCGGCGCGGGCTTGCACGCTGCGGCCGAGAGAACGATGTTGCGCTTCTGAACCGGCAGCTCGTCGCCCTGTCGCGCGAGGCGGCAGGCGGCCACGCGCTCGTGGCGGGCGACCTCACGACGACCGGCGTGCCGCTCGAGCCTGCCGGGACGATGACATATCACAAGCTGTTTGAAATTTACACGGAGCAAATTACGGCATTGGCCGAGGCCGGGGCCGACCTGCTCGTTGTGGAGACCATGCTCGGCATCGACGAGATGACCGTCGCCCTCGAGGCGGCGCAGAGTGTCTGCGCCCTGCCGGTCCTGTGCAGCATGACGGTGCAGGCCGACGGCAGCGGTTATTTCGGCGGGACCTGTGTCGAGGCCGTGGAGACGCTGCAGGAGCTCGGCGCGGCCGCCGTCGGCATCAACTGCTCCACCGGCCCGGACCAGCTCGAAAGTCTTGTGCGCAACATGAGGCAGGCCGCGAAGGTGCCGCTCCTTGTCAAGCCGAATGCGGGTATGCCGGAGATCTCGCCGGAGGGCGAGGCCATCTATTCCATGGGCCCGGCGGCATTCGCGCAGCATATGCGCACGCTGATCGATGCCGGAGCTGCACTCGTCGGCGGCTGCTGCGGCACGGATCCGCGCTATATTTCCGCCCTGCGGGACGTTTTGCCCAGATAATGCTCCGCCTGCTGCGCCGCCGCTGCGCCGTCCGAGACGGCCGTAACGATCTGGCGCAGCTGCTTTTCCCGCACGTCGCCTGCGGCAAAAACGCCCGGCAGGCCGGTCCGTGTCGTCTCGTCCGCGCAGTAATAGCCGTCCGGCGTCCGGCGGAGCTGCTCGCCGCCGAGGGCGGAGACAGGCGTGCGGCCGATGCAGACAAACAGGCCGCTGATCTCCAGCTCCCGGCCGTTCTGCAGGCGGATGCCGGTCAGGCGCTCACGGCCCAGCAGCTCCGTTACGGTGCTGTTCCGGCAGAATGTCACATTGTCCTGCTTTTCCAGCGCCGCCAGCTCTGCGGCAGATGCCCGGAACGTGCTGCGGCGGTGCACGAGCGTTACATGGCGGCACAGCCGCGACAGCAGCAGGGCCTCACTGACGGCGGAATTGCCGCCGCCGACCACGGCGACGTCCTTCCCGCGGAAAAACGCCCCGTCGCAGGCGGCGCAGTAGCTCACGCCGTGCAGCTCGTCCTCCTGCGGCAGCCCGAGCCTCCGCGGGCCCGCTCCCGTGGCGAGCACAACGGTCCGGGCAAGGACCGGCCCGCCGTCCGCCTGCAGCTCCTTTACGCGGCCGGTGAGCTGCGCGCTGCGGACGTCAGCCAGCAGAAAAATGGCCCCCGCGCGCTCCGCACCCGCTTTCATGCCGTCTGCCAGCGCGGCTCCGTCTGCGCCGTCCGGAAAGCCGGGGTAATTTTCAATGCGCTGCGTCTGCGCCATCTGCCCGCCGGGGCCGAGCCGCTCGAGAACAAGAACGTTCAGCCCGGCGCGGGCGGCATAGAGAGCCGCCGTGCAGCCCGCCGGTCCGGCCCCGACCACGGCCATGTCATAGCATCTCATGCTTCGCCGCTCCGCAGGAATTCCTCCAGCTCCGCCGGTGTTTTTGCGCCGGTCGTGCGCCGGAGCAGCCTGCCGGAGCGGAACAGCAGCAGCGTCGGGACGGTCAGCACGTCAAACCGCGCCGCAAGCTCGGGCTGGGCGTCCACATCGACTTTTCCGATGCGCAGCTCCGGCCGGGCCTCGGCCAATGCGTCCAGCACCGGCGCAAGCGCACGGCACGGGCCACACCACGCGGCAAAGAGGTCTACGAGCACCGGCCCTTCGGCCTGCAGGACCTCCTGCTCGAAATTTTCTTCCGTCAAAGGTAAAATCGGCATAAAAATCGCTCCCTTCGGCGCTTAGTCTGCGCAGAAGGGAGCAATTCTATGTTCATAACGGAAGCGGAGCGTCGTTTTCGTAAGTCAGATAGCGGAAGCAATGGCCGCCGTCTTCCTGCAGGGGGCCGGTGTCCGTGCAGCGCCAGTTCGGGAGCCGGTCCAGATCGGGGAAAAACCGGTCGGCAGGCAGGTCGGCGCAGGTCTGCGTGAGCAGCACGCGGCTGCACCACGGCAGCAGCGCGCGGTAGACGCTCGCACCGCCGATGAGGCACAGCGAATCGGCCGGACGGGTACGCATGGCTTCCTGCAGGGCCGCAAGCGACGGAAACACCGCTGCGCCCGGCACGGAAAAGCCGGGTGTCGCCGAGAGGATCCAGTTTTCGCGGTTCGGCAGCGGGCGTGCGTGCGGGAAGGTGAGCAGAGTCTTGCGGCCATAGATCACGGTTTTCCCCGTTGTGAGCGCGCGGAAGCGGCGCAGATCGGCGGAGATGGAGACAAGCAGATCGCCGTCCTTCCCGATGCCCCAGTTTTGCGTGACGTTGACGATGCAGTCCATGGCTCCTCCTAAATGGCGACAGGAATTCTGGCCGAAAACGGATGATAGCGGTAGTTCTCCACCTGCACGCTGTCCGGCGTGAAGGCATAGAAGTCCGTGACCGCAGGATCGAGCCGGAATTCCGGCGCGGGATACGGCTCCAGCTCCAGCATCTGCTCGACAAGCGGAATGTGGCGGTCGTAGATATGGCAATCGGCGATCACATGCACGAACTCGCCTGCGACAAGACCGCTGACCTGCGCCAGCATGTGCACAAGCACGGCATACTGCACGACATTCCAGTTGTTTGCCGTGAGCATGTCCTGCGAGCGCTGATTCAGAATGGCGTTGAGCCGGTTGCCGCTGACATGGAAGGTCATGGAATAGGCGCAGGGATACAGAGCCATCTCGTGCAGATCGGCGAAATTGTAGAGGCTTGTCAGAATGCGGCGGCTGGCCGGGTTGTGCTTCAGGTCGTACAGCACGCGGTCGACCTGATCGAACTCTCCCTCCGGGAAGCGGTATTTGATGCCGAGCTGATAGCCGTAGGCTTTGCCGATGGAGCCGCTCTCATCGGCCCAGCTGTCCCAGATATGGCTGCCGAGGTCGTGGACGTTGTTCGACTTCTTCTGCCAGATCCACAGAAGCTCCTCCACGCATGAGCGCCAATAGGTGCGGCGCAGCGTCATGAGCGGGAATTCCTCCTGCAGGTCATAGCGGTTCACCACACCGAAGCACTTGACCGTATGGGCCGGGGAACCGTCCGCCCAGCGCGGGCGAACGGACTGATCGGTGTCCCAGACGCCCTCGCGCAGGATGCGTGCACACGTCTCGCGGTAGAGCAAATCGGCGCGGCTCATTTTGCGGTGGATTCGAAGGTATAGGCGATGGAGCGATGGAAGATCTCACCGGCCTTCAGCACGGAGGAGCCGAATTCCGGATGGTTCGGCGTGTCGGGGCAGGCCTCCGGCTCAATGGCAAAGCCCTGATTCGGATGGAGCTTGCCCGAGAGGAATTCACCGGTGTAGAGCTGCAGGGCAGGGTAGTCCGTGTGCAGCGACAGGCGGACGCCGCCGTCCTCTGCCACAAGAGCGTCCGGGCCGTCGAGCACGAAGCCGTGGTCAAAGTTCTGCGCAATGGCGTGCGGCGTGCGGAAGTCGAACGGGCCCTCGGCCGGGCGCAGCTCTCCGGTGGGAATGAGCTCGCCGTCCACGGGGATCCAGCGGCCGGCATTGATCTGCAGCGTCGTTCCGAGGATGCTCTCCGTGCCGCCGAGGTTGAAATACATGTGCGTTGTGGGCGCGAGGATGGTGTCCTTTGTGCTGATACCCTCAAAATCGAGGAAGAGCCGGCTGCCCTCCACGCGATAGGTGACGTGCATCGTCAGCGCGCCGGGATAGCCCGCGTCGCCGTCCGGCGTGTGCAGCGTGAAGCGCACTGCCTGCTCCCCAAGGCATTCAGCGGCCCAGATGCGCTTGTGGAAGCCGACGCTGCCGCCGTGCAGGTGATTGCGGCCCTCGTTCTGCTCGACCTGCACCGTCTCGCCGTTCAGCGGGAAGCGGCCGCCCGCAATGCGGTTGGCATAGCGGCCGACGATCGCACCGAGATAGCTGGTGTCCTGCAGATAGTCGTCCGGAGTCTTCAGGCTGACCACGACATTGCGGCCCCGATAGACAAGCCTTGTGACGGTCGCACCGAGGCTCATCACGGAGACGGAAAGCGTATCGGAAGAGATGGTATACATGCTGTAGCCATAGAAATCAGATAACTGGATCATAATGCTGCACTCCTTCCCGCCGGGGGCGGATCATAATATACAATTCAAATTATAGCGTATTTTCGGCGCTCCGTCAACGGCGGTTATAGGGTCGGAACGTTTTTCATCCGGCTTTACAATGCTGCGGAAATATGCTATACTGAATAGGTTAAAAATAAAAAGCTTTTGTGGCTCCGGCAGGGCATATGTACAGCCGGAGATGGACAAGGGAATGCAGTGAGAGCCTGCAACGCCGACCGGCGCTGTATGTGCAAGACGCGCGCTCCATGGGCGAAAGCTGGTCATTGGGGCGACCTGAGAAGGCTGAGCGCCGCGTTGCGGGGGAGACCCGAGAGCACGAGTCAGAAGACCTACAGAAGCATGCGGCGCAGGTGCGCCATGACGCAGGAAAACGGCTGCGGCAGGGGAAACGAGGCCCTCTGCCGCAGTGTTTTTATTATTTTCGTATTAAGAAAGGAAGATTGGATCATGAAACGAATGATCGCGGCGATCCTTGTGCTGTGCATGGTGCTGTGCAGCATCCCGGTCGCAGCAGCGGCAAGTTTCGATGAGTTTTTTGCGGACGTTCCGGCGACCGTGGAAAACGACGCCTCCTATCCCTTTGCGGAGAGCGACGACGAGACTTGCCTGATATCCGGCAACAAGGGCGTGGGGAGGACGACTTCCGCCCTCAAGCTGACCTTCCGGAGCGGCGGTACGTTCCGCTTCTCCTATAAGGTCTCCAGCGAGTCCAACTATGACTACATGGCGGTCACGAAGAACGGAACGAACCTGACGCAGTCCAGCAAGGCTTCGTATTCCGGTGCGATGACGTCCTTCCAGACCTACACGATGGAGGTCGCGGCGAATGACGTCGTGACCATCGGGTATTCCAAGGACTACGGCGGCGATCAGAACGATGACACGCTCTATCTGAAGGACTTCAGCTGCAAAACGTACTATGGCGTCACGTTCACGGGCGCGCCTGCAGGCACGGCCTTTACGCTGACGGACAGCGCGGATGCTTCCTATGCCGTGACGGACGGCAAGGCCAGCGTTCCGGCGGGCGAGTACCGCTATACGGCCGAGGCCTTCGGCTATGCGCAGGCCACCGGCAGCTTTACCGTGACGGATGCGGCCGTTGAGGTCCCTGTGACCATGACGGAGCTTGCACGCCATAAGGCGGCGTTCTCGATCACGGGCCTTGCCGCAGGCACGACGGCGGCCGTTACCGTGAAGCACGGCGACGAGGTTATGCAGGCCGAGGAGGACGGCTCCTACCTGCTCTTCCCGGCGGACTATTCCTATCAGGTGAAGGCTGCGGGCTATAAGACGGCACGCGGCACGTTCACGCTCGGCGAGGCCGACACGACGGTCAAGGTCACCATGGTCCCCGGCATCGAGTGGGATGGAACGGTGGCAGACGGCTTTGCGGGCGGCACCGGTACGCAGGCGGATCCCTATCAGATTTCTAACGGCGAAGAGCTGGCCTATCTGTCCGCGCAGGTCGCCTCCGGCAATGCCTTTGCCGGAAAGCATGTGACACTCGCAGCCAATCTGGACATGGGCAATGTGGCCTTCACGCCGATCGGCAGCGATGCCCGCCGCTTTGCGGGCAGCTTTGACGGCGCCTATCACACGATCGATAACCTGCTCGTCTCGCAGACGACGGACTATGCCGGCCTGTTCGGCTGCCTGGATACCGGCGCGGCCGTACGCCGCCTGACGGTCCGCGGCAGCATCTCCGGCCGCGGCTATGTCGGCGGCATCGCCGGTCAGGCGGACAGCGCCACGATCGAGGCCTGCGCGAACTATGCCACGGTCACCGGTACGAGCCGGAATGTCGGCGGTATCGTCGGCCGTCTGAACGGCAAGTCCGCTGCGCGCTCGACCGTCCTGCGCTGCGCGAACTTCGGCACGATCAGCAATGGTACGAACAATTTCTCGGCCGGTATCGTTGGCACTGCCTACTATACTACGCTGAGCGAGTGCTATAACGTCGGCTCCGCCACCGGCAACCGCGTCGGCGGCATTCTCGGCCAGACGGATTCGAACACGACCGTGACGTCCTGCTACAATGCCGGTGCGATCACACTGGCCGCAGCGGGCAACTATAATTATGCGGGCTCGCTCATCGGCTACAACGACGGCGGCTCCGTTTCGAACTGCTATTACCTCACGGGCATGCAGGCCATCGGCAGAGGCTCCGGCGACACAACTGCCCTCACGGAAGAGCAGCTGAAGTCGCTCGACACCGTGCTGAAGCTCGGCGGCGCATTCGTGAACGACGCGAAGAATCAGAACAGCGGCTATCCCGTCCTTGCCTGGCAGGATGCGGATGCCAAGCTCATCGTGGCGTTCTCCGTCAACATGACCGGCGCTTCCGTCCATGTCTACGATGCGCAGAACGTGGAGCAGACCCCGGAGGAGGACGGCACCTATCGCCTTGTCTCCGGAAGCTATACCTATCTTGTCACGCGCGATGAGTGCGACGATGTGACCGGAAGCTTTACGATCGACGGCGCAGGCCGCACCATCACGGTCACCCTCTCGGTCCGCACCTACCCCGTCAGCGTGACGCTGACCCCGGCCGAGGCAAAGCTCGTTCTTCGCGATGCCGATGGCAAGCAGTGGAGCGCCGTGAACGGCGCATGGCGCCTCCCGAAGGGCAGCTACACCTATGAGGCGAGCTTGTTCGGCTATGAGACCGCGGCGGGCAGCCTGACGGTCACGGGCGAAAACGACAGCCTGAGCGTCACGCTGCAGCAGGCGGCGCGCCATAATGTGCGCTTTGCCACGGTGAAGGCGGAAGACGGCAGCACGCTGAGCGGCGCGGACATTACCGTGACACATGCCGAGGGCGGCGAGCAGACGGCGGTGAACGGTGTCTACAGCCTGCCGGACGGCACCTATTCCTACACCGTTATGCTGGACGGCTATCTGAATGTGGCCGGTTTCTTCACGGTCGCGGGCAAGGACCTGACCGTTACGGTCAGACTCGAGGAGGGCAGCAATGTCTGGACGGGCAAGGCCTCCGATACCGCGCCGGAGACGAAGACCGAAAACGGCGTGACGTGGTACCTCATCAAGACGCCGGAGGAGCTGGCGTGGTTCGCCGCGAAGGTCAACGGCGGTGAGACGACGATCAACGCCCGCATCATGGTGAACCTCGTGCTCAACAGCACGGAGGCTCCGAAGGCCAACCGCTGGGGCGGTATCGGTAAATACAGCGCGCAGTTTGGCGGCATTCTGGACGGCAACGGCAAGACGATCAGCGGCTACTACAGCTGCGATAACGATGCGACCTATGAATCCGCAAGCGCTTTGTCCGGCTATCTCGGCGCGGACGGTGTGATCAAGAATGTCACGCTTGTCGGTATGATCGAGGGCAACGGCGCGATCGGCGCCTTCGCCAACCAGAGCTACGGCCGTATCGAGGGCTGCGTCAGCCGTGTGAACGTGACGAATGCGGCCTCCTATGGCGGCGTGACGGGCGGCATCGCCGCGCGCGTCTATGCCAGCGGTGCGATCGTGAACTGCGGCAACGAGGGCAGCGTGACCTGCACGCTGAGCAGCGCCTATTCCGACGCGAAGGTCGGCGGCATCGTCGGCGCAAGCTACGCGCCCATCACGGGCTGCTATAACACCGGCGCGATCAACGGCGGCAGCAACAACCGCGGTTATGTCGGCGGCATCGTCGGCTACACCGAAAACGGCAGCGTGCAGATCCTGAACTGCTACAATACCGGCTCCGTCACCGGCGCGACCTGCGTCGGCGGCATCGCGGGCAAGCACACCGGCGGCACGGATCCCACGGTCACGAACTGCTATAACACCGGCAGCGTCAAGGGCGCTTCCTGCGGCGCGCTCGTCGGCGAATATGCGGCCGAAATTCGGAACAGCTATTATCTCGAAGGCTCCGCCTCTGCTGCGACCGGCAATACGAAGGACGGCATCAATGTTGAGGCGACGGCGAAGACCGCTGCGGAGATGAAGGAGACTGCCTTTGTCCTCGCGCTCGGCAATGAAGCTTTCCACCAGGACGACGGCCGCAACGGCGGCTATCCGCTGCTGGCATGGCAGGGCGGCACACATGTGGTCAACACGGCGGCGGCCGAGGCCATTGCGCGCGCGGCGGAAAAGCTCACGGTCGAGCCGACGCTCGTCACCGAGAACTGCACACTGGCGCTTGCTTCGACGGTCGAGGGCTTTGACGGCACGATCACCTGGGCCAGCTCGAACGGCGCGGTCATCACGCCGGAGGGCGTCGTGACGCTCCCGTCTGCGGGCACGGTCTATGTGAAGCTGACGGCGACGCTGGCCTACGGCGGCGAGACCGGCACGAAGACCTTCCTCATCACGGTGAAGTCCCTGAAGGCGCAGAACGACGAGCTTGTCACGGCGGCCAAGTCCCTGCTGGACAGCAAGTCCACGCTGAACCCGGTCCCCGGTACGGATACGAACCTCTGCACCTATGTGGAAAACTATCTGAGCAGAAATAACCTTGACGGCCTCACCGTCACCGTGAAGGACCCCGGTGCGCTCGATTACCCGATGGATGTGGCGCAGACGACCGGCATCGCGGCCGACGGCAAGATCACCTATTTCAACGCGGACCCCGCAACGCTGGGCATTGCGGCGCACTTTGCCCGCGTCTCCGGCGTGGAACTGACGCTTACGCGCGGCGAGAGCAGTGCGGATATCACGGCGATGGTCATCCTGAACTGGGATCTGGACACCGTCCGGGATTACCTCGAAAAGGCGGCGGCCTCCGTTACGTTCGATACCATCCGCAATCAGAATACAAGCGAAGCGGAGATTATCTCCGACCTGCAGCTCCCGCAGCGTACCGGCGCTTATCCGTTCGTCACGTTCGCCTGGACATCCGATTCCAAGCTGATCTCCATCGAGGGCAGCACGGCGGGCGAAGTCCTGACGGGCCGCGTCACACGCCCGAGCGTTGACACGAAGGTCCATCTCTATCCGACCCTGACGTTCCAGCTCAACGAGGGCACTATGCAGACGGAGGGCTTCCGTCTGACGCTCCCGGCCGAGGATCTCGAGCCGCTGCGTCAGCAGATGCAGAAGGAGCTTGACGAGAACTATCTCGTCACGAAGCTGACCTATGTTGTGACCGGCGAGGTCATCGACCCCGAGGCCGTGAACGGCGACATCCAGCTCCTTACGGCACGCGCTACCGGCATCGAGAACTATGACGATTATAAGTTCATCGTCACTTCGGGCGATCCGGATGTGGCCGAGATCAACGCCTACCGCGCCAATATCTACCGCCCGATGCCCGGCGAGGCCGCGGCGGAGGTGACGCTGACCGTCACCATGCAGCACAAGACAAAGGACGTCTCCGTGCAGAAGCAGATCACCCTCAAGGTCCTGCCGCTGACAAAGGCGGAGCTTGACGATGCGCTGAACCTCATGGAGCAGGCCAAGGCCCACTACTGGGACGGCCTGAACGACGGAGCGAATGAGTCGCAGTACGCCGTGACGAAGAGCCTCCACGCCTTCCGCGAGGCCGTTGCGGGCGAGAACGGCGGCCTGACGTGGCTGTATGACTACCGCGACGCGCATGGTGCTGGCATCGTGGCCGGAGATCAGGCGGATTATTCCTCCGTCGGCGGTCAGGAGCAGTACAACAAGTTCAAGTCCAGCAATCCGGCCGTCATTGCCCATGAGAATCTGGTGCTGACGCAGCCGAAGTACAACACGTCTGTCACCGTTGAGAGCGTCCTGGAGCATGCCGTCTTTGCCAAGTATGCCAAGAAGATTACGTCCGGCGCATGGTATGACGACTACTTCTCCAAGCTGATCGGTCAGAAGGTCTCCGCCACCATGACGGTCCTCGGCACGGACGGTCCGAACCCGGGCGGCGATCAGCCTCCCGTCAGGACGACGGTCACGGTCGTGCTGACCGGCGTGAACGGCGTCGGCGCAGTGGACCGCACGTTCGACACAACGTCGGATAAGACCGTGGCAGAGGCTCTGCAGGAGGGCCTTGGCGAGGACTATACGCTCACGGTCAGCGGCTATGGCTACATCGGCAGCCTGACCGGCCCGGACGATTTCAACGCCGCCAATGCGGGCGTTGAGTTCTGGGGTCAGTATTACTACATCGACGGCGCGTATGACACGTCCTCTCCGCTGACGGTCCCCGTTACGGACGGCGCAGTTTACGGCATCTTCGCCAACGAGAAGAACACGACCGGCGAGAACTACGGCTACAAGTACAACGTCTGGATCCACGAGCGCAGCGTTACCGCCGAGGCCGAGACGGCCTTTGACGTCACGGTCTACCAGATGCAGGGCAATACCGCCGTGCCGCAGGCAGGCGTGAAGGTCTACGCGGACGGCAATGTGATGGGCGTCAGCGACGAGAACGGCAAGGTTATCTGCCGCTTTGAGCATGCGGGCGACTATGTGCTCACGACCGGCGACGAGCTGCACACCTACAGCCAGTGCCGCGTCCATGTGACGGAGAAGCCCTTCAAGGCGACGGTCACGGTCCGCCTAACGGGCGTGAACGGCATCGGCGCGATCGACCGCACGCTGGAGGTCTCTTCCTCCAGCACGGTCGCAGAGGCGCTGCAGCAGGGCTTCGGCGAGGACTATGTCCTCACGGTCAGCGAATATGGCTACATCGGCAGCCTGACTGGCCCGGAAGACTTCAACGCGGCCAATGCGGCAGTGGCATACTGGGGCCAGTATTACTTCGTGAACGGCGCGTATGATACGTCCTCCCCGCTGACGGTCCCCGTCACGGCCGGCGGCATCTACGGCGTGTTTGCCAACGAGTCGACGACCGATGCCGACAGCTATTACGGCTATAAGTACAACGTCTGGTTCCACGAGACCGCGCTCACCGCTGCGGCGGGTGAGACGTTCACGGCTGCGGTGTACCAGATGGGCGCAGGCGTTGCTCCGGCAGAGGGCGTGCAGATCTTCTGCGGCGGCGAGCTGCTCGGCAGGACGGCCGCGGACGGCACGTTTGCCTGGCACTTTGACACCGCAGGCGTCTACGTCCTCACGACGGGCGACAGCAACCACACCTACAGCCAGTGTGTCGTCACGGTGACGGGCAAGGCCCCGGTGTGTGACGGCGGTGCGAACTGCCCGAGCCGCGCCTTCCCGGATCTTGATCCCGCGCAGTGGTATCACCTCAGCACGGACTATGCCATCACGAACCATCTGTTCATCGGCTTTGAGGACGGTACGTTCCGCCCGAACGGCCAGATGAGCCGCGCGATGTTCGCCATGGTGCTCTGGCGCGTGGCAGGCAGCCCGGCAAGCTCCGCGGCGCTCCCGTTTGCGGATGTCGCTGCCGATGCCTGGTATGCCGATGCAGTCCGCTGGGCCTATGCGGCCGGCGTGATCAACGGCGTGTCCACCACGGCGTTCGACCCCGAGTCCCCGGTGACCCGCGAGCAGATGGTCACGATGATCGTCCGCTATGCGGAAAAGATCGGCGCTGTCACCGGCGCACGCGATGATCTGTCGCAGTTCTCCGATGGGATGCAGGTCAGCTCCTATGCGCTCGCAGCGGTGCGCTGGGCAGTTGCCGTCGGCCTGCTGCGCGGTATGGGCAACGGCCGCCTCGAGCCGCAGGGCACGGCGACCCGCGCAGAGGTCGCAACGCTGCTGATGCGCTTCGCTTCCCTCGGCAAGTAAGGAAAGCGCTGAATCAATCGGCAGAAGCTTCGCGGCTCAGCCGCAGACGATTGGTTCGGAGATTCCCTGAGACTATGGCGCTCCCGCGCCGCTCTGCGGCGGTGCGGGAATGCCGGGAAAATGGCGGATGCCGCATCGAGATTGATGTTGGCATCCGCCTCTTTTTGTGATATTATATTGAGGCAGCACCACGCGATTGCATCTTCGGCCTTCGCCGAATGCTCTTACGGAATCGTGCGGTGCGGCTTTGAAAGTGGGTGAATACATGCAGACGCTACGCGGGAAATTATTTCTCTCCGGGATGGATGAAAATGCGGCTTCGCTGGCCCGGAAATGGGGCCTTGGGCTGGAGCTGACGGATTTCTGCGAGGCGCGGAAATTGGAAGAACCTGCGGCCATGGAGGCTGCGCGGGCGCGCTGCAGCGGGATCGGCTCTCTCTGGCTGCATGCGCCGTTTGCGGAGCTGTCGCCCTGCGCCATCGACCCGCGCGTGCGCGAGGTCGTCATGCTGCGCTTCCGGCAGACCGTCCAGACGGCGCTGTCGCTCGGCATCCGGCGCATCGTGGTACACAGCGGCTATATCCCGCTCGTCTATTTCCCGGAGTGGTTCATTGCCCGGTCCGTCGAATTCTGGCGGGAATTTCTGCGGGACGCCCCGGACGGCCTCTGCCTTGCGCTGGAAAACGTGATGGAGCCGGGGCCGGATATGCTCGTGCAGATCGCTGCGGGCGTCGATGACCCACGCTTCGGCCTGTGCCTTGATGTCGGCCATGCCAATACCCGCGTGAGCGAAACGCCGCCTCTGGATTGGATCGCGCCGATGGCCCCGTGGCTGCGCCATGTGCACCTGCACAACAACGACGGCGACTGGGACCTGCACGACGCGCTCGGGCAGGGCATGATCCCGATGCCGGATATCCTTGCCGTGCTGGCGGAGCTGAGCCCGGCGGCGGATTATACGATCGAAAATCAGAACTGTGAGCCCTCGCTGCGCTGGCTTTGCGCGCGGGGCTATCTGGAGGAACCATGACAGAGCAGAAATTTCAGACCTTTCTGCGCTCCATCCGCCCGGCGGACCGCGCCGCGATGGACGCTGCCGCCCGCCGTCAGGCGGAGCTGGCCAAGCCGCCGGGCAGCCTCGGCGCGCTGGAGGATGTCTCCATCCGGCTGGCAGGACTGACCGGCCGGGTGAAAAATCGGATCGACCGCTGCCGCGTGCTCGTGTTCGCGGCGGATAACGGCGTTACGGCCGAGGGCGTTTCGGCAACGCCGGTCTCGGTCACGCTCAGTCAGTCTATCAATATGACACGGCATATCACGGGCATGTCCGCCCTGGCGGCGGCCTTTGGCGATTCCGTCGTCGTGACGGACGTCGGCATCGACGCGGATGTCCGCTGCCCGGAGATCGTGGATCGGAAGATCCGCCGCTCCACCGGCGATATCGCGCGGGAGCCCGCCATGACGCGGGAGCAGGCGCTGACGGCCATTTCCGTCGGCATGGAGCAGGCGCAGCGCGCCGCGCAGGACGGTATGCAGGCCGTCGGCATCGGCGAGATGGGCATCGGCAACACCACGACGTCGGCCGCCGTTCTGGCGGCGCTGACCGGCCTTGCGCCGGAGGAGCTGACCGGCCGCGGCGCGGGCCTGACGGACGATGCCTTCCGGAAGAAAAAGGACGTGATCCGGCGTGCGCTCACGCTGCACCGGCCGGACCCGGCAGACCCCGTCGGCGTGTTGTCCGCCGTCGGCGGTCTGGACCTTGCGGCCATGACGGGCGCGTTCCTCGGCCTTGCCGCAGCGCACGTCCCGGCCGTAGCCGACGGGCTCATCTCCGTGGTCGCAGCCCTGTGCGCCGTGCGCCTGTGCCCGGCTGCGCGGGATGCGATCTTCCTGTCCCATGCCTCAAAGGAGCCGGGCTACCGCCGCGCTGCGGAGGAGCTGGGCCTTGCGCCCTTCCTGCAGCTCGGCATGCGGCTGGGCGAGGGGAGCGGCTGTCCGCTCGCCTTTCAGGTGCTGAAGGCCGCCTGCGCCGTCATGAATGGCATGGCGACGTTTGCGGAGGCCGCCATCAACAACGATTATCTGGAGTCCATCCGCACGCCGGATGCGTTCCGCGTGGACACGCCATGAAAATTTTACTGGTCGGCGGCAGCAAAAGCGGAAAAAGCGGCCTTGCGCAGCGGCTTTGCGTCCGGCTTGCCGCTGGTGCACCCATGATCTACTGGGCGACGATGGAGCCGGTGGACGGCGAGGACCGCGCCCGCATCGCCCGTCATCTGGACGAGCGCGCGGGCTGGGGCTTCAGCACGGTCGAGTGCGGCCGGGCGCTGGAGCGCGCCGCACTGCCGGAGAGGGCTTGCGTGCTGTTTGACAGCGTGACGGCCCTGCTTGCAAACGAGATGTTCTCCGGCGCGCAGCCGGATGCCGCCGCCCCGGAGCGGGCAGCGCAGGAGCTGCTGGCGCTCAGCTGCCGTGCGGCACATCTGGTCTGCGTCTGCGACGATATTTTCCGCGATGGTGCGGCCTATGACGAATGGACGGAGCGCTACCGCAGCGGCCTTGCGCGCGTCTGCCGCACGCTTGCGGCGGAATTCGACACAGTCTGCGAGGTCGTTGCCGGACTGCCGCATCTTTGGAAGGGGGAATTGCCGTGAAGCGCTGGTTCACGGGCTTTATGATGTCATGGGGCATGTTTCTGGCCATTCCGTGCCCGTGCCGCATCTGGGACGAGAAGGCGCGGCCGCACATGGTCGCCTGCCTGCCGCTCACGGGCGGCGTGGTCGGCATTGTGTGGGCGGCGATGGCATGGCTGCTGCAGCGCCTCGGCTGCCCTGCGCCGCTGCGGGCGGTGCTGCTGGCCGCTGCTCCGTGGCTCGTCACGGGCTTTTTGCATCTCGACGGCTATATGGACGTCTGCGATGCCCTGCTGTCGCGGCGCGACCTTGCCACGCGGCAGAAAATTCTGAAGGATTCGCACTGCGGCGCCTTCGCCGTTATCTGCATGGTCCTGCTGGCCGCGGTCCAGTGCGCGCTGTTTGCGGGCACTCCGTGGCTGCGTCTGCTGCCGCTCGGAGCGATCCCCGTGGCGAGCCGCGCCTGCGCTTCCGTTGCCGTGCAGCGCCTGCGCCCGATGGGCACGAGCCAGTATGCCGCCATGCAGCGCGGAACGGGCCTGCAGCTCGTGTTCCCGCTCGTGTGCCTGCTGGCGGCCTGCGTTGTGCCGCCTGTGCTCTGCGGGGCGGCCGGGCTTGCGCCGCTTGCGGCGGCGGCGGGCTACTGCCTTGCCGTCTGGCGCGGCTTCCGGCAGCTGGACGGCATGTCCGGTGATATTTCCGGCTTCGGTCTGACGCTCGGCGAGTTGGCCGGGGCGGCGGTCTTATGTCTTGTGAGGTAAGAAAATGATCCTGATCTTGGGCGGCGCGTGGCAGGGAAAGCTCACCTGGGCGGCGTCGCATGGTATGGTCGGACCGGTGTTCGACCTGAAGGATGGCTGGCCCGAAGCGCCCGTGCGCTGCTGCCGCCATCTCGAGGCGCTGACGCGCGCGGCTTCCGACCGCGGCGAGACGGCGCAGCAGGTGCTGGACCGCCTGCTGCCGCTGACGCAGGAGGCGTTTGTCATCTCACGCGAGATCGGCTCAGGTGTCGTGCCGCTCGATGCGGCGGAGCGCCGCTGGCGCGAGGTGCACGGCGCGGTGCTGCAGGGCCTTGCGGCCCGAGCGGAGCACGTCAGCCGGATATTTTGCGGACTGGAGGAACGGTTAAAGTGAAATTGACCCTGATTCGGCATGGCCTGACGGAGGGCAACATCCGCAGGCTTTATTATGGCGCGATGGACCTGCCGCTGCTGCCTGATGGCATCGAGGCCCTGCACGCGCTGCGCGACGGCGGCGGCTATCCGGAGGCGGAGCAGTATTTTACCAGCGGCATGACCCGCACGGAGCAGACGTTTGCCGCCCTGTACGGCGACCGGCCGCACGGCACGCTCCCCGGCATGCAGGAGATGCGCTTCGGCGAATTCGAAGGAAAGACCTACGCGGACCTGAAGGACGACCCGGCCTTCCGCGCGTGGTGCAGCGGCGATTATGAAAACAACGTCTGCCCCGGCGGCGAGAGCTGGAACGGCCTGACGGACCGCGCGCTGCAGGCGCTTGCCCCCATTCTGGCGCAGGGGAAGGACACGGTCATCGTCGCGCACGGCGGTGTGATCGGCGGGCTGATGTACCGTTGGTTCCCCGGTATGCCGCATCGCTTCGTCTGGACGCCGGACCCCGGCCACGGCTACCAGATCACATTTGAGGACGGAAAACCCGTCTCCTACTGCACCATTCCCGAGCACGGTACGCTCGGCCCGGACCCCGATACGAAGATCCCCCTGGGCGACTGAGGCCCATTCCCCGCGCAAATCAGAGAGAAAGAGGGCGCGTTTTCATGAAGGAATGTCAGAATTTGCAGGAATTTCTGCAGGCGTTTTTCCCGGAGAATGCGGAGCTGGAGGGCTTCCGGAAGCGGCTTGCCGCTGACGCAACGCCGGACCGGGGGGGCCTGACCGAGGCGCTGCGGGAGCCGGATGCCGGGGAGCAGATCCGCCTGTTCGAGGGCGGCGACGCTGCCGGGCTGGCGGCGGCCAGAAGCCGGGCCTATTCCGCGGCGTTCTATGACGCCTGCTTCCCGGAGGCAGGGAGCGCAGAGCAGGCGCTTTCCCGTGAGCGGCTGCGCTTTTTCTACCGCGGCGCGGCAAATGAGCGCCACCTGCTCGCACCCGGTGTCTATCGCACCGGGGAAAAGCCGGAGGACTTCTATTTCCATGAGCTGCAGGTGCGCTGCCCGGCTCCGTTCGCGGGCCGCCGCTATCTGGAAAAGCTGACGTACATGCAGCACTACGGCGCGCCGACGCGCCTGCTCGATATCACGGCAAATCCGCTCGTTGCCCTGTATTTTGCCTGTGCAGCGGAGCCTGACTGCGACGGCAAGGTCATCGTGTTCTGTGTGGAGGCCGCAGATGTGGCCTATGCCTCCAGTGACCGTGTGCAGATGCTGTCCCATCTGCCGGAGCTGAGCCATGCGGATCAGCGCCATCTCGAAGCTCTGTCGTACCGCTACATGCTCCGGCCGGGCAAATTCCCGCAGAAGAGCAACCAGAAATATGACGACGCCGTCCTCGAGCGGCTGTATTATGATATCCAGAAGGAGAACAACGCTTTCACGCGCGATATCCGACCATTTGATTTGCTGCGCCCCGTCTTTGTCCAGAGCAATCAGGACAACCCACGCATCCTCCGGCAGGACGGCGCGTTCCTGCTGTCGGGCCTCGACACGGACGAGGCGGACAGTGACCGGAAGCTCCGCAAGCATGTGCTCAAGGAGCTGCGGATCCCGGCAGGCTGCAAGGCGGCCATTGTGCAGCAGCTCGAACGGGTCAACATCCATCAGGCCTCCCTCTTCCCGGAGCCGGACACTGTGGCGCAGTATCTGCGCCGGAAATAATAAAACCATACCGGCTGCTGTTCATTCACAGCTGCCGGTATGGTTTTTTAAATTACTTTATCGCGTCAGATCATCCTGCGCGCGGTGGGTGATGGCACCGTAATACTCCGGGCGGCGGTCGCGGAACAGCCCCCATGAGCTGCGGCTCTCAAGCAGCGCGTCAAGATCATAGGTCTGCAGCAGCACGGCCTCCGCATCGCGCGGGGCGCACTGCAGCAGCGCGCCGGTCTCATCCGTCAGGAACGACGAGCCGTAGAAGCACAGCTCCGAGCGCTGCCCGCCGTTTTCGGGGCAGGGGAGCACGGCCTCCGTGCCGATGCGGTTGGCCGCAATGACCGGCATGAGATTTGCAGCGGCGTGGCCCTGCATGCAGCGCTGCCAGTGGGGCATGGAGTCGCACTCCAGAATCGGCTCCGAGCCGATAGCCGTGGGGTAGAGCAGCAGCTCTGCCCCGAGCAGGGCCATGGACCGCGCCGTCTCCGGGAACCACTGATCCCAGCAGATGCCGACGCCGATGCAGCCGAATTTCGTCCGGAACACGCGGAAGCCGGTGTCGCCGGGCGTGAAATAGAACTTTTCCTGATAATAATGGTCGTCGGGAATGTGCGTCTTGCGGTACGTCCCGAGCAGCGTGCCGTCCGCGTCGATGCAGGCAACGGTGTTGTAGAAATTGTTGCAGTCGCGCTCAAAGAAGCTGATGGGCAGCACAATGTGCAGCTCCCGCGCCAGACGGATTCCCATCTGCACGGCGGGATTTTCGTCCGTCGGCGTGGCATAGGCGTAAAAATCGTAGCGGCGCTGCTGGCAGAAATACTCCCGCTCAAACAGCTCCGGCAGCAGGACGACCTGCGCGCCCTGCCCGGCGGCCTGCCGCACGAGGCGCTCGGCCGTGCGCAGATTTTCGGCGGGATCGGGGACGCAGCGCATCTGGATGGCTGCCACGGTGATATTTCTCATAATTTCGCTCCTTCCGGGATCTGCTGCGTGATGCAGTGAATGTTGCCGCCGCCCGTCAGAATCTCGCGGGCATAGACGGAGATGATGCGGCGCTCCGGGAACAGTCCGGCCAGAATGGCCGCGGCCTGCGCGTCCGACGCGGCGTTTTCACCGCCGAATGCGGGCAGCACAATGGCCCCGTTCGCACAGTAGTAGTTCACATAGGATGCGGCCAGCCGTTCGCCGGCCTCGCGGACGTCCTCGCCGTCTTCAAACGTATAGCCCTCGAGGTCCTCCTGCGTGACAAGGATCGGCACGCGGGGGATGGGCAGCTTATGCACGCGGATGCGGCGGCCCTGCGCGTCCGTCTCGCCCTCCAGATAATGCAGGCAGGCCTGCGAGCAGGCATACTGCGGGTCTGCGGGATCGTCCGTCCACGCGAGCACGACCTCACCCGGCCGCACAAAGGCGCAGACGTTGTCGACGTGCTCGTTCGTCTCGTCGCCGTCGATGCCGCGCGGCAGCCAGAGGATCTTTTTCGCACCGAGCATACGGCAGAGTGCTGCGGCTATCTCGTCCTTCGTGAGCTGCGGATTGCGCCCGGCACTCAGAAGGCAGGCCTCTGTGACGAGCAGCGTGCCCTCGCCGTCGCTGTGGACGGCACCGCCCTCCATCACGAACGGTGCGGCATCATAGCCGCGAAAGCCGAGCATATCCAGCAGGCCGCCCGCGAAGGCATCGTCCTTCTCCCAGTGGGCGTACAGGCCGTCGACCTCGCCGCCCCAGGCGTTGAAGAGCCAGTTGACGCCGCGCACCGCGCCGTCGGCGGCCCGGCGGACAAATGTCGGGGCAACGTCGCGCGCCCAGGCATCGTCGCTATCAAGGTCCAGCAGGCGGACGTTGGCCATTCCGGCGAGCATCCGTTCGGCCGAGGGGCGCGAGTGCGGATTCACGGCGACATAGACCGTCTCACTCTCGGCAATGGCGGCGATAACGCTGCGGAACGCTTTGCGTGCGGCGGCTGCGCCGTTTTTCCACGAGCCGGGGCGCTCCGGCCAGATCAGAATGCAGCCCTGATGCGGAGAGAACTCTGCGGGCATGGAAAAGCCGTCCTGCTGCGGCGTTGTTGGTTCATACTGCATAGGATCCTCCCCTTATATACCGCCCGGGGCGCGATGGCCCAGCAGGGCGGAGAGATTCTGCGCCGTTTCCATCACGGCGGTTCGCATGGAGGCGAATTCTGCAGCCGGTGTTCCGGCAATGCAGATGACGCCGATGGCGTAGCGGCATGGCCCGTCACCCTCGTAGATGGGCGCGGCCACGGATTTCAGGCCCAGCCGGTATTCCTCGTGCTCTTCGGCATAGCCGCCGCGGCGAATGGCGGGGAGTTGCGCCAGAAGCTGCTCCGGGGCCGTCACGGTGTGCGGCGTGCAGACCTGCAGCGGCCGCCTGCGCAGCAGCGCCTCGGCCTCATAGACCGGCATGGCGGACAGAATGGCCTTGCCCTGCGAGCTGGCGTGCACCGGCAGACGCGTGCCCGTCTCCGAGGTCATGTGGAAGCCACGCTGCGGGGCTTCGCAGGCGACGAGGATGAGCTCATCACCGGACAGGCGGGCCAGATGGACCGACTCGCCGAGGCGCGCGGCCATGGCGCGCAGATGGGGGCGGCAAAGCTCCGGAACGCTCCAGCCCTGCCGGACGGCGCTGCCCAGCTCGAAGAGATGGTAGCCGAGGCGATATTTCCCGTCGGTCGGATTCTGCTCCACGACGGCGGAGTCCAGCATGGTGGCAAGCAGCCCGTGGATCGTGCTCTTGGCCCAGCCGGTCCGCTGCTCCAGCTCGTGCAGCGAGAGGGGACTGTCCGCTTCCCAGAAGCAGTCCAGCAGGCGAATGGCCTTTTCAATGGAGTGAACGCGTCTTCCGCGGCTTTCCATAACGGCCTCCCTCAGGCGCGGAGTGCTCCGGTGAGCGAAAGGATCGCTTCCAGAACGCCGCCGCCGATGGCAAGCGCCTTGTCCGAGACAAGGTCGCAGTATTCGCGCTTTCCGCGCGGGTCGACATCGCCGGACTTCATGCCGCGCGTGACGGGGGTGCCGTCCGGCAGGATGCCGCGCAGCATGCCGTCGATCTGGCAGAGCATGGGCACGCCGTTTACCGTACCAGCTATGTCGCCCGTGCGGACAGATGCGCCGATCTCGAGCTTCTGCACAAAAATGCCGTCCGCCGGGGCGCGCAGCACGCGCTCTCCGGCAAAGCCGCCGATAAGGCCGGGAATGTTCGTGTTCGGCAGGGGAGAGCCGTGATACAGCGCCCGGCCGAGCGTGTGGCCGCGCATGGTCTCCACGGCGGCATGGCAGTCCTCGCCCGCCGTGAAGCCGGGACCGACGCCGATGACGCAGGGCGCGTCCGTGATGCGCGTGCCGAGATTTTTCTTGGCCAGAATGGCGTCGACGACAACATCCGGGCGCAAGGCGGTGCGGCACTTCGCCTCCGGATCGGCAAGAACGGGAATTTCTCCCGCAGCCAGAATGGCGGCGGCGTCCTCCGGCGCGGCGCAGAAGCGGGCCGTGACGTCCTCGACCGTCATGCTGCCGTAGACGATGGCCTGCGAAAAGCAGACGGTCCGCCGGATGGCGGTCGGCTGCGGAAGATCCGTCATGACGACGGATAGATGGGCGTGATGCAGACGCAGCGCAATGCCGGAGGCGAGGTCTCCGGCGCCGCGGATCAGAACGAGCATGATACGATCTCTCCTTTTCGTAGGCTGGCAAGGACGGCCGGGCAGTGCAGACGGGCCAGCAGGGCCGTGCCGTCGGCGGCATCGGCCTGATTGAGCAGCACCCGCGTGTGAAGTGCCTCGGCCTCGAGCACGCGCGTGGCGCGCTCCGGCGTGGCAATGTCCTCCGGTGCACAGCCAGCCAGCCCGGCATAGCGCTCCGGCCGGTGCGCAGCCTCTGCAATAGGGCGGCCAAGCCCCGTCAGCCCGAGCACGGCGATGACCTGCCCGGCCTCCTGCGGCAGGACCGGCTCGTGGGACAGGTGAGCCTTGAGCGGCAGCCCGCGGGAGCCGTCGGCCTCCACGAGCACATAGTCGGCAAGCGTACAGAGCTCGGCCCAGCTCTGCTCCGGCGGGCCGAATTTGCCGTCGCCGCACGGTGTTCCCACGATGGCGGGCGTGCCGGGCGCAACGGTGCCGACGCGCGTCTGCAGGGCAGGGACCTGCCGCATATGCGTCGAGGTCGCGATGATGACGCGCGCGGCGGAAAGCTCGTCCGCCAGACGGCAGACGAGGGAGGTCTTGCCGCCGCTGCCCATGACGGCGGTCAGGCCGGGGCGAATTTCCAGCGCTTTGGAAAATAGCATAACAGGACACGACTCCTTGTGATCTCTTTGCCACTGACTATAGCACATTCTGCACGATTCGTCAACTCCGCCGCGCTTGACGCGGCCCGCCCGGTGTGGTATACTGAAGCTATGGACAAGAAATTAAGGCCGGTTATCAGCATCCGGATCTTTCGGGAAACAAAATGCTTCGGCCCCGGTGTTGCGGAGCTCCTGCGCCATGTGCGCGAGGCGCATTCCCTGCGGGGCGCGGCCATGACCATGGGCATGGCCTATTCCAAGGCGTGGACCATCGTAAAGCAGGCGGAGCGTGAGCTGGGCTTTCCGTTGCTCGTCTCGGTGACGGGCGGGCGGCACGGCGGCGGCGCGGAGCTTTCTCCGAAGGCCGAGCGGCTGCTTGCGGCCTATGGGGACTACTGCGCCCGGATGCGGGCCTTTGCCGCCGAGGAATTCGGCCGCGCGTTTGCGGAATTCACGGAGGAGCCGCAGGCGGAATCAGAATAAACAGAAAAACCGGGCGATCTCGCCATGCGGGATCGCCCGGCATATTTTTGTGCGGAATTATTCCTGCCCCTCGGGCTTCTTTTCCTCCTTGGGAGAATCGTCGCTATTGGCCCACTCATCGGCCTTTTCCATGCCGACCTTGGCCGTGCGGATGAGCATCTTGCCCAGACCTGCGAAGGCGTGACCCAGATCGGAACCGGCTTTCTTCCATTCCTGCTTGACGTTTTCGTTATCCATTGTGAACGCCTCCTTTCTGCCCTTTAGTATATCCCGGAATCGGAGATTTGTCAATGCGGTGCGGTTCTTTTCTGCGTCCGGCGCGCATATATCCTTCTGCGGAGGTGGGAACATGCGAAATACGGGAACGGGCAGACTGCGCGCTGCGGCCGCTGCCGCTGTTTTCTGGACGGGCGCGGTGCTTTCCGGGCTTCTGCTGCTGCCTGCGCTCGTATGCTGCGGCCTGAGCCACCTGATCTGGAGCGCGGCGGAGCGGCTGCAAAATGCATTAACATTACACGGGAATCCAGACTGTCAAAAAATCTGCCAGGCCAAAAGTTTCGAAGGGAAGAAAAGTGTGAAAGGAAACCGTCAGGGTGTCCTTTCACGTTCCATAACCCGCCGCAGCGGCAGAATTGCAAAATAAGATACAGCAAAATTATATTTTGCAATTCTGGAAGCAGCTTGGAAAAAAAGCCCCAGAGGGACTTTTTGACAAGCTGAATCATCACCCCTTGCGTTTCGGACGAAAACAGAATATAATGATGTCGACGAAACCGAGCGCGTGGCGCATGGAGGAACCATGAATATTTTTCTGACGCTTGCCTTCCTGTTTTTCATCGGTGCAACGCTGGGTTGGGTGCTGGAGCTGCTGTTCCGCCGCTTCTTTTCCTCGGCGAACCCGGAGCGGAAGTGGATCAATCCCGGCTTCTGCGTCGGGCCGTATCTGCCGCTGTATGGCTGCGGTCTGTGCTTTCTTTACCTGATCGCCTCGCTGGAGCAGTTCAGCATCATCCGCGACCCGTTCTGGAATCGCGTGGTCCTGTTCCTGATCATGGCGGTATGCATGACCGTGACGGAATATTTCGCCGGTCTCATCGCCCTCAAGGGCTTCCATGTCCGCCTGTGGGACTACAGCAAGCAGTGGGGCAACATTCAGGGTCTCATCTGCCCGAAATTTTCGCTGGCGTGGGCCCTTCTCGGCGCGGCGTATTATTTTCTGATCCATCCGCGTATCCTGCACGCTATTGACTGGCTTTCGCGCAATCTGGCGTTCTCCTTTGTCATCGGCCTGTTTTACGGCGTGTTCCTCATCGACGTCGTCTACTCCACGAAGCTCATCCACCGCATCAAGAAGCTCGCAGATGAGAATGAGGTTATCGTCAAGTATGAAAACCTCAAGGCACACGTCCGCAGCGTGCACGACCGCTCCGCGCAGAAGGCAAGCTTCTTCTTCCCACTGCGCTCGGAGCGCCCCTTGAACGAGCATCTGCGCGAGCTGCGTGAAACGTTGGAGCAGCGCCGCCGCACGGGAGGGAAAAAGCATGCCGGATGATCGCAAAGAGCTCATTGCAGCCGCGGCAAGGCGGCTTCTCCTGCGCCGGGACGGCAAAAAGCTGACCGTGACGGATATTGTGAACGAATGCCATATCACAAGACAGACGTTCTACTATCATTTTGAGGATATCCCGGATCTGCTGCTGTGGATGATGAAGCGAAACCTGAAGCGCAGCATGCAGGAGGCCTCCATGCAGAGCACGCCGGAGGAGAGCCTGAAATACCTGATCACGCTGTCGCTCAGCTCCCGTCTGTTTGTGGAAAAGGCCATGCACGCCGGCTATCGGGAAGAGCTGGAGCGGCTCGTGACGCAGTCGTTCAACTCGCTCATCGAGCGCATCCTGCGGCGGTGGCATTTCCCGCCGGGCTGTACGCGCGAGCAGATGAGCCTGATGCTGCGCTACCATCTCAACGCTGTGGTGGGCCTGATGCGCAGCTGGACGGAGGAGGACTCGGCGCACATCGACGAGACCGTGCGCGATATTTACCGGATGCTGGCAGCCAGCATGAACGCCTTTGCGCCGGGCGGTGCGACGCGCCTGCCGGAAAAATTGAAGGATTGAAGGATTTGACAGCTGAGTCGAAGTGTAAAAAACCTTTACACTTCGGCTTTTTTGTCTATACAGGCCTGCGAAAGTGTAAATTGCGTTTTCCGGGCCGACGGGGTAAAATACGGGAGCAAACGGAAAGGAGTGCTGGAATATGGAACAGGACATGCTGGCGGGAAAGCTGGCGGAGGTAGACGCCCAGCTTGCGGGTGTGCATGCAAAGCTGCGGTCAGCCGCGCAGATGGAAAGCGCCGAGCTGGATGCCGCCATTGCGCAGACGCGCGAGGAGACGGCACAATGCGCCCATGCGCTGGCGGAGCGCCTGCGCCACAGCCGCGCGCATCAGGTCAGAGAGATCGCCGATGCGTTTGAGGAGATCCGCGAAATTGTCCGCCGCGTGCAGACCGAGGTCCGCCGCGGCGATGAGAGCGGGGAGGAGATGCAGCTCCTCTTTGCGGAATATGCGATGGACTTTGCCATGCAGGCGGCGCGCCATGCGCTGCTTGTGGCGCTCGAGGCCATCCGCGATGAACAGAGGAAAGGAAGTGCTGCAGAATGAAGGAAGTCAAATCACCGAAAAAGCCCCTGCTGTATTACTACGGCATCGTGCTTCTGATCATTGCGCTGTTCAATCTGCTCGTGACGCCGCTGCTGAACCGCCGCAGCATCGAGGAGGTCGACTACGGCACGTTCATGAGCAAGATCGAGGCCCAGCAGATCGAAAAGGTCGAGATCGACGACGACGAAATTTACTATACGGAAAAGGGCGGTAAGACCGTCTACTGCACGGGCATCATGGACGATCCGGGCCTGACGGAGCGGCTGTATGCCTCCGGCGCGACGTTCAGCCGCGATGTGCAGAAGACGATGTCGCCGCTGCTGAGCTTCTTCCTGACGTCCATTGTGCCGCTGCTGCTGTTCCTGGCGCTTGGCCGTTATGTGGGCAAGAAGCTCGTGGAGCAGGCGGGCGGCAAGAACGCTATGGCCTTCGGTAAGAGCAACGCCAAGGTCTATGTGCAGTCCACGGCCGGTATCCACTTCAGCGATGTGGCCGGTGAGGACGAGGCCAAGGAGAGCCTTGCGGAGATCGTCGATTATCTGCACGATCCGAAGAAGTACACCGATGTCGGCGCCTCCATGCCGAAGGGCATCCTGCTCGTCGGCCCTCCGGGAACCGGCAAGACCATGCTGGCCAAGGCTGTCGCGGGTGAGGCAAATGTACCGTTCTTCTCTATTTCCGGCTCGGAATTCGTTGAGATGTTCGTGGGCATGGGCGCATCAAAGGTGCGCGATCTGTTCAGTCAGGCCAAGGAAAAGGCCCCGTGCATCGTGTTCATCGATGAGATCGATGCCATCGGCAAAAAGCGCGACGGTCAGTTCGGCGGCAATGACGAGCGTGAGCAGACCCTGAACCAGCTGCTGACCGAGATGGACGGCTTCGAGGGCAACAACGGCGTGATGATCCTCGCCGCGACGAACCGCCCCGAGTCGCTCGATCCGGCGCTGACGCGTCCGGGCCGCTTTGACCGCCGTGTGCCGGTCGAGCTGCCGGACCTGAAGGGCAGAGAGGCCATCCTGCGCGTGCATGCGCGCAAAATCCGTGTGGGCGACGATGTGGACTTCCACACCATCGCGCGTATGGCGGCGGGCGCTTCCGGCGCAGAGCTTGCCAACATCATCAACGAGGGCGCGCTGCGCGCCGTGCGCGACGGCCGCAAGACCGTCACGGAGGCGGACCTTGAGGAGAGCATCGAGACCGTCATCGCGGGTTATCAGAAGAAAAACGCCGTGCTGTCGGATCATGAAAAGCGCGTCGTGTCCTATCATGAGATCGGCCACGCGCTCGTGGCTGCCCTGCAGACGGATACCGCGCCCGTGCAGAAGATCACGATCATCCCGCGCACGTCCGGTGCGCTGGGCTACACCATGCAGGTCGAGCAGGGCGAAAAGAACCTGATGACCCGCGGCGAGCTTCTGGCCAAGCTGGCCACGCTGACCGGCGGCCGCGCGGCCGAGGAGGTCGCGTTCGGCGAGATCACGACCGGCGCTTCGAACGACATCGAGCAGGCCACGCGCATCGCGCGCGCCATGATCGCGCAGTACGGCATGACGGATGAATTCGACATGGTCGCCATGCAGACCACGCGGAATCAGTATCTGGGCGGCGATACGTCCATGAGCTGCTCGGAGCAGACGCAGCGCGAGATCGACCGCAAGGTCGTTGAGCTCGTCCGCACGGAGCATGAGCGGGCGCACAGCCTGCTGACGGAGCACCGTGCGCTGCTGGATCAGCTGGCGCAGGTGCTGTATGAAAAGGAAACGATCACCGGTGAAGAATTCATGCGGATCCTTCACGCGGCACAGAAGGAGGAAGAGCATCATGCGTGACCGTTCCGGCTTTGGCTGGCTGGCGCTCATCGTCAGCATCCTGCTCGTGCTGCTCGGCATTGCGACCTTTATCTGGCCAGAGGCGGCGCTCGAGAGCTTTGTGATGGTCTATGGCGTACTTGCCGTGGCCACGGGAATCATGGACATTGTATTTTATGCGCGCGTGGAGCGCCATACGGGCTTCGGCCCGATGACGGCGCTTGTCAGTGGTATTCTGAGCGTGATGTGCGGCTTCATGCTGCTGGTCTATCCCTCTGCCGGGCAGTGGGCCATGACCCTGCTGTTCCCGTTGTGGTTCCTGACGCACTGCATCTCCAACCTGACGCACTTGAACTGGGTGCGCCTCGTTGCGGGCCGCGTGAACTATACGATCTCGCTCGTTCTGAACATCCTCGGCATCATGCTTGCGACGCTCATGCTGCTGCACCCCGTGCTGTCGGCCGTTTCCATGAGCCTGACGATCGGCTTCTATCTCATCCTGCTGGGCGTGGACGGTATCGTGCTGGCGCTCAGCAGCATGGGACGTTAAAAAACCTCTGAATAAATCGGCTGCGGTGGATGCCGGATATTTTCCGCCAATCCATCCGTTCGGGAAACTTGAAATATTGCGCAGCCGTTGGTGGCTTTGCCGCCTTACGGATGCGGCATACCCCTTGCGGGTACACAAAGTATTCCTGCGTTTCCCAAACGTCGGCTTGACAAAAAATCTCTCGCCATCCCCTCTTGCCAATTTAATCAGAGGCTTTATGATTTCCGGAAAGGATTAGTTATATGCTTCGATTACTCAAACAAATGAAGGCGAAACAGTGGATCATGGCGCTGCTGTGCGTTGCACTTATTCTGGGCCAGATCTACTTTGACCTCCGCCTGCCGGATTATATGAGCGATCTGACCGTGCAGATCAAAACGCCGGGCAGTACCGTTTCGGACGTGCTGCACACCGGCCTTGAGATGCTGGCCTGCACGCTCATCAGCGCGGTAATGGCCATCCTCTGCGGCTATCTCAATGCACAGGTCGCGGCAGGCTTCAGCTATCACATCCGCGAAAGCGTGTTCCAGAAGGTCGCTGACTTCGGTCAGAAGGAGATGCTGGAATTCTCCGTGCCGAGCCTCATCAACCGCACGACGAATGATATCACGCAGATCCAGATGTTCGTTGCCATGGGCATGCAGACCATGATCAAGGCCCCTGTCATGGCCGTGTGGGCGGTCATCAAGATCGTCAACAAGAGCTGGACGCTGTCCGTGATCACGGCGGGCTTTGTCGTGGCGCTGCTGGCCCTGATGCTTATCGTCGTCCTCGTCATTCTGCCGCGGGTCAAGCGCGTGCAGAAGCTGACGGATAACATCAACCTCATTTCCCGGGAAAATCTGACCGGCATCAGCGTGGTCCATGCCTACAATGCCGAGGAATACCAGGAGGACAAGTTCGAGAAGGCCAACGATGTTCTCATGCGCACGCAGCTGTTCAACCAGCGCGCCATGGCGCTGCTGATGCCGGCGGTTGGCCTAGCCATGAACGCCCTGTCGCTGACGATCTACTGGGTCGGCGCGGCGATTGTGAACCGCGTATCCGCAACGGACCTTGCCGGGCGCATTTCGACATTCGGCGATATCGTGGTGTTCGGCACCTATGCGACGTATATCATCATGTCGCTCATGATGCTCGTCATGATCCTCGTTCTGCTGCCGATGGCGCAGGTCTCTGCCGTCCGCATCAACGAGGTGCTCGATGCGCCGATCTCCCTGCATGAGGGAAAGATGACCGAAGCGCCGGAGCAGGGGACCGTGGAATTCCGCGATGTCTCGTTCCGCTATCCGTCGTCGTCCGGCGACGTGCTCGAGCATGTGAGCTTCCGCGCAAACAAGGGCGAGACCGTCGCCTTCATCGGCGCGACCGGCAGCGGCAAAACGACGCTTGTCAGCCTTGCGGCCCGCTTCTATGACGCAACGGAGGGCCAGGTGCTCATCGACGGCCAGGATGTCCGCAGCTACAGCTTCGATGCGCTCTACGACCGCATCGGCTATGTGACGCAGCGGGCCATTGTGTTTGCGGGCGACGTGCGCAGCAATGTGCTGTTCGGCGAAAGCAGCGCCCCGCAGGACGACGAGTCCGTGCAGCGTGCGCTCTCGCTGGCGCAGGCCACGGAATTTGTGGACAAGCTGCCCGGCAAGCTCGATGCGCCGATCGCACAGGCGGGCGCAAACGTCTCCGGCGGCCAGAAGCAGCGCCTTTCCATCGCGCGCGCACTGGCCCGCAAGCCGGAGATCCTCATCTTTGATGATTCGTTCTCTGCGCTGGATTACCGCACCGATGCCAGCCTCCGCGCCGGTCTGGCGCGCGAGCTGAGCGACACGACCTGCCTGATCGTGGCGCAGCGCATCGGCACGATCCGCCATGCCGACCGCATCGTCGTGCTGGACGAGGGCCGTGTGGCCGGGATCGGCACGCACGACGAGCTGATGAAGAATTGCGGTGTTTATCGTGAGATCGCCATGTCGCAGCTCTCTGCGGCAGAGCTGGAAAAGGAGGGAGTCTGATGGCAATGGGACCGATGGGCGGGCGCGGCATGCGCCCTGCTGAGAAGAGCAAGCGCGGCTTGCGCGGCGTGCAGCTTGAGCTGTTCTCTTATTCCGAGAGGATCAAGCTCCCAATGCTGATCGCGCTGGTGCTCGCGGCCGCGGGCGCGGTGCTGACGATCCTCGGGCCGAATCAGCTCAGCAAGATCACAAATCTGATCTCCGATTCTCTGATGGGGGAGATCGACCTTGCGGCCATTGGCCGCGTGGCGGGCGTGCTGCTTGGCATCTATGCGCTCAGTGCCCTGCTGACCTATATCGAGCACTATATCATGGCGACCGTGACGCTCGGCCTCTCGAAGCAGATGCGCCGCGACCTGTGCGCCAAGATCAACCGCGTGCCCATGAGCTACTTCAACCGCATTGCGCACGGCGATATCCTCAGCCGCGTGACAAACGATGTCAGTACGCTGCAGCAGGCCCTGTCCAACAGCCTGCCGTCCATGATCAGCGCCGTGGCCCAGCTTACGGGCTGCGTCATCATGATGTTCGTGACGGAGTGGCGCATGGCGCTGGCTGCCATCGCGGCGACAATGATCGGCTTTGTGTTCATGTTCATCATCATGAAGCGCTCGCAGAAATACTTTGTCGACCGGCAGGAGAGCCTCGGCACGCTGAACGGCTATATTGAAGAGATGTATTCCGGCCATGACGTCGTGCGCATTTCGCGCGCGAATGACAGGATCAAGGAGACGTTCCGCGGCATGAACCGCGCCGTCTATGAGGCAAACCGCAAGAGCCAGTTCCTGTCCGGCATCATGCAGCCGCTGATGAACGTCATCGGCAACCTCGGCTATGTCGCCGTGTGCGTGCTGGGCGCTGCGCTCGTGATGAATGGCAGCATCAAGTTCGGTGTCATTACGGCCTTCATCCTCTATGTGCGCCTGTTCACCTCGCCGCTGACGACGATCGCGCAGGGCATGACGCAGCTGCAGTCCGCCGCGGCGGCGGGCGACCGCGTGTTTGATTTCCTGCAGGAGCCGGAGCTGCCGGACGAATCGAAGAATCTGCCCGCGCCGCAGCCGGTGCGCGGTGAGATCGAGTTTGACCACGTCCGCTTCAGCTACCCCGATCACCCGGAGAAGACGATCATCCATGATTTCTCTGCCCATGTTGCGCCGGGGCAGAAGGTCGCCATCGTCGGTCCGACCGGCGCCGGAAAGACGACGATGGTCAATCTGCTCATGCGCTTCTATGATCTGGACGGAGGCGACATCCGCATCGACGGCATTTCCACGAAGGATATGAGCCGCGAGGAGGTGCACGGCCTGTTCGGCATGGTCCTGCAGGATACCTGGATGTTTGAGGGCACGGTCCGCGAGAATCTTGTCTACAACAGGACCGGCGTTTCGGACGAGACGCTGGAGCGCGCCTGCCGCGCCTGCGGCATCTATCACTTCATCGAGACGCTCCCGCACGGGTTTGACACGGTCCTCAGCGAAAACGTCGCCATTTCTGCCGGACAGAAGCAGCTGTTCACCATTGCCCGCGCCATGGTGCAGAACAGCCCGATGCTCATCCTCGATGAGGCAACGTCCTCCGTCGATACCCGCACCGAGCTTTTGACGCAGCGGGCCATGGATGCACTGACGGAGCACCGCACGAGCTTCGTCATTGCCCACCGCCTCTCGACGATCAAAAACGCGGACCTCATCCTCGTGATGAAGGACGGCGACATCATCGAGCAGGGCACGCACGAGAGCCTGCTGGCCGCAGGCGGCTTCTATGCCGACCTCTATAACAGCCAGTTCGAGCAGGCGTCCTGAAACAGTCTCCGGAGCTTCTGCCGCGCTGACAGCTGATCTCCCATGAATACAGCCTCCCGGCTCGTTCTCCCACCGGTGGGAAGACGAACCGGGAGCTTTTTATCTGGGACGGTCGGATTCGACGCCGCAGCCGTTAATTTTACAGAATTTGCCCGGAGGTGTTTGTAACTCTGACGGATTCATGATAGAATATTTTATAGGAATTGATAGGCCCCTATTAGTCCCTGTTGGAAAAAGTGCTGCGCTGAGAGGATCGCCATTCCTTGCGGGCATCGAAAGCTCCCGGTGATTCAATGAGTAATTCGCCTATGCGCAGGACACCGAATAAAACCGATTTCTGGAGATAAACGATCATGATACGAGCATTTCAACCGGCAGACCTCGACAGTGTATGCGCTCTGTGGCTGGCTGCGAACCTGCAGGCACACAGTTTTATTCCCGCCGAATACTGGAAAGCAAATCAGGCACTGGTAAGGAAGCTGCTGCCCCAAGCGGAGGCCTATGTCTATGAAAAAGGTGGGGAAATCCTGGGCTTTGCAGGACTGGACGGCGAATATATTGAGCGTCCGCGCCCGGCGGACGAACCGGCATATGCGGCCCCGCACCCCGGTACTCCTCACGAAGCTGTTTGCCGGGCCGGTCTATGACCGCAGGGCGCGGCGCACGGCAAACCTCCATGTGGAGGAAAGCTGCATTGGCTGCGGGCTGTGTGCACGGAACTGCCCGGTGCAGGCCATTGCAATGCAGGAGAAAAGGCCCGTCTGGGTCAGGGAGAAGTGCGTCATGTGCCTCGGCTGCCTGCACCGCTGCCCGAAGTTTGCCATCCAGTATGGCAGCCGGACAAAGAAGCATGGGCAGTATATCAACCCGAATGGGAAGGTGCAGGGCCGTAAAGCAAAACAGAAGGAGGAAACCAATGAACATCACGATCCGCCGCATGCGGCCTGATGACGTGGACGCGCTGTACCGCCTGCTGTCCGATCCGGCGGTCATGCGTTATCTGGAGCCGCCCTATGACCGGGCACAGGCCGAGGTGTTTCTGCACACGGCGGGATTGGCGGAGCCGCCGCTCGTGTATGCCGCCGAGGAGAACGGCGCTTTTCTCGGCTATGTGATCTATCACGCATATGATGCGGAAAGCGTGGAGATCGGCTGGGTGCTGTTCCCGGAATCCTGGGGGCGCGGCTATGCCTCGGCGCTTACAGACCTGCTGATCGGCCGCGCGCGGCGGGAGCAGAAGGACGTCGTGCTCGAATGTGTCCCGGCGCAGGAGGCCACAAAGCGGATCGCGGTCAAAAAAGGTTTTCACGACTGCGGGATCAGCGACGGACTGGCGGTATACCGGCTATGCGGCAAAAATCAAAATGCGGGGAGCAGCTGATCCGTGCCGACAATTCGCAGGTCTTTGACCGGCAGGGCTATCTCGACCGGGTGCTGTCTTCCTCGTATTCTCTGCAAGAGAGCGACGGGCGCTATGCAGCCTATCTGGAGGGGATCCATGCGATCTTTGACCGCTGGGCAGAGAACGGCCGGATCGTGATCCCGACGGCAACGGTCGCGTACGTCGGGGCGTATTCGGCGGTTGGGGAATGAAGAATGAATCATGAAGACTGAAAAGTGAAGAATACAGGAAAAAGACCTGTCGACGAACGTCAACAGGTCTTTTTTCTGGCGGAGAACAAAGATTCGTGCGATAAGGAACAGGTGCCAAACTCGAAAAAGCAAGAGAAACAAGCTAGTTGGATATCGAAAGATTATATGTACATAGATAAGACCGGTGTGCGTTTTGTGGTGAAAGCTGTCAATCCCACAGGGCAGAAAAATGGGTACGGTAGAATTTTGCCATCTCGTCCCCTTCGTCCGTAATATGATCCCTGATATAATTTGCGTGTTCCGTCTGCTCTGCCGGATCTATTTCAGCATATCTGTGGATGATGATATTGCCAAGGGATTCCTCCCGCAGAATTTCGCTGTATACATCGGCAATGCTCTCGCATTGAGATACGGGAACATCATGTTCGCTCTCCCATGAGTGCCCTTTTCCGTGTGTCAGTCCATCCGTCGAGTCAAGAAGATAAATATAACCCTGCCGGCCCTTGTAGAGGGATTCCAGTTGATTTGGAAAACGCTCAAAATAGTGCTGCCTGCCGTCCGCACCAACGCCCATGGTGACAAAGTTTTCAGCCTTGATTCTGCAGCAAACCAGCGCATAGCATCTGTCCTCGCTGAAATATGCAACAAGTCTGCCGGTGGAATGGGATTTTGAATTTGCCTTGATCGTGTGCAGTCCGGATATACATGAACCGTGGTAAATCATAATATTCCTCCCCCAATTGCATTATCTATCGTCATTGTATCACGCATGAACGCACCGTGCAATAAAAACCACCGTAATTCTGTCAAAATTACGGCGGACATATAGCAGAGAACAAAATAATGTGCTTTGAACAGATGAATTTGAACTTATGAAAGAACGGTTTTGTGAAATATTTCGCTGGCGCAAAATATGAAATGCGCGTTGATACGCGCGTGAAATTTTCTGCTTTGCAGAAAGTGAAATGAAATCCACCCACCGCCGCAGCGATCTCACACGCCGAAGGCGGATATCACACCGCGGAGCGGTATTTCCCCCACCTGCAAGGGTGGATTATACTGAAAAAGAGCACTTGCATCAGCAAGTGCTCTTTTTCCTGGCGGAGAGGGCGGGATTCGAACCCGCGAGACGCTTTTAACGCCTACACGATTTCCAGTCGTGCGCCTTCGGCCAGCTCAGCCACCTCTCCACTTTTGCGCCGATATCAGATCACTGAAATCAGCTTGCATATCATACTCGATTTTTCGCCAAAAGTCAAGTCTTTTCTGAGATTTTTTCGCGAAGTTGCGGGAAACTGCGGACTACCCATTGACTTTGTGGGTAAAATATGATATCATCCTATTAACCTACCGGGATGATGGGAAATTCTTCCGGAGGCATCTTACAATTCCAACTCCGGCCCGGCCGGAGACACCATAAAGGAGAATCCACATGAACGTTTATGCTGACAATGCTGCCACCACGCGGATGAGTCAGGCCGCCGTGGATGCCATGCTGCCCTTCCTGCGTGAGAGCTACGGCAACCCTTCGAGCCTGTATACGCTGGGGCAGAAGGCTGCGGAGTCCCTGCAGGCTTCGCGTGAGACGATGGCAAAGTACCTTGGCTGCGACGCCCGGGAGATCACGTTCACGTCCGGCGGCAGCGAGGCGGACAATCAGGCCCTGCTGACGGCGGCCACGCTCGGCGCGCGCAAGGGCAAAAAGCACATCATCTCCACCGCCTTTGAGCATCATGCCATCCTGCACAGCCTGAAGCGGCTGGAGAAGCAGGGCTTTGAGGTCACGCTGCTCGATGTTCATGAAAACGGCCTCGTCACGGCCCAGCAGGTCGCTGATGCCATCCGCGAGGATACCTGCCTCGTGACGGTCATGTATGCAAACAACGAGATCGGCACGATTCAGCCGATTGCCGAGATCGGCGCCGTCTGCCGCGAGCGCGGCGTCCTGTTCCACACCGATGCGGTGCAGGCTGCCGGTCATCTGCCCATCAACGTCCGCGAGCAGAACATCGACATGCTTTCCCTTTCGGCTCACAAGTTCCACGGCCCGAAGGGCGTCGGCCTTCTGTACGCGCGCAAGGGCATTTTCCTGACAAACCTCATCGAGGGCGGCGCGCAGGAGCGCGGCAAGCGCGCCGGTACCGAGAACGTCGGCGGCATCGCCGGCATGGCTGCGGCTTTCCGCGAGGCCTGCGAGCATATGGATGAGAACATCGCCAAGGTCACGGCCCTGCGGGACAAGCTCATCGACGGCCTGTCGAAAATTCCGCACTGTGCGCTCAACGGCGACCGCGAGCATCGCCTGCCCGGCAATGTGAACTTCTGCTTTGAGGGCATCGAGGGCGAGTCCATGCTCCTGCTGCTCGACGGCAAGGGCATCTGTGCCTCGTCCGGCTCCGCCTGCACGTCCGGCTCACTCGACCCGAGCCACGTTCTGCTGGCCATCGGCCGCCCGCATGAGGTTGCGCACGGCTCGCTGCGCCTGACGCTCTGCGAGAGCAACACGGAAGCGGAGATCGACCATATTCTGGCCTGCGTGCCGGAGATCGTCGCCTATCTGCGCGGCATGTCCCCGGTCTGGCGCGATCTGGTCGAGGGTAAGAAATCGTTTATTCTCTGAGGAGGAATCAGTTATGGCACTGTATAGCGAAAAAGTGATGGACCATTTCCAGCATCCGCGCAATGTTGGCATCATCGAGAATGCCGATGGCATCGGTGAGGTCGGCAATGCCAAGTGCGGCGATATCATGAAGATCTACCTGAAGATCGACGACGACAAAATTTCCGATGTCAAGTTCGAAACCTTCGGCTGCGGCTCCGCCATCGCCTCGAGCTCCATGGCGACGGAGCTCATCAAGGGCAAGCCTCTGTCCCAGGCCCTTGAGCTGACGAACAAGGCTGTTGCCGAGGCGCTGGACGGTCTGCCCGCGTACAAGATGCACTGCTCCGTTCTGGCGGAGGAGGCCATCAAGGCAGCGGTGAAGGACTACTACGACAAGCACGGCATCGCCTATGACGAGTCCAAGTTCCCGGACTGCTCGCATTGTGACCACTGTGAAGCCTGAGAAGATCTTGATCGCGATGAGCGGCGGCGTGGATTCCAGCGTCGCCGCCCTCCTGTTATCTGAGGCAGGCTGCGAGTGTGTCGGCGCGACGATGCGGCTGTTCCACAATGAGGACGCCGGGGTGTCGCGCGAAAAGAGCTGCTGCTCGCTCGAAGACGTCGAGGATGCGCGCAGCGTGGCCTATCAGCTCGGTATGCCGTTCTATGTGTTCAATTTCACGGACGGCTTCGGCGAGCAGGTGATGGACCGCTTTGTGGATGCCTATGAGCGCGGTGCGACGCCGAACCCCTGCATCGACTGCAACCGCTACATGAAGTTCGCCAAGCTTGTCGAACGGGCGGAGCTGCTCGGCTGTGATGCCGTCGCCACGGGGCACTATGCCCGCATCGAGCAGGAAAACGGCCGCTGGCTCCTGAAAAAGGCCGTGGACGACAGCAAGGACCAGAGCTATGTGCTGTATTTCCTGAATCAGCACCAGCTGGCGCATCTGCGCTTCCCGCTCGGCACGCTGCACAAGACCGAGGCGCGTGAGATTGCCGAGAAGCATGGCCTTGTAAACGCCAGAAAGCGCGACAGTCAGGATATCTGCTTCGTACCGGACGGAGACTATGCCCGCGTCATTGAGCTGCGCACCGGCCAAAAGGCGAAGCCCGGCCCATTCGTGGACCGTGAGGGCCATGTGCTGGGCGAGCACGCAGGCATCATCCACTATACGATCGGCCAGCGCAAGGGACTGGGCCTCGGCATCGAGCATCCGTACTATGTCTGTGAGAAGCGCCCGGAGGACAACACCGTCGTGCTCGGCCCGAATGAGGCCCTGTTCACCACGGAGCTGGATGCGGGCGATTTCAACTGGATCGCTTATGATACGCCGCCCGCCGAGCTGCACGTCAAGGCAAAAATCCGCTACCGTCAGCAGGAACAGCCCGCGACCGTCACGCAGAACGCGGACGGCACGGTACACGTCTCGTTTGACGAGCCGCAGCGCGCCATTGCACGCGGGCAGGCCGTTGTGCTGTATGACGGCGATACCGTCGTCGGCGGCGGAACGATCCTCTGAGGAGAAATACGCAATGATGATTTCAACAAAGGGCCGCTATGCGCTGCGCGTCATGATCGATCTGGCGGAAAGCGGGCTGGAGGAATATGTCCCCCTGAAGGAGATCGCAGACCGCGAGGAGATCTCCAGAAAATATCTGGAGAATATCATGACCGTCCTGTCGAAGGCTGGGCTCGTCGATGCTATTCACGGCAAGGGTGGCGGCTACCGGCTGAATCGCCGACCGGAGGAATACACCTTGGCCGAAATTCTGAACCTGACGGAGGGCACGCTGGCCCCTGTTTCGTGCATGGAAAACGGTCAGTGCTCCTGCGACCGCACGCAGGACTGCCGCACGAAACCGATCTGGACGGAGCTGGACAATCTCATTCAGAATTATCTGGAAAGCGTAACGCTTGCGGCGTTCCTGACACCACATTTGAGCTAAGGAAACTCTGAATAAATCATCTGCGGTGGATGGCGGATATTTTCCGCCAATCCATCGGTTTGAAAAACTAGAAATACACAAAGTATTCCTGCATTTTTCAAACCTTGACTTGACAGAAAATCTCTCGCCATCCACTCTTGCTGATTTAATCAGAGCTTCCCTAAATTTTCCCGGCTGCCATCATTTGGCAGCCGGGCTGATTTTATGGGTCAGACGAGCGGGATGAGCTCGGTGCCGCCTTCCTCAATGGCATGGGTCGCGCCGCCCTGATCCGCGTCCGCGAAGAAGTACCAGCCGTTTCCGGCATAGGTGATGCTGAAAAAGCTCACGAGATAGTCGTCCGTATAGTAGGCATCCGGATAGTATTTGTAGCTGCCGTCGGAGAATGTTCCGATGGAATCAAAACGGAGGCAGTTGTTGAAGCAGACGATCTCGTCCCCATTTTTGCCGAAGCAATATCCAAGGCGCTGCAATTTGGCGCTGTCCAGCATACTGTCCGTCGCGAGCTCGAGCGTCGAAAGGTCATAGACGGAGTATTCGGCGCCGCGGTCGATGAGCTCATAGCGCGAGACGAGCAGCAGGGGCGTCCCGCTCCGGTCGTCCGTACCGGCGAGCATGGTCGTCGGATAGGTGCCGTTGCCCTCGATCGTGAGCAGCAGGCTGTCGGGATCGTCTGCCAGCGTGACCTGCAGGTCGGCGCGGCTGCCTCTGTTGTAGGTGTAGATCAGGTAATCGCCGGTCACGGCCGCTTCACGGATGTCCTTGTCGAAGACGATGCAGTTTTCCTCCTCGGGCACTGCGCCGATCTTTGCGCGGAACAGACCGTTTTCGCCGGACTTCGTGTAGTACATCCAGCCGCCGCGCAGGGCGCGGATGCCGATGGAGAGGGCAGCGCCTGTGAACGTCTGCGACTCGACCATGCCGTAGTCGGCCGCCATGCCGTCCCGGCCCTCGGCCAGATCGACATAGCACGACTGCCCGCCGCTGCTCAGGTACATCCTCCCGGCGTCCGTGATGCCAATGATGCGGACGTCGCCCCGGATCTGCGCCTCGCAGAAGAGCGTATAGTCCGTCATGTCCGTGGTCGTGCGGCAGAGATTGTCGTCCCGGTCCACATAATAGAAATAGCCGCCGTATTCCACGGCCAGCGCGTCATAGGGCGCGAGATATACTACGGTTTCCGGCCCCTCCCACACAGGCGGGTCCGTCTCCACGGGCGCCGGATCGGAGGACTCCTCTTCGCCGGCCCAGTCCTGCTCACCGGTGTCTTCTGCATTTTCCATGTTCTGCGTGTCTTCGGTGTCCGTTTGCGATCCTGTGGCCGCAGGCTCCGTGGTGTGGGGTTTGTCGCCCCCACTGACGATCGGGGTAAGTTTGCTGCAGCCGAAAAGTCCGGCTGCAAGGGCGAGGGCCAGCAGCAGAGCGGCTGCTGTGCGGATGCATTTTCTCATGATTTTCTTTCTCCTCGTTCTGATTTGCGGGATACCGCGGCTATGATTATAGCGGAAAACAGGAGAAAGAAGAAAGTACAGGCGCATCATCCGCGTTTTTTTCGGCATAAACAACAAACGGGCCGACGAATGAATCGTCAGCCCGCCTGATCCGGAGATGGCACGCCGGAAGGGACTCGAACCCCCAACCCTCAGAACCGGAATCTGATGCTCTATCCATTGAGCCACCGGCGCATTTGCATCCATTATTATAGCAGATAGTTTGGACAAAGTAAAGAAGAAAAATGGGAAAACTTGCCGGGCAGGGGAGAGAACATCCGTCAAATTTCCGTGGAATGTATTGTTTTTCGCCGTTCCGCGTGCTATAATGAGAAAAAACTCCCGAATCGGGAGAGAATCGGGAGGAATGGCAATGGCAGCGACGACGGATAGCTTCCGCAGCTCCCTGCACGGCTTCAACCGCATGGATGTGGTGCAGTTCATTCAGAAGACGACGAGCGAGCACGAGCTGGAGCTGCGCCGCCTGGCGGAGGAGCGCACCCGCCAGCAGGAGGAGCTGGAGCAGCAGAAGAAGGAGCTTGCCGCTCGGCAGGAGGAGTCGGAGCGGCAGAAGCAGGAGCTTTCGCAGCTTCGCGCCGAGCTTGCCGAGCTGCGTGAGCAGAACGCTGCGCTCCGGCAGGCGCAGGAGCCCGCAGAGCGGCCTGCAGCGGCCGTTCAGAAGCCGCGCTATGATGAGATGGAGCTGACGGCTTACCGCCGTGCAGAGCAGACAGAGCGCATGGCGCGCGAGCGTGCCGCGGCCTCTGCCGTCCGGATGCGCAGCGCGTTCGAGCAGGCCGAGGAAAAGCTCAAGGCCAGACGGCAGGACATTACAGGCCTGTCCGATCGGTTCCACGCGGATTATGAGCGCCTGAAGCAGGCGCTTGACGGCGTGCAGGACGTATTCCGCGAGTCCTCTGAGCGGCTGCATGCGGCAGCGGAGCTCTGCTCGGAGAAAAAGCCGGAAGAAAAATAAAAGATCGAAATGAAAATCACGCAGGCTGACAATCGGCCTGCGTGATTTGCTGTTTCAGAAGGAACTTCAGCAGCCGAACAGGGCTGCGGCCTTTTCCATCCGCTCCGCAATGGGCACGCCGAACGGGCAGCGGGACTCACAGGAGCGGCAGCCGATGCAGGCCGAGGCGGTGTGCTCCAGCGCCTCGTAGTGCGAGCGCACGGTGGCGGGGACCTCCGGCTGCATGGTGGCGAGATCGTAGAATTTGTTGATCATGCCGATGTCGAGGCCGGCAGGGCAGGGCTTGCAGTGCCCGCAGTAGGTGCACTGGCCACGATAGGCGTGGAGCGGCGCGTTGGCGATGACCGAAGCGAAGTCCTTTTCCTCGTGCGAGGCGTTCTCGTAGGCAACGGCCTGATCGACCTGTTCCTTCGTGTCATAGCCGCATAGGACCGAGCTGACGGCAGGGCGGGTCAGGGCATAGTGGATGCACTGCACCGGCGTCAGGCTTACGCCGAACGGGGAGCGCTTCGCGTCGAATAGCCTGCCTCCGGCGAAGGGCTTCATCACCGTGATGCCGACGTCGTGCTGCTCGCAGATGCTGTAGAGCGCTGCGTGCTCGGGATCGATCCCCTTGAGCTCTGCGCTGAATTCCTCCGCGAACAACGTGTCGCTATCCTCACTGGCGGGCAGCATATCGAAGGCGGGGTTGATGCTGAACAGGATCATCTCGACATAACCGGACTCCGCAGCCAGCTTTGCGACCTTCGGGTTATGGGAGCTGATGCCAATATGGCGGATGACACCGGCCTTTTTGAGGCCCATGATGTAATCCAGATAATCCGAGTGCTGGATCTGGGCCCAATCCTGCTCGGAGTCCACATAGTGGATCATGCCGAGATCGATGTAGTCCGTCTGCAGGCGCTGCAGAAGGTCTTCGAACGCCGGGCGCACGTATTGTATGTCTCGGCTTCGGAAATATTGACCGTCTTTCCAGGTGGAGCCGATGTGGCCCTGGATATACCAGTGACTGCGGTTGTCCCGGATGCCTTTGCCGATGATATCCCGGGATGTCGGGTCTGCCATCCAGCAGTCGAGAATGTTGATCCCCTGTGCGGCGGCGTGGTGGATCAGCTCAATGCCCTCTGCCTCGGGGTGCCGCTCCAGCCATTCCCCACCGAAGCCAATCTCACTGACCTGCAGCCCGGTCTTTCCCAATCTTCTGTACCTCATGATGGTTACTCCTCCCACTATATTTGCTTCATTATACCATGGGAAATGCGTGGTATCAACTGTAAAAAAACCTGCGCAGGAGCTTATCCTGCGCAGGGGAGTATGTTCTGCTTTATCCGACGATGCGGCGGGCACCGATGTAACGGGCTGCGTACCAGCTCTCAGAGAGGCTCGAGATCTTGACGCCGGAGCGGGAATTGGCCGCATGGACGAATTCGCCGCCGCCGATGTACATGCCGACGTGGGAAGCGGACGAGCCGCTGCCGAAGAAGACGAGATCACCGGGAATCAGGCTGTCATAGGAGACGTAGTAGCCGTTTGCGAGCTGAGCGGTCGCGGTGCGGTTGATGCTGTAGCCGAACTGGCGGTAGATGTACTGCACAAAGCCGGAGCAGTCAAAGCCGGAGGGAGAAGTGCCGCCGTAGACGTAAGGATAACCGACGAACGACATGCCGTAATTCGCGATCTGCGTGCCAAGTGAGGTGCTGCTCGAGGAGCTGCTGCCCGAGGAATGGGAATCGTCATAGCCGGTGGCGGAGGAGTAGCTCGAGCCGCTGCTCGAGGAACCGCTGTTGCAGTAGGGCTTTTCCAGCAGGGTGACGAGGTCGCTGCGGATGTAGCCGATCTGGCCGTTGTACTTCACCTTGTACCAGCCGCAGTTGAAGCCGAAGATGAAGACCTTCGCGCCGCTGCCTGCCTGATCAACCAGACCGGAGGAAGTGGACGGGCCGCTGCGGATATTGGCGAGATAGGGATCGACGGAGCCGTAGCCCAGCTCGATATTCTCGCGCTCCTTGAAGGTGATATAGTCGGAGTGCATGTAGCCGATCTTCAGATTGTAGTTGACCAGATACCAGTCTCCGACCTGACGGATGACTACGACGTTGTCTCCGTTGTGCGCCGTCGAGAGAATATCGGAGCTGGTAGAAGCCTGAGAGCGAAGGCGAAGGCCGCCGCTCGCTTCGACAATGCCAATGCCGGTTTTCAGCTCCGTGGCGCCTGCCGTGATCGCAAGCGCTGCAACAGCGGCGACCGTGGCGGCAAGGATCAACAGGACCTTGATCATCCGTTTCATGTAAAAGTACCTCCCAAACAGAAATTGTGCTTATTTTGCGTTCAGTGCACGTTCCAGCCACACACAGCCAACATCCAAAGCCGTGTAGAAGCCGTCCTTTTCCGTCTTCTTCACCACGCGGTCGCGCGCCTTGGCGGCGGGATCCGTGCGCTGGAGCTGGACGGAGACCTTTGTTGCAAGCTCGAGATCGTCGAGCTTTTTTGTTTCGAGGATCTGCAGCATGACGATGAATTCGTCTGCCATGGAACCGTAATAAACCAGATTGTCCTTCCGCATCAGGGGGTGGCCCTTGTAGGTGAGGACTTCATTTTTTTCGGACATTCGGGAACCTCCAAATAAAATGTAACCGAATTGTAACACATAGAAACCGAATTGTCAATAGCAAATTCGGAATTTCTGCCGATTTGTAATCATTGCGGCGGAAAGCGTTACAATGGTCCGGGAATGCGATGCTGGAACTGTCGGATGTTTTTTGCTTGGGAGGGCAGAAAAAGAGGGGAGGCCTCTACTTGCCGCAGAAGCCTCCCCGGGCGGGGAACTAATCAAACAGGTAGTGCCGGACAAGCTCCTGAAGAAGCTCGTCGCGATCGAGCTTGCAGATGAGGCTGCGAGCGTTATTGTGGTTGGTGATGTAGGTCGGATCCTCGGAAAGAAGATAGCCCACGATCTGATTGATCGGATTATAGCCCTTTTCCGTGAGGGAGCGATAGACCTCCGTGAGGATCTGCTTCATCTCCGCACTGTTGTCGACCGGCACGCTGAATTTGATCGTGTTATGATCCAATTACGTCCGCCTCCTTTCTTCCTTTCCTCTATCATATCCGAAATTCGGGATAAAGTAAAGGAAAAATGCGTAAACAAATTGGAAACAAAACGGTGCTCAGCGGAGCTTGGCGTTCAGCTCTTTTTCCAGAGCGGCCAGAACGGCGGACACGACGCCGTCGGAATCGGCATCCGTCAGCGTGCGGTCGTCTGCACGGAGCGTCAGGCGGAAGGCCGCGCTCTTCGAGCCGGAAGCGATGCCCTTGCCGCGGTAGATATCGAACAGCTCCACGCTGCGCAGCAGCTTGCCGCCTGCGGCGCGGATGCAGTCGGACAGGGCGGCGACCGTTACGGCCTCGCCGCAGACGACGGCGATGTCGCGGGTGACGGCCGGGTACTTTGGCAGCGGCGTATAGGTCTTCTCCGGCAGCTGCAGGGACAGCAGGGCCGTGAAGTTCAGCTCTGCGGCGAAAATCTCGCCGTCAATGCCGTAGCTGCGGGCCACGAGCGGATGGATCTGGCCGAAGCAGCCGAGGTCGACGCCGCCCACGCTGACGCGGGCGCAGCGGCCGGGATGGAACGTCGGGTCGTGCTTCTCGGCGGTATAGCGGGCCTCGGGGACATTCATGCCGCGCAGGAAGGCCTCGATCTCGCCCTTCATCTTGAAGAAGTCCTCGTGCTCGCCGTAGGTGCCGAGCACCAGATGCTTCGGTTCGTCCGGCAGGATCTGGCCGGGCTTCGGCAGGTAGACCTTCGCCAGCTCATAGAGCTTGACGGCGTCGTTGTGATAGGCGTTGTTGCGCGCCAGAATGGCGAGCATGGACGGCAGCGCGACGGTGCGCATGATGGAGGCATCCTCGCCGAGCGGATTCTGGATGCGCATGGCATTGCGCAGGGAAGAGTCCTCCGGCAGGCGGATCTGATCGAAGATGGACGGGGAGACGAAGGAATACGTCAGGATCTCGCTGTAGCCGAGGCTGCGGCACAGGGAACCGGCGCGGTTCTCGAGCTTCATGGCCTCCGTATAGCCGCCCTCCGTGGCAGCGCCGCGGAACGTCGTCGTGGGGATGTTGTTGTAGCCGAACAGGCGGCCGACCTCCTCGGCGATGTCCGCCATGCCGACCAGATCGGGACGCCACGACGGCACGCGGATCATGCGGCCCTCGACGGGAATCTCCAGACGGCGCAGATATTCGACCATGTCGGCCTCGGAGATGTCCGTGCCGAGCAGGGCATTGATGCGGTCCGGCTCCAGCTCGATGGTACGCGGCTCGGGAATGTCGTTGAGCACGTCGATGACGCCGTCCATGACCTCGCCTGCGCCCAGCAGCTCGACGAGCTCGCAGGCGCGGTCCACGGCGGGGAGCGTCAGCAGCGGATCGATGTTCTTTTCAAACTTGCCGGAGGCCTCCGTGCGCATGCCGAGGGCAAGGGCCGTCTGGCGGATGGACGTGCCGTTGAAGTTTGCGGATTCAAAGACGACATCGACCGTGTCGCCCATGATCTCGCTGTTCTCGCCGCCCATGATGCCGGCAAGACCGATGGGCTTCGTCTCGTCGGCGATAACGAGCATGCCGGGCGTCAGGGTGCGGACATTGCCGTCGAGCGTCGTCAGGGTCTCGCCCGGCTCGCTGCGGCGGACGATGATCTTGCCGGAGCCGACATAGCGGTAGTCAAAGGCATGCATCGGCTGGCCATATTCCAGCATGACATAGTTCGTGATATCGACGATGTTGTTGATGGGGCGGACGCCGTTGGCGCGCAGGCGCTGGCGCAGCCACTTCGGCGACGGGGCGATCTTCACATTGCGTACCATGCGCGCGGTGTAGCGGCGGCACAGGTCCTCTGCGGGAACCTCGACTTCCAGCAGCTCGGACAGCTCTCCCGCCGCACCGCCGCGCACGACCGGGTCGTGATGGCGCATCGGCTTGTTGAAAGCGGCAGCGGCCTCGCGGGCCAGACCGAGGATGGAATAGCAGTCCGGGCGGTTGTTCGTGATCTCAAAGTCCACAACGGTGTCGTCGTTGCCGATGACGGTGTTGATGTCGTCGCCGGGCTTGCAGTCCTCCTGCAGGATCCAGATGCCGTCCTCAATGGCATAGGGGAAGTCGTTGAGCGTCAGGCCGAGCTCCTTCAGGGAGCAGAGCATGCCGTTCGATACCTCGCCGCGCAGCTTGCCCTTTGTGATGTGCACGCCGCCGGGCAGCCAGGAATTGTGCTGGGCCACGGGGACAAGGTCGCCCTCGTGTACGTTCTGTGCGCCGGTGACGATCTGCACGGGCTCGCCCGCGCCGACGTCGATCTGGCATACCCACATGTGGTCGGAGTTCGTGTGGCGCGTGATGGACACGACGCGGCCGACAACGACATTGCGCAGCTCGGCATCGAGCCACTCATAGGTCTCGACCTTCTGACCGGCGATGGTCATGGTCTCGACAAACTCCCGATCCGGCACGCCGGAGAGATCGACGAATTCTTCGTTGAGCCATTTTCTGTTCAGTTTCATTGCTCTACCTCCTCAGAACTGCGAAAGGAACCGCACGTCGTTGTCAAAGATCAGGCGCAGGTCGTTGATGCGCAGACGGCCCATGGCCATGCGCTCCAGACCGATGCCGAAGGCAAAGCCGGAGTACTTCTTCGGGTCAATGCCGCAGCCCTCGAGCACCTTCGGGTGCACCATACCGGCGCCCAGCAGCTCGATCCAACCCTCGCCATGGCAGGTGGAGCAGACCTGACCGGCCGTCTCGCCCGTGCCGTGGCACTTGAAGCACTGCATGTCGACCTCGCAGCTTGGCTCCGTGAACGGGAAATGATGCGGGCGGAAGCGCACGACGGCGTCCTCGCCGTACAGGCGCTTGATGAGCGTCTCCAGCGCGCCCTTCAGGTCGCCCATCGTGATGCCCTCGTCGACGACGAGGCCCTCAATCTGATGGAACATCGGGGAGTGCGTGGCGTCGGCCTCGTCCTTGCGGAATACGCGGCCGGGGGCCAGCATGCGGATGGGCGGCTTCTGCTGCTCCATCACGCGGATCTGCATGGGGCTGGTCTGCGTGCGCAGCAGGACGGAATCGTCGTCGTCAAAATAGAAGGTGTCGGAGCGGTCGCGGGAGGGATGGCCCTCTTCGATGTTCAGCTTCGTGAAGTTGTAGGCGGCCTCCTCGATCTCCGGGCCGTCGACGATCTGATAGCCCATGCCGATGAAGATCTCCTTGACCTCCTGCAGCACGCGGTTCATCGGGTGCTGGTGGCCCATTTCCACGGGCTTGCCTGGGATGGTGACATCCACGGCCTCGGCCTCGAGCTTTGCCTCGAGCGCGGCGGCATCCAGCGCGGCGCGGCGCTTCTCCAGTGCCTCCTCCAGCTTGGCGCGGACGGCGTTTGCCATCTGGCCCATGACGGGGCGCTCCTCGGCAGACAGCTTGCCCATCTGCTTCAGAACGGCCGTCAGCTCGCCCTTTTTGCCAAGCACGCGCACGCGCACGGCATCCAGCGCGGGCATATCTGCCGCCGCTGCGAGATCAGCCAGTGCTTTCGCCTTGATCTGTTCCAGTTGTTCTTTCATGTTGGCTCTCCTTTTTGCAAAGAAATGTTGCAGGGAAAAGAAAAAGTCCTCCGTCCGAAAGGGGACGAAAGACAGAACTTCCGCGGTACCACCCGCCATTCGCCGCTGACACGGCGCACTCAAACCGATAACGGAGCGACCCGTCCGTGCCTAATTGCCGCGGAGCGTATGCTCCGCAGGGCGTTCAGCCGGAAGCTCGCGGGGGAAGGCCTGCACTGCCTGCGGGGAGTGCTCACAGCAACGCACCCTCTCTGAGCCCGCATTCTGCAGCCGGCGGCCCGGTCACAGCTTTTCTTCTGTATCGCCAAAATTTTAACATATTTCTTCAAAGGTTGCAAGGGAAATCCACCGGGGATTTGACTATTTTTTTGCGGTACATTATAATCATATCGAAAAAGGCCGCATTGCGGCAGATGGGGGAAAGAAAAATGGCGGATATTTCGGTCATGGACGCGGAGCGGCTCTGCGGCTGGCTCCCGCGGCGGGCGCGCGAGACGCACAAGGGCGATTTCGGCCGCATTCTGCTGCTGTGCGGGGCCGTCGGCTATACGGGCGCTCCGGCGCTGGCGGCCATGGGTGCGGCGCGGTCCGGCGCGGGGCTGATCTTCGTCGGCGTGCCGGAGCCGGTGTATCCCATCGTGGCGGGGAAGCTGCTCGAGCCGATGGTGTTCCCGCTGCCCGCGCAGGGCGGCATGCTGGCAGAGAGCGCCGTTCCGGAAATTCTGGCGCGGCTTTCCGGCTGCGATGCCTGTCTGATTGGCTGCGGTCTGGGCAGAAGTGCCGGGACGTTTGCCGCCGTGCAGGCTGTGCTTGCCAATGCATCCTGCCCCGTTGTGGTGGATGCCGATGGCATAAACGTGCTCGAGGGGCATATAGATGTACTGCGCGGCGCGGCCTGTCCCGTGATGCTCACGCCGCACGACGGCGAATACCGCCGCCTGATGGGCAGGCTGCCGGGGGAGGACCGCATGGGCGCGGCTGCGGCGCTTGCGGAGAAGACCGGCGCGACGGTGCTGCTCAAGGGACACCGGACTGCCATCTGCGGCGCGGACGAGCGCTGGGAGAACCGCTGCGGCAATCCGGGCCTTGCTACGGGCGGGAGCGGCGACGTGCTGGCGGGCATTCTCGTCTCACTGCTGGGGCAGGGCCTGCCGCCCGTGCATGCAGCGGCTGCGGCTGCGTGGCTCCACGGAACGGCGGCCGACCGCTGCGCCGCCCGGATGGGGGAGTACGGCCTGCTGCCCTCGGACGTTGCGGCGGAGCTGCCATATCTATTGCCATAGGAGGGGATGCGCGTGCGGCGAGGCTGCGCCGTACTGATGATGTGCCTCTGCCTGCTGCTCGGCGGCTGCGGAGGAAGAAGCCAGGGCGTTTCGCCCGCCATCGCGTTCCGCGCCTCGCTGGTGCAGGCCGGGGGATGCAGCTTCCGCGCGGAGCTGACGGCGGATTACGGGGACTATGTCGTTCCGTTCACACTCGACTGCGAGACAGAGGTGAACGGCCCGACGCGCTTCACCGTCGCCGCGCCCGAGACGCTGGCCGGAATCACCGCAGCGGTGGACGAGACCGGAGGAACCGTCACCTATGACGGCCTGATGATGGACTTCGGCCTGCTGGCAAACGGAAGGCTCGCTCCGGCGGCCGGTCCGGCCGTCGTGGCATATTGCTGGTCCTCCGCCTATCTCGCCGCGGGCGGGGAGGAGGACGGCCGCTTCCGCGCGACCTATGAGAAGGATTATGAAGAAAAAATGCTCAAGGTGGACACCTGGTTTGAAAATGGCATACCAATTTATGCGGAAGTATGCTATAATGGTCAGCGTATTCTGAATTTGACGATATCAGAGTTCAGTCTGAAATAACGGAAGTAAATTTACATGGATTATTTAAAGAGAACCTGGGCGGATATTTCGCTCGACAACCTGAATCATAACTACCAGCAGCTCCGGGCGAAGATCCCGTCCGGCTGCCGCCTCCTCGGCGTGGTCAAGGCTGACGCCTACGGCCACGGTGCCGTGCCCATCAGCCGCCATCTGTGCGAGCTGGGCGCGGAGTTCCTTGCCGTCTCCAATCTGGAGGAGGCCATGCAGCTCCGCCGCGGCGGCATCCGCCGTCCCATCCTGATTTTGGGCTATACGCCGCCTGCCTATGCGCGCGATCTGGTCGCCATGGGCCTGCGGCAGGAGGTCCACAGCCTCGAGTATGCGCGCGCGCTGAACGAGGAGCTCAAGGGCTCGGAGCGCCGCCTCAAGGTCCACATCAAGCTGGATACGGGCATGTCGCGTCTCGGCTTCTTTGCCTATGACCACCCGAAGACGGTCGAGGAGCTGAAGGAAGTTGCGCGGATGCCCAAGCTTCTCATCGAGGGAATTTTCATGCATTTCCCGGTCGCGGATTCCATCGACGGAGCCGACGCGAATTTTACGCATACGCAGTTCGAGCGCTTCACGCAGATGCTGAGCGCCCTCAAGGGCGTGGGCATCGAGCCGGAGATCCGCCACTGCTGCAACAGCGGTGCTACCATTCTCTATCCCGAGTATGCGCTCGATATGGTCCGTCCCGGCATCGCGACCTACGGTGTGCTCCCGTCGGAGGACCTGCGCGGCATGATCGATCTGCGGCCCGTGATGTCCCTGCGCTCCACGATCTTCCAGATCCGCGATTTTGAGCCGAATATCACGATCAGCTATGGCCGCACCTACACGACGGAAGACCCGGCCCGCATCGCCGTCGTCGGCATCGGCTATGCAGACGGTTTCCCGCGCAGCCTTTCGAGCAACGTGTCGTTCCTGCTGCATGGCAGGCGCGTGCCGCAGGTCGGCCGCATCTGCATGGACATGTGCATGGTCGATATCACGCGCGTGCCGGAGGCAAAGGTCGGCGACGTCGTCACGGTCTTCGGCGAGGATGGCGGCGACAGCATCGAGCTGACGAGCCTTGCCAACCGCCTCGGGACCATCCCGTATGAGCTGATGTGCGGCATCAACAAGCGTATTCCGCGCATCTATCTCAACGGCGAGGACGAGACCGAGGTCCTGCAGTATATTGTCTGATTCTGACCTGCGGCGAACCGGGTGTTCGCCGCAGGAAAATTTTACACAAATCCATCTTGACAATACCCGATGTCTCCGGTAAAATACACTAGGATATACGGGAAATGAGAACCGGATATCCGGACCGCCACTGGGCGGATTTCTTTCCAACATGAGTTAGCACTGACTAACCAAAACCGGCGGCAGAACGGAAGCGAGGCCACCCCCCTCCGGGCGGAGCATGCGTCGATGGGATGCGGCCTTGAGTTAGGCTAGACTAACCAGAATTCACAGGAGGAAATAGCATGTTGAATCGATGGAAACGGCTTCTGGCTCTGCTGGCATCCGTGGCCGTGCTGTTCTCACTGTGCACCGCCGCTTCGGCAGCGCCGGGCGAGCAGGCGGAGCCGCGGGAGCTGACGGAGGCGGATTATGCCGCAGCCGACGCGATCTTTGCCTCGCTGCCGTCGGCGGACGGCACGAACAGCGGCGCGGCGGGTGCGGCCGACACTGGGGCGCTCTGCGATTGGCTGGAGACAGCCGACGGCGTCCGGCCGGGCACGGTCTCTGCGAACGGCAGCTGCGTGACCTGGCAGACGGATGCGGGCATCACCTGCTCGTATAACCCGCAGCTCGAGCGCATCAGCGAGCGTGCGCAGGAACCGGCGCAGACGGAAACGCTGGAAAGCATTCCCGCCCTGCGCGGCGTGCAGCACGGGCGCGACGTGTATCTCTTCCAGCCGTACTACGGTCTGGACAGCTCATTCACGCGCCAGTACTACGAAGAGGGCCAGCGCATCGCCGCGAAGTCCGAGGGCACGTTCTACTATTATAAGACGGAGGCCGCGACGGTCGACGCCATTGCCGACGCGGTCGAGTCCGGCGGCGTTATCCTGTTTGACAGCCACGGCACCACGGACTATACCGGCGACAATGAGGACTACACCTCCAAAGCGACGACGTCCTACCTCTGCCTGCAGAGCGGCGAGGGCCTGACGACCGAGGACTATGCCGACGGCCACGCCGTCTACGGCGGAAGCGGCATCAACGGCATGCGCTACTATGAGGTCGACGGTACGGTCATTGCCAACCATATGGAAAAGCCCGCAAACGGCGGCCTTGTCTGGATGGCGATCTGCCTCGGCATGGCCACGGACGGCCTCGAGGGTCCACTTATGGACGCGGGCGCCGGTGTCGTCTACGGCTACAGCCAGTCCGTTACCTTTGTCGGCGATTATTGCTTTGAGGGGGAATTTTTCAACAAGCTGCTGCAGGGCGCAACGGTCGCGGAAGCCATTCGCGCCATGAAGGCGCGCTATGGAAACTGGGATTGCTCCCCCGCCATTCTGGGCAGCGATTCCTCCCAGACCGCCGCAACGCTGGAGGAAGCCGTACGGAAGCATGCAGCCTTCCCCATCGTCGTCTCGGCGGAGGACGCCTATCCCGGTCACGGCAAGGTCGACGCCGTGCAGGAGGTCAGCTCTGTCTGGAGCCTGCTGGAGAGCTTCACCGCGACCGTGACGACGGACGCCCCGGAAACGGCCGGAACGGTCGTCCAGAAGGGCATGACGGTCACGGCCGTCCCGGCCCGCGGCTACTATGCCGACGGTGCGACGGTCACGCCGGAGGGAGCCGCTGTTGTGACGCAGGAGGGAGACCTGTACCGCATCTCGTCTCTGCGCGCGGACTGCACGATCACGATCCACTTCTCTGCCAAGACGCCAGCTGTGCTGCACTTTGTCGTGCCGAACGGTGTCATGCAGGCGGATATCCAGAGCTATGTCGGGGATGCGGAGCCCCTGCCGCTGCCCGCCGGGACCCCGGCAGCGGATGCGCAGGACTATTCCTTCGCCGGTTGGTCCCTGCAGGAGCAGGCGGAGCCGATTGAGAGCATGGCCTATCTCCGCGCCGGAAGCGAGCTGCCTGTTGAGCAGCCGAAGCAGACACTTTACGCCGTCTATCGCTATTTTGCGACTCCGGCCGGAACGACGCCTGCCTTCCATGAGCTGACGGAGGCCCCGGAGGACTGGAGCGGCACCTATGTGCTTTCCGCTGCGGGCCGCGCCCTCCTGTGCGACGGCTCGGTCACGGGCGCAGCGCTCGGCAGCAACGAGGCGGCAGTCCCGTTTGCCGATGCCGGGCTTGCGGAAGAGAACGGCGCGCTGCGCGGCGTTTCCGCTGCGGTCGTTGTTCAGATCGAGCGTGCCGCAGGCACGGAGCAGTATGCCATCCGCCTCGGCGGCACTTCTGATGCGGTCTATCTGGCCTGCCGCTCGAACAGCGAGCAGCTCAACACGGCGGAGGACACCGGAACGTCGCTGTCCCGCTGGGTCATTTCCATGGAGGACGGTCATATGACGATCCGCAGCGCGCGCTATCTCAGCCGCACGCTGCAGTATGATGCGGATGCGGGCTGCTTCCGCTGCTATGCCAAGACGAAGACTCCGCTGACGGTCTACCGCGGCGAGACGAGCAGCCTGTGGTATACGACGCAGCCGAAGATGCATGATCATCAGCTGGTCGAAACGGGCCGTCGCGAGCCGACTTGCACCATGTCGGGCTGGATCGACTTCCGCTGCACGATCTGCGGCGAACTGCGCCGCCAGCCGCTGGAGCCGCTGGGCCACGAGGTCGTGAACGGCATCTGCGTCCGCTGCGGCGAAGTGATGCAGCTCCCGTTCCGGGATGTGCCGGAGGATGCCTATTACTATGACGCCGTCGTCTGGGGCTTGTCCCGCGGCGTGGTGAACGGCACGTCGGAGACGACGTTCTCGCCGGACCTGTCTTGCACCCGCGCGCAGGCAGTCGCGTTCCTGTGGCGTGCTGCCGGGAGACCGGAGCCCTCCGGCAATACGGCCTTTGCCGATGTCCCGGCGGACAGCTACTATGCCGCGGCCGTTGCCTGGGCGGCGGAGAACAACGTTACGAACGGCACGGGCAGCGGCTGCTTCAGCCCGGATGACCTGTGCACCCGCGCGCAGATCGTCACGCTGCTGTACCGGCAGCTGACGAAGGAAATCTGAAAAATCGGATCAATTTTTTGGTCCGTTTTTTTAAGGCAGCACCGCACAATTCAGCGAGAGCATTCGGCGAAAAATATCCGGCGAAGGCCAAATTATGCGGTGTTGCCAAATAAAAAAAGGAGGAAACCCAAGAGATGACAAAACATCGTGTGACTCGCCGCCTGCTGGCGGTGGCGCTGTCCGTGCTTCTGGTGCTCGGCTGTGTCGCTCCGGCTGTCGCGGCGACCTACGAGAGCGGCACCTACACCGGTACGGGTACGGGCCGCAACGGGTCTGTGGCGCTGACGCTCACGCTGACGAACGGCGCGATCGCGAGCGTGGACAATGTGACCCATTCGGAAACTGCCCGCTATTGGGAAAAGGCCAAGGTGCTTCTTGACCGGCTCGTTGGTCTGCAGACCCCGGAGCAGGTCGAAAAGCTCGACGCCGTGACCGGCGCGACCCTGAGCAGCAATGCCATCAAGGAAGCTGCGAAGGACGTGTTCCGTCAGGCCGAATCGAAGGAGACTCCGGTCTTCGCGTCCGGCAGCGGCACGAAGAGCGACCCGTATCTCATCCGCACGGCCGCGCAGCTGCAGGCCTTTGCCGCAGCCGTCAACGGCGGCACGGGCTATGAGGGCCAGTACATCAGTCTGGATGCCGATCTGGACCTGACCGGGACTGCGTGGACGCCCATCGGCGCGACGGGCTCGTTCAACGGCAGCTTCAACGGCAACTATCATACGATCACCGGCATGACCATCGGCTCGGAGAGCGAGAAGGCTTCCTATACGGAGGCAGGCCTCTTCGGCTCGGTAGGCAAGGGCGCTGCCATCCGCAACGTCGGCGTTATCAACGCCGCGATCTACAACAAGACCACGACGGACCCGAGCGTCGGCCTTCTGGCGGCCGGGATCAGCGAGAACAGCATCGTCGAGAGCTGCTGGGCGACCGGCACGATCTACAGCGATACGACTTCTCCCTATTATTCCTACGTCGGCGGCCTCGTCGGCAGCATCGGCATCAAGAGCCTCATCTGCAACAGCTGGACGAACGTTGTCGTCTATGCCAAGGGCAGCTCTGACAGCTTTGTCGGCGGCATCGTCGGCGATACCGGCAATAACTCCGCCGTTGTGAACTGCGCGGCCCTCGGCTCCGTGGCAAACTACGGCAACACCTCCATGATGTACGGCGCGGGCGGCGTTGTGGGCTACAGCTCCGGCGCGGTCTATGCCAGCTATTCCTCCAGCCGCATCCATATGGACGCCATGTCCTATGACGACGGCGCGGATGTGCCGGTCGGCGGCGTTGTCGGTTCTCCGTCGGCTCTGTCTGCGGCCTACAACTGCTATTTCAACAAGGAAGAGAAGCAGACCTATTATGACGGCGAGGTCTCGACGCCGCTGGCCGTCGGTTACGACGTGCTGAACTACAGCGAGAGCGACAACGATCACTGCGAGGGTCTGACGGCCGCCGAGATCGCCTCCGAGACGCTTCTGAACAAGCTCACCGCGGCCCTGACGCCGGAGGAGCTGGCAAAGGGCCAGGCCTACTTCAAGTCCGAATCCCTGCTGACCGGCGACATCACGCTCGACAGCCTGCTGAGCATGACGGAAAACGGCTGGTGCACATGGGAGCGCAATGCGGACGGCGCGCTGCTGCCCACGGCGGGCGGCTCCGTCACGCCGGAAGAGCCGGATTACTTCGCAGGCGGCGACGGCTCGGTCGGCGATCCCTATCAGATCGCGACGGAAGCGCAGCTGCGCGCCTTTGCCGAGGCCACGCAGGCCGGAAAGCTCGTGACGACGAACGTCTGCTTCGTCCTGACGGCCGACATCGCCCTGAACGGCGAGTGGACGCCGGTCCACAGCTTCGGCGGCACGTTCGACGGCGGTGATCACACGGTCTCCGGCATGACCATCGGCACGGCCGATGCGCCCTCCAAGCTGGTTTCTGCGGGCTTCTTCGATGTGCTGGCCAACACGGCCAGAGTGCATGACCTGCACCTGACGAACGCCTCCGTCTATGTGCAGCGCTCCGGCGCGGCGCTGGATGACCGCATCTATGCCGGCGGCCTCGTCGGCGGCGCGGGCACGGCGGGCAGCAATGTGCGCATCGACAACTGCTCCGTCACGGGCAGCACGATCTCTGCAACCTCCGGCACGTTTGCCTATGCGGGCGGCCTTGCCGGTCGTCTCGACCGCGAAAACGTTGTGACGAACTGCTGGACGGATATTGCCGTCACCGCAGTCTCTGCCAATTCTCCCGCCTGCGCGGGCGGCCTTGTCGCCACCATCGGCGGCAGCAGCATGATCGCCAACGCAGCCGCGCTGGGCGATGTCTCGGTCACGGGTGTCAGCGCAGAATACAACTGGTGCCGCGCGGGCGGCCTGCTGGGCTCCTCGGCCTATCTGACCCACAACTGCTACGCCTCCGGCAATGTCTCCCTGCAGGATTCTGCCGAGAGCGTCAAGAACGTCTATCTCGGCTGCCTCATCGGTGAGCAGAGCGGCGGCGTGGTCGTCTCCGGCCACTATTTCAATGGCGCAGTCCTGCGCTGCAACGGCGAGACGCAGACGGTCAAGGCGACCGGCTCCATCCCCGCCTCGTGGTATTTTGACTACAACAAGATCACCGCGCACGACAGCGTCACGGATGCGGCCTTTGCCGCGGCACTGAACGACGGCATCTCCGAGAGCGGCATTGCCGAGACGGATGCCTATCTGACGAGCAGCGGCAAGTTCACCTCCTATACTGCCGAGAGCCTTGCGGCCATGCGCCCGGCTGCCTGGCAGAGCTGGGGCCTTGCGGACGGCAAAGTCGTCCTCGGCGGCTCGCAGGATGACCCGACGTTTGCGGGCGGCGACGGCTCCGAGACCGCTCCGTTCCTCATCCGTACCGAAGCGCAGCTGCGCGCCTTCGCAGCGACGACGGCGGACGGCGAGACCTATGCCGGTCAGTATGTCGCGCTGGATGCCGATATCCCCCTGAACGGCGACTGGACGCCGATCCATTCCTTCGCCGGTACGTTCGACGGTCAGGGCCACACGGTCTCCGGCATGACCATCGGCTCGCAGTCCGCCCCGGTCGACGCCTCGGATTCGCCGCTCGGTTTCTTTGACATTCTGGCAAACGATGCACGGGTCCGCAATCTGCACCTGACCGGCGTGAGCATCTACGGCTCCGCAGTGGGCCAGTGGACGCGTCCGTTCGTCGGCGGCATCGCGGGCGGCTCCCTGAGCATTGGCTCGGGCGTCCGTATCGACAACTGCTCCGTCACCGGCTCCGCCATCTCCCTGACAGCGGAAAACTGGGCCTACGCCGGCGGCATCCTCGGCGCGCAGGCCATGAACGGCGTCATCACGAACAGCTGGACCGATGTGACGGTCTCCGCCATCTCCAAGAGCGGCCTGACCTGCGTTGGCGGCATCACTGCCATCAACAGCAACGGCGCCATGCTGGCAAACTGCGCTGCGCTGGGCGATGTGATCTCCCACAACGGCTACACGCTCACCAGCACCATCAGCGGCGCTGCAGGCGGCCTGATCGGCCAGGCGACCGGCCTGCTGCACAACTGCTATGCCTCCGGCAACATCGAGCTGGTCAACGCCATGGATGTGGCAGCGCCTGCCGCCGGTATGCTGGTCGGTAAAATTTCCGCAAGCCGCGCGCTGAACGGCTTGGTCGTTGGCTGCCGCTATGAGACGGCCTCCGTTGTGACGGCCAACGGCACGCAGATCGAGACGGCTGCCGCGGGCGCCATGGGCGACACGGTCCGGCTGGAGAATGTCTCTGCTGCCGACACCGGCGCGAAGACGTTTGCAGACACCATGAACGAGGGCCTCTCGACTGCGGGCCTCGGCCGCACCGACCGCTGGCTGACCGGCGAGGATGTCGGCTTTACCGCAGAGGAGCTGGCTGCGCTGCGCCCGGCGGCATGGTATGCCTGGGAGCGCAATGAGGACGGCAAGACGGTCCTGAGCGCCAGAGTCTATGAGGATACCGAGATCCCGACGCCGGACTTCTTTGACAGCGGCGACGGCACGGAGGAGAATCCGTGGATCATCCGCACGCTTGCCCAGCTGCAGGCCTTCCGCGCGTTCTTTGCGAAGAGCGACTTTGACGGAGCCTGCATCGCTCTGGCGGCCGATCTCGACCTGACCGGCGCAGAGTGGGCCCCCATCGGCCACACGGACAGAGGTGTGCAGGCCTTCCGCGGCCACTTTGACGGCCGTGGCCACACCATTTCCGGCATGAGCATCGGCACAGCGAGCGCGCCTGTGACCGACACGACGAAGACGTACTACGGCCTGTTTGCGGCCCTGATGGACGGTGCTTCCGTCGAGGACCTCCGCGTGGAGGGCAGCATCTATGTCACGGGCGAGCAGACGGTGTCTGCCGGTCTGCTGGCAGGCTGCAGCGACCTTGCGCTCATCGACCGCTGTTATGCGGCGGGCACGGTGCAGGTCCGCACCGAAAACGGCAGCTTTGCAAACAGCAGCTTTGCGGGCGGCCTCATCGGCTACAGCCAGCGCAGCGAAATCTACAACTGCGGCGCGGATGTCGCGCTCGACGCCTACTGCAAGACGGCAAACGCCGAGGCGGGCGGCATTACGGCCATGAACGCCTTCGGCATCATCGCAAACTCCTATTCGACCGGCACGCTGACCGCGGCCACGGACCGCACCGTGGACGACAGCGGCGTGAGCTACCTCGGCGGCATCGCAGGCTGCCAGGCCGGTACGCTTGTGAACTGCTACAGCGACTGCACGCTGACGTCCAAGACGTGGACGAAGTTTGTCGGCGCGCTCGGCGGCATGGCCACGGCCATCAGCGAGAGCTATGACAGCTACTATACAGAGGATGTGGCCCTGACCATCGAGGATCAGCGCCTCGATCCGCCGGTCGCCTTCGGCACGGTCGTTCCGTCCGGCTACAACGAGGACGGCGATCTGCTTAACGGTGCGTTTATCTACAACGTCACGGCCATGACGCTGGAGCCTGCCGCTCTGGCCGCGGCCCTGAATGAGAACTTTGCCGCATTCCCGGTCGACCCGGCCGAGCTGACGGTCCCGCTCCTGCGCTGGACGGTCGTCGACGGCAAGGCGGTCCCGCGCGGCGGCGCGGCGGGCATCACCTATGTTCCCGTGGAAAAGCCGGACCCGACGCCCGAATATGCCTATCAGGACGGCGTGTACTACGGCCGCGATGAGGCGGAGCATGTCATTGTCCGCATCGTCGTGAAGGACGGCAAGATCGTCTCCGCCGAGATCATCACCCCGAAGGACTTCGACGCCGGCCATGCCGAGGAGATCCTCGCCGCCGTGGTCAGCAGCCAGACAGTCGAACGCGCCGACAGCGACACGGCGGACGACAGCACCCTGAAGTCCGCGCTGAAGGTCGCCCTGAACCGCGCCCTGCTCGGCGATACCTCGACCTATGATCCTGCCGATCCCACCGCGATCTTCGACGGCGGCAGCGGCACGAAGGCCGATCCGTACCGCATCGCAACGGCCGATCAGCTGCGTGCCTTTGCGGCAGCCGTGAATGAGGAAGAGCATTTTGCCGGGGAATACATCGTCCTGACGGCGGATATCGATCTCGCGGGCCGCAAATGGGTCCCGGCAGGCAATGCCGGAGCGCACTGTTTCAGCGGTATTTTCGACGGACAGAACCACAAGATCCTCGGCCTGCGCATCGGCACGGAGGAGACACCTGCGGACTATGTCGCAGCCGGTCTGTTCGCCTATGCCGACGGCGCGATCATCCGCAACGTCGCCATCGAAAATGCACAGATCAATATCAAGCGCACGGACAGCGTCCGCATCTATGCGGGCATCGTCGCCGGTGTTATGGATAAGTCCGAGACCGGCGCAGGCGCGCTGATCACGAACTGCGCCGTCTCCGGCACGGTCTCCGCGTCCTCCAAGGACTGGAGCACGGTCGGCGGTATCGTGGGTCAGAGCTATGACAGCGTGATCCTGAACTGCAGCGCCCATGTCGACCTGACGACGGTCTCCGTCAGCGGCAGTGCGCTGGCAGGCGGCATCGTCGGTCTGGACGGCTTCTCGATCCTGGCCAACAGCTACGCCATGGGCAGCATCTATGCCGATGCAGGCGTGAACGCTGCGACCATCGGCGGCATCGCCGGTATGCAGGCGGGTGTTGCGGGCAACAACTATTCCGACATGAAGCTCACGTCGAAGAACGCCACGGGCGACATCGGCGGCATCGCGGGCCGCAACACGGCCATCGGCACCGTGAATTACGGCTACTTCAACAGCGAGCAGGAGCAGCGCAGCGGCAACAGCGTCGTGACGCCTGCAAAGGACATCGGCACGAACGTGACCATGGGCTCGACCGGCGTTGTGCGCAACACGGCCGCCATGACCGGCGCGGAGCTGCGCAGCGAGACGTTCCGCGACCTGCTCAACGAAAACCAGTGCGAGGACCACGAGCTGCGTTCCGCCCTGCAGGACGGCGTCACCCGCTACAGCATCAAGCTGCGTGCGGACGGCAGCCTGACGGTGGACAGCTGGATCCTGGACGGCGAGGTCCGGCAGAAGAACGCTCCGGCGCTCGAGCTTGACCCGCAGGCGCCCGAGGCACCGGTCATCACGCCGGACGGCGGCAGCTACGCCGAGGCGCAGACCGTGACCATCACGGCGGCCTCTGCCGACGCTGCGATCTACTACACGCTTGACGGCTCCGATCCTTTGAACGGCACGCTCTACACCGGCCCGTTCACGCTGGAGCAGTCCGCCGTCGTGCGCGCCGTCGCCGTCCGCGGCAACTCCGTCAGTGCGGAAACAAGGGTGGAATTCACCATCGAGACGGTGCATAATGCCGTCCTGAGCTTTGTCTCCAACGGCGGTTCCGTTGTGGAGCGCGTGGAGCTGCCCGTCGGTACTGCCGTGGACCTGAGCGCCTATGTGACGGAGCGCGAGGGCTATGACTTCACCGGCTGGTATCTCGACGCCGCGCTGACGCAGCCCATCACAAGCCTGACGCTCGAGGCCGACACGACGGTCTACGCGGGCTGGCGCATCCGCAATCCGTTCGTCGACGTGGCCGAGAAGGACTACTTCTATGACGCGGTTCTCTGGGGCGTGGAAAACGGCGTCGTCAAGGGCATGGATGAGACGCACTTCGAGCCGGAGACGGTCTGCACCCGTGCGCAGGCGCTGACGTTCCTGTGGCGTGCAAACGGTATGCCGCAGCCGAAGACGACGACCAATCCGTTCGTTGATGTCGATGCCTCTGCCTACTACTATGACGCAGTCCTCTGGGGGGTCGAGAACGGCATCGTCAAGGGCATGGATGAGACGCACTTTGAGCCGGATACGGCCTGCAGCCGCGCGCATGCGCTGACGTTCCTGTGGCGCGCGAAGGGCATGCCGCAGGCAAGCGGCACGACGTTTGCCGATGTCCCGGCCAATGCCTACTATGCGCAGGCAGTTGCCTGGGGCGTAGAGAACGGCATTGTCAAGGGCATGGATGAGACGCACTTTGAGCCGGATACGCTCTGCCAGCGTGCTCACGCCGTGACGTTCCTCTGGCGTGCCTACGCGAACTGAGTCCCCATAACGCGTAAATAACAAAAGCCCGCTGCAGGGTTCCCTGCGGCGGGTCAATTTATGGCAGCGCCGCACAATTGCAGCTTCGGCCTTTGCCGGATATTTTTCGCCGATCCGTCGGTTCGAAAAGTTTGAGGTATTGCGCAGCCGTTGGCGGCTTTGCCGCCCTACGGATGCGGCATGTCCCTTGCGGGTACACAGAGTACATCTGCACGTTTCAAACCTTGCCTCGACAAAAAATCTCGCGCTAAATGCTCTTGCTGAATTGTGCGGTGTTGCCTTATATTCTAATCCAGCATGAAGCCCCGGCAGCCGAGGCCGGCAAAGTCGGCAAAGCCGAGCGAGCGGTAAAATGCGGCCGTCTCCGGCGTGTCGTCCGTCGTCAGCTCGATCTGCCGCACGCCGTTGAATCGCTCGAGCACGGCGCGCAGCAGGGCTGTGCCGATCCCGCGGCGCTGCCGCTCCGGCGCGACCAGAATATCCTGAATGAACACGATCGTCGCGCCGTCGCCGACTGCGCGGCTCAGCCCGGCCAGCTCGCCGTCCTCCCACGCGGCCAGAACCAGCAGCGAATGGCGGAAGCCGCGCTCCAGCGCTGCCGGGTCGTCCGTGTAGGCCGTCCAGCCGACGCTGGCGTAGAGGCGCAGGACATCCTCGGCCTTGTATTCCCTGTATTCCCGAATGTCCATCTCATATTTCTCCAATCAAATAGAAAAGGCGCGCCGCTGATACCTCGGTATCCGACCGGCGTGCCTTTTTTGGTGCCGCTGACCGGGGTCGAACCGGTACGCTTTTTAGGGCGAGGGATTTTAAGTCCCTTGTGTCTGCCTATTCCACCACAGCGGCATATCTGCATTCTGAAACAAAGATATTTTATCATTTTGAGCCGCTCCCGTCAAGCCCCGCGTGCCGCCGGGGGAAAATTACGCGAAACAGCGGCAGAGAATGGTGGGGGTTCGTCAAACTGTCGAACAAATGCACAGAAAAACGTCATATGATTGTTGAATTATGCCGAAATATGAGATATAATGAAGGAAAGAATAGTGGGCTTTGCGGATATTTGAAAAAAGAGAGAAAAATGTTGAATTTTTTTGGGTAGAGTCCAATTTATTGGACAGCGGATGATGTATGATGAGGGCAGATGAGAGGAAGCATACCGAATGCGTTATGGAGGAAAGGAAGGAATAGCCAATGATCCATAAAACATATCAGGTCTCCATGGAGGTCGCAGGGGACACGGCGCTCTGGACGCGGCCGGACACCGGAGATTCTCCGTGCAGCTATCCGGCACCGACTTATTCCGCAGTGCGCGGTCTGTTTGAGAGTATCCTTTGGGGTCCGGCGGTCCGGATCATACCGAGAAAAGTGGAATTGTGCTCCGCGCCGCAGTACCACTCCTATGCAACGAATTACGGCGGACCGCTTCGAAAGTCCAGTCTGATCAGCAAGGATAACAACTACCAGCTGTTTGCCACGGTGCTGACCGGTGTCTGCTATCGGCTTTATGCGGATGTGATCCCCAACCCAAATAAGGAGAAACTTCCGGACAGAGCCCGCGAATGGGACCGGCGCACGACCTCGCCGGGGCACGCCTATCAGGAAATGTTCAACCGGCGCTTGCTGCGCGGGCAATCCTATATGACGCCGTTCCTCGGATGGAGCGAATTCACGCTGTCATATTTCGGCCCGTTCCGTGAGACCACAAAGGTCTGCAAGGAGCTTCCGGATATCCACATTCCATCCATGCTGCGCAGGGTGTTTCTGACAGGACACGAATCAAATGAACGGGCCATATATCAGGCGGTTTATGATATGGACCTCTGCATTCATCAAGGTGTTCTCGAATATCCGGTAAGAGAGGAGGAGTACCGTGATCAATGAGTTGTATGAGCTTGCGCGGGTGCTTGATGATGCACAGGTCAAAAGACAGAGTTGGCACCCAAAATACAAGCCGATCCCCAATATTCGGCAGAATGCACCCTGTGTACGTATCATGGTTTCCGGTGGAAAAATTGCGGATATTTCGTCCGTAAGTGCAGAACTGGGCAAAAGCATCCGAAAATATGGTGACAATCAGGGTACCTATCCCTGTATGAATCTTGCACCTCTGTACCGGATCACAGATGAATCCGTAAAAAGAGAGCTGGCTGACCTGAAAAAGCACCCCGAAAAGATCGATACAGCCTGCATTTGCAAAATGAAAACATGGTGCACGCAAAATAACTGGGGCGATAAGGTCCAAAAGAAGTTCAGAACTTCCGTGGAACGGGCACATGAGGCGGAATTCCAGTCCGCTGCAGCCCGGTATAGACCACTTCGGTGTCTGCTTGAGGAGACGGAATATTTTGCAGACCCGACGCTTCTTCATAACGAACTGGAGCGGAAAGCATGGGAGCTGCTGCGAAGTGTGAAGGATACTGCCTTGGCGCTGACGCTGCTCTTTTATTTGGGAAAGGCAGGAGCTGATGCAGAGAGTGATTATGGCTCCCTTTCCGTTGCGTTTGATGCATTAAAACTGATCGATGATAATATCGCTGCAGTCAGTAACAGGTTTGTTCTTGAAGTAAATGAGCATTTGCTGCATGCGAATCCCCCAAGTGGTGCAGAGAAGCAGAAAAGGGAAATCGATGCTTTCGGCATCTGCTTTCAGCCGGTAGATGAGCCGATGCCCAGCGTCAAGCTGGCGGGCGGATTTGAAGTGACACTTCGGACCATGTTCAAAGGGCAGCCGTGCCAGAGCCGATATGGACGGTTTGAAGGGGAAAGCTATCCGGTCTCATCCGAGATGCGCCAACGACTGCAATCAGCGCTTGCATGGATCGGGAGTGAGAAGGAACAGGAGAATCGAACATGGATCAACACGGATAAGAATGAGATCCTTTTTGCGTATCCGTCCTCTTGGCCGGAAGTTCCGATTTCTTACACCCGGATATTCAAGAGGATGCCAGACATGAGTGTAACATTCTCTGCGCAGGCAGAGCAGTTCCTTCGGGAGCTTTTGCGCCCGAAAAAGGATGGGACAGATACTCACGCAGAATGGATAAGGATATTTATACTCAGAAAAATTGACAAAGCCCGCACAAAGATCGTCTACACCAAGCAGACCGATCCTGCCGAGCTGGAGCGGTGCTGCGAAGCATGGTCGCGGGGCTGCGGGAATCTCCCTGCATTTCCCTTTGACAAGCCGGAGGACCTGTACCCGCTGGAGGCTGCCGGTATTCTGAACGGCTTCTGGAGACGGGACGGCGATGCTGTGACGGATAAGTACAGACCGTATTCCCAATATCACGGTATAGAGCTCTTGATGGACCCGAAGCTGCCCGTTACAGCCGATCTGCACCGCTTGACCGAGAGCGCGATGGTCATCGGACCACTTTTGAGGAAACCAAAATGCAGTAAGGCAAAGAAGAAAGAGGACATACAGAAAGAAAAGAAAATACAGGAAGCTGCAGGGAAGCAGCTGCTCCTGCTGGGACTATTTCTGGACCGAATGAGAATCAGAAAGGAAGATTATATGGAGAACTTGCCATATCTCTATGGCCAGCTGCTCAAGGCGGCTGATGAGCTGCATGAATTGTACTGCGATGTCGTGCGCGACGGACAAAAGCCGCAGGAGCTTGTGGGAAGCAGCATGTTCCGCAGCGTATCGGAGTCACCGCTCCGCATGCTGCCAGTGCTGAGCCAGAGGATCATGCCATATTATGCGTGGGCGAAAGTCTACCGCCGGAAGAGTGACAACGAAAACAGGAAGCATGCAGCTCGTGCCGGGTGGTTGTATCGGGTCTGTGAGCAGATCACAACGAGGCTTTGGAATAGTCAGACTGTGCCGTCCCGGTTCAACGATGAAGAGAAGGCGCAGCTGTTTATCGGCTATCTGGCGTCATTTTCTGAGAAAGAAATGAAATTAGAGGAGGAATCAAATCATGAATCATGAGATCAAACGTGCAACCGGACTTCTGGTCCTCGAAGCAGTCAACTCAAACCCAAACGGCGATCCGGACCGCGATGGCGAGCCCAGACAGCGTGACAACGGCCGCGGGGAGATCTCTCCGGTCTCCTTCAAGCGGAAGTTGCGTGATCTGATCGAGCAGAATGACAAGGATGAGCACGATACGCCGTTTTTCAAAGCATTGCCGGAAAAATTCAGCGGGAAAGAACATGAAAAGCAATACCTGATCCTCGAACACCGCGGACGGAATCGAAGCCAGATCATAAAGGAGGCGGGAGATTTTTCTTCGCAAAGCGGAAAAAGCAAATTTGTCGAGCGGTATTGGGATGCCCGCGTTTTCGGCAATACCTTCCTTGAAGAGGGTGAAAATAACTTCATCCGTACCGGTGTCGTACAATTTGGAATGGGCATTTCCCTCGCGCCGGTCGAGATCATCCGGCAGACAAATACCAATAAGGCTGGTGTGGAGAGCGGCAAGGACCGGGGCATGGCGCCGATGGCATATCGTATTGTGGACCATGGGGTATATTGCATGCCGTTTTTTGTCAATCCGAATCAAGCAGAGAAAAGCGGCTGCACGGCGGATGATATTGAACTGCTCAAGCTGCTTATCCCGCACGCCTATGAGCAGAACCGCTCTGCGATCCGGCCGGATGTCCGGATCCGTCATGCATGGTACATTGAGCACAAGAGCATTCTGGGAAGCTGCCCGGAGCATCTGCTGCTGGAGGCGCTGACCCCCGTTAAATTGGGAAACCCTGACGAGCCGTCCACATCGTGGACCGATTATCAGGATAAAACGGGACTGCCGGAGGACCTCCTTGCGCGCGTAGAAAGCTGCACGGACCTGACATTGCGGGGATGAGAACGCCGCTTGCGCACAGTGCGCGAAAAAATTATCCGCCGCAGACCTACGAAGCGCACGTCCGCGGTGTCTGCGAAAGGGCGGGAAAATACGCGGCTGAGGCAGAATGCTATTCGGCGAAAGCAAACGGTATCCTGTCAACCATCGTTCGGGACAGCGCGCTGCTCCACGATCTGGGGAAGCTGGAGGAACGGAACCAGAGCGTTCTGTGTGAGCAGAGCAGAAGGCGGAGGCATCTGCCTGTGGACCATACCGACGCCGGAAGCGCCGCTCTGCAGAAGATGGGGAGCGGCTGTGCCGCAATGCTGGTATACTCCCATCACCAGGTTTTCCCCGATCTGTCGACGGAATTTGCAGCAAGAGGATGCTCCATATTCCGAAATGGGAATGCCGAGGTGCGCGCAGAGACGGATGCTGCGCTGCCTGCATTGCTTCGGCAGCATGAAGCGCTTTTTCCCCGGAAGCCAAACAAAGAAGTGCAGGCGTATGACGGGGACCCGGCGGTGTTCCTCCGTATGGCGCTTTCCTGTCTTGCGGATGCCGACCACGGCGACACGGCCGCGGCATTCGGGCAGACTGAAAAAGCCATGCCGGAGCTGCGCCCGCAGGAACGGCTCGCTGCGCTCGACCACTATGTGTCTAAATTCGGCGAGACGGACGAACGCAGCAGCCTGCGCAGAGAGCTGTATCTGTCCTGCCGATCGGCGGAGGCTCATAGCGGCTTTTCCGTGTGCGGAAGTCCTGTTGGCTCCGGCAAGACGACGGCGGTGATGGCGCATCTTCTGGAGCAGGCCTGCAAACGGAATGCTCGCCGAATCTTTGTAGTCCTGCCCTATACCAGCATTATCCGCCAGTCTGTTGATATTTACCGGAAAGCGCTCGTGCTTCCGGGGGAGACACCGGAAGATGTTGTGGCAGAGCTGCATTCCAGAGCGGATTTTGAGGATATCGAGACACGCTATCTTACTGCGCTCTGGCGCGCGCCGATCGTTGTGACGACTGCGGTCGCATTCTTTGAGACCTTGTCTTCCCATAATCCGGCGGCCTTGCGGCGGCTGCATGAGTTGCCGGGCAGCCTGATCTTTGTCGATGAGGCACACAGTGCACTGCCGCTCCGGCTCCTTCCGCTTGCATGGCATTGGATGAATGTTCTGGCAGACGAATGGAGTTGCTATTGGGTGCTGGCTTCCGGTTCGCTGGTCCGGTATTGGGAACTCCAACCGTTATCCGGACTCTCTATGCCCCGACCGGAGATCGCGGAGCTGGTCCGACCTGACCTGCAGAGAGAATTGAGCCGGTACGAAAGCAACCGGATCACGTTCCGGTGGCGAGAGAAGCCGATCGGGCGGAAAGAGCTGGCCGAGTGGGTGCAGGAAGCACTGGGTCCCCGGCTGCTGATCCTGAATACGGTCCAGAGTGCGGCCGTGATCGCGGCGGATATGGCTGCAGAATTTGGACAGACGCATGTGGAGCATCTGTCTACGGCTCTGACGCCGGAGGACCGCGGCAATACGATCGATCGGATCAGACGGCGGCTGGCTGATCCGGATGACGCGGATTGGACGCTTGTGGCGACCTCCTGCGTGGAGGCTGGCGTTGATTTTTCCTTCCGGACGGGATTCCGGGAAATATCCTCGCTGCTGTCGCTCCTGCAGGCTGCGGGCAGGGTCAACCGCCACGGCAGAAACACGGAAGCGGTCATGTGGAGCTTTTCGCTGCAGGATGATTCCATGCTGCCAAAAAATCCGGCGCTGGATGTCTCTGCAGCGGTGCTCAGAAGCTATTTCCAAAAGAGACTTCCAATCACACCGGAACTCAGCACGCGCTCCATGCAGGATGAGCTTGTCCGGGACGACAGCTGCATGAGCGCGATCTGTGACTTTGCAGAGCTGGAAGCGGCACAGCAGTTCAGAACCCTTGCGCAGAAATTCCGGGTAATCGATCAGAAAACGGTTCTCGCGGTTCCTGATGACTCCATGGCATCGGCTATTGCGGAAGGCAGAGCAAGCTGGCAGGAGCTGCAGCGGCATGCGGTCTCCGTTCGGAAAGAGAAGATCGTGCTGTGGCATCTGCGAGAGATCGCCGACGGCATATATCAATGGACGCTGGGGTACGACAGCTTTTTGGGCTATATGCACGGTGTGCTCCTGACGGAATAGAACGGTTCGGCTGTTGTGGATAATATGATCTGCGATATCCGGTCATGGAGGCGGGTTCGCTCGATTCTCTGCGCGATCTGGATGCCTATCCGCCGTTTCTCTGGAAGTGAGCCTATGCTGGTTCTGATCTCTTATGATGTGAACACACAGGATGCGGCAGGAAGGAGGCGGCTCCGCCTGATTGCAAAGCAATGCGTGAACTATGGGCAGCGCGTCCAGAATTCCGTGTTCGAGTGCATATTGGATGCTGCGCAGTGCAGGCAGCTTCAGCATAAGCTCTGTTCCCTGATGGACAAGGAGAAGGACAGCCTGCGGTTTTATTATCTGGGCAATCGCTATGAAGCCAAGGTGGAACACTTCGGCATCAATGCCGGCTATCAGCAGGAGGGGGTCCTGATGGTATAAGCGTGCGAACGGGGAGCGAGCAGCGATTCTTCGGAAGGTTCGCACCGAAATTTGTGTACGTTTGGCAGAAAAAATGGCCGCATCAAAGCCAGAAAACCGCTCAATACGGCCAGGGTAAATGCACTTTTTGTGCAATATGCGATGTTTTGCACAGTTTTTTTGTGCAAGATCGCTGTCCCGCCCCGCAAGGGGCGGGTGGATTGAAATTTTTCATTGGCTGTGCAGCAACATTTTTCGCCGGTCCCGCCCCGCAAGGGGCGGGTGGATTGAAATGAGGATGCGGGACGCGATGGAGCGGGCGCTGACGTCCCGCCCCGCAAGGGGCGGGTGGATTGAAATGCGCCGGTCTCCTTGTCGGTTACGCCGAACACCTGTCCCGCCCCGCAAGGGGCGGGTGGATTGAAATAAACTCGAAGCAGACGTCCATGTCCGGCACGCTGGTCCCGCCCCGCAAGGGGCGGGTGGATTGAAATAAGGGCACGGCAATCGGCGACACGGTCCGCGGTGTCCCGCCCCGCGAGGGGCGGGTGGATTGAAATAGGCGTGCCGCAATGGACGCGCCTCCATTCACGGTCCCGCCCCGCAAGGGGCGGGTGGATTGAAATAAGCTGATCGAAAAGATTTACATGGACTGCGAGGTCCCGCCCCGCAAGGGGCGGGTGGATTGAAATCGACGCTATGCTTAGTCAGTTCCGATATTTCTTGTCCCGCCCCGCAAGGGGCGGGTGGATTGCAATGAAGCCATTAGGAGGAGCAGAGCGGGAAAGAGTGTCCCGCCCCGCAAGGGGCGGGATCACTATCTTTTGGCTGGTTTTTTCCTGCAATGTACGGCACAGAATATCGGAGACAGCGCATTATGAGATTTGGACCGCGGCAGGGATCTGCCGCGGTCCGGAGTCTTACTTCATGCTGCGCTCGTAGGCCTCGATCATCTTCTTGACCATCTGGCCGCCGACGGAGCCGGCCTCACGGGAGGTCAGGTGACCGTTGTAGCCCTGCTTCAGGTTGACGCCGACTTCGTTGGCGGCTTCCATCTTGAACTTGTCCATGGCCTCGCGAGCTTCCGGGATATTGATCTGGTTCGTATTTTTCATTGCGTACATCTCCTTGAAATGTGATTTTGGGTACCGCAGTCATAGCATTGCCCGAAAAAGATCGAATATGCCGGAAGTCTGTCAGGGAATTTCCGGCCGTTCTTCTGAAAATTGGGCGGCGGAAAATGCTGTCAAAAGCAATTGACAAATTCCGGACGGCTCTCTATAATGAATTAAAGTGATGAACAAAGGCGCGGCTTGCGCAGCGTTTGCCGCGGCGGGCCGATACTCTGTTTCAGAGCACGAGGATACCGGCAAGACCGGCAGCGATTTCTGCTCGCTGAAAACAGGAGAGTGAATCATGAAAGCAGTACGATTAAAAACGGAATATCTGCAGGACCCTTTGGGCATTGATATTCCGCATCCGCGGCTGTTCTGGACTTGTGAGGACGGGATCACGCAGAGCGCATTCCAGATCCTTGCAGCGACGGACGGCCGTACGGTATGGGACAGCGGGAAGGTGCCCTCCGGCTCCATGCACGCGGATTATCCAAACGCGCTTGCTTCCCGGCAGCGCGTCAGCTGGCGCGTGCGGCTCTGGGATGAGAACGACGATCCCGGCGCGTGGTCGAGCGAGGCCTTTTTCGAAATGGGGCTTCTGAATGCTTCGGACTGGAGCGCCCTGTGGATCGCGGGGGACTATCCCGTCCGTAAAAAGCAGCGCTACCCGGTGGATTGCTTCCGCAAGGTGTTTTCCGCGGGACAGGTTCAAAAGGCCCGGCTGTATCTTACGGCCTGCGGCCTGTATGAGGCGCGGCTCAACGGCCGGCGCGTCGGAGACGCGCTGCTGACGCCAGGCTCCACGGACTACCGCAAGCGCATCCAGTATCAGGTCTACGATGTGACGGACCTGCTGCGGGGCGGCGAAAACGCCATGACCGTCGAGCTGGCGGACGGCTGGTACCGCGGCTCCAACGGCGGCGCAGGGCAGACGAACACCTTCGGCACGCAGACAAAGCTGCTGGCGCAGCTGGAGCTGACGCTGGCGGACGGAACGACGCAGACCGTCTGCAGCGACGGGAGCTGGGCGTGGAGCAATGACGGCCCCATCCGCTTTGCCGACCTCAAGGACGGCGAGATCGTGGATGCAAATCGCGAGCCCTCCTATTCCGGCAGTGTCCGCGTCGTGGAGGAGCATGCGCCGCTGACGGCATCCGACAACGTACCGGTCCTCGAGCGCGAGCGCTTTGCCCCGGTCGAACGGATCACAACGCCGTCCGGCAAGACTGTCCTCAAATATGCGCAGAATCCTTTCGGGCTATGTGTCCTTCCGTGTGACGGCACACAAGGGCCAGCGAGTCCACATCACGATGGGCGAAACGCTCGATGACAGCGGCGAACTGACGCTCCGGAACATCCAGTGCATTACCAAAGGAAGACCCTCACCGCTGCAGGAGCTGGATTACACCTGCAGGGAGGGCGTGAACGAATACACGCCGAAATTCTATTACGGCGGCTTCCAGTATGCGCAGGTCGACACGGACGTCGAATTCCGGACAGAGGACTTTACGGCTGTTGCTGTGTACAGCGCCTTTGAGGAAACTTCAAAATTCGAGTGCTCCAATCGCCTGATCAGCCAATTTTACCACAACACTCTGTGGTCCCTGAAGAGCAACTCCACCGACGTGCCGACGGACTGCCCGACGCGTGAGCGCATGGGCTGGACGGGCGACAGTCAGGTCTTCTTCAACACGGCGTCCTATCTCACGGACTATGCGGCCTTTGCCCGCAAGCATGTGCGCGACATTTTTGACCGCCAGTGGCGCAGCGGCCGCCTGCCGCAGATCGCGCCGTTTGCAAACGAGTCGCCGAGCATCAACAAAATGAACGGCTCCGTCGGCTGGGCGTGCGCAGGTGTCTATATCCCGTACTATTTCTATCAGAAATACGGCGACGACCGCCTGCTGCGTGCGTATTACGACAACATGCTGCGCTATGCGGACTTTATGATCCGCCGCGCGGGGAAATGGGGCGGGATCTTCGCCAAGCCCATGCATCTTTCCCACAAAAATCGAAAGTATGCTGTTAACTGCGGCAAGTCCTACGGCGAGTGGGCCGAGCCGAATGACGTCATGGCCTTCCACGGGATCGACTTTTTCATTCCGCACCCGGAGGAATCCACGGCCTATACATATTTTACGCTCAAGCGTGTGCTGGAGATCGCCTCGATCCTCGGCAAGCCGGAAACGCCGCAGCTGGCGCGCATCCGGGAATACAGCGAGGGCGCGAAATGCGCCTATCAGGAACTCGTTACGAAGGACGGCTACTCGCTGGATACCGACCGGCAGGCCAAGCTCGTCCGGCCCTTGTATATGGGGCTGCTGACGCCGGAGCAGGAGACCTTTGCCAGAAAGCGCCTCATTGCCGCGCTGGACCACTATGGCTGGCGTCTCGGGACCGGCTTCCTCTCCACGCCGATGATCCTGGACGTTCTGGCGGGGCTGGATATCAGCTATGCCTACCGTCTGCTGGAAAACGAGGAAATGCCCGGCTGGCTCTTTATGCCGAAGTCCGGCGCAACGACGATCTGGGAGGCCTGGGAGGGCAACCAGAAGGACAAATGGATCGCCTCGCTGAACCACTATTCCAAAGGCGCGGTCTGCGAGTGGCTGATGAACACGATGTGCGGCATCCGGATCACCGGAGAAAACCATGTTACAATTGCACCGAAGCCCGGCGGGGACATCACCTTCGCACGGGCTAGTTATTGGAGCATTTGTGGAAACGTTACGACAAGCTGGGAGCGGACGGAGAACGGCTATCGGCTGACCGTGGGCATCCCTGCGAACACAACGGCGGAGATCCTCCTGCCGGACGGAACGGGCCGGACCGTCGGAGCCGGACAGCATCGGTATGAATGGAAATGAAACGATATTTCCTTGCCATCGACATCGGCGCGTCCTCCGGGCGGCACATTGTGGGCTGGCGGGAGGACGGCGAAATCAAAGCAAAAGAGGTCTACCGCTTCCCCAACGGCGTACAGGAGCAGAACGGCCATCTCGTCTGGGACGTGGATGCGCTGCTTTCCCATGTGAAGGCGGGCATCGCGGCGGCGAAGGCCGAGTTCCCGGAGATCGTCAGCCTGTCTGTCGATACCTGGGCCGTGGACTATGTGCTGCTGCGCGGCGAGGAAGAAGTCCGTCCCGTCTATGCCTACCGCGACAGCCGCACGGAGGCGGCCATTCCCAAGGTGCACGAAATTCTGCCGTTTGCGGAGCTGTACGCCAAAACCGGCTGCCAGTTCCAGCCGTTCAACAGCATTTATCAGTTCTATGCGGATAAGCTCACGGGCAGGCTGGAGGGCGTGACGGATTTTCTGATGATCCCGGAGTATCTCCTCTGGAAGCTCTGCGGTGTGAAGTCCAGGGAGTACACCAACGCCACTACCACCGGCATGGTAAACGCAGAAACGGGCAAATTTGACCCGGAGATTATTTCAGCGCTCGGCCTGCCGCCCATCTTCCCCAAACTCCAAAAGCCGGGGACGGTGCTGGGCGAGTATGAGGGGATAAAGTGCGTCCTCTGCGCCACCCACGACACGGCCTCGGCGGTGGTGGGAATCCCCATGGTGGAAAACGCGCCCTATATTTCGTCCGGCACATGGTCGCTCTTGGGCGTCAAAACGCCGAAGCCCATTACAAATACTGCCAGCCGTGCCGCCAATTACTCCAACGAGGGCGGCGTGGGCTATAACCGCTATCAGAAGAACATCATGGGCATGTGGCTGGTCAACGAGCTGCAAAAGGAGCTTTGCAGCGGGCTGGGCTTTGCGGAGATCGTGAACGCCGCAAAGGAGAGCCGCTGCGATGCCCTCATCGACGCCAACGCCCCGGAATTTCTGGCTCCCAAGAGTATGAAGGCCGCCTTTGACACGGCGACCGACGGAAAGCTCATCAGCATCGGCGACTATTTCCGCTGTGCCTATCGCAGTCTTGCGGAGAGCTATGCCAAAGCTCTTGCAGAACTGGAAGCCAACACAGGAAAGCAATACGACAGGCTCTACATCGTGGGTGGCGGTGCAAAAAACGAGTTTTTGAACCATCTCACCGCCAAGGCCACGGGCAAGCAGGTCATCGCTCTGCCCATCGAGGCCACGGCTCTCGGCAATCTGAAAATTCAAATGGAGGCAGACCTATGAGCTATACGGAAGCAAAACAAAAATATGCCGCCCTCGGCGTAGATACCGAGGCAGCGCTGGACAAGCTGAAAACTACTCCTGTCTCTCTGCACTGCTGGCAGGGGGACGATGTGCGCGGTTTCGACACCGACCCCACCAAGCCCCTTACCGGCGGCATCCAGACCACTGGCAGCTATCCCGGCCGCGCGAGGACCCCGCAGGAGCTGATGGCGGACATCGCGGAAGTGCTGAAGCTGTGCCCCGGCACGAAGAAGCTGAATCTCCACGCCAGCTATGCTATTTTTGCCGAGGGCGAGTGGGTCGACCGCGATAAGCTGGAGCCGAAGCATTTTGCACCGTGGGTGGACTTCTGCAAAAAGCACGGCCTCGGCGCGGACTTCAACCCGACGTTCTTTTCCCATCGCAAGTGTGATCCGCTGACGCTCAGTTCCCCCAACGAGGAAACCCGCCGCTTCTGGATCGAGCACGGCAGGGCCTGCGTGCGCATCTCGCAGTATCTGGCGGAGGCGCTGGGGCAGACCTGTACCATGAACATCTGGACGGGCGACGGCTTCAAGGACATCCCCGCCGACCGTCTGGGGCCGCGTATGCGCTACAAGCAGTCCATCGACGAAATTCTCTCGGAGCCCTTTGATTTTACCAAGGTCAAGCCCTGCGTGGAGAGCAAGGTGTTCGGCATCGGCGTGGAGAGCTACACCGTGGGCAGTGCAGAGTTCGCCCTGAGCTACGCCGCCATGAATCCCGGCAAATGCATCCCCCTGATGGACAACGGCCACTATCACCCCACCGAGGTGGTCAGCGACAAAATCCCGGCACTGCTGACCTTCTTCCCGGAGATCGCCCTGCACATCACCCGCCCGGTGCGCTGGGACAGTGACCATGTGGTGCTGTTCGATGATGAAACGAAGGAGCTCTGCAAGGAGATCGTCCGCTGCGGCGGCTTGGACGGCCGGGTGTATCTGGCGCTGGACTATTTCGATGCCTCTGTCAACCGCATCGCCGCGTGGGTCACGGGCTTCCGCAATGTGCAGAAGGCCCTGCTGAACGCCCTGCTGACGCCGGATATGACGGCTGAACAGAACGCGGGTAATTTTACCGATCTGCTCGTTCGGCAGGAGGAGCTGAAAACCATGCCCTTCGGAGAGATCTGGGCGGAATACTGCCGCCGCTGCGGCGTGCCGGAGGACGGCGCGTGGCTGCCGCTGGTGTGGGCGTATGAAAAGAACATTCTGGAGGCGAGAGCATGAAAAATATTCTGACAGCCCCGTGGATGGTGGAGATGATCCGCACCGTGACGAATATGTACGACCACGGCTGGGACGAGCGCAACGGCGGAAATGTGAGCCTGCTGCTGGAGGAATCGCAGGTCAACGATTATGTGGACGGCGCGGTTCTGCGGGAGATTCCCACGGGCTTTTCCTGTCCAGAGCTGGACGGCAAGTACTTCCTCGTCACCGGCACGGGCAAGTATTTCAAGAATGTCCAGTATGCGCCGGAGATCAATCTCGGCCTCGTGCGTCTGACGGACGGCGGCGAGACGGCACAGCTTCTGTGGGGCTTTGCGGACGGCGGGAAATTCACGTCCGAATTTCCGGCACACATGATGAGCCATGCCGCACGGCTGAAAATCGACCTGCAGAACCGCGTGGTCATGCACTGCCATCCGGCAAACCTGCTTGCCATGACCTATGTCCACATGCTCGATGAAAAGCAGTTCACCCGCACGCTCTGGCAGATGTGCACGGAGTGCATTGTGGTGTTCCCGGACGGCGTGAATGTGCTGCCGTGGATGCTCTGCGGCACGAACGAGATCGGTGAGGCCACCGCTGAGAAGATGCGCACCGCCCGGCTTGTTGTCTGGGCGCAGCATGGCATCTACGGCGCGGGAAAAGACCTCGACGAGACGTTCGGCCTCATCGAGACCGCCGAAAAGGCGGCAGAGATTTACATGAAGATCGCCCACCTGCCGCTGGTCAATACCATCACCGACGAGCAGATGCACCAGTTGGAGGCCCATTTCGGCGTGAAGGCAAGAGAGGACTATCTGTCTTAATTTCAAATTCAAAGAGGTGTAACAGAGTAGGAAAATGCGCCGCCTAAAAGGAAAATCAATGCCCCCTCAAATTGAGAACTGCCCCCTCCGAACCGAAGTTGCACCCCTTTACACGGTTTCTATCAAAATTAGAGTCATTTGCCATAAGTCCACCGTAATTTTGATAGAATTACGGTGGACTTTTTCTATGCCCAAAAACCGTTTGAAATCAGGCATTTCGGCTGTTTCAGCGCATAAGTGAACCCCGCTGCAGAGCAATTCTGCGGCGGGGTTTTGTGCGTTTTACGGTTTTTGTGGTGACTTTGGCCAAAGTAAGCGTTAAATTTATGGGTATTCGTTGAATTTTAGGGTATTCGTTAAATCATTGCCTTTTTCGCTAAAATGTACCCCATAAAGTGGACACTCTAATTGTGCGAAGCCCAAGGGCTGGGGAATTAAAAAGTTTGAATACCAAACTATAGACAATTTCCTCGCTGCCCACGAAAATGTGCGTCAGCTCGGTCGTGTTTTTGAAAGGGGTATCAACAACCTATTTCAGTCTTCTCATCTCATACCCTACAACACAGTAAGGAAGGATATGCCTCCCAAAGGGCGCAATAAGCACCCTCTGGGAATATGGTACATCTTCGGAACGGAACGCACAAGGTCAATAGAATTGCTCGATTTCGCGGATTTCGCCGGTGTCAACATCCTGAAAAATATACTTAACGCCGTCCGGAATTTTCGATCTGCTGATGTACTGCATTGGTGAGTTCTTTCCCATGGGCCATTCACCGCCTTGAATCCAGTAAGGGCGTTTTTTATCAGAAATATGGAACACCTCCTTTAGCTTCGCGCGGATTTCTTTAATGCTTTTACTTTTTGGCGTGATAAAAAGCGCATCTTCAACAATCTTATTCAAAGTCTGTGTTACCTCGGGCCCTTCGTAATATTCTCCAACAGCAGCAAGGTATCGATCATGCGCATCAAAATATTTGTTAGTACAGCATAAATCCGGCTTATAATAAAGATAAGCACAGCGAATATTGTAAAAAATATTCAAATTATCTCTAATTGTTCCATCAAATCGTGCCAAATCGGTTACAAGTCGCAGAAAATTAAAGTTTCTTTCCAGTAGAGCATCATATGACATTTCTTTCCAGAATGCATGACTACGATTACCAATCGCTTCTTGAGGAACAAATCCGCGAATTATTTCCTGAAGACTTTTGTCCGATTTTAAGAGAATTATAAAATCAGACATTTTCGTCTGGCCAGTCAACATTTGTTCTATTAAATACATCTATTTATTATACTCCTCATTTTAAAACATAATGTATAATCCTATGCAATGTTTTACTTACCGGGGAATAATCATAAAAATCGTTTGCAATGCCCGCCCAATGATGCAGTTGCACCGATGCATTATCCCAGCCTATTGGGGCCAGCCCTCGACGCATTCTATCAATGTTGTCAATATCTGCAACATAAGCACCGTAATTCTTATTTAGTTCAGCACTTTGGGCTGTGTCTTTCCAGTATCGCCGTCTTTCGCTCCTCCATCGCGAATTATGATTACACGAATTATGCACCAATACCCCATTATCGGATACATAATAGGTATGATAGTCCTCGACCTGAAAGTTATAGACCTTGATGGGGCTTTCGAGCAGCTCGTGCTGGATTTTTTCGACGACGACATATTCGCCGTTGACCAGGACAAGAATGTCCCCCGCACGGAGGTGCGCTGCATCCGTCCAGCCCTTGACCGGACAATAGAACGGGTGCGTCGGCGTGGCAACGATTTTCTCGCCGCCCACGAAAATGTGCGTCAGCTCCGTCGTCTCGTTGATATAGGTTTCGACGACCGGCTTGAGCGCAACGTCTCCGGTTTCTTCATCCCACGCCCAAACAAGATCTCCCGCTTTGATTTTCTCAATTGCAACATACCCTGTTGCTGTAGCAACCAGCGTTCCGGCGACAAAGCATGAGCCATTTTTCAAATAACCGGAATAGCCGCTCATGCCGCCTTGTATTGCACCGGTGATTGCGCCGGTAAGAGCGCCGTCTCCCATGCCCTCCAGTGCAGCCTGCCCGGCGCCTTTCCAGCTTCCGGTTTTTAATCGGTGGCTGACAGCACCCTGCGCTGCTCCCGTTGCTCCACCAACAACCATACCGATCGCCGCGCCCTTTGCGGCGCCTACGGCAATTGCCGCAACTGCCGTGCACGAGCCGGCTGTTGCAACGGTGACTGCCGCAACAGCCGCAACTGCGACTACAATAGCTACCGCCGCAATCGTCTTTTTCAGCCAACTGCAAAGCTCTCCCGTTTCATCCACCCGCATTACCGGATTATTGCTGCAATAAGCGAACAGATTGGTGTCATCCAGGCTGTCTGCGGCAATTTCACTGTATTCCGGTGCGTCAGCGTTGATGAACCGATGTGTTACCGGGTCGTAATATCTGCTTTGGAGGTAATAGAACCCTGTCTCGGTGTCGTAGTAGTACCCACGGTAGCGCAGAGGGTTGATTTCTGCCTTGGAGCCGGAGCTTGAAAGGATTTTGCCCCATGCGTCATAGGCATAGGAAGCCACAGACGTGCCGCCGCCATCGACCAACTTGACCACATCGCCTTGCAGGTTCAAGACATAATAGGTGGTAAAGCTGCTGCCGTTGTTGGTGGAATAATTCAGGGCGAACGGCAGCCCCTGATTATCATAGATGAAATCCATAATCGTTGCGCTGCTGCCGCTGCCGATCGTCTCCCGGAATATCGTATCTGTAAGCATTATAGCATATTTCGCATTTTGACGCAACTGGCCGCACGATGCGGCGGGAAAACATGCATTGATTTCCGAAAAGTGATGTGCTATACTATTTAATATAGAAATCAAACCAGAGGAGGGCCTCCCGAATGGAGCGTATCACAAGCAGTCACAATCCGCTCGTGCAGCACATGCGGAAGCTGCAGACCTCGCGCGCCTATCGCGAGAGCTGCGGCGAATTTGTGGCGGACGGCTGGAAGCTTCTGGAGGAGGCACTCAAGTGGTATCCCGAGGTGACGGCTGTTCTGACGAGCGAGCCGGAACGCTGCCCGGCGCTCCCATCGTCGGCACGTCTTGTCGAGGTCCCTGCGTCATTGATGCAGAGCGTTTCGAGTATGCGCACGCCGCAGGGCGTTTTATTCTCCCTGCGCCTGCCGCAGGAGGGCGCGCTCCGGGTGCAGCCCGGCATGCTCCTGCTCGACCGCATCCAGGACCCCGGAAACCTCGGCACGATCCTGCGCACGGCCGACGCCTTCGACCTGCCGGTCCTGCTGACGAACGGCTGCGCCGATCCGTTTTCCGAAAAGACGGTGCGCGCCTCCATGGGCGCGGTGTTCCGCCGCCCGCCGCAGAGCGCACCGATGGAGGACGTCCTCCGTGTCTGCCATGCCGCCGGGATCCCCATTGCGGCGACGGCGCTGTCCGACACGGCGTGCGATCTGCGCGAGGTCGATCTGAAGCGCCATCTTGTCGTCATCGGCAGCGAGGGGCAGGGCATTTGCCCGGAGCTGCTCGCCGCCTCGGACCGGCAGATCATCATTCCCATGCAGCCGCGCTGCGAGTCGCTCAATGCGGCCGTCGCGGCGGCGATCGTGCTGTGGCAGATGCGGCCGTAGCGCGGGAGAACACGGAAGGAGGGCGCGCAGATGCAGAAGCACTGGGTTTGGCTGGCAACGCGAAGCGGCATCGGGGTCCGGGGCCGCGCGGAGCTGCTGCGCCGGTTCGGCACGGCAGAGCGCATTTATGCCATGGACCGGGCCGCGCTGCAGGCGGAGGAAGGCCTGCGGCAGAGCTGGCTCGAGCCGCTGCTCGACAAAACGCTGGACGGCGCGGAGCGCATTCTGGCGCAGTGCGACCGTTTTGACATCCGCCTTCTGACCTATGCGGAGCCTGCCTATCCCGAGCGGCTGCGCAACATTGCAGACCCGCCCGCGCTTTTGTATTATCAGGGCCGCCTGCCGGATTTTGACCACGAGGCCGCGATCGCCGTTGTCGGCTCACGCCGGTGCAGCGCTTATGGCCTGCTGCACGCCAAGCAGTTCTCCCGCCTGATCGCTGCAAGCGGCGGGCTTGTGATGTCCGGCGGTGCACGCGGCATCGATACCATGGCGCTGCAGAGCGCGATGGACCTGCCGGAGCCGGTCGTTTGTGTGCTGGCCTGCGGGCTCGACATCGCCTATCCACCGGAAAACGGCCAGCTGTTTGCGCAGATCGCGTCGAGAGGCTGCCTCCTGAGCGAATACCCGCCGGGGACGAGCCCGATGCGCGGCAATTTCCCGGTGCGCAACCGTATTCTGAGCGGCCTTTCCGTTGGCGTTCTCGTGGTCGAGGCCTCGGCGCAGAGCGGTGCGCTCATCACGGCGCGGCTGGCGCTGGAGCAGGGCAGGGACGTATTTGCCATTCCCGGCAATCTCGGCGTCGCCTCGTGCGAGGGGACGAATCGCCTGCTGCGCGAGGGTGCGCTTATGCCCGAAAACGGCTGGGAGCTGCTGCAGGAATACACGCACCTGTTTCCGGGCAAGCTGGCGGACGGTCGCCGCCGCGAGGTGATGGAGCAGCGCTTTGGGTCGCATTACGCAGCGGCCGTCCCTGCGCAGCCCCTGCCGGAGAGACCGGCAAAACCGGCCCGCCCGGCAGCGCCTTCACCGGAAAAGTCCCCAGCCCTCGACAAAAAAGACATTGACAATCCGCCTGCAAGGCCTTATAGTGACAGAAAGAAAGCACCGCCCGCCCTGTCCGGCGACGAAGCGGCGGTCTATGCCGCCCTGACGCCGGAGCCGATCCTTGCGGATCTTCTCACGGAGCATACGGGCCTTCCGCCGCAGCGCCTGCTTGCGGCCATGACCATGCTCCAGATCAAGGGGCTGGCCAAAAAGCTTCCCGGCAACCGCTATCAGCGCGCCGGAGGATAATGGATATATGGAGGTTCCCTTCATGACAAAGGGATCGAATCTGGTGATCGTCGAGTCACCGTCTAAAGCAAAGACCATTGGAAAATATCTCGGCCCGGATTATCGCGTCGAGGCCTGCATGGGCCACCTGCGCGACCTGCCCAAGAGCAAGATGGGCGTCGATCTGGAGCACGATTTTGAACCGGACTATCAGCCACTGGCCAGCAAGGCCGCGATCATCTCCGAGCTGCGCAGCGCATCCAAGGCTGCAAAGCACATCTACCTCGCAACTGACCCTGACCGCGAGGGAGAGGCGATCTCGTGGCATCTGAAGGAGCTGCTTGAGCTGCCGGACGACAAGACGGAGCGCGTGACGTTCAACGAGATCACGAAAAATGTCGTAACGCGCAGCATTCAGGAGCCGCGCGGCATCGATTATAATCTGGTGGACGCCCAGCAGGCCCGCCGGATCCTTGACCGCATCGTCGGCTACCAGCTCAGCCCGCTGCTGTGGAAGAAGATCCGCCGCGGCCTGTCCGCCGGGCGCGTGCAGTCTGTTGCCACGCGTCTTGTCGTGGAGCGCGAGCAGGAGATCGAGGCCTTCGTGCCGAAGGAATACTGGACGATCGACGTGCTGCTGCGCTGCCTGAACAAGCCGGGCAGCTTCACGGCGCACTATTACGGCGAGGAAAAGAAGCGCGAGCTGCACAGCGAGGCCGAGGCCGACGAGGTCCTGCGCGACATCGCTGGGCAGGAATTCACCATTGCGGGTATCAAGCGCACGGAAAAGCGCCGCTCGCCGACGCCGCCGTTCATCACCTCCACGCTGCAGCAGGAGGCCTCCCGCAAGCTCAATATGACGCCGCGCCGCACGATGGCCGTTGCGCAGCAGCTCTATGAGGGCGTCGACATCAGCGGCGAGGGCACCGTCGGCCTCATCACCTATATGCGTACCGACTCCCTGCGCCTGTCCGAGGAGGCGCTGGCCGCTGCGCGTGATTTTATCACCGATCGCTACGGCCCGGCCTACTATCCCGGCCAGCCCCGCCATTTCCGCAAGAAGGAGGGCGCGCAGGACGCGCATGAGGCCATTCGCCCCAGCAATGTCCGGCTCGACCCCGAGAGCATTCAGGCAGACCTGACGCGCGAGCAGTATCGGCTGTACAAGCTGATCTGGAGCCGCTTCGTCGCCTGCCAGATGTCCGATGCACGCTATGACGCCGTGCAGATCGACGCGCGCTGCGCGGGCCATGCCTTCCGCGCCAGCGACCAGATTCTGAAATTCTCCGGCTTTACCGCCGTGTATGAAGAGGGCCGCGACGACGAGGCCGAGGAGCGCTCCTCCTCGCTGCCCGATCTCGACGGCTCCGAACGCCTGACTGCCGAAAAGCAGGAAAAGGCCCAGCATTTCACCCAGCCGCCCGCGCGCTACACCGAGGCGACGCTTGTCAAGGCGATGGAGGAGCGCGGCGTGGGCCGCCCGTCGACCTATGCGTCGATCGTGGCAACGATCCAGGACCGCGAGTACGTCATCAAGAAGGACAAGCGCCTCTGGCCGACGCCGCTCGGCCGTGTCGTGACCGAGCTGATGATCGAGCGCTTCCGCGACATCATCGATGTCGAGTTCACGGCGAATATGGAGCACCAGCTCGATGAGGTCGAGGCCGGAAAGGTCGGCTGGAAGACCGTCCTGCGCGATTTCTATCAGGATTTCCACCGCGAGATGGAGGATGCCGAGAAAGCTCTCGACGGTGTGCGCATCAAGGTGCCGGATGAAGAGACCGATGAGGTCTGTGAGCTGTGCGGGCGCAAAATGGTCATCAAGAGCGGCCGCTTTGGCAGGTTTTTGGCTTGCCCCGGCTTCCCGGAGTGCAAGAATACCAAGCCGCTCGTTGAGCGTATGCCGGGCCGCTGCCCGCGCTGCGGCAGTGGGATGCTCAAGCGCAAGTCAAAAAAGGGCTATGTCTACTACGCCTGCGAGCGCGGTGCGGAGTGCGGCTTTATGACGTGGGACGTGCCCACGGCGCAGGATTGCCCGAGCTGCGGGCAGACGATGTTCAAGAAATCCGGCCGCGGCCAGATGAAGCCGTTCTGCATCAACGAAAAGTGCCCGGACTTCCTGCCGGAGGACAAGCGCGGCTATAAGCGCCGCATGCCGAAGGCCACGACGGACACCGTCGAGAATGCCGAGGAGATCGCCCCGGCTGCGGAGGAGACCGAAAAGAAGCCCGCCAAAACGGCCAAAACGACGAAGACCGGGAAGACGGCCAAGGCCGCCAAGGCCGCAAAAACTGCGAAGACCACGAAAAAAGCGGCGGAGAAAAAGCCTGCCGCACGCAAAAAGACAAAAACGGAGAGCGAAGCATGACCGAAGTACGCGTGATCGGCGCGGGACTTGCGGGCAGTGAGGCCGCATGGCAGCTTGCCGAGCGCGGCTTTGCCGTCCGCCTGTCCGAGATGAAGCCGGTAAAAATGACCCCTGCGCACCACTGCGCGGATTTTGCGGAGCTTGTCTGCTCCAACTCCCTGCGCGGCGACCGGCTGGAAAATGCCGTCGGCCTGCTCAAGGAGGAACTGCGGCGGCTCGGGAGCCTCATCCTGCAGTGCGCCGACGCCACACGCGTCGAGGCTGGCGGCTGCCTTGCCGTCGACCGCTACGGCTTTTCCGGTATGGTGACAGAGCGCATCCGCAGCCACCCGAATATCACGGTCATCTCCGAGGAGGTGACCGAGGTCCCGGCGGGGCCGGTCATCATCGCGACAGGCCCCCTGACGTCCGACGCCATGAGCGAGGCCATCGGCCGCTATTTCGGCCAGACGGATTATCTGCATTTCTTTGACGCGGCTGCGCCGCTCGTCACGCTGGAGTCCATCGATATGACGAAGGCGTGGTACGCCTCCCGCTATGACCGCGGGAGCGCGGATTACATCAACTGCGCCATGACGCGCGAGGAATATCAGGCCTTCGTCCGGGAGCTGGCCGCCGCCGAGGAAGCGGAGGTGCACGGCTTTGAGGACAAAAACGTCTTTGAGGGCTGCATGCCGGTCGAGGTCATGGCCCGCCGCGGCGAGGACACGCTGCGCTACGGCCCCCTGAAGCCCGTCGGCCTGCGGGACCCGGCAACGGGCCGCGAGCCCTATGCCGTTGTGCAGCTCCGGCGCGACAATGCGGCCGGAAACATCTACAATCTCGTCGGGTTCCAGACGCACCTGCGTTTTCCGGAGCAGAAGCGCGTGTTCTCCATGATCCCGGCGCTGCACGATGCGGAATTCGTCCGCTACGGCGTGATGCACCGCAACACGTTTCTGAATTCACCGAAGCTGCTCGACGCGTGCTACGCAGACCGGCGCGACCCCATGGTCGCCTTTGCCGGGCAGATGACGGGCGTGGAGGGCTATGTCGAATCGTGCGCCTCCGGCTATCTTGCCGCCGTCAGCATGGCGGCGCGGCTGGAGGGAAGGCCCGTCCCGGACTTCGGCACCATGACGGCCATCGGCGCGCTGGCGCACTATGTCAGCGACAGCACCGTGGCATCGTTTCAGCCGATGAATGTGAATTTCGGCATCATCGCCCCGCTCGAGCAGCGGGTGCGTGGAAAAGCAAACAAGAATCTGGCCATTGCCAACCGGTCGCTTGCGCACCTGGAGGCCATGGAGAAATGAGGGAACAGGCATGAAAATCATTCTGGATGCAATGGGAGGCGATAACGCCCCGGATGCCGTGGTGCGCGGTGCACTGGAGGCGGCAAAGGAGTTCGGCGTGCAGATCGTTCTGGTCGGCCGCGGCGCGGATATCCTTGCCAGCATGAAGGCCCAGGGCTGGGATACGCTCCCGGACGGCGTGGAGCTTGCCAATGCCGAGGATGTGGTGGACATGCACTGCGATCCCGCCGCGGTCGTGAAGCAGCATCCGAACTCTTCGCTCGTGCTGGGCGCAAGAATGCTGGCGCAGGGCGGCGGTGATGCGTTCATCTCGGCCGGCAATACCGGCGCGCTGCTCACGGCGGCCACGCTGCTCGTCAAGCGCATCCGCGGTATCCGCCGCGCGGCGTTCTCGCCGGTCCTTCCGACGAAGGACGGCCACGCTATTCTCATCGATGCGGGCGCGAATGCCGAGTGCACGCCGGAATTCCTGCTGCAGTTCGGCTGCATGGGCTCGTTCTACGCGCAGAAGGCGCTCGGCATCGAGTCGCCGCGCGTGGGCCTTCTGAACAACGGCGCGGAAGATACGAAGGGCGACCCGCTCCACCGCGAGGCCCATCAGCTTCTGAAGCGCGCCGCGGAGCAGGGGACCATCCACTTCGTCGGCAATGTCGAGGCGCGCGATGTGCCGTTCGGCGCGGCGGATGTTATCGTGGCGGACGGCTTCTCCGGCAACGTCCTGCTCAAGACCATGGAGGGCACGGCCATGTTCATGTCCGACATGATGAAGCAGATGTTCTACCGCAATCCGCTGACGATGCTCGGCGCGCTGCTGTGCAAAAAGGGCATCAACGGTATCCGCAAGACCATGGACTACCGCGAAACGGGCGGGTCCATCGTCATCGGCATCAGCCGCCCGGTCATCAAGGCGCACGGCTCGTCCGACGACGCCGCCATCCGCGGCGCGATCCGGCAGGCCATCCGCGCGGTCGAGAGCGGCTTCTGCGAGGAAATTCGTGCCAATATCGGGCAGATGATCCTGCCCAGGGAGGAAGAACATGCTGAATAAGCTGGAAAAGGCGTTGGGCTACAAGTTCCGCGATCCGGAGCTTCTGCGCATGGCGCTGACCCACACCTCCTGTGCAAACGAGATCTATCAGGACCCGCTGCGCAGCTATGAGCGGCTGGAATTCCTTGGGGATTCCATTGTCGGCTTCGTGACGGCGGAGTATCTGTACCGGACCTTCCCAAAAAAGCTCGAAGGCGATCTGACGCGCATCCGCGCGGAGCTCGTCTGCGAAAAGAGCCTTGCCGCCGTGGCGGAACGTCTCTCGCTCGGCGAGCATCTGCTGCTCGGAAACGGCGAGGATCAAAGCGGCGGCCGCCGCCGCCCGAGCATCCTCTGCGATGTTATGGAGGCCGTTGTGGCTGCCAGCTATCTGGACGGAGGCTTTGCCGTGGCCAGCGACATCGTGACGCGGCTCATCCTGCCGCAGCTCGCCGAGGCGGAAAAGACCCACGATTATAAGACGGAGCTGCAGGAGCTCGTGCAGCGCAAAAAATCGCAGCAGCTGAGCTATGAGCTCATCTCGGAGACTGGCCCGGACCACTGCAAGGAATTTAACGTTCATGTCCTGCTCAACGGCAGGGAGGTCGGTACCGGCTCCGGCACGAGCAAAAAGCGCGCCGAGCAGGCAGCGGCGGCGCAGGCCATTGTGCGGCTCTTCCCGGAACAGAAATAAAACGATTGGGACCACCGGCGGCAGCCGATGGTCCCAATTCTGTTTTATAGCGTGCGTTCGCGGGTCGAGCGGCGCATGGCGTTGGCCAGCTCTGTGATGCACAGCAGCGTTGCCACAAGGAACACACCGGGGATGATGATGATCCACCATGCGTCCGTGAGCAGAGCCTTTTCGGACAGGGAAAGCATGCTGCCCCACGAGACGACCTCGATCGGCAGGCCGATGCCGAGGAAGCTCAGCGTCGATTCCGCCGTGATGGCGCTGCGGATGTTCATAACGACCATGAACGAGATGGATGAGAAGAAATTCGGCGCAAGGTGCTGCCGCAGGACGTGGAAGAAGCCGCCGCCCATGCAGCGCGAGGCCAGCACATATTCGCTGCTGCGCAGCCTGCGCACCTCCGTGCGAACGACCTTGGCGATGCTGGCCCAGCTCGTCAGCCCGATGACGAGCGAGAGCGTGAGCACATTTGCCGTGCCCAGAATGGCCTGCAGCAGCACGACGAGCAGCAGGTTCGGCACGCTCAGCAGAATTTCGGTCAGCCGCATCAGGAGACGGTCCAGCCAGTCCGGCGCGCAGCCGCTGACCGTGCCGAACAAAATGGCGATGGCTGTGGACAGCAGCGTGGACAGAACGCCGATGGTCAGCGAAATGCGCCCGCCGTACCAGATCATGGAGAAAATATCGCGGCCCATCGGGTCCGCCCCGAAGAGAAATTCCCGCGACGGCGCTTCATTGCAGTGCGCAAGGTCGAGATAGGTCGGATCGTGCGTCAGGAGCACCTCGCAGAACAGGCAGCCGAGCACGATGAGCGTCAGAACGGCGGCCGAAAAAATCGGCTTGCCGCGGTACCACGGCGCGCGGCGTACCGGTGCTGCGGGCGACTGCGGCCGGACGCCGACCAGACGAAAGCGGTCGTCTGTCATTTTGAGGTCACCTCCCGTTCCGCCGGGCGAAGGCGCGGGTCGAGCCGCGCGTTCATGGCCTGCGCCAGCAGACTGCATGCGATGACGACCGCGCCGGAGAGCAGGCACAGCACCATCAGCAGGTTGTAGTCCTTGTAGCGCGCGCTCTCGTAGGACAGTGTGCCGAGGCCGGGATAGGAGAACACGGCCTCCACGATATAGGTCCCGCCCATCACATGCGGCACGGAGATGGCCATGAGGCTGAGATAGGACGGAAGCACATTGCGCAGGCACTGCCGCAGCACGATGTGCGCCCGGCCCATTCCCTCGCTGCGCGCCAGCAGCACATAGTCCGCGCGCAGCTCCTCCACCAGCCGGTTGCGCACGAGGTAGGCATAGTACCACAGGTGGCTCAGCACGACGACGGACATCGGCAGGATCAGGTGCACGATCCGGTCGCCGACATCGTCCGCGTGGCCGACGCTGTAGGCCCCGGAGCTCGGCAGCCAGCGCAGCGTGACGGAAAACAGCAGGATCAGCATCAGTGACAGCCAGAATTCCGGGATGCAGCTCGTCACCGTGCCAAGCTTGCAGAGGATGCGGTCGAGCGGCCGGTCTTCCTTCCATGCGCACAGCGCGCCGAGCAGCAGAGCCAGCACGAACAGCAGCACGAAGCCGAGCCCGCCGAGCAGCAGGGTGTTGCCAATGCGGTCACCGATCAGCTCCAGCACGTCCATCTTGTATTTATAGGAGATGCCGAAATCGCCGTGCAGCGCGCGGCTGAACCAGCGGGCGTACTGCGTGGGCAGGGGATCATTCAGGCCGAGCTTGTCCTCAGCCCATTCGCGCTCGGCGGGGGACATTTTTTCCACGCGGTCGCCGTAGTAGGAGACAAGCGGGTCGCCCGGAGCGAGGCGGGAGATATAGAACGTCAGAACGGAGAGCAGCAGCACGCTCAGCACGAAAATGCCGAGGCGCGGCAGCAGCCGCAGGAAAAACCGGCGGACCTTCATACGGCGCCCCCTCCTTCCAGCAGAACGTAATGCTCCGGCGCGACCTCCGTCCATGTGCCGCCGTCCGGCAGCGGCCCCTCAAAGACGAGCGGCCTGCGGGCGCGCTCGAGGCGCGGGTCCGGGATGGGGATGGACGAGAGCAGCGCGCGCGTATAGGGGTGCTGCGGCGCGGCGAACAGCGATGCCGTCGGGGCCAGCTCCACGAGCCTTCCCTGATACAGCACGCCGACGCGGTCACAGAGGAATTCCACGACAGCCAGATCGTGGGCAATAAACAGGAAGGAGAACCCGTGCTCCTCCTGCAGATGGCGGAACAGATTGATGATCTGTGCCTGAATGGAGACGTCCAGCGAGGCGACCGGCTCATCCGCAACGAGCAGCTCCGGCTCCATGGACAGGGCGCGCGCAATGGCGACGCGCTGGCGCTGCCCGCCGGAAAGCTCACCGGGGTATTTGTCCAGATAGCCCGCGTCCAGACCAACATAGCGCATCTGGAATTCCGCCTCGGCGCGGTAGCTGCCGCGCGGCGAGCGGACGTGCTGGATGCGCATGGGCTCGGCGATAATGTCGCACACGCGCATGCGCCCGTTCAGGCTCGAGCCGGAGTCCTGAAAGATGATCTGCCGCTCCGCCTGCAGCATGCGGCGGTTCGCGTGGAAGACGCGGCGGTCGCAGATATCGATGCCGCGATACAGGATCTGCCCGCTCTGCGGCCGCAGCAGATTCATCACGCAGCGCGCGATGGTCGATTTGCCGGAGCCGGATTCGCCGACGAGACCGAGAACCTCGCCGCGCCGGAGCGTGAACGAGACGTGATCCACAGCGCGGAGCACGGCCCTTCGCCCGAGCGGGAAGGCGTGCGTCAGACCGCGCACCTCGAGAAGCGGCTCAGCCATGGCGCTCGCCTCCGATCGGCGGCGTGATGTGCGGGGCCCGGGGGTCGAGCAGCCACGTCGCGGCAAAATGGGTGTCGGAAATGCGGAACATCGGCGGCTCCTCCTCATAGTCGATGGCCAGGGCATATTCGTTGCGGCAGGCGAAGGCATCGCCCTTCGGCGGGTCGATCAGCGTGGGCGGCATGCCGGGAATGGTATGCAGCCGCGGCTTTCCACGGGACAGCGCCGGGAGCGACTGCAGCAGACCCCAGGTGTAGGGGTGGCGCGGATCATAGAAAATATCCTCCGCCGTGCCGAGCTCCACAATCTTCCCTGCGTACATGACGGCCACACGATCCGCCACGCGCGCCACAGCGCCGAGGTCGTGCGTGACGAAAACCGTTGCCGTGCCGAGCTTCTGCTGAATTTCGCGCAGCAGATCGAGAATCTGGGCCTGAATGGTCACGTCCAGCGCGGTCGTCGGCTCGTCGGCAAACAGGATCGACGGGTCGCCCGCCAGCGCAATGGCCAGCACGACGCGCTGGCGCATGCCGCCGGAAAAGTGGTGCGGATACAGGCCACGCCGCTCCTCCGGCCGGTCGATGCCGACAAGGCGCATCAGCTCGAGCACGCGCTGTTCCAGAGCCGCGCCGCGCAGGCGGGGCGCATGAACACGGACAGCGGCCGCCAGCTGCGCGCCGACGGTCATGCTGGGGTTCAGCGCAGTCATCGGGTCCTGAAATACCATGGAAAACAATGAGCCGCGAAGCTTCTGCAGCTCGCGTTCCCGCAGCTGCGTGATATCACGGCCATTTACCGCGATCGTGCCGCTCTTGCGCCGCGCGCTCGGCGGCAGCAGGTGCAGGATGCTCTTACACAGCACGCTTTTGCCGCAGCCGGATTCGCCCACGATGGCGAGGACCTCACCCGCGCGCAGCGAAAAGCTGACGTCGCGCACGGCCTGGACCTCTCCTGCCGGGGTGAAAAAGCTGACGGACAGATTTTTTACTTCCAGTAGCTCTGCCATAGGATCACCTGTTAAAACGCACATGCGGGAGGCCCGGTTCTGCGAGCCTCCCGATGCTTTTTTCCGTTGTTATTTCTCGATCGTCCATTCCTGAACATTCCAGAAAATGCCGACGCCGTGGTGGCCGAGTACGGTATCCGCCGCGATGCCCTGCAGACCGTCGACGGCGACATAGTTCGCGTCGATGTAGCAGATGAAGGCATAGGCGGGATCGGCGGCCAGAGCCTCCTGGAACTTGGCGTAATACTGGCGGCGCTGCTCCGGGTCGGAGGTCTCGCGGGCCAGCTTCAGGTAGCTGTCCACGGCGGCATTGGAGTAGCCGGAGTAGTTTGCGCCCTTGTCCGTGCCGAAGACCTTATAGGTGTGGTCATCGGCGTCGAACGGGCTGCCCCAGCCGATGAGGCAGGCCATCTGTCCGCCCCAGTCCATCTGTGCGGGAATGTCGACCGTGCAGTTGATGCCGATATCGCGCAGCTGCTGTGCGGCAGCCTGTGCAATGTCGATGCGGTCCTGCTCACCGGCCATCACGCTGATAACAAAGCCGATCTCCTTGCCGTTTCGCTCGTAGAAGCCGTTTTCACTCATCGTGCAGCCCGCGTCCTCCAGAATGGTCTTTGCCTTTTCCGGGTCATAGTCATAGTGCGCAACGTCAGGATCGTTATAAATGTTGCGCTGCAGGGGACCGTAGGCGGCCATGCCCTGCCCGAGCAGGACAGAGTCGATGATGGCCTGCCGGTCGATGCCGTAGCAGATGGCGGGGATGAGGTCGCGGTTCTCCGTCCAGTAGTCGTTCCAGAAGTTGAAGAGAATGCCGCGGTAGTCTGCCGTCGTCATGTCATAGCAGGTATAGCCCTCCTTGTCCGTAAAGTCTTTTGCGTTTTTCGGATCGAGCAGGGCCAGATCGATCTCGCCGGACTTCAGCTGCAGAGCCTGTGCATTGTCGTCCGTGACGATCTTGAAGATGATGCGGTCGATCTTCGGCGCACCGAGGTAATAATCCTCGTTTTTGACCAACACGATGGACTGCCCGGCGTCCCAGCTCTCCAGCTTATACGGGCCGGTGCCGACCGGATGGCGGAAGAAATCCGATTCCTGCATGTCCTCGCCCTGCAGCAGGTGCTGCGGCAGAATGGCCATGGTCATATAGTCAAGGAAGGCCACGTTCGGTGCGGACAGGCGGAACACGACGGTCTTGCCGTCGGGGACGGTGATCTCCTCCACATCCTCAAAGTTCGGCGCGTTTTCCGAGCCGTTTTCGGGGTCCATGATGGCTTCGATCGTGAACTTTACGTCCTCGGCCGTGAACGGCTCGCCGTCATGCCACTTCACGCCGTCGCGCAGGTGGAAGGTGTAGGTGCAGGCGTTCTCGTCGTATTCCCACGATTCGGCCAGACCGGCAACGACCTCGTTGCTGCCGTTGTGGGCGGTCAGACCGCTGAAGAGCAGCACGTTGATCTCGCCGTGCTCATCCATGGCGGGGTTGATGCGGGTGTAGTCGCCGCTGCCGTAGACGAGCGTCGTGCCTTCGTCTTCGGTCACTGCCGGGGTTTTGCTGCATGCGGCCAGCGCCAGAACGGCGCTCAGCACCAGCAGCAGTGCAAGAATTCGTTTCATTGGGGGTGGTCCTCCTGTCATTTCGGGCCCTTTCGCCCGTTCTCGTGATGCATTTTAGCATACGAAATTCGGTTCCGGAAGCTCCCCCGGGGGATATTTGATAAAAAAAGATCGAAAAAATAGTGACGGTTTTGTCTTGTGAAAAAGTGGCCATAGCCGCTTTGCCCTATGTTCGGAAACAAAACCGGACCGGTATCTACCGGATCTGGTCCACACCGGGACGGTCCGCCAGCACCTGGCGCACCTGACGCCGCCGCAGAAATACCGTCAGCCAGCACACCGCTATGGTGATCAGACCGCAGACGGTCATGCAGAGGCGGTAATCCAGCACCTCTCCCAGTGCGCCGATGGCCAGAGAGAGCGCCGCTCCCGCCGCTGTGCAGAGCATGGACTCATAGGCATTGAGCCGGGCACGCAGCCGGTCGGGGATATAGCGCTGGACTGCCGCCTGACGGATGGTGGCGCTTTGAATGCCCAGAAAGCCGCAGATCGCCCGATTCACCAGCATCAGGGGATATGGCAGCCACAGCAGGCAGGTGTCCATCAACTCATAGGTCTGATACACACCGAACAGAAAGCCAAAGCGTTTTTTCTCCGGGAGAGAGTAGCGGTAGCGGACGGCTCCGCCGATGGTGCGCCCGGCAAATTCCGCAACGGAGAAAAAGGAATACATGGCGGTAGTGAAGCCCGGCGCCGTGCGGAAAAAGGCGATGAGCAAGGGAGAATAGCCCGAGGCCATGCCGTTGGTGACAGACATGTACGCATAGAGCCCGTGCAGGCCGTGCTCCTGCCGCAGATAGGCGGCTGCTTCCCGGACATCCCGCCACCATGTTTTCAGAGACAGCAGCGGCTCCTGATCCCGGCGGCTTTCCTGCACGCGAATGCGACTTTCCAGGAAGGCCGCCAGTACCGAAAGCGCGGCCTGTATCAGCAGCAGCCGTCCCACGCCCAGCTTATCGTACAGCACCGCCGCCAGCGGCATCATCAGAACCTTCAAAATGGGATAGAGCATGGCTGAGACGGTGTAGGCCCGCTCTTCCTGCCCCTTCGGCAACAGCAGGGGATAAAAGCTGTTATAGGCCAGCTCGTCGAAAGCCCCTAGGCACGACACAAGCAGGGAAAAGGCCAGATAAGCAATATAGGAAAAGGAACTGTGCAACAGAAACAGTCCTGCTCCGGCGTAGCACACGCCGTTGAGCAGGTCGCCCCACACCAGAAAAGGCTTACGCGGCAGACGGTCCATCATGGGAGCGACGACCAGCGGCAGCAGCACCATCGGGATCAGCTGGATGGCGACCACCAGCGCCGCTGCCAGCGTGCTGCCGGTTTCGTCAAAGACCAGAAACGATAGGGCAAACTGACTGATGATGCCGCCTGCTGCGCCCAGTGCTGTGGCGGCAGTAATGCGGGTAAATTCCCGCGTCCAGAGTGTTTGTTTCATAGTGTTCACCTCGTGGTTATAATTATCGCACAGCTCCTTACAAAAAGAAAGCATGTCATCATGGGAAAATTATTCCCAGAATGACACGCTTAGATTGGCAAAAACACTATATTATAGGAAACTCCTCCAGCAGGCGGCAAGCTTGGCGGTACTGGCGGTTCGCCTTGTACCATGCCAGCACCCACTGCAGGTGGAACCGGGTGAAGCCCATGGGGTATGTCTCCTGCAGCTGCCGGAAGCAATCCAGCAGCTGAGCGCCGTAGGCGCTGTCGTGAAGGTAATCCGCATGCTCCAGCCGATAGCGTACCAGCGCCAGCATCTGCCGCTCTGTCTCGCCGGCGGCCAGAGGCTCCGCCTGTTGGACGGCTGCCAATGCCTGCTCCCGGTGCCCTAACTGTTCATGGCAGATGGCGAGCTTGTGCAGGTCCAGAAAGCTGGGATGCGGGAGGCTGGAAAAGTAGGACAGGGCTTTTTCCGGCTGGCCGAGCTGCAGCTGCGTGGCAGCGGTATTGTAGCGGAGGGATGCCAGACTGTCCGTGTCGCCAAGAGCCTCTGCCAGATGCTCCGCTACAGAAAAATGGGTCATCATTTCCTCCATGCGGCCCAGATCTGAGTAGCAGTTTCCTGTAAGAATACGGCAGGAAAGCATCATATGGGGATAACCTGCGTCTGCCGCCGAGCGGTAGGCGTCTCGCAGCACCTCGATGGCGGTTGTATACTCCCCCTTTGTGTAGAGGGCTTTCCCGTGGAGCGAGGACAGCAGCGGCAGTGGTTCCAGCCGCGCGGCCTCGTCCCACCGCCCCTGCAGAGCACGCTGCAGAGCCAGCTGCCGGGTGGAGAGAAACGGTTCCCATTCCTCTGACAGGGGCTGCATGGTATCTGTGTAAAAGGCAGCCAGCAACAGGATGTCCGCCGCCAGCGGACTGCAGGCAAGTCTCTCCTGCTGGGGCAGTACCAGCTGCTCATAGCAAAGGAAAAAGCCGGGACTGCCGGAAAGCAGGGCGTTCCAGCAGGGCTTCAGATCCTCCGGCTCCGGTATCCAGACAAGGCCCAGACGACGAAGCAGAAGCTCCGTCACCTCCGGAGAGGGCTCTGCCTTGCCCTGCTCGATCTTGGATAGGTAGGAGGGAGTGCAGATGCCCAGGCACAGGCCGTCCTGACTCCAGTCCCGCCGGAGACGGGCCTGGCGAATCAGCAGCCCGGCGATCCTGGTGCCCCTCATCCGATGAGACCCCGCAGAATGCATGCAGCCGAATGGAGGGCAAAGAGTCTGTGGCCGATGTTGGCAGCAGGCCCCGCCTGCCGGATTGTTTCTTTGTTCATTTTGCTTCCTCCGAAAATCAAATTGCGGATCGTCTCGACCGGAACACCGCTTAGCCCCTCCCGCGTCATACTTCTGGGCTTCTACACGCGGAGCCCCGTACTCCGGAAGGAATACGGGGCCAATACGGTTCTGTCAGAGATCGAAATAGCGGTCGAACTCCGCTGGGTGCGGGATGCGGCTGATCTCCTGCGCGTCGGCGCGGAGCGTTTTGACGAGCGTCTCGAGCAGCGGCATCGGGAACACGCCGCCGCGCGTGAGATAGTCGTGATCCGCTTCCAGCGCATCAAGTGCTTCGTCGAGGCTGGCGGGCAGGTGGCCGAGGCGCTTGCGCTCGTCTGCCGGGAGGTCGAAGAGATTGAAGTCAAACGGCCCCCAGCCACGTCCTGCCGGATCGATCTCGTGCTCAATACCGTCGAGGCCTGCCATCAGAATGGCAGCGTAGGCAAAGTACGGGTTGCACATCGCGTCCGGGTTGCGGAGCTCGAAGCGCTTCTTGTCCGGCGATTTAACATAGGCCGGGATGCGCACGACGGCGCTGCGGTTCGCCATGGCATAGCCGATGGTGACAGGGGCCTCGAAGCCGGGGATGAGGCGCTTGTAGGAATTCGTGCTGGGGTTCGTGATGGCGCAGAGGCTGCGGGCGTGCGTCAGCAGGCCGCCGATGAAGTGCATGGCCGTGCGGCTGAGCTGGCCATAGCCGTTCGGATCGTAGAACACGGGCTGACCGTTCTTGCGCAGGAGCATGTGTACGTGCATGCCGTTGCCGGCCTCGCCGTAGATGGGCTTCGGCATCAGTGTGGCCGTCATGCCGTTCGCGGCGGCCGTATTGCGGATGACGTATTTCGCGGCCATCGTGGCGTCTGCCAGACGGGTCATCTCGCCCAGCTCGACCTCGATCTCCAGCTGGCCGGAGCCGCCGACCTCGTGGTGGTGATACTTGACGTCCACGCCCCACTTGGCAAGCTCCAGACAGATCTGGTTGCGCAGGTCAAACGTGCGGTCGCCGGGCAGATCGGCGTGGTAGCCATCGTGCGGGCCGGTGTGAAAGCCGTTGTTCGGGAATTCCCCGGCGGACCAGACGGACTCGTTGCACTGCAGGCGGTAGCCGACGGCATCCGGGCGCAGGGTGCGCGTCATGCCGTCAAAGACATGGAATTCATACTCCGGCCCGATGATCATCTCGTCCGCGACGCCGAGAGCCTGCATGTGGGCGATGGCGCTCTTGGCGACATTGCGCGGATACTGGTCGAACGGGCGGTTTGCCGGATGGTCGATGACCATGACATCGCCGATCATCGTGAGCGTCGGCGCCTTGACGAACGGGTCGACAACGGCCGTTGTGATGTCCGGCAGGAAGACCATGTCGCTGCGCTCGACCTGCGCGTAGCCATAGTTCGAGCCGTCGAAGCCGATGCCGTGCGTCATGATGTCCTCGTTGAAGCGGGCTGCGGGGATGGACAGGTGCTTCCACCTGCCGCGAAGGTCGATCATCTTGAAATCGAGAAATGCGATGCCGTTCTGGCGGATAAAATCCTGGATCTGCTGTACATTCTGAAACATGAAGGTTCCTCCTGCTCACATAGTTTCCGCGGGGATGTTCCGAACTCGGAAAGACTGCGATTGGTAAAAATGACGGAGATTCTGGATTTGCGCTCGCTTGCATTATAGTAAATTCACGAAAGAAAAGCAAGCCCATTCCGGGCTCTGCAGAAAATTTTGTATATCACGATGAATATACACGGACGAATGTCCGCGGGCGGTGTAATTTGCGGAAAAACCTTGACACCGCAGACCCTTGATGGTAATATAATACCAATAATATAGGCGTTGTGACCGGGAAGAGTAGCCGGGCCGTCTGCCGCAGAGAGCGTCCGTCATTGGCTGAGAGCGGGCGCGGCGGACTCCGTGCGAAGCGTGCGCCCGTGAGCGCCGGGGAGACCCCGTTGGCCGCGTCAAGGCCGGAGCAAGAAATCAGAGTGGAACCGCGAGCACTGCCCGCCTCTGGAGCAATCCGAGGCTGGCAGTTTTTTGTTTGGAGGCGAAAGAATGCGGTTAAAAGAAACCATAGAGGCATACCGCCGCAATGATCCCGCAGCGCGCAGCGGCTGGGAGGTCTTCTGGTTATATAACGGCCTGCACGCCACGATGTATTACCGCGTGGCGCACTGGCTCTATGAACACCGGCTGCGCTTTCTCGGCCGCTGGGTCTCACAGTTTGCGCGGCGGCGCACGGGCATCGAGATCCATCCTGCTGCGAAGATCGGCAGGCGGCTCGTCATTGACCACGGCACCGGCATCGTCATCGGCGCGACAACGGAGATCGGCGACGACTGCCTGCTCTATCAGAACGTTACGCTCGGCGGCACGGGCATGACGAGCGGCAAGCGCCACCCGACGCTCGGCAACAACGTCATGGTCGGCAGCGGCGCGAAGGTGCTCGGTCCGTTCATGGTCGGCGATAATGCCCGTATCGCGGCGAACTCCGTTGTGCTGCACGAGGTGCCGCCGGACTCCACCGTTGTCGGCGTGCCCGGCCGCGTCGTCCGGCGCAACGGCGAGAAGCTCGACCATATCCACACGCCAGACCCTGTCCGGCTGGAGCTGGACGCCCTGTATGCGCGTATCGAAAAATTAGAGGAAAAATTGAAGGAGGATCAAGATGTATCTCTATAATTCCCTGAGCCATAAGAAGGAGCTCTTCACCCCCATCGACCCGAAGCTCGTCAAAATGTATACCTGCGGCCCGACGGTCTATCACTTCGCCCACATCGGCAACCTGCGCAGCTATATTATGGAGGACGTGCTCGAAAAGAGCCTGCGCTACATGGGCTATCCCGTCAAGCGCGTGATGAACATCACGGACGTCGGCCATCTGGCCTCGGATGCCGATACCGGCGAGGACAAGATGCTCAAGGGTGCGCGCCGCGAGCATAAGACCGTCATGGAGATCGCAAAGTTCTATACTGATGCGTTCTTCGCTGACTGTGCCAAGCTGAACATCAAGCGGCCGGATGTTGTGGAGCCTGCCACGAACTGCATCCCGGAATACATCCACATGGTGCAGACCCTGCTGGACAAGGGCTATGCCTATCTTGCGGGCGGCAATGTCTACTTTGATACGTCCAAGCTGGAAAAATACTATGTCTTCAACGACCACAAGGAAGAGGACCTTGCCGTCGGTGTGCGCGAGGGCGTCGAGGAGGATTCCAACAAGCGCAATCAGAATGACTTCGTTCTCTGGTTCACGAAGTCCAAGTTCGAGGATCAGGCCCTCAAGTGGGACTCCCCGTGGGGCGTCGGCTATCCCGGCTGGCATATCGAGTGCTCCTGCATCAGCATCAAGCACCTCGGCGAATATCTGGATATCCACTGCGGCGGCATCGACAATGCCTTCCCGCATCACACGAACGAGATCGCCCAGTCCGAGGCCTTCCTCGGCCACAAGTGGTGCAATTACTGGTTCCATGTCCATCACCTGAACACGGAGTCCGGCAAGATGTCCAAGTCGAAGGGCGAGTTCCTCACGGTGTCCCTGCTGGAGGAGAAGGGCTACGATCCCATCGCCTACCGCCTGTTCTGCCTGCAGAGCCATTATCGCCGCAACCTTGTGTTCTCGTGGGAGAACCTCGACAATGCGGCACAGACCTACGAAAAGCTCATCGCCCGCATCGCGGCCCTGCGCCCGGAGGACGGCGCGGTCGACGCGGAGGCCTTCGAGGCGCTGAAGGAGCGCTTCCTCGGTGCGCTGAACGCCGACCTCAACACGTCGCTCGCCGTGACGGCCGTCTATGATGTGCTGAAGGCAAAGACGAACGATGCCACGAAGCTCGCAGCCCTTGCCAGCTTTGACGAGGTGCTCGGCCTGAACCTGCTCTCCGCGGCAGAGAAGGCACGCAGTGCCCAGCCGGAGGAGGAGCACGACCCGGAGATCGACGCGCTCGTCGCCGCCCGTACCGAAGCAAAGCGCGCGAAGAACTGGCCGGAGGCCGACCGCATCCGCGATGAGCTGAAGGCACGCGGCATCGAGGTCATCGATACGCCGCAGGGCGCAAAGTGGAAGCGCATCTGATCGAAGGAGATACCATATGAAGCTGATGATCCTGGACGGGAACAGCGTCATCAACCGCGCGTTTTACGGCGTGCGGCCGCTGACGACCCGAGACGGACTTTATACCAATGCGATCTACGGCTTTCTGAATATTCTGGAAAAGGAGCGCAGTGAGGAAAAACCGGATGCGCTGTGCGTGGCCTTTGACCTGCACGCGCCGACGTTCCGCCATCTGCGCTATGACGGCTACAAGGCTACGCGCCACCCCATGCCGGAGGAGCTTGCCATGCAGATGCCGGTCATGAAGCAGGTGCTCGCCGCGATGAACATCCCGATCTATGCCTGCGAGGGCTGGGAGGCAGACGACGTGCTCGGCACGGTCGGCCGCCTGTGCGAGGAGGCCGGGTGGGACTGCGCCATCCTGACGGGAGACCGCGACAGCCTGCAGCTCGTCGACGAGCACGTCTCTGTGCGCCTGGTGCGCACGCAGGGCGGGCAGACGAGAACGGAGCGCTATACGCCGGACGTCTTCCGCGCGGAATACGGGCTGGAGCCGAAGCGCCTCATCGATCTGAAGGCTCTCATGGGCGACAGCTCGGACAATATCCCGGGTGTAGCGGGCGTCGGGCCGAAGACGGCAAACGACCTGCTGAAGCGCTTCGGTACGCTCGACGGCGTCTATGCCAATCTTTCCCGGGAAAACATGAAGGGAAAGCTGTTTGATAAGCTCGAAAACGGCCGCGAGTCGGCCTATCTTTCCTATGAGCTGGCGACGATCCGCTGCGATGCGCCCATCGACTTCACGCCGGAGAACAATCTCATCCGGCCGCCGAAGCGCCGGGCGCTGTATGACCTGTTCACCACGCTGGAATTCCAGCGTCTCATTGACCGCTACGGCCTGCGCAGCGCCGCTTTGGAGCAGGACGAGTCGGAGGAACCGGCGCAGCCCGTGACAGGCTCCTGCACGCTTCTGGACGTGCAGACCCCGGAGCAGGCGCAGCCGCTGTTATCAGGCGTGACGCTCAGCATTGCTGCCGCAGACGATCTCTCGATGCTCGTGGCCGCGCCGCACATGGACGGCCCGGACCAGACGGCCTATGTGCTGCGCCGCGAAACGCTCGGAACGGACTTCGTGCCGCTGTTGCAGCGCCTGTTTGCGGCGGACGTGCCGAAGACCGTGCACGACAGCAAGCCGCTGCTGCGCGCGCTGCTGGCTCTCGGCGTGGAGCCTGCGGGGATCGTGTTCGACACGGCTGTGGCGGCTTATCTGCTCGATGCGACGCGCGGGGCATACGCCCTGCCGCAGCTGGCGCAGGACTATCTGCACATTCCGCCTGCGGACGAGGCCTCGCTCCAGCCGGAAAGCGTCCTTGCCATCCGGACGGCCTGCATCGACGGCCTGACGGAGGAGCTCGGCAAGCGCCTGCGCGAGCAGGGCATGCAGCCGCTGTTCGAGAACATCGAGCTGCCGCTGTGCCCGGTGCTGGCGCAGATGGAGCACGACGGCATCCTCGTCGACGCGCAGGCCCTGCATGACTTCGGCGAGATGCTCTCCGAGCGCATCGACGCCTGCGAGAGCCTGATCTTCGGCTATGCCGGAGAGACGTTCAATCTCAATTCCACGCGCCAGCTCGGCGTGTTCCTGTTTGAAACGCTCGGCCTGCCGCCCGTCAAAAAGACGAAGAGCGGCTATTCCACGAATGCCGAGGTACTGGAAAAGCTCCGTGACCGCCATCCGGCCGTGCAGGCCATCATGGACTACCGCATGCTCACGAAGCTGAAGTCCACCTATGCCGACGGCCTGCAGAAGGTCATCGGGCCGGACGGCCGCATCCGCACGACATTTCAGAACACGGTCACGGCGACGGGCCGCCTGTCCTCCACGGACCCGAACCTGCAGAACATCCCCGTGCGCACGGAGCTCGGCAGCGAAATTCGCCGCATGTTCGTCCCGCGCCCCGGCTGGGTGCTGGTCGACGCGGACTACAGTCAGATCGAGCTGCGCGTGCTGGCGCACATTGCGGATGATACGCGCATGCAGGAGGCGTTCCGCTCCGGCGAGGACTTCCACGCCGTGACGGCCTCGCAGGTGTTCGGCGTGCCGCTGGAATCCGTCACGCCGCTCATGCGCCGCCATGCCAAGGCCGTGAACTTCGGCATTGTCTATGGCATCTCGGAGTTCTCGCTGGCGCAGGACATCGGCGTCTCCCGCGCGGAGGCCAAGGCCTATATCGACAGCTATCTCGAGAAATACAGCGGCGTGCGCACCTATATGCACGATATCAAGGAGACGGCGCGTGAAAAGGGCTATGTGGAGACGATCTTCGGCCGCCGCCGCGCCATTCCGGAGATCAAAAGCTCGAATTTCAACGTCCGCTCCGGTGCGGAGCGCATCGCGCTCAACACGCCCGTGCAGGGCAGCGCGGCGGACATCATCAAGCTGGCCATGGTACGTGTGTTCCATGCGCTCGAGGGGCTGCAGGCCCGGCTGCTGCTGCAGGTGCACGATGAGCTGATCGTCGAGTGCCCGCAGGAAGAGGCACAGCAGGTCATGCAGATCGTCACGAACGAGATGGAGCACGCCGCTGCGCTGCGGGTCCCGCTCGTGGCCGAGGCCAAGCAGGGAGAAAGCTGGTACGCTGCCAAATGATCGAAATTCAGGAAATGACCGCCGCCGATGTGGCGGACATCGCCGCGCTGGAGCGTCTGTGCTTCTCCGCGCCTTGGAGCGAAAACTCCATTGCGGAGGAGTTGGAAACCGGCTTCAGCCTCTGGCTCGTCGCGCGGCTGGACGGCGCATTTGCGGGCTATGTCGGCGCGCAGCTCGTGCCGCCGGAGGCCGATATGATGAATCTGGCCGTCGTGCCGGAGCTGCGCCGCCGCGGTACGGCACAGGCGCTTCTGCAGGCGCTGCAGGAAAGGCTGGCTGCGCGCGGCATCGGCTCTCTGACGCTGGAGGTCCGTGCCTCCAATCTCCCGGCCCAGCGGCTCTATACCGCAGCGGGCTTTGCCTGCATCGGGCGCAGGCCCAATTACTATCTCGCGCCCCGAGAGGACGCGCTGATCCTCAGAAAGGAGCTCGATCATGCGGATCCTTGCCATTGAGTCCTCCTGCGACGAGACTGCCGTTGCCATCGTAGAGGACGGAAGGCGTGTCCTGACGGACTGTATCGCCTCTCAGGTTGCGCTGCACCGTGAATACGGCGGCGTTGTGCCGGAGATCGCCTCGCGCAAGCATATTGAGGCCATCTACGGTCTTGCCGAGCAGGCGCTGGAGAACACCGGCCTGACGCGCGGCGAGCTGGACGCCGTCGCCGTGACCTATGCGCCCGGCCTTATCGGCGCGCTGCTCGTCGGCGTGAATTTTGCCAAGGCGGCTGCACTGGCGCTCGATGTGCCGCTCATTCCGGTCCACCACATCAAGGGCCATATCGCGGCCAACTATCTGGCCTACCCGGACCTGGAGCCGCCGTTTCTGTGCCTTGTCGTCTCCGGCGGGCACACCATGTTCGTCGATGTCGAGGACTATACGAAGCTGCGCATTCTCGGCGGCACGCGCGACGACGCGGCAGGGGAGTGCTTCGACAAGGTTGCGCGGCTGCTCGGCATGCCATACCCCGGCGGCGCGGCCCTTGACCGCGCGGCGCAGGGCGGAGACCCGTCGCGCTATCCCATGCCCCGGCCGCACCTGAGCGGCAATCCGCTAGACCTGTCGTTCTCCGGCCTGAAGACTTCGGCCGTGAATCTCATCCATAACGCCGGGCAGAAGGGCGAGCAGATCGTCATCCCGGACCTCTGCGCCGCCTTCTCGGAGGCTGTGTGCGGCATGCTCGTGCCGCGCGCCATGCTGGCGCTGGAACAGACGGGGCGGAAAACGCTGGCCGTGGCGGGCGGCGTGGCCGCCAACAGCCGCATCCGCGCTGCGCTGCAGCGGGAGACGGCCGCCCGCGGCGTGCGCCTTTGCATGCCGCCGCTGTCGCTGTGCGGCGATAACGGCGCGATGATCGGCGCGCAGGCGTATTATGAGTATCTCGCTGGCAACATCGCCGACCAGACGCTCAACGCCTATGCCACGCGCTCCATGGAGGGCGAGGCCTTATAAGACCCAAAAAAATCAATGCAGGATGTCGATCGGCATCCTGCATTTTAATTTCCTGTTACCTGTCTGTAAATTTTTGTCACAAACGGGGTTATGTCAACTCCGGAACATGGCACTGCTGTGCAGAGGCGTTTTTGCAGGCCTGTGCACAACTGCCCGAAATCCCCCGCGAAAGCCCGCTAAATCAGGGATCCTGCTGTGCACAACCTTGTGCAGAATGTGAATAACTCCTGTGGATGGCAGTTTTGCCCTTCATTATTGTCAACTTCCGACCGGATCGGCCTGCGGGCAGAAAAGGAAATGATTCCTGCATTTTTGTCACTGCACAGGAACGGCAAACGGCTTCCCGGCCAGCACGACCTCGCGCAGGAAACGGAACGTCTCCTTTTCGCCGCGGTCGCGCAGCATGGTCAGCACATAGAGAAGCTCGCGGCGCGTGTCCGGGTGCATCATCGAGCCATCGCGGACCTCCTCGGCGTGAACGAGATAGTTGAGGGCATCGGCGTCCGTGTAGGCGCTGCCGTGGTAAATTTTACAGGCGGCGATGCGGTCCATGACCATCTCCACAAAGAATTTGCGCGGCATCGGCACGGCGCGGTAGACCTTCGTCTTCGGGTCGATGTCCGTCCAGTATTCGTAGTGGTGGCGGTTGCGGCCCTTGTGGTGCATCCATGCGGCGGAGTAGCCGTAGAGCTCGCGCTCATAGGAGTTCGGGCTGCGCGTGCCCTGATAGTATTTTGCGCCGGTCCAGAACTCTGTGGGGGAGTATTTGGACAGGTCGTGCGTCAGGCCGCGCCAATACAGCCCGACGCGGAAGCAGTGACTGCGCACCTTCCAGCGGTGGCGCGTGATGGTACAGAAATGTTTCCATGGATGCATTTGTGATCGTTCCCTTCAGGTTTCTTTTGTCAGTGCGTCCTCCAGCTTCTGCAGGGCGCGTTTTTCGATGCGGCTGACGTAGCTGCGGCTGATGCCGCACTGCACGGCGATCTCCCGCTGTGTCAGCGGCTTGCGGTTGCCCAGCCCGTAGCGCAGCAGAATGATGCGCTGCTCGCGCGGGGTCAGGCAGGTGTTCACGGCGGCGTGGAGCCTGCCATAGATCTCTTTTTCGGACAGCTGCTCGAACAGATCCTCCTCCGAGCAGATCACGTCCATCAGCGACAGCGCGTTGCCATCCCGCCCGGTCTCGATGCATTCCGAGAGCGAAACGTCTGACGCGCTCTTCCGCTGCCCGCGGAAGTACATGAGGATCTCATTTGCAATCCACCCGGCGGAGCGTCACGCACAGCGTTTCGCCGTCCCAGCGGAGCTGCTCCGTCAGGGCCTCAAGGACGCGCTGCGTCCGGCGGATGGTGTCCAGGCAATCGCGGAGCACGAGGGGGACACGGTCCGGCGGCGCAGGGGAGGATTCAGGCAGGCCGCGCCGCAGCCCCCGGAGTGCGGCCGCCAGCGCGGCGCGGTCCTCCGGCAGGGCGCAGAGCATGGCGCGCACGGCGGCGTCTGCTGCAGTGCCAGGAACGTTCGGGCAGCTGCATTGTTCCCGTCCGCCGGTCGATTTCGCACGGCAGACATAGGAAAAGCGCTCGCCGTCTGCCGCGCGGCGGTACTTGGCATACATCGGTCGGCCGCAGCGGCACTGCAGCAGACCGGCTAACAGGGCGGGCGTCTCGTGCTCCGTACGCGGCGTGCGGCAGTCCGTCCGCCGGAGCCGCTCCTGCACGGCGGCCCACTGTGAGCCGGGGATGAGCCCGGGGTGCTGCCCAACCGCGACAATCCAGGCCTCCGGCGGCAGGGCGACGGCGGTGCGGCCGCGGGACTGATCCGTGCGGTGATAGGCAAGGACGCCGTGCCGGCCGTCAAACTCCTCCTGCGCGGCAGATAGCTCTGCGCCCGCATTCCGGAGCCAGGCAAGCATATCCGCATCCGCCCGCGCATAGACCGGGTTGTGCAGGATATCGCGCACGGCGTGGCGCGTGAACGCGTTTCCGTTTTTTGTGGCAAGTCCGCGCTCCTGCAGTCCCTTTACAACGGCTGTCAGAGAGCCGAGGCGTGCGAACAGGCTGTACATGGCCTTGACGGTCTCCGCCTCCTCCGGAACGAGCCGCAGGCGGCAGGCACGCTTTGTTCGCCCGTCGACGGTGACGGCCTGCACGGCCTCCGAGGCAAAGCCGGTCGGCGTGATGCCGCCGAGCCAGCGGCCGGTCTTGGCCAGCTCACGGAGGTTGTCGCGGATGCGCTCTGCGATGGTCTCGCGCTCGAGCTGCGAGAAGACCGAGGCGATGTACATCATGGCCCGGCCCATGGGCGTGGACGTGTCGAACTGCTCCCGAATGGAAACGAACGCCACGTTCAGCTGCACCAGCCGCTCGATGAGGGCGGTGAAGTCTCCGATGCTGCGGCTGATCCGGTCGAGCCGGTAGACGATGAGCATACGGAAGCGCCCGGCCTCGGCCGCGCGCATCATCCGCCGGAAGGCGGGACGGTTCAGGTCTCCGCCGGAAAAGCCGTCGTCTTCAAAAATTTCCGGCTCCGGCGCGTCCGGCTCGTGCGCGCGGAGATACTGGCGGCATAGCTCGATCTGGTTGCCCACGCTTTCACCCTTGCCGGTGAAGCGGGATTTTCGGGAGTAGATCGCAATGCCTTGTTCGTGCAATGGCAGCACCACCCTGCTATGTGATGTGCTCTCCTTCATGATAGCATAAGGAGGCAGGAAAGTAAATGCCGCCCGGCTGGAATTTATGCCCGGCTGCGGCAGGGATCTTTGTACAATGCAAACAAAATCAGGAAAAATTTCCGAATAATTGTTGACAAAACCGTGTAGAAAATGGTATTGTAAAAAGGGCGCGGGAAGGACCGCGCCGGGATAACACCGGAACTGAATAAGTGTCGGATGATTGGTCCGGGAGAGACCGCGTGCTGCGCGGCGCCGAAGGGGAATGCAGAAGCTCTCAGGCAAAAGGGTCGGGCGATGACGACACTCCGAAGAGTGCGGCGGCAGCCGCACGCCGAAGGTGCAACCTGCCGGAAACGGCGGGGAATCTCTCAGGTAATGGACGGAGGCACGAAGCCAAGGGGCCGTGTGTCTCAGACTGTCAAAAAACCTGCCAAGCCAAAAGCTTCGGAGGGAAGAAAAGTGTGAAAGGAAACCGTCAGGGTGTCCTTTCGCGTCCAATCACCCGCCGCAGCGGCAGAATTGCAAAATAAGATACAACAAAATTCTATTTTGCAATTCTGAAAGCAGCTTGGCGAAAAGCCCGAAGGGACTTTTTGACAAGCTGACGGGCTTTCGCCCGGCCCCTACCGGCCTCTGCCTGCATGCCGGAGAGGAGGGCTTTTCTTGGAAGAAGATGATCTGTTATGGGTCCTGGGGGCCTTCCCCCAACCCGTTTTTCTGACGGACGGCGAGACCGTCCAATGGCGCAACGCCGCGGCGTCCGCCGTGCTCGATCCGGGCGCGTCTCTGCAGCCCATGCTGCAGGGAACGGCGTTCGGCCTGTGGTCGCGCAGGGGCACGCTGCGCCTGAGCCTGCCGTTCGGCGGGGCGCTGTGTGATTTTTCCGTCCGCGTGATGCAGCGGGGCCTGCTGTTTCTGGCCGACGCTCCGCACGAGCCGTCCGCGGCGGCCGGGGCGGCGCTCAAGGCCTCGGCCATTCTCCGCCGTCCGCTGCAGAATGTCATGACGGCGGCGCGCGAGCTGTTCGACCGCGTGGAGGACCTCGAGGAACCGGCGGCCACGGCCGTCTCCTCCGAGCTGAACCGCGGGCTGTATCAGCTCCTGCGCCTGTGCGGCCAGCTCACCACGGGCGGCGAGCTGCTGGCCGGCACCTGCAAGCCGGAGCGGCACCGCGTGGACCTGACGGCCCTGCTGGACGGCATCGCGGACGATGTCGCCCCGCTGCTCGAGCGCGCCGGGCGGCGCTTTGTCTACCGCGGCCTGCCGGCCGCCGTCACCGCCGATGCGGATGCCCAGCTTGTGGAGCGCGCGGTGTATAACCTGCTGTCCAACGCGCTGGCCTTTACCCCGGCGGGCGGCGAGATCTGCCTGAGCCTTGAGCGGCGCGAGCAGTCGCTGCTCATCCGCGTGACGGATACGGGCGAGGGCTTCCCGGAGAGCGTGCTCGGCACGCTGTTCGATCGCTACAGCCTCATCCCCGTCGGCGACCCGCGCTGGGGCACCGGCTATGGCCTGCCCATGGTCCGCGAGATCGCCCGCCTGCACGGCGGCACGCTCATGGCGGCCAATGTCCCGACCGGCGGCGCGGACGTGATGTTCACGCTCTCGCTCGTGCGCCGGCCCGCAGCCGTCCGCACCGCGCAGCAGCGGTTCGATTACCTCAGCGGCTACCGCCATGCCCTCGTCGAGCTGTCCGACAGCCTCTCCGCGTCGCTGTACGACCCCGCAACGGTGTCCTGATCAGCAGACTGCCGATGGCGCATTGCAGGGGGGCGGCACGCCGCTCCCGGCGCAGAGCTGCCGATTCCATAATGGCAGAGGCCAAAAGTCAGCCTGCATGGCGGTCCGTGACCGCCATGCAGGCTGGCAATATCTGCGATACGCATTCTGTGGCGTGAAGCT
>OKSB01000012.1_pt1 | contig 166942 bp, 170 predicted proteins | sample 1601171 | NCBI WGS metagenome assembly OKSB01 (sample SAMEA3541496, study PRJEB24748) | human gut metagenome | biome: human gut; feature: human-associated habitat; material: faeces | place: China | collected 2012 | reverse complement strand
AATCCCACATTATTTTTAAATGTGGGATTTCTATCATCTTAACTTAATGACATTGACGTACTGACCGTGCCTTATTATAATAAGATTTCCGAAAAAAGTCAACACGGAAAGGATGACAAACAGATGTTTGTGTGTTATAATTTTTTGGAAATACTGATGATGAAGAGGGTAAAAATGCGCATTTTAGGCATAGACCCGGGATATGCTATCCTCGGGTACGGCATAATAGATGTCAAGGGCAACAAGTTTTCTCCTGTGGATTACGGAGCTGTCCTGACTGAGGCTTCGATGGACATGCCCCGGCGGCTTAAGACATTATACGGCAGCCTTGCTCAGCTCATACGAAAATATGAGCCGGATGAAGCATCTATCGAAGAACTGTTTTTTAATAATAACGCAAAGACGGCGATTTTAGTGGGAGAAGCCAGAGGCGTAGCCGTTTTGGCCTGTGCTGACGGAGGTCTTCCCATAGGAGAATATACGCCTCTGCAGATAAAGCAGGCGCTGGTAGGTTACGGCAGAGCCGACAAGAAGCAAGTACAGTTCATGGTCAAGACCATGCTGGGACTTGAGTCAGTGCCTAAACCTGATGATACTGCGGACGCGCTGGCTGCTGCCATTTGCCATGCTCATTCTAAAGGCAGACGAGATATACTGAAAGGCAAGATAAGATGATAAGATATGTAAAAGGCGTGTACAGCATGAACGTAAACGGAGGGATAGTAGTAGAGATTCAGTCGGGACTTGGACTGGAGATTTTTTTGCCGGTGAATTCACCTATTTACAGATACGGAGAAGGAGAGACCATAAAGGTGTACACCTCTATGATAGTAAAAGAGGATGATATACGCCTGTACGGGTTTCATAACAGAGAGAGCCTGGATCTCTTTGAGAAGCTCATAACAGTCAGCGGAGTAGGAGCAAAGGGAGCCATGTCTATAGTAGGCACTTTGGATACCGATCAGCTGAAGAGAGCCGTAGCTTTTGAGGACGCCAAAGAGATAGCCAGAGCCAACGGCATAGGAAAAAAGACTGCAGAGAGAATAATCCTCGAGCTCAAGGATAAGATAGGCAGAATCGATGAAGACATCAATAAGCCGTCTTCTGACCTGCCTGAGAACCTGAAGGTTGCAGAAGACGAAAGAACAGAGGCTATAAATGCTTTAATTGCTCTCGGATATACCAAGGCAGAGGCATTTGGAGCAGTTTCTTCTGTGAACGACGAGGGACTTTCGAGCCAGGAATACATAAAAAAGGCCCTTAAAAATCTATTCTGAGAAGGTAAACCATGGATAATGAAAGAATAACATCTGCCAATATAAGTCCCGGAGAGCTGAGACAGGAGACTAATCTCAGACCTCAGCGTTTAGACGACTACATAGGGCAAAAGAGCGCCAAGGATAATCTTAAGGTTTTTATCGAAGCGGCAAAGCTGAGAGGAGAACCTCTTGATCACGTGTTGTTTTACGGCCCGCCGGGACTTGGCAAGACTACTTTGGCCGGTATAATCGCCAATGAACTGGGGGTAGATATAAAGATAACTTCGGGTCCTGCCATAGACAGAGCGGGGGATCTGGCGGCGATACTGACAAATCTCAATGAAAACGACGTACTTTTCATTGACGAAATACACCGCCTCAACAGATCTGTCGAAGAAGTGCTCTATTCGGCGATGGAGGACTTTGCGCTGGACATCATAATAGGTAAGGGGCCTTCGGCCAGATCCATCAGGCTTGATCTGTCTAAATTTACTCTCATAGGGGCCACTACGAGGGCGGGCAGCCTTTCGGCGCCTCTCAGAGATCGGTTCGGAGTCATGAGCAAGTTTGAACTGTATGACGAAGAAGAACTTTCTGAGATAATAAAGAGATCTGCCGGCATCCTGGGCATTGCTGCCGATGATGAATCAGTCCTCGAGATGGCCAGGCGTTCCAGAGGAACTCCGAGAGTAGCCAACAGAATACTCAAAAGAGTGAGAGATTTTTCTCAGGTAAAGGGAGATGGAATTATCAACGGTGAGATAACCAGAGAGGGACTCTGCGCTTTGCAGATAGACTCTATGGGTCTTGAAAGGCTGGACCGGGAGATATTGACGGCTATAATAGAGAGATTCGGCGGCGGCCCTGTAGGTATCGATACTATAGCCGCTTCCATAGGAGAGGAGAGAGTCACCATAGAAGAAGCTTATGAACCGTATCTGCTTCAGATAGGTTTCCTGAGCAGAACGCCTAAGGGCCGTACGGTTACCGCCCTTGCTTATAGGCACCTGGGACTTACGCCTCCGGATGAAGAATAAAAAAATGAGACAGGCCCGATTCCTCAGGCAGGGATACGGACAGGAGAACTTATGAACATAAATGAATTCGATTATCAGCTTCCAAAAGAACTGATAGCTCAGCGTCCTTTAAAGGACAGAGATCAGTGCAGGCTGATGATCCTTGACAGACAGGAAAAGTCAATAGAACAGAAGAAATTTTACGATGTGCTGGAGTACCTGAAACCGGGGGACTGCATAGTGATGAATGACTCTAAGGTGATACCTGCCAGAATCTTCGGAGTGAAGGAGAGTACGGGAGCTAAAATAGAATTTCTCCTGATAAAGAGGATAGAAGGCGATCTGTGGGAGACCATGGTGCGTCCGGGAAAGAGATTGAAAGTGGGAGACTGGGTTTCTTTTACCGACGACGGAAGTTTCAGAGCTGTGATAGAAGGTTATGGAGAAGACGGTACCAGATATGCCCGGTTCGTATATGAGGGAGTCTTTCTCGAGAGGCTTGAGGAGATAGGCAGCATGCCTCTCCCTCCGTATATAGAGCGTCAAAGCGACGATGATGATAAAGATATGTACCAGACTGTCTATTGCAGGCAGGAGGGCTCCGTAGCGGCTCCGACAGCCGGCCTTCATTTTACAGATGAGCTTCTCCGGGCTGCAGGCAAAAGGGGCGTGCGACTGGCATATGTCACTTTACATGTGGGTATCGGTACTTTCAGACCGGTCAAAGCGGAGAACATAGAAGATCATCATATGCATTTCGAAGAATATTCGGTGAGCGAGGAGACTGCCGGCATAATCAACGATACTATAGCAAAAGGCGGCAGAGTAATATCGGTAGGAACTACTTCATGCAGGACCCTTGAGAGCGCGGCGGTGTTCGATGAGAAAAGCGGAAGATATATTCTAAGGGCAGGAGACGGCAGCACGGGGATATTCATATATCCGGGGTATGAGTTCAAGCTGGTGGACGGCCTGATAACTAACTTTCATCTTCCCAAGTCCACTCTTCTGATGCTTATTTCGGCTCTCTATGACAGAGATGAGATATTGAAAGCCTACACTTTGGCTGTGAGAGAAAAATACAGATTTTTCAGTTATGGCGACGCCATGCTGATAATATGATGTGAAAAGACGGATACGAGTATATCGTATCCGTCTTTTTATCGGGCAGAGAAGGCGGACATCGTTAGTGATCAGACATGATTTCCCTGAACAGTTCTTTTGAAATATTTCCTCCGGTTATTATCATGGCGGTCTTCTTGCCTTCGAACATGTGGCGGTATTTTTTATATGCTGCGTAGACCGCTGCGCTGTCAGGCTCGGCTATAACCTTCTCGTTCTGAGCCATCTCATATATGGCGTCTTTTACTTCGGCGTCTGAGACGAGGAGTATTTCGTCTATACAGTCTTTGGCGTTATCAAAAGTATTCTTGGCGCATCCGCCCACGAGGCTCTGCATGATAGCGTCCTCGGGAGTGTCGAAGAATTTGGTCCAGACTCCCGTCTTTAGATTAGTAGTGAGGGCAGGAGAATTTTCAGGCTCTACTGCTATGATTTTTACATCGGGTTTTGCCTGTCTGAAATATGAACCGTTGGCGATACAGTTTCCGCCGCTTCCCTTGGGAATCAGGACAACGTCTACGTCCGGCAGCTGCTGAAGTATTTCCATACCGATGGTGCCTGTGCCGTAAAGACCTTCCACATCTTCTCTGGCGTCTATCTTTACGATACCTTTCTCTTCGAATACGGCTTCGCCGAGTCCGTTGGCTTCATCAAAACTTTTTCCAAAGAAGTGGATATCTGCTCCGAACTTCTCCATTTTTTCCAGCTTAGGCTTTGGAGTAGTTTCAGGGACTACTATGTAAGGTTTATCTAAGTTTAAAAGCTGAGAAGCATACGCCACAGAAACTCCCTGGTTTCCTGAGGAAATAGTTCCATAGCCCTTCTTAAGCTGCTGGTCTGTCAGAAGAGTCAGTTTTCCGAGAACTCCTCTGAGCTTGAAGTTTTTGACGATAGGCTGCTCGCACTCAAGCTTCATGTAGGCCTCTGTATCTTTGTCGCTGAGATAGAGGCTTTTTTCGAGTCTTGTTCTCCAAACATATTTTTCAATTCTCTCGTAAGCCGCTTCGATGTCTTTAATGTTAATCATGTTTGACTCCTTTATGTAATGATGATATGTGCCTGTTAAGATATAATTTAGCATAAATCCGAAATTTGTACAATACAAAAGAGCGAGATTCGCACTTTGCGAATCGAGCCTTTGTATGTTATTATAATCATATACAAATGGCAGAAGAAAGGAATATTATGAAACACGCCGTAACTTATGAACTTATTAAAAAAGATAAAAAAACAGGCGCCAGAAGGGGAGTTCTTCACACACCTCACGGCGATATTCAGACTCCCGTATTTATGCCGGTGGGGACTCAGGCTACTGTAAAGGCCATGAAGCCTGAAGAAGTAAAGGCTATGGGAGCAGATATAATACTTTCAAACACTTATCATTTATATCTCCGTCCCGGTCATGAATTGGTGAAAGAGGCGGGAGGCCTTCACAAATTTATGAATTGGGACAGGGCTATTCTGACAGACAGCGGAGGTTTTCAGGTATTTTCTCTGGGACCCCTCAGAAAAATCACCGAAGAAGGCGTCAGATTCAGATCTCATATAGACGGTTCGGCTCATTTTATCACTCCGGAGAAATCCATAGAGATACAGAATTCCCTCGGCTCTGATATAATGATGGCTTTTGACGAGTGTGCGCCTTATCCGGCGGACAGAAGTTACGTCAAGAATTCTCTGGAGAGGACTACCAGATGGCTGCGCCGTTGCAGAGACTTTCACAAAGACTGGGAGAGACAATCTCTGTTTGGCATAATGCAGGGCGGCATGTACAAAGATCTTCGCCGCCAGAGCGCAGAAGAGATAGTAGATCTTGATCTTCCGGGCTATGCCATAGGAGGATTGTCTGTAGGAGAGCCTAAAGAGCTCATGCTGGAGGTGCTGGATGACTGCGTAGAATATCTTCCCGGCCATAAGGCCAGATATCTGATGGGAGTGGGCACGCCAGATTATCTGTTTGAAGGCGTCCAGCGGGGGGTGGACATGTTCGACTGCGTGCTTCCCACAAGGATTGCGCGCCACGGGCTTGCGATGACCTCCCGCGGAAAGGTAAATATAAAAAACGCAAAGTATGAAAAGGACTTTGAGCCTTTAGACAGTGAATGTGACTGCTATACATGCCAAAATTACTCGAAAGCTTATCTGAGACATTTATTTAAATCGGGAGAAATGCTTTCGGCTATGCTGCTGTCTAATCACAATCTGCACTTCCTGATTAAGATGATGGAGAATATCAGAAAATCCATAGAAGAAGACAGATTCAGCGAGTATAAAGAGGAATTCTACGGCAAGTACGGCGAATTTTGATTCTGCCGTGAGTACCGTTATATTAAATTTTAAGGAGGTTTACGATAATTGAATATCTGTAAACATGACGAATATTGCGGAGGATGCATATACCAGGGAGTGCCATACGAAGAACAGCTTAAAATCAAGGAAAAACAAGTGATCCAGCTGCTCAAAGACAAGGATGCGCAGGTCTTAAAAATGGATGGGATAGAAGGATGTCCCGGCGCTTACCGATATAGAAATAAGATGGAGTACACTTTCGGCGACCTGGTAAAGGACGGCCCGATGACTTTAGGTATGCACAAAAAAGGAAACTATATGTCCATTATAACTGTCGACGAGTGTCAGCTGGTAGATCAAGATTTTAACAGGATTCTCTCGTATACCCTAAATTTCGCCGAAAAAAGAGAATATAAGTTTTATCACAAGAAAAGTCACAGGGGGCTCCTTCGGAATCTGATAGTCAGAAAGGGTGTAAGGACAGGCCAGCTGCTGGTGAATATAGTCACGTCCTCCCAGGAGGATTTTGACGAAGATGGATTTGTTTCAGGACTTCTGGCGCTTGAACTCGATAATGAGGTGGTGGGAGTGCTGAGGACTTTCAACGACAGGCTGGCCGACGCTGTGGTCTGCGATTCTCTCAAAACCCTCTGGGGAAGAGATTATTATATGGAAAATCTCTTGGGACTATCATTTAAAGTCAGCGCATTTTCTTTCTTTCAGACGAATATAGAGGCGGTAGAAAGACTGTATGCCGAGGCTCTTAATCTGGCCGGATGTCTTACGGGAAAGAATGTCTTTGATCTTTACTGCGGCACAGGAACCATAAGTCAGATAATGGCTCTAAAGGCAAAAAGCGTGCTGGGAATAGAGCTGGTGCCGGAAGCTGTTGCGGCCGCAACAGAAAACGCGAGGCTCAACGGACTTGATAATTGCCGCTTCATAGCCGGAGATGTTTTTGAGGTCTTAAAAACCGTGGAAGAAAAGCCGGATGTCATCGTGGTAGACCCGCCGCGAGTGGGGATACAGACGAAGGCCTTGGGGAAGATTCTGGAGTACGGAGTGGAACAGATAGTATATGTTTCATGCAATCCTAAGACTCTTGCAGACAACATCAAGTTCATGGAAGGCTATGGATACCAGTGCCAGTATCTTAAACCTTATGACAATTTCCCTTTTACGAAGCACGTTGAAAGTATTGTGCTTCTGTCCCACAGGTCACCAGATAGCCATATAGATGTAAAAGTGTAATTTGGAGAAGGCAAAGAAATATCAGCCGAAACCGAAAATTACATATAAAATGATACAAGAGTATGTGGAAAGATACTATGGGTTTAAAGTACATACTGCGTACATTGCAGAAGTGAAACGGTCTTTGGGATTAACAAAGTATGATGCTCCGAATGCGGTGGATGAATTAAAGCAACCAAGAAAGCATCCGCCCAAAGAAAAAGTGGAAGCCATAAAAGATGCACTTAAATACTTTGAGGTGATTTGATGGAAAGTATATTTTAAATTGCAGAACAGATAAATCAACTACATAAGGAAGCTTATGATACTTATCTGCCGTTAGTTGATGATGTATGTAGGAGAGAAGTATCAGAAAAGGAATTATCACATTTGTTCGATTCGTTATTGGATTTTGCATGCGATGAAAAAATATTGGTCTTATATAAAAGAGTGTGCAGGAGATATTTGTATACATATCCGAATTGTATTAAATTTTACATTGAAGCATATAGGGATATGTGGGAAGATGAAGAAAAAGATGTAAACAATCTTTCAAATTAACAGAGCTTAAGTTTATGGTGTGATAAAAGGAGAAAGCATATGGCGAAAATTGTTAAAGAAACCATTCATGCTAAAGGTATTGACATTGGTATTTACACAACAAATTTTGAAAGTGAATTTATTTCATTGACAGATATTGCAAAATATCGTAATGAGGATGACCCGAGATTTGTAATTCAGAACTGGATGCGTAATCGAAATACAATAGAATTTTTGGGCGTTTGGGAAGAGTTGCATAATCCAGATTTTAACCGTGTGCAATTCGAGGCGGTTAAAAATGAGGCAGGATTAAATCGCTTTGTTATGACACCAACGAAGTGGATTACACAGATGAATGCTATTGGCATTGTTTCTAAAGCAGGACGTTATGGTGGAACATATGCTCATAGTGATATTGCAATGTCTTTTGCAACTTGGATTTCTCCTGAATTTCAGTTATATATTATGAAAGATTACAGGAGATTAAAAACAGATGAGAATAGTCGGCTATCTCTGAACTGGAACTTGAATAGAGAAATTTCTAAATTAAATTACAGAATACATACGGATGCAATTAAAGAAAATTTGATTCCACCGGAATTAACACCTGCACAGGTGGCGTATACCTATGCAAACGAAGCAGATATGTTGAATGTTGTATTGTTTGGAAAGACAGCGAAACAGTGGAAAAATGAAAATCCAATAGAAAAAGGTAATATGCGGGATGCGGCAACGCTAAACCAGTTATTGGTACTGGCAAATTTGGAAAGCTGTAATGCTGTTTTAATTAATCAGGGTAAGAATCAAAAGGAGCGTATGGAATTACTTCGGCAGTTGGCAATACAGCAGTTGAGAACAATGGAGACGCTAAGTTTAAATAATTTGCCAAAATTAGAAGTGGAATCTGATGAGAAGTAACTGACAAAAAGTGATAGGTGGCTGTTGTGAAATATGAACTTTTCTTTTTAAATAATATACATGATTCTATGGAAATGGTAAATGTAGAGTTGGATCCATTTTTAGATTTATTAAATCAAGGTGATTTTGATGAATTAACTATGAAACATATTATATTGAATTTGGCAAATTGTTTAGAGCTACTTGTTAAATATAAATTAGAACAAGAACACTGGACACTTATTTTTTCAGATTTAAATAAGGCTAAATAATCAAATTATTTAATTGGAGATTTTATAAGTGTGGATGTTAAGTCGGGAATTTTGAGGTTAAAGAATATATGTGAAATGGAATATATATTTACTAATAGTATACATATTTATCAATATAGAAACCGATTAATGCATTATACGCTAAATGGTACATTTGAACAGATAATAAAAGATGTAGTTGGTGCTATGCAAGAAATAGCAGAGTTTGTTGAGAAAGAGGTTATTCCAGATTTACCTCAAGAAGCCCAAAAAGATTTTCAAGATTCATTAGCTGATTATAGAAAATATGCAATATTATTAAAAAATTACAACTATAATTTTTGTGGGAATCTGATAATACCGTTGAGTGCGTAGCGCTGATGACAAAATAATTGCAAAATCTTTTAGGAGGATATCCCTATGCTTGAAAACTTAAAAGTTCTGGACTTTACGACGTTGCTTCCGGGACCTTATGCGACCTTTCTGCTGGCTTCCATGGGTGCAAAAGTGACTAAGGTTTCTGCTCCCGGCAAGATAGATCTGGTTCTTGAAAGCGGTCCGCGGGCAAGTACGGGGGAAACTGCAAACAGAATCTGGCTTCATCATAGTAAGGACGAGATCTTTGTAGATTTAAAAAATGAAGAAGGCCTGAGAAAAATTCTAAAGCTTATTGAATCAGGGCAGTATAACTGCATTTTCGAGCAGTTCAGGCCGGGAGTCATGGATAAGCTGGGTCTCGGTTATAAAACGGTGAAAAAAATAGCGCCTGATATCGTGTATGTGAGCATTTCAGGCTACGGACAGGAAGGCGAATATGCCATGAGAGCCGGCCATGATATAAACTATCTGGCCTTGTCAGGCAATATGAGTTATTCCGGCAGGGAAGCCTTCGGACCTGCTCTCTATGGGATGCAGGTTGCAGATATCGCCGCCAGCCAGAATTCGGTCATAGGGGTTTTGGCTGCCCATAATCAGAGTCAGCTTACAGGAAAAGGCGCTCACGTCGATGTTGCTATCTTGGACAGCGCAATTCCGTTCAACGCTATGAGCGGCGTGGGAGCCATGCTCAGCGGACGAGATCCTAAGAGGGAAGACCAACTGCTCAACGGCGGCAGCCTGTATGACTTTTATCCCACCTCTGACGGAGGGTATATGAGCGTCGGCGCTCTTGAGCCGAAGTTCTGGGAGGCCTTTTGCAGAGTCATGGGGCATGAGGAATGGATCGAAGCAGGATGCGCCTGTCCTGACTTCCGCGAGAAAAAAGCTATTCTGCGTAAAGAATTCGAGAGCAAAACGAGAGATTATTGGACCAAGATCTTCGCCGACGTTGACGCCTGCGTAGAGCCGGTGCTATCTGTCACAGAAGCGCTGCTGGAAAGTAAAAATGCCAGAGATCGAGATTCTGTAATAAACGTTCTTTCAGCGACGGATGCAGATCAGCCTGACAGCAGAAAATACAGGGAGAAGGAGATATGGATCTATGGAAATCCCATTAAATTCAGGTAAGCAATAGACAGTTAACGAGTCTTTGAGAAACTAAAAGTTGCCGTCCTTTGCCGTAAGGATCTGTCACCGGAGAGCTTCATCTGAGAAATACATTTATCGCATAAAGCAATATAAAATATAAGCATTTAACATTTTGTGGGATTTGAGATATAATTATAGATGTTCATAAAGGACATCTATATTTACATTTAGAGACAGAAAGGGTGAAAAACATGAAAAAACTCGGTTTCGGATTGATGAGACTGCCGCAGAAGGATGGACAGATAGATATCGAGGAGACTAAACAGATGGTGGATATGTTTCTGGAAGCGGGATTTACATATTTTGATACGGCATGGGCCTATCCGGGCAGCGAAGATGCTATAAGGCAGGCCTTGGTAGAGAGATATCCCAGAGATAGATTTACTATAGCCACTAAGAATGCCGCATGGATAGACTGCAAGACTAAAGAGGACGCAGTGTCACAGTTTGAGACTTCTCTTAGACAGACAGGAGCCGGCTATTTTGACTATTATCTTCTGCATAATCTGGGAGAGGGCAGAACGAAATATTTTAATGATTTCGATATGTGGGAGTGGATACAGGAAAAGAAGAGAGAAGGGCTGGTAAAAAATGCCGGATTCTCTTTCCATTCTACACCTGAAGAGCTTGAGGAGCTTCTAACAGCTCATCCGGAGATGGACTTCGTTCAGCTGCAGATCAACTATGCAGATTGGGAGAATCCTGCTGTTCAGTCAAGAAAGTGTTATGAGATCGCAAGAAAATACGAAAAACCCATAATAGTGATGGAACCTGTAAAAGGAGGCATGCTTGCTACGCCGCCTCAGAGCGTGGTGAACATCTTAAAAGAGGCTGAACCCGGCTCATCTGCGGCTTCGTGGGGAATACGTTTTGCAGCGGATAAGGCGGGCGTGATAACAGTCTTATCCGGCATGAGCAGCATAGCTCAGATGAGAGATAATCTGTCATATATGACAGATTTTACGGGACTTAAAGAAGAACAGCGGCGAGTAATAAAAAACGCTCAGGAAGAACTGGCAAAGATTCCTCTGATCCCTTGCACTACATGTAACTACTGCGCCAAGGTATGTCCTATGGATATAGGAATATCCGGCTCGTTTACCGCCATGAATTATCTGACGCTTTACGGAGATAAGGACGCTGCGTTAGGTCAGGAAAACTGGCTGGTAGGAAAACATGGAAGAAAGAGGGCAGACCAATGTATAAAATGCGGAAAATGTGAAGAGGCATGCCCTCAGCATATAAAGATACGCGAAAATCTCGAAGAAGTAAAGAGGGTGCTGCTCTGATGGAAGAGGACGTCAGAAAAATTATAGAGCATATAGCGAAAGACGGCAGGTCTGATATTCAGAAAAGCCATATTCAGCACGGAACTACTACAGTCTTTGATCACAGCGTAAACGTGGCCATAACCAGCCTCAGACTGTCAGAAAAATTAAACGCAGCAGGTATCAGGGTAAACAGGAGAGAACTGATACGCGGCGCCTTGCTTCACGACTATTTTCTCTACGACTGGCACGAAAAGGACAGGAGCCATTCATGGCATGGCTTCAGACATCCGGCGACAGCCCTCAAAAATGCCAGAAACGATTTTGAACTGACGAGGGTAGAGGAGGATATCATATCAAGACATATGTTTCCTCTTACCCTGAGACCTCCGATGTGCAAAGAAGCATGGATAGTATGCGCTGCAGATAAGTACTGTGCATTGAGAGAAACTGCGTATACGATTAAAGCTAAAAAGAAGTTGACTAAAAAGCGAAACATATGATATCATATCATATAACTTTTAATTGTTAGTGAGGAAAGTTGAGATGGAAGACGGTCCCGAAAGCCGAGGGAACTTATTTTATAAGGACAAAATAATCTTATATTCAAATGTTTTAAAAAGGTACAGAAATTTATGGCGATGAGCGGTTTCTGTGCCTTTTTGTGATAAAATTTTACTATTAAATCGAATGGAGTTGAAGACAAAAATATGAACGCTATAATTTTACTCGTTATCCTGATAGGCTTGAACGCTATGTTCGCCGCCACTGAGATAGCGGTGATATCCATGAATGACGTCAAATTGAGAAAGATGGCAGACGACGGAGATAAGAGAGCCAAGAGACTGGTCAGCCTTACGGTACAGCCCGCCAAGTTCCTGGCGACGATACAGGTAGCCATAACTTTGGCTAACCTGCTGCAGAGCGCGGTTGCTGCGGAAAGCTTCGCTGACGTGATAGTGGCTAAATTCATAGCTATGGGAGTGACCATTTCTCCTATGATACTTAAAGTGGTTTCCGTAGTGGTCATCACCTTGATACTGGCATACTTCACCTTGGTGTTCGGAGAACTGGTACCTAAGAGGGTGGCGATGAAAAAATCCGAAGGGATAGCCTTGGGCATGTCCGGAATATTGTACTGGGTGGCGAAGATCTTCGCTCCTATAGTATGGCTCCTGACTGTTTCCACTAACTGTATACTTAAACTCCTGAGAATAAATCCGGAGGAAGAAGAGAGTGAAGTTACTGAAGAATCCATCAGGATGATGCTTGCCGAGGGAAAAGAGAAGGGGACTATACAGCCTGAGGAAGATGAGCTCATTCAGAATATCTTTGAATTTGACGATATTACGGCCGAAGAATTATGCACTCACAGAAGAGATGTCGAATGGCTGGATCTGGCCGACGATTCTCAGGAGTGGGAAAAGACGATAAGAGAGACAAGATATCATAAATATCCCGTATGTGAAGACAGTCAGGACGATGTGAGGGGCATATTGGACGTGATGGATTATTATAAGGATCCTGATGCAGACAGAGATTCTATGATCAAGAAAGCTCTTCTGGTACCTGAGACGATGAAGGCCAATACTCTCTTTAATAAGATGAGAGAAAGGGGTGAATATTTTGCCGTAGTCATAGACGAATACGGCGGAATGACGGGAATCGCAACTTTAAGAGACATAATGGAGACGCTGCTTGGGGAACTGAGCGAAGAAGAGGGCGTTCAAAGACCTAAAGATATAGAAAATGTAGAAGAAGGAAAATGGATAATCCAAGGGTATGCCGACCTTGAAGATGTAGAAGAAGAGATAAAGACCGATATGCCGATAGACGTCTATGATACTTTCAGCGGCTTCGTGTGCGGCATATTGGGAAGGATACCGGAAGAAGGGGAATCCTTTGTATGCAGGTGGAAAGATTACAGCATAACTGTACATGACGTGAAGAACCATATGGTTCAGGGCGCCACCATGGAGCAGGATAAACAGCCGGTTGAAGAATAATGAAAAACTTAAACGATAAAAAAGGAGCTTGGTTTTCCAAGCTCCTTTTTTATCGTCATTTATCTTCTCATTACTGCTGTCCGTCGGTTTCCGAAGGGGTCATGAGATAAGTTATGATACCTCCGGCAAAGTTATCTTTTGTCTTTTCTGTGACTCCCAGGATTATCATATGCGTGTTTTCATTTTTACTTTTTATTATGCCACAAGGCGTCAGTTCAGGAATATTGATGCTGTCCAGCTTGATATTCTGGTAATCTGAATAGGCGTTTCTGAAGTCCATTTCAAAAGGCTGATTCGATTCGTCCAGCGCAAAAGGGGCATACTGAGAGGTCACAGAATATTCAAATCCAGACAGGCCTCCTGCAGTCTGATATGCTTCAGATATCTCTGCAAGGAGATTCTGATCCCACGATGAGGCGGCTACGTTCATGACGAACTCCTTATCAGAGGTATTCACATATCCGATGTTGGTCAGAGAAGCGATATCTCCGTTGTCGTCTTTATAATGGACGCCGTTCATGGCAGTATACATCAGACTGACTATAGCGTCTGTATTCTCAGAGCTCATGACAGAGGAAGGAGTATCGACAATCTCATAAGTATACTGTGCGGAAGGATAATCGGCTCCGTATTTATCGATAAATTTCTCGATAGCACTGTCCAGCTTTCTCTCAAGTTTTTCAGATATATCTTCGCTTACCACTATCGTCGCCGTGGCCTCCGAAGGAGTGACGCCTGCCCGGCTGCCGCCGTCAAAAGACGCAAGCTCAAACCATATGGATCCGGACTTAAGGTTGGCCAGCTGATTGCCCAGAGTCTTTATAGGATTTGGCACATAAGCCGACTCTGTTCCGAATTTCTGGGCGGGGAGTCCGGATATGGAAATCTTGTAAGCCTTCGTGTAAGAAGGGCTTTTATGAGAGAGGGCTTTGCTCAGCGAATACTCCTCAAAACCTCCTGTCATATTGGCGACTCTGGAAGATACGGAACTTCCCAGATAGAAGACATCGGCTCCGTCTTCAAAATATTGAGACGATAAGTTTTCAGCCGAGGACATACTGCCGCCTTCTTCGGAAACGAAGATTACTTTATAAGCTCCGTGGGGTTGATCATTTTTGGCGATAGTAAGAGCTGAAACTATGCTGTTGCTGTAAGTGCTCATACATGTATAGTCATAGCCGCAGATTATAACCGCCGGCGCCTTGTCTTCAAGGCCTTCGGTAGCTTTTACAGAAAATATTACGTTGTCGTATTTGTCGGTCTTTACATCGATGCCCTTATTCTCTGCCCAGTTGGAGAGATATTTTCTTACTTGGTCCTGATCGGTCATGGAAGTCAGAGAATCTTTGAGATCGGTATCATATGCAGATATGCGGCTTTCAACGGCTTCCTGAAGAGAAGGAGGCTTTTGCGCCTTATTCTTGTTTACGAAGTAGAAGGCCGCTGCGGCTATTGCTAAGATGACGATAACCACAGCCGCTGTTATGATGATCTTTTTCTTGTTTTTCATATCGTTTTGTCCTTATTTTTCTATCATATAAGTATTTAATTTTTCATCAGAAAAATATATAATATAATATCATAAAATTTTGTTTTATGACAGAACTTCATAGAAAATTCACATAACACGTTAGAGGTTTTCGATATCTAAGACCATGAAAATACTGCATATGTTTACCCAGACTTATGGCAGAGAGCCGATTTGACCGGAGAAACCATAGGCATGAGAACATTCAAACCGGCGGCAGAAAGGAGGAAGATCCATCTCCCGAGAAAGAGGGCGGTGAGATCAAACGTATTTATATGAGAGAAGAAAGATTGTTCATAAGAGAAAGCAGCTATGAGGACTGCGAAAAATTTGCCATATGGGAGACAGATCCTTATGTCAGCACTTTTTTTACTATCGACGACGGTAGGGACAGAGAAGAGATAATCAGAGAATTTTCTGAACGCCAGAGAGACGATACCAAGAGACAGTTTACCATATGCCTTAAAGAGACCGGAGAAGCTATCGGCAGAATATATGTGAGCGACATAAATCATCATTACGATTCTCTCGATGTGACCAGGATATATATAGCCGGCAGAGAAAACAGAGGTAAAGGATACGGCGAGGAGGCGCTTCTTCTGATTCTGAGATGGGCCTTTGAAGAGATGAAAGCCGAGAGAGTGACCCTCGACCATTTCGAAGATAACGTCATAGCAGCGTCGCTGTATGACAAACTGGGATTTGCTCGGGAGGGCGTCATGCGGCACAGCGGAAAGAAAAACGGCAGGTACATAGACATGTGTCTGAGGTCCATGCTCAGAGAAGAATATTTCGAGGGCCAAAGCAGGATATTAGGAGATATTTAAAGGCGGAACAAATTATCAAAAAAATATTGACATACGCTCTAATTAGTGGTAGATTCTTAATGCGAACACAATATATTGTGTTTTGGGAGAAAAATCAAAAGGCAGGGAGAATGATGAACAGCATTAAGAAAATAACGAAAAGAGACGGACGGACAGTAGAGTTTGACGTCAATAAAATAGCAGAAGCGATATTCAAAGCAGCTCAGGTTCTGGGCGGCAGAGACAGGGAGATGGCTATGTATCTGGCCAAGCAGACTGAACTGTATCTTCTTGAAGTCTGTCATAATCAGGTGCCTACCGTAGAGCAGATTCAAGATGCTGTCGAAAAGATTCTTATCGAAAACGGACATGCTCGTACAGCAAAAGAATACATACTTTACCGTGCCGAGAGGACCAGAGCCCGCGATATGAACACCAAACTCATGAGGATATACGAGGATTTGACGTTCAAAGAGGCAAAAGAAAACGAAATCAAACGTGAAAATGCCAATATAGACGGAAATACGGCCATGGGCACCATGCTCAAGTACGGTTCAGAAGGTGCGAAGGAGTTCTATAAGATGTACGTTATAGACCCCAAGCATGTCAAAGCCCATGAAGGAGGAGATATACATATCCACGACATGGACTTCTATACTCTCACCATGACCTGCTGTCAGATAGATCTGGTAAAGCTGCTCAAAGGCGGTTTTTCCACCGGTCACGGCCATTTAAGAGAACCTAACGATATAGAGAGCTATGCTGCTTTAGCCTGTATAGCTATCCAGTCCAACCAGAACGATCAGCACGGCGGCCAGTCGGTACCTAATTTTGATTACGGTATGGCTCCCGGAGTCAAGAAGACTTATAAAAAACTTTATTATACTAATCTGGGCAAGATGCTGGACTTCTTGGAAGATATAGACGACGGCGTAGAAAAGATGAAGGCTCTTGAAAAGCAGATCGAAGACGAACACGGAGTCTATCCGTGCATGGCCTGGGACAACAATTACAGAGAACTTGAACTTGAGGAGCTGAAAAAGATAGTCTCCGAGGAGGAAGCTCGGAAGATGCAGGAAAGGGCAGCCAAGTTTGCCGATAAAGAAATAAGAAGAAAGACTTATCAGGCTATGGAAGCGCTCATACACAACCTCAATACCATGCATTCAAGGGCCGGAGCGCAGGTACCGTTCAGTTCCATAAACTATGGTACCGATACCAGCCCCGAGGGAAGATTGGTCATGGAATCCATAATGCTTACGACAGAAGCAGGGCTCGGCAACGGCGAGACGCCTATATTCCCTATACAGATATTCAAGGTGAAAGAGGGCGTAAGCTATAATCCGGAAGATCCTAACTATGATCTGTTTAAATTAGCGTGCAGAGTGTCAGCCAAGAGACTGTTCCCTAACTTCTCATTTCTGGACGCTCCGTTTAACAAGCAGTATTATGTGGAGGGCGATCCGAATACCGAATGTGCCTACATGGGATGCAGGACGAGAGTGATAGGAAACACTTACGACCCGACGAGAGAAATCGTTACAGGAAGAGGAAACCTCAGTTTCACATCTGTAAATCTGCCGAGACTTGCCATAAAGGCAAAGGGAGATCTGGATATGTTCTTTGAGGGGCTGGACCACATGATAGATATCGCCTGTGATCAGCTGTACGACAGGTTCAAGATACAGTCGCAGAAGAAGGTAAAGAACTTCCCGTTCCTGATGGGACAGGGCATATGGCTGGACTCCGACAAACTGGGTCCTGACGATACTATAGAAGAAGTGATAAAGCACGGTACTCTTACGGTGGGCTTCATAGGACTGGCGGAATGTCTCAAGGCTCTTACCGGCAAGCACCACGGCGAGTCAAAAGAATCTCAGATACTGGGTCTTGAGATAATAGGCTATATGAGAAAACGCATGGATGAAATGTCGAGGAAGACAGGCCTCAACTGGTCTCTCATAGCGACTCCGGCAGAAGGCCTCTCGGGAAGATTCGTGAGGATAGATAAAGAAAAATACGGCGTCATAGAGGGAGTTACGGATAGAGACTATTATACCAACAGTTTCCACGTTCCCGTATATTACGATATAAACGCCTTTGACAAGATAAAGATAGAAGCTCCTTATCATGAACTCACCAACGGAGGACATATTTCCTATATAGAGCTGGACGGAGATCCTCTTAAGAATCTTGACGCCTTCGAAAAGGTAGTCAGATATATGAAAGACGCCGGAGTAGGTTATGGCTCTATAAATCATCCGGTAGACAGAGATCCTTGCTGCGGTTACACCGGAATCATAGATAACGAATGTCCGCTTTGCCACAGGAAAGAAGAAGAGGGAGACGTCGGCTTTGAAAGAATACGCAGGATAACCGGCTACCTGGTTGGAACTATGGATCACTGGAACAGCGCAAAGTCTGCCGAAGAAAGAGACAGGGTAAAACACGATGTCCAGACAGGATTTGAAAAACTTTGATACTATAAGAATGGCAGGAGTCGTCCGCGAGTCCATCGTAGACGGCCCCGGCCTGCGCTTCGCAGTATTTTGCCAGGGGTGCCCTCACGGCTGCGACGGCTGTCATAATCAGGAAACACATGATTTTGACGGAGGTTATGACTGTCATATATCCAAGATCATAGCCGCCGTTGATCAGGATCCTCTTCTGGATGGCGTGACTTTCAGCGGCGGAGAACCCTTTTGCCAATCGGAAGCCTTTTATAATCTGGCGACGGAACTTAAGAAGCGAGGCCTCAATTTGATGGCATACAGCGGATATACTTATGAAGAGCTTCTATCGCTTAAAAGTGAGGCGGTAGATAAACTGCTGTCGCAGCTTGACCTCCTGGTGGACGGAAGGTATATGGCAGACAAGAGAGATCTGACCCTTCTGTTCAGAGGAAGCAGCAATCAGAGGATCATAGATATGAACGCCACCAGGCGGGAAGGCAGAGTAGTTCTGGCAGAAAAATATATATGAAAGAGAGAAAATATGGGAATCGTTGAAACTTTGCTTGAATCCTCTTCCCACGCTATTATTACTATGGATTCAGAAGGCATAATAACTCATATCAATAGCCAGGCTATGGAGAGGTTCGGCCTTATAAACCATAGCTCTTATTCTCACCCGGCAGGCCGGATAGAAGAGGGCGACATAGTTATAATTGCCGATACTGCATTAGGCAGAGATGACGATAATTTTACCCTTGAGCAGCTTGAGTCTTTGGGTATTTCGGACAAGTTTATCAGATATGGCGATATGTTGGTAGCCGTAGCAGAGTTTGGAACAGAGAAGAACAGAAGACCTGCGATGTGGAAATCCATAAAGAGAGGCGACTCGGATTTTCTCCATCTTGAGACGAATATAGATGGAACAGATATAACCGTATCGATAAATGGCAGGACTGCAGACGTTAAAGTACACGGAATCTGTTATAGTATAAGTTATTTTCAGTCGATAGTACAGACTGTGATATTGGATGGAAAAACTCATCAGGTAAAATTTTGGAATGAAAAAGGATATTCCGCCAGGAAGGAAGGCATAGGAAGTCTTCTGAGAGAGGGCGGTTCTTTTATTGCAAAAAGCCCCAATTTTAAAGTTCAGGTGATCGGCTATCATTTCAGTGAATTCTTTGAAGGAAAGCAATTTGAAAGCGATCTTAGAGCCATCATAGATGGCGATATACAAAAATGTGAGAACAGAGAGTACGAAGTCAACGGCTATCAACTCATAGCTTCGATACTACCCATAAAAAATGATGGGGGGGGGTTACGGGCATAGTAGTAAAATTCCGGCGTATCGAGGATATAAAGGCTACTATAACTGAGAGGAATGAAGCCATAAAGGCTGCAGAAAAAAACTACCGCAGTGAATATTTGTCTGAAAATATAGACAAGAATGATAACGATGAGGCGGATTTTCTACGTATATTTGGAAACGGCCGTGATATGATGGACATAAAGCGCAGCGCCTATAAGCTGGCGCGTCTTTCTTGTAGCATACTTATAACAGGTGAAAGCGGTACAGGTAAGACTCGCATGGCCAAGGCCATAAGTTCTGTACAGATTAGAAAGGGACCGTTTATACATGTAGACTGTTCGACTATAGCGCCTACACTGTTTGAAAGCGAGATGTTCGGATATGTCAGCGGCGCGTTTACAGGAGCAAATCCCAAGGGAAAAGCAGGCTTCTTTGAAGAGGCAGACGGCGGAACTATCTTCTTAGATGAGATAGGAGAACTGCCTCCCGATATACAGGCAAAACTTTTAAATGTGATACAGAATAAAACAGTATATCGGGTAGGTTCGACCAGGCCCATACCAGTGGACGTACGTATAATAGCGGCTACAAACAGAGATTTGAGAAGAGGAGTGAGTGAAGGATGGTTCAGGACGGATCTGTATTACAGACTCAGCGCCTTTACTATTGAGCTGCCGCCTCTACGGGAGTGCAGCGAGGATATCATATTTCTCATCGACAGCCTGATGGGAGAAATGAGAAAAAAATATGGCACTTCAGAGAAATATTTATCCGGAGAAGCCTTTCAAAAGCTGCTGAGTTATGAGTGGCCGGGGAATATAAGAGAACTGGAAAACGTGCTCGAGAGAGCAGTGGCTCTTACAGACTCTGAAATAATATATCCGGAGCACTTACACATAGAGGAGGGCATCAGTCATCTAACTCTGCGAGACAGACTCAAAAAGGAGGAGAAGCGCATAATTGAGGCAGCTTTGCTGAAAGCTAAAGGAAATAGAAGCGCAGCGATGAAAGAATTAGGAGTTACAAAAACAATATTCTATGAAAAACTTAAAGAGTATAGCATAAAGTAGAGTGTTCAAAAAAGAGTTCGGTTTTGCGGAATTGCAGTTCGTAAAAACGGACTCGAAATTGAAATGTTTTTATCGATAATGATAATTATGTAAAAATTCAGGCGAGAATTTCTCGCCTTTTTTGTTTGAAAAAATTCTTATGTGTCCATATTTCAACAGGTGAAATACTATAGAACATAATGAGAAAATACGCCTCATATAATTATGGCATGATTTTTGCTTTTAAAATAATACGGTAAAAGAAAAATAGTTTTAAGGAAAGGATGGTGTATATGGAATTCTGGAAGATGAACGGAGCAGGCAACGATTTCATAATTATAAATAATATGGATAGTAGCATATCTGCCGATAGATGGCCATATATAGCTAAAACTCTATGCCACCGTCATATGTCCATCGGAGCGGACGGACTCATGGCAGTTGAAAGAGCAGAGGGAGAGGCCGACTACAAGATGAATTTCTACAATTCCGACGGTTCTGTGGGGGAAATGTGCGGCAATGGAGCCAGATGTATCGCCAGATACGGTTATGAGAATGGCCTTGCAGGAAGCACCCAGACGGTAGAGACGATGGCCGGCATAGTAAAAGGATATAGAATAGATAAGAGATTGTATAAGGTTAGACTCAACGACCCGTCAGTCGTAAAATTAAAAAGCGATGTAGAAATAGACGGAAAAAGATATGAATGCGCATATGTAGAACTGGGAAACCCGGGAATACCTCATGCAGTCGTTCCGGTAAAAAACCTCAGAGAATATCCGTCAAGAGAATTGTTTGAACTCGGAAGAAAGATAAGATATTGCAAGGCCTTTCCAAAAGGAGCCAATGTCAACTTTTATGAAATTATCGGAAACGACGCAGTATATGAAAGAACGTACGAGAGAGGAGTAGAAGACTTTACATATGCATGCGGTACAGGCACGGGCTCTGTAGTTACTGTCCTGACCCTAAAGGGAGAAGTGAGCGGCAGGAATGTTTGTGTAAATATGGCAGGAGGCCAGCTCATAATAGACATAGAAAGGGATGAGGGGAATATCACGGATCTTTATTTGACAGGCCCTACTAATATAGTAGCGAAGGGTATCGTAGAAGATGAAGATCTGAAAATATGAGATTGTTAGTTCAAAAAAGAACTTAACATAAAGACGTTATTTTACAACAAATTATTTAGGAGGAATTCAACATGGAAAAGAGTTCAATTGTAAAAAATTATCGCTTTCTGGCTATAATGCTGGGCGCGATGATAGCAGGCGGACTTGTCGGATGGTTTGCGCCTGACTTCGGACCGAAACTAAAACCTTTTGGAACTGTGTTTATAAACATGATGTTCTGTGTAGTAGTACCTTTGGTATTCGCTTCGATATCCAGTTCAGTGGCTAATATGAAGAGCCGCAAGAGAGCGGGAAAAATCATGGGAACGACCGTTCTCACTTTCGTGATTACGGGAGCCATCGCAGCGTTAATAATGTTTGTGTTAATGAAACTGTACCCGCCTGTTTTAAGCGCATGGACGGATATGGAGGCGGAAGCTGTCGGAGAACATGCAACTATGGCTGATATGGTAGTAAATTTCTTTACTGCAGAAGACTTTGTGGGACTTTTGAGCAGAAAAGCAATGCTGCCGTTGATCGTATTTTCTATACTGTTCGGTTTTGCCACCAGCTTGGCGGGAGGACCTGAAACGCCGGTAGCTAAATTTTTGAACAGCTTGACAGAAGTGATGATGAAGTTCGTAAAAATAATTACTTATTATGCGCCTATAGCCTTCTTTGCAATATTCGCTGACTTAGTAGCAAATTACGGAAGCGCCATCACCGAGTCCTATGGCCGCGCCATGATAGTATACTATCCGCTTTGCTTTGTCTATCTGTTTACCGCTTTCCCTCTGTTTGCATGGTTTGGAGGAGGCAAGAACGGAGTCAGAACGATGTTTAGACATGTCGCACGTCCTGCCATAGTTTCGCTGGGAACCTGCTCATCGGTAGCAACTATTCCTACTAATCTGGAGGTTTCAGAGGAAACAGGTATTCCTAAGGATGTGAGCGAGATGGTAATTCCACTGGGAGCAACGATGCACATGGATGGATCCTGCTTCTCATGCGTACTCAAAATAGCCTTTGTTTTAGGCGTTTTCGGTCAGCCTCTCGAATGGAGCCAGCTGGTACCTGTTATACTCGTAGCAGTTCTTTCCTCGGTAGGCATGTCGGGAGTACCGGGAGGCGGATACATAGGAGAGTATATAATCTGTTCAATTTTCTTCCCTACGCAGATGGAATTGGCTTTCCCTATTCTGGTAGCTATCGGAAACCTCGTAGATCCGCCTGCCACTATGATAAACTCTGCAGGAGATTATGTAATTTCCTTCGTAGTTGCCCGGTTCACAGATGGAAAAGAATGGCTCAATAAAGCTATAGAGTCAAAAAAGAATAAGGTTTCAGAGATCTGAATGTGAGAGAAGACGACGTCACACATTTACAATAATGAAGTCGCTCGTGCGGGCAGTCTGTGAAAGTGACTTTCGCACGAGCGGTATAAAAACGAAAGGAAAATAGAGATGATTTGTGATAATATTGCGGTATCCAAGGAAGGAAGACTATTATTTGCAGGCTGCGATACTGTAGATTTGGCTCACAAATATGGTACTCCGCTGTATTTGCTGGACGAAAATAAAATTAGAGAAAAATGCAGGATTTATAAAGAAGCCTTCAAAAAACATTTCGGAGAAGGTTCAAAACCGTTATATGCCAGCAAGGCTAACTGCTTTAAACGCATCTATGAGATAATGACTGAAGAAGATATGGGTATAGATGTAGTATCTTCAGGTGAGATATATACAGCCCTCAAAGCAGGCTACGACATATCTAAAGCATATTTTCACAGCAACAATAAGACTGATGAGGATATAAGTTACGCCATTGAAAATGGTATAGGCTATTTTGTCGCCGATAATATAGAAGAAGTTAAAGCTGTAGACAGAGAAGCAGCAAAACAGGGAATACGTCAAAAACTCCTTCTCAGGCTTTCGCCGGGAATTGACCCTCATACCTATGAAGCTATTTCTACAGGCAAAGTAGATTCTAAATTCGGAACTGCTATAGAAACAGGTCAGGCAGAAGAGATTACGCTTTTAACATTAGATATGCCAAATGTAGAGTTGGTAGGCTTCCACTGCCATATAGGTTCTCAGGTTTTTGCCGAGGATGTGTTTGAACGCGCTGCGGTAGTAATGCTGGAGTTTATTGCAGATATGAAGCGAAAGCACGATTATACGGCCCTGCAGCTCGACCTTGGAGGAGGCTATGGGGTAAGATACACCGAGTCCGATCCTGTCTTGGACATTGATCAAAAAGTCGGAGAGGTCGCAGCGGCAGTTAAGGAGGCTTGCAACCGTCTCGGAATCGAAATACCTGAGATACATATGGAGCCGGGAAGAGGTATAATCGCTGATGCGGGCATGACCCTCTATACGGTGGGAACTGTAAAAAAAATAACAGGATATAAAAATTATGTTTCAATAGATGGCGGAATGCCTGATAATCCTCGGTATGCGCTGTATAAGTCTTCGTATACCTGCCTTGCGGCAAATAAAATGAACGAAAAGACTGACTTTAAATGCTCTGTAGTAGGACGCTGCTGTGAAAGCGGAGATATAATTCAGGAAAATGTTCTTCTCCCCGGCAGCATGAGGAGAGGAGATATAGTGTCTGTATGTACGACGGGAGCATACAATTATTCTATGGCTTCAAACTACAACAGGCTGCCCAGACCTCCTATCGTGATGCTGAGGAACGGAGAAAGCTATGTCGCAGTGAAAAGGGAATCTCTTGAGGATCTGTGCAGAAACGACATATGATCATTGACATAGGATTTCCTGCTGCTAAGATCAGATTCTGATTTTAGCTTAATATTACAGAAAAATATATCTGCCGGGAAAAAATGCTTGAATCAACGCTTCCCATATGGTATAATGACATTCGTTCGAGTTTGAACAAATCAAAACCGAGAAGAAAATGCGAAAAGAGCATGCTTAATATACTAAGAGGAGGTGCGGTAGATGTCAAGAAAGTGCGAAGTTTGCGGTAAGGGACAGGTATCAGGTAACGCTGTATCCCACTCCAACAGACATACCAGAAGAAAATGGAATGCTAATATCCAGACTGTAAGAATTGCTGAGGAGAATGGCGCAGTAAGAAAAGCTAATGTATGTACAAAGTGTCTTAAATCAAATAAAGTAAACCGTGCCATCTAATTCAATGATTACCGAGAAGAACCGCTTTCAGCGGTTCTTTTTGTGTGCAGCCGGTGTCTTATCCTGTCCTGAGAGGGAGTTTTAATTTGTGAAATTAAGGGGAGCCTAATGTAAAATATTGACAGTAAAGATTAAAGAATGTATAATAACACCACAGAATTCGTTATAGCGCTTATCATGCTTCTTATGAAAAGCGATAAGCAAAGCAAAACCGCCAAACTCAAAGTTTGACGGCTTATGCTATGTATTTAGGACTGGACCGCCATACCAAAAGCGGCAATCTTTTTTATTGAGTAATATATATCACATTTTTAGCGCAAAATCAAGCGTGAAAAGATATTTACAACGGTGGGTTTATGAATTCATATGAAAAATATCAGAGTTTAAAGGATTCTTTTGAGAACAATCAAGATATACAAAATGCTTTAAAGATGTCAGGATATATGAGAGATCTGTTTAAGTTCTACGGCATAGCTGCGCCGAAGCGAAAGGCTGTCTATAAAAGCTTTTTAAAACAGGAAAAGCGAGAAAAGGTCATAGACTGGGAGCTGCTTGACAGATGTTATGAAGATGAACACAGAGAATTTCAATATTTTGTCTGCGATTATCTGCAGGAGATGAAAAGATATCTGTTATTTGAAGATATTACTAAGATAAAACAATATATAAAAGTAAAACAGTGGTGGGATACCATAGACTGCTTCGACAAGATAATAGGCGATATAGGTATCAGAGACCAGCGGGTAGGCCAACTGATGCTCAAGTGGTCGAAAGACCATGACATGTGGCTCAGGAGAGTGGCTATAGATCATCAGCTGTGCAGAAAAGAAAAGACAGATACGGCTTTGCTGAAAAAAATACTCATAAACAATCTGGGCAGCGACGAATTTTTCATAAATAAAGCTATCGGATGGAGCCTTAGAGACTATTCCAAGACAGACCCCGCATGGGTTAGAAATTTTATTAAAGAATATGAAGGCTTTCTGAACGCCTTAAGTATCAGAGAAGGAAGCAAATACATCTGAAAGGATTCTAAAAGATGAAAGTAAATATAAGAAATGAGAAAGAGAGCGACTATCAGGCAGTAGAGGATATGACGAGAAAAGCTTTTTATAACCTATATGTACCGGGGTGCATAGAGCATTACTTGGTTCACATAATGAGAGAACACGAGGATTTTATTCCGGAGCTTGCTCTGGTCATAGAAAGAGACGGCCGAGTTATAGCAAATATCATGTATACTAAAGCCAAACTGATCGATACGGATAAAAATGAAAAGCAGGTTCTGACCTTTGGCCCCATATCCGTTCTGCCTGAATATCAGAGACAGGGATATGGAAAAATGCTGATGGAATATTCGTTTGAGAAGGCAGTTTCCATGGGATACGATACTGTAGTGATCTTTGGAAATCCCGGAAATTATGTCGGCAGAGGCTTTAAAAGCTGCAAGAGATACGACGTGTGCCTCGAAGGAGAAAAGTATCCTGCCGCCATGCTTGTAAAGGAACTTAAACCCGGCGTATTAGGCGGAAGAAAATGGATATACTGCGGCAGCCCGGTCATGAACATAGACGAAGAAAAGGCGTGTCTCTTCGATGAATCTTTAGAAAGATTGCAAAAGGAGACACGCCCGAGCCAGGAAGAATTCTATATATTGAGCAATTCTTTTCTGTAGGTGTGGATATGATCATACGAAGATATGAGACTAAAGACCTTGCCCAGATACTTCTCCTCTTTCACGATACAGTACACAATATAAATAAAGCCGATTATGACGAAGAACAACTTTATGCGTGGGCGGACGGCAGGCCTGACCCTGATCGATGGGACAGATCTTTTTATGAACATTACAGCATAATTGCCGAAGAAAACGGCAGAATTATCGGATTTGGAGATATAGACCACAAGGGATTTATAGACAGACTGTTTGTACACATGGATCATCAGAGAAAGGGAGTCGCTTCTGCGATATGTGAGGAGCTGGAGAAAAACGTGATATCGGATAAGATCACAGTACAGGCGTCTGTCACAGCGAGGCCCTTTTTTGAAAAAAGAGGATACAAAGTATTGAAACAGATAAAAGCTGTAAGAAAGGGGATCGCTCTAACTGCCTTTATTATGGAAAAGTAGATATGTTTTATTTTTTAAGCAGAGTGATCCCGCAGACTATGAGAATGATTCCAAGAAGGACTATCCACGCCTTGGGAGGCAGAAAGAAAGCGCACACTGTTACCACCCCGAAGACCAGAAGTACAAAACCGATATCTTTAGTTTCCTTGTATAAGCTGAAACATTTCTTTTTACGACAGTTATTGTTCATATGAAGCCTCCTTGCTTATATTATGAAAATCTGTATAAATTTGTGAGTAAATATGTTAAAATGAAAAAAAAGAGAAGGTGAGAGGCCGAAGATGACACTGAAAAAGACTACTGCGCTGGGCGATATAACCATAAATGACAGCGTTATAGCCAGAGCTATCATAAATTCTGCCGCAAAAGCAGGAGAAAGATTATTTTTGGCTACAGAAAAGGGGAAGATAATAGGCACATACCAGAGAGTCGGCAGCGGTGACTTGTCGGGACATTTTAAATTTGAAGAAGATAAAGATATATACAAGATTATCTTTTACGCTGTCATAAGCTTCGGCTCAAGTATAAAGAATGTTACAGAAGAAGTCTTAGATCAGCTTCAGAGCCAGATGCAGACCATGTTTCCCGAATACGGCGGATGCCTTACGCTCAAGATAGTAGGCGTGAAATCTAAGCATGTGGCCGAAAGAGATATAGAGGTAAAGAGAGAATATGAACCTGCAAGATAAAGTTTCGTCCATCAGAGGAGTGGGAGAAAAAAAAAGCAAGCTGCTCCACAACATGAAAATAGATACGGTAGAAGATCTTCTTCATCTTTTCCCGAGAAAGTATGAAGACAGGAGAAATATATCCTATATAATGGAAGCTCCATTTGATAAAGACGTCCTTATTAAAGGCAAAGTCACAGTTAGACAGATGAGGGGAAATCCATATAATAAGAGGACGCCTCTGAGGATACTGGTTCAAGATGAATCGGCTGATTTGGAGGTTCTGTTTTTTAACGGAAGATATCTGACTAATTATTTTAATATAGGATCTGAATATACTTTTTTTGGAAAGATAGTTCTCAACAACGGACGCAGACAGATGGCTCACCCGGAATTTCATAAGCTGGGAGATAAAGAAGATATGCGTGGTATATTTCCCATATATCCTCTGACGGAAGGACTTACTCAGGCGAATATGAGAAAGCTTCAGCAAGAAGCCGCCTCCTGCATAGACCAGGCAGTAGAATGGCTGCCTGAGGACATAGTGAAAAGATATAACTTGTGCAGTCCGGCATATGCCCTTAAAAATGTTCATTTTCCCGATGATGAGAGAAACATAAAGGAAGCCAGATACAGGATGATATTCGAAGAACTCCTGATTCTGCAGACGGGGCTTTTGTATATAAAAAAAGGAAGCAGACAGAGAAAGTCAGGTACGGTCGTAGAAAGAGACATATCTGTAAGAGAATTTACAGACAGACTGCCTTTTCAGCTGACATCCGGCCAACTGAAAGTGTGGGAGGAGATACAGTCTGATATGGCCTCAGACAGACCCATGAACCGGCTGGTGCAGGGAGACGTGGGTTCAGGCAAAACTGCCGTGGCTCAGCTTGCCATGTATAAATCAGTAAAGGCCGGATTTCAGGCCGTGATGATGGCTCCGACGGAGTTACTTGCCAAACAGCATCTGATATCTTTAAAACGTGATTTTGAGCCTATAGGCATAAAAGTAGATCTTCTATGCAGCAGTCTAAAAGCTAAAGAAAAAAAGCAGGTATTGGAAGACCTCGAAAGCGGAGATACTGACATCTTAGTAGGCACACATGCTATAATCCAGCCTGACGTAAAATTTAAATCTCTGGGCCTTGTCATCACCGACGAACAGCATAGATTCGGAGTAAATCAGAGGAGCCTTCTGGCAGAAAAGGGATCTGACCCCAATGTCCTGGTGATGACGGCTACTCCTATCCCCAGGACTCTGGCAGTGATATTGTACGGTGATCTTGACATATCGGTTATAGATACTATGCCGAAAGGAAGACGGCCTATAAGGACTTTTCTCAGAAGCGGAGAATCGAGAGAGGACATATATAATTTTGTCAGACAGCAGGTCAGAGAGGGCCGACAGGCCTATGTGGTGGCTCCTCTCATAGAAGAGTCTGAGAATATAGACTGCCGCTCTGCAGAAGAAATATATAAGGAACTTGAATCTGCCTATCCAGACATGAAGATAGGCCTGGTTCACGGGGCCATGAAACAGGAAGAAAAAGACAGAGCCATGGAAGACTTTGCCGCCGGAGAGATTGATATCCTCGTTTCTACAGTAGTAATAGAAGTAGGTATAGACGTAGCCAATGCAAATGTCATTGTGATAGAAAACTGTGAACGTTTCGGACTTGCGCAGCTGCATCAGCTCCGGGGACGAGTAGGAAGAGGAAAGCATCAGTCTTACTGCATACTCGTGTCGGGACGGGAAAGCAAAGTTGCCAATAAGAGAAATCAGATAATGTGCGCCACCGAGGACGGATTTGTTATAGCAGAAGAAGACCTGAAACTGAGAGGACCGGGAGAGATGTTCGGAACGAGGCAGCACGGACTTCCGGAGCTTAATATAAGCGACCTGGTGCGGCACGGCGACATTCTCGCCTCTGCCCGTCAGGCAGCGGACGATATACTAGAGAAAGACGGCGATCTGACGGACCTTCAGAATATCGCCCTGAGACAGAAAGTCAAAAAAATGTTTGGAGAAAATATTCAGCTAAATCTGTAAGGCGGCATATTATAAAACGGGGGTTATAATATGCTTGATTTGATTTTTTTGAACTTGAGATATATAGGATATGCGGCTGTACTCTTAGGTATAGTTTGGCTGGCAAATTTTTTACTTGATCTATATTATAATATAGCCATAGTTCATAAATGCTGGAACTGCAGGACTTTCTATGACGGAGTACTGAGGTTCGGGGCTGTCTGCCTGGGAGTCACGCTTCTCACGGTAGCTATAAGCACTTTCCCTCAGTTCCTTTCGGCCATCGGCCTTACTGTTCCGGAGGAATATGTGGACGCCATGTCAGTACTGGCGATAGTGACCTTGTTCGCTAAAGGAATATACGAATACACTATAAGGGCGATGGATAAGCTCAACAGTATTCTCAAGAGCGAACTTGCCGATATGGATCAGGATATTGAGAAACACGGATGAAAAAAGAATACCCGGAGACGTATTCGCTTCCGGGTATTCTTCTTTTGTTAAGAAATATAACGATAAATTTTCATTTTGCCGAAAAATTATTTTCCAGCTAACTGTCTTTCAGCCATTTCGACTAACTTCTTAGTCATATAGCCGCCAACATAACCGTTCTGTCTTGCAGTCAGGTTACCCTTGTCAGTCTGTTCGTAGTTAGAAAGACCAAGTTCGTTAGCAACTTCAGTCTTCAGACTGTTTAATGCAGGCTTTGCATTGATGTTCATCTTATCCTGTAATGACATTTTTGTTCACCTCCTATTACAGTAATAGTTTGATACGAAGTGAAAATAATATGTTATGAAATAATTGGATTTAATGGCCGTGACTGGAAATTTCAAAATTGCAGGCAAGATTCCTCAAGGCGCCATGACGGATGCTTGCCAAAAGCCGATATAAATTATATAATCGGTATGAAAGGATAATAATATAATGAGGATAATCGCAGGAAAATATAAAGGAAGAAGGCTGCAAACGCCGGATAATTATGATATACGTCCTACGACGGACAAAGTAAAGGAAGCCATGTTCAGCATACTGGCTCCTGATATTTCAGAAAGCATATGCGCAGATGTATTCGCAGGAACGGGTAATCTGGGGCTGGAAGCGCTGTCGAGAGGAGCCGCAAAATGTTATTTCTTCGATAACTCAAGGACAAGCATAGGAATAATAAAGACAAACATAGACCATTGTAAAGCTGAGGGAGCTGTGGTATACGCCGGCGATTCCATAAAAAATCTTGAAAAAATAAGAGAAAAGGTAGATATCTTTATACTGGATCCTCCCTATGAAGCGGAACTGTACGAGAAGGCTTTCAGAAAGATACGCCAGCTTGAACTCCTTTCGGAGAACGGCATAATCGTGGCTGAACACGAAAAGCGCCGTGACTTCCCTGACGAGATGGAGGGCTTTCACAAGATAAAAGACAGAAAATACGGACATATAATTCTGAGTTTGTACGGCCACCCGGATAAAGGTTGATTCCATCGCCTGCATGTGATAGAATATGTGATAAAGCATTGGAGGAAAGTTTATGAAAACCAAGGCGTTATATGCCGGTTCCTTTGATCCACTGACGCTGGGACATCTTGATATTATAGAGAGGGCTGCGCACCTGTTCGATGAAGTCGTCATAGGTGTGGTGGTAAATCTAGAAAAAAAGACCATGTTTTCTTTTGACGAGAGGATGGAGATGATCAAAGAAGCCACCTGCAGTATCGATAATGTAAAAGTGGACATGTGCGACGGACTCTTGGCCGATTTTGTAAATAACAATAATTTCAACGTGGTGGTAAGAGGTCTGCGAGGCATGAGCGATTTTGATTCTGAACAGCAGATGGCGCAGCTACACCGCGGCTTGTATAATAAAGGCACAGAGACGGTTTTTCTCATGGCGGACGCCAGATATGCGTTTATAAGTTCCACCATGGCTAAACAGGTGATATCTTTAGGAGGCGCGGGGGACAACCTCGTACCGCCGTGTGTATTAAAAAAAATGAAAGGGAGATTTAACAAGTAATGGAAGATACGATGAAAGTCTTAAAACTGCTCGAGGAATTGGAAGATATCGTTGATGACGCCACCGGGCTGCCTCTTTCAAACAAGATAATGGTCGACGCAGAAGAAATTTTTCAGATCGTTAGAGAGATAAGACTCGCTCTGCCGGACGACGTTCAGCAGGCTAAGTGGATAAGGGACGAGAGAGACCGCATACTGGGAGAGGCTAAGGCGGAATATGAGCGCATAATAAGAGAGGCTAAAAAACAGGCGGATTATCTGGTGGAGACCGACGATATCACTCTAAGAGCTACCAAGCTGGCTGCCGAGATAAAGCAGGACGCAGAGACTCACGCCAGAGTGATGAGGATGAGAACTTACGATTATGTGGATAAGATGCTCTACGATATGCAGGGCAAGATGGACGAGCTCAATATGAAGTATTTCGGAGAAATGTACACGAGCCTTGAGAACACTTTTGTCGGAATAAACGAGACGCTGGCCGCCAACAGAGAAGAGATGAAGAATCTCGCCTATAAGACTCAAAATGAAGTTGAAAGCGGCACTTTTGCGCCGGGAGAAGATGAATAGCGATATCCAAAGGTCACAAGACCATATTTGAGTGAAATGGCCCCTTTTGTCAGATAAAAAAGTCTGATAAAAGGGGATTTTAGTTTACGGAATGACAGTCTTTCACATCTTCAGACTACGAGCCTTTCTCATATCTTATTCTAAAATCGCATCTTTTTGAATAATATAGCCTTATGAAGATTGATAAGGCCAGAAAAACTCAATTTGTAGTACTTCTGGCGGCAGTATTTTCTGTCGCTATGATAGTATTTCCGGAAGTGACCGAAACGGGATCAAAGACTGCCATAGTGCTGTGGATAAATTCCATAGTGCCGGTGCTCTTGCCGTTTTTCATCTTTTCCGATTTTATAAAAAGGACGGGAGACCTGGACAGACTGCCTGCGTCGGTCTATCCCTTTGTCGTTGCCTTTCTTTCAGGCTATCCCATGGGAGCCAAAATAGTAGGAGACTTTATAAAAGAGAAAAAGGTTACGGTAAACCAGGGGAGGTATATACTGAGTTATTCGCTGGTGACCGGCCCGGCGTTCATAATTTTTACTATAGGAAATTTTATCGGCAGCCAGAAAGCGGCCGCAGTGATCGCCATAGCCCATTATGTCGGAGCCCTGATCAACGGTTTCTTTTACAGAAACCATGAGGAAAAGAAGGAGAAGAGAAAAGGCGGCGGGAGGCCTCCTAAAGGCGACTATCTCGAAAACTTTACGGACGCCATAGTCTCAGGCTTTAAAGCCATGGCTATGATACTTGCCTATCTGATGGTATTTACCATAGGAATCAATATACTGGAACATTTGGGCGTGTTCAGCGTCATAAATAACCAGGGAGTTGCCGCTTCGTTTAAGGGAATTTTCGAAATGACCATAGGAATAAATCTCGTGGGAATGTGCGATATGGGGATACGGTTAAAATCTGTGATAGCCGCATTTTTAGTTTCCTTCGGAGGGCTGTCGGTGGCAGGGCAGTCCATGTCCATGGCAAGAGGCTCGGGCATAGGCCTTGCAGACATATTGAAGATAAAACTGACTCACGGCATGATCGCCGCAATTATCACTACTATCCTCATACATATTGTGGTAATATAAGAACATGAAGAAAAAAAGCGTAGGAATAATAGCAGAATATAATCCGTTTCATAACGGTCATCTGTATCAGCTGAACGAATCCGTCAGACTTACGGGGGCAGAGGTTATAATCGCCGCCATGAGCGGAAACTTCGTACAAAGAGGCGGACCGGCCATAGCGGATAAGTGGGACAGAGCCGAAGCGGCAGTCAGATGCGGCGTGGATATTGCAGTGGAAATTCCCACAGTCTTTGCATGCAGTTCGGCCCAGAACTTTGCAGGCGCCGGCGTAGAGATACTGGAAAACCTCGGAGCCGATTATATTTCATTTGGAAGCGAATCGGGAAATATAGAAGAATTGGCGGAGATTTCCCGGGTAATGGAACAAAATTCATGGGAAATAGACGAGTTTATAAGATCTAAGATTAAGGAGGGACTTTCTTACCCCAGAGCGCGCAGACAGGCTATTGAGATGATCACAGGAGAGGAACAGGCCGGCATTTTAGATAGTCCCAACAATATTCTGGCAGTAGAATATATGAGAAAGATAAAGAGGGCAGTTCCCATAACTGTAAAGAGGACAGGCCCCGGGTACAATGATGTGACGGCAGAAGGAGAACTTGCTTCCGCGTCGGCCATAAGATATCTGCTTAATGAAAACAGAGATATTTCCCCTCTGCTGCCCGGGGAATCGAAGAAAATTCTGATGAAGGCGGCGCCTGTAAGTGAGGAAAAGTATTTCAACATGCTATGCTACAGAGCCCTTTCAGCAGACATTGCGCAGATGGACAAGGCCCCGGCAGGAGGAGAGGGACTGAGCAATAAGCTCAAGAATTCAGTTCGACTGTGCCGCAGCCTTGATGATCTTGCCGATACGCTGAAATCCAAGAGATATACCAGAACGAGAATCGACAGATTTCTCGCTCAGGTGCTTTTGGCAATAGACAGAGACGTCCATACAGAGAACTATATCAGAATATTGGCTCTGAGCAAAAAAGGAGGAGCTTATCTCAAGGATCTGAAAAAGTCAGGCGCCTGTGAACTTACGATAATTACAAATATGAGCAAAGAAAATCTTCCCGAAGAAATACGATATGGCGTCTCGAGAGATATTCTGGCCTCAGATATCTATAATCTGCTGTGCGAAAGAGATATGTACCGATTTTCAGAATACGTGAGAAAGCCCTTTATATCCGGCGAATAGAGGAAGGCCTCTATAAATACGGCGGTAGATTGAGTAATTACAGTTCAATTTTTCTCTGATACAAAATCCTTTGCAAAAAAACGGGCATACCCTTGCAAAATACCGAATTTTTGTTTATACTATATGAGGTTAATCAGTTAATTAAAATATACGGAGGATAGATATGAAAGTTTTAGTTATCAATTGCGGTAGTTCTTCCCTGAAATATCAGGTTCTGGACATGACTAACGAGTCGCTGCTGTGCAAAGGTCTCGTAGAGAGAATAGGCATGGACGGATCGGTCATCACTCACGAAAAGATCGGAATGGAAAAGAAGAAGACAGAAGTGCCTATGAATGACCATAAGGACGCTATAGAGCAGGTGCTTAAAGCCGTTCAGGATCCTGAGACGGGAGTCGTCAAATCCATGGACGAGATAGGAGCAGTGGGACACAGAGTAGTACATGCCGGAGAAAAATTCGCTTCTTCAGTACGTATCACAGACGAGGTGATAAAGGCTCTTGAAGAGTGCGTAGAACTGGCTCCGCTCCACAACCCGCCAAATCTTCTTGGCATAGCCGCCTGCCAGGAATTGATGCCAAGCACACCGATGGTGGGCGTATTCGACACAGCTTTCCATCAGACTATGCCGCCTGAATCATATATCTATGCTATTCCTTATGAATATTACGAAAAACACGGAATAAGGAGATACGGCTTCCACGGAACATCTCATAAATATGTTGCCGAGAGAGCCTCAAAGATGCTCAACGTAAATCTGGAGGATCTCAAGCTGATAACTTGCCATCTGGGCAACGGAGCGTCAGTATCAGCCATAAAGAGAGGAAAATGTATCGACACTTCCATGGGATTTACTCCTCTTGAAGGACTGGTAATGGGTACCAGATGCGGAGATATAGACCCGGCCATCGTTACCTACATCAGAGAAAAAGAGAACCTTCCTCAGGGAAAGGCCAACGAGATTCTGAATAAAAAATCAGGAGTACTGGGAATCTCCGGAGTATCCAGCGATTTCAGAGATATAGAAGACGCAGTAGCCGAAGGAAATGAAAGAGCTGCTCTTGCTCTCAAAGTGTTCGCCCATAAAGTTAGATTTTATATCGGAGCCTATATTGCCGAAATGAACGGCGTAGACGCTATAATCTTTACGGCGGGAGTAGGCGAAAACGACGTCACCATGAGAGAGATAATCTGCAATAACCTTGGAAATCTGGGCATCAAACTCGATCCTGTAAAGAACAAGATGAGAGGAAAAGAGACAGAAATCTCTACCGATGACTCTAAAGTCAAGATTCTCATGATACCTACCAATGAAGAATTGATGATAGCCAGAGACACTTACAACATAGTCACTAAGGGAAGAGCATAGAGGACAGGATAAAAGAGAAATAACAGTTAATGATAAAGTTTTTGTTGACAAACCTTGGGTAAAAAGTATATACTCAAATAGTTGACATTCATTTCATCCTTATTTGCGGCAGAAGCTTGCAAGAACAAGGGGATGAACTTCACATAGAAGCGCGAATAAGGAGGTGTAAGACATGGCAGTACCTAAACGAAAAACTTCAAAAGCGAGAAGAGATAAGAGAAAATCCGCTAACATGAAGATGACAGCACCGGGACTTTCGATTTGTCCTCAGTGTCATGAACCTAAGCTCCCTCATAGAGTTTGCCCTAACTGCAACTACTATGACGGAAAAGATGTAGTACAGGCGTAAGCTTAGATGGATTTTAAACGGCAGATGAATACTGCCGTTTTTTATTGTTTAAAACACGAAGGTTTGTGGTAACTAACCCAAGTATATAATAATTTTTACGATATAAAGGAGGCAATCATCATGGAAAAGATGGACAACAAATGCAAAAATACCGGTCTCTTTGCAGCCGGAGTATTGTTTGGAACTGCCGGCATAAAGTTGCTTTCGAGCAAAGACGCCAAGAAACTTTATACTAAAGTGACCGCTGCAGTTCTGCGCGCAAAATCCAGCGTCATGAAGACGGCTACCACCATTCAGGAAAACGCCGAAGATATTCTCGAAGACGCTAAACAGATCAACGACGAATTGGAACAAGAACAGATCTTTGAAGACTGCTCTTCCAAGGCAAATGCAGAAGATGCGGTCAAAGCCGCTAAAGAGGTCAGAGAATCGGCCGAAGAAGAAGGCGAATAGAAGATGAAGTTTTCAATACGACATGATGGAAAAGGCAGAATACGAGCACATCTGTTTATTCCTGAAATGACGACGAGGCAAGCTGATATTCTGCAATATTATCTGGAACATGATTCATCGGTACTCAAAGCTAAGGTTTATGAGAAGACTCAGGATGTTTCCGTATGCTTTCTCGAAAGAGACAGATGCAGCATAATAAGGAGCCTCCAGGAGTTTTCCTTTGAGGACGTCCATGTCCCGGCGCATATCCTTGAAAGTTCAGGCAGAGAATTAAACGGAATTTATCGGGACAGACTAATTACGACTGCACTGTGGCATTTCGGGAAAAAATTGCTTCCGTATCAGGTCAGGCTGATCTTCACGGGGGCCAATTCTTTGAGGTTCATCTGGAAGGGATTAAAATCTCTTGCAGATAGAAAGATGGAAGTAGCAGTTCTGGACGCTACCGCCATAGGCGTGTCCATATTGAGATCTGATATAAAAACAGCCGGGTCCATAATGTTTCTGCTGAAAATAAGCGGAATTCTCGAAGAATGGACCCACAAGAAATCGGTAGATGATCTGGCCAGGAGCATGGCTCTGCAGACAGGCAAGGTATGGCTCATAAGCGGGGACTCTCAGGAAATGCTGGTATCCGCAGATGAGATCAAAGAAGGCGATAAAGTCTGCATACATATGGGCAACGTTATTCCTTTTGACGGAACTGTAGAAGAAGGAGAAGGCATGGTCAATCAATCTTCTCTGACGGGAGAGAGCCTAACAGTCAGAAAGACTTGCGGCGGATATGTGTATGCGGGAACCGTTCTGGAAGAAGGGGAACTCGTAATACAGGTAAAAGAGGCCGCCGGAGACAGCAGATATGAGAAAATCGTCGCCATGATAGAAGAAACTGAAAAGCTTAAATCGTCTCTGGAAAACAGGGCGGAAAACCTTGCAGATCGTCTCGTACCGTGGTCATTGGGAGGAACGGCGGTTACATATCTTTTGACTAAGAATGTCACGAAAGCGTTATCTATACTCATGGTAGATTTTTCGTGCGCGCTGCAGCTTACCATGCCTGTAGCTGTACTTTCGGCCGTAAGGGAAGCCGGAGCGCACAGTATAACTGTAAAAGGCGGAAAATACATGGAGGCCATGGCGGCAGCTGACACAGTAGTGTTCGATAAGACGGGAACCCTTACTAAAGCTAAACCTTCAGTAGCGGGGGTCTATCCTTTTACAGACGATTACAGTGAAAACGAACTGCTCAGGATAGCGGCCTGCATTGAGGAACATTTTCCTCATTCCATGGCTAAGGCGGTGGTGGAAGCCGCTAAAAACAGAAATCTTACTCATGAGGAAATGCATTCTAAAGTAGAGTACATAGTAGCCCACGGTATAGCTACTACTATAAAAGATAAACGAACTGTCATAGGCAGCCGTCACTTTGTCATGGAAGACGAGAAGTGCGTGATTCCTCAGGGACGAGAAGAACAGTTCGAAAACCTTCCTGCTCAATATTCGCATCTTTACTTGGCGATAGAGGGAACTCTGGCCGCCGTCATCTGCGTCGAGGACCCTATACGTGAAGAGGCTCCGGAGGTAATAGACAAGCTCAGAAAAGCAGGCATAGAAAAAGTGGTCATGATGACAGGAGACGGAGAAAGAGCCGCTTCGGCCATAGCTGAAAAATTAGGGCTTGATGAGTACTATTCCGAAGTCTTGCCGGAGGATAAGGCTAAATACATCAGAATTGAAAAGGACAAAGGCAGAAAAGTCGTCATGATAGGAGACGGAATCAACGACTCCCTTGCGCTGTCCACGGCGGACATAGGCATAGCAATCAGTGACGGAGCTGAGATAGCCAGAGAAGTGGCAGACGTTACCATCGCCGCTGAAGATCTCAATGAGATAGTGGTCTTAAAGCTGCTGAGCAATGCGCTTATGAAACGCATAAAGGGCAATTACCGGTCTATAGTCGGCTTCAATGCGGGACTGATAGGCTTAGGTATTATGGGAGCGATTCCGCCGGCTACATCTGCGCTGCTTCACAATTCGTCCACTTTGCTCTTTACTCTGAAAAGCATGGGAAATCTTTTGACTGAATAGAAGGAGATAATAATAAATGGAACACTTGCGCATCGAAAAGGTGACAGGCAGAGAGATACTCGACTCGAGAGGAAATCCAACAGTAGAGGCCGAGGTCTGGCTTGCAGACGGAAGCCGCGGGATAGGAACTTCTCCCAGCGGAGCCTCTACGGGACAGTTTGAAGCCCTTGAACTGAGAGACAATGACCCCCAAAGATATATGGGAAAAGGCGTCATCAAAGCCGTACACAACATAAATACTGTAATAAACGAGCTCGTCTGTGGTATGGACGCCTCAGATATATATGCCGTTGACAGGGTCATGATAGAAAAAGACGGCACTGATGATAAATCCTCTCTGGGAGCCAACGCCATGCTGGCAGTATCTATAGCCTGCTGCCGGGCAGCTTCCGCTTCTATGAGGATCCCTTTGTACAGATTCCTCGGCGGAATATCGGCTAACCGCCTTCCGGTACCTATGATGAACATCATTAACGGTGGCTGTCACGCTTTATCTTCAGGCCTCGACGTGCAGGAGTTCATGATAATGCCGGTGGGAGCCGTATCCTTCAGAGAGGGACTGAGACAATGCAGCGAAGTATTTCACAGATTGTCGGATATTCTCAAAGAGAGAGGCCTTGCCACTTCTGTAGGCGATGAGGGAGGTTTTGCTCCGGAATTGTCGTCTGATGAAGAAGCTATACAGATTATCTTAGAAGCTGTATGCAGAGCCGGCTACAGAGCCGGGGACGACTTTATGATAGCCCTCGACGCGGCCTCTTCAGAATGGAAGAGCGGCACGCCGGGGGAATATAAACTCCCTAAGTCGGGAAAGACTTTTACTTCTCATCAGCTCATAGATTACTGGAAATATCTCATGGATAAATATCCGATCATCTCGATAGAGGACGGGCTGGACGAGGAGGACTGGGAAGGCTGGAAAGAGCTGACCCGTCAGCTGGGCAAGAGAGTTCAGCTGGTGGGAGACGATCTGTTCGTCACCAATGTTTCAAGACTTTCTAAAGGCATATCGATGGGCTGCGGCAATTCTATCCTGATAAAACTCAATCAGATAGGAACTGTGTCAGAAACCCTTGAGGCCGTCAAGGCAGCTCACAAGGCAGGATATACCGCTGTTTCTTCTCATCGTTCGGGAGAAACAGAAGATACTACTATAGCAGATATGGCCGTGGCTTTAAATATGTGTCAGATAAAGACCGGCGCTCCTTCAAGATCTGAAAGGGTGGCAAAATATAACAGACTTCTTCGAATAGAAGAAGAACTGGGAAATTCGGCGGTCTATCCCGGCCATGACGCTTTTAAACTGTGATCGGATACTTGAAGATATAAATAAACTCCTCTGCCGCTATAAGGCAGAGGAGTTTATTTATATCTCGATTTGCAGTTTCTTTCTGTAATTTATTCAATAATTGCGATTATTGGTTTTACGCTATGGCTTTATTGTTAGTGTATTGTGCAGTCGCATTGTTTTTGTAAAATAGTAACATTCGAACAGACAAATTCAAGAACTCCATAGCCTTAAATAAGGGACAATTTATATTCAAATCCTGCGTTTTGTGTTATACTTTATCTGCGAGATAAATTCTAAAATCGCAGAAAGGGGAATAGTACATTGAAAAGAGATGAAAATAAAAGCAAAAATACAGCAGCCAATGTTCTCACTGTCATCTTCTTGCTCTCAGAGGTTTTATTCATAGCGATGATGGTGACGGCAGGTATCTTTTCTGCCAAGCACATCATCTTTGCAGGCGTCATACTTCTCATAATTAACTTGATCATACTGATACTTTTACGTTCAGACAGACAAAAGAAGGGGAGAAGGCGCACAGGGGCAGTTCTGGCGGTGATCTTTTCGGTCATCTTAGCCATAGGAAGCTACTATCTGTACAGCACTTTCGATCTCTTTGGCACAATATCCAAAGATGATAAACAGACAGAAGATTTCTATGTGGCAGTATTGAAAGACGGCAGCTATGATGACATCTCAGATATAAAAGGAGAGACCGTATTCGTAAGCGAAGGAGAGAGCGATTCTTATAAAGACGCCAAGGACAGGCTTAAAGATGAATACGAAGTCACTTATGAGAATTCAGGGGCTTATGTAGATCTGGGACGTAAGCTGATAGCAGCAGACGGAAACAACCTCGATAACATCATCTTTGTCAGCAGCATAAACTACGATATGCTCTGTGAAGAGATAAGCGGTTTCAGGGATAATACAAAGATCTTATATACTGTTTCCATAGAGATAGAAAACGAAGACGTGGCTAAGCCCGCCAACGTGACGGAGCAGCCGTTTAACGTGTATATAAGCGGCATAGACACCTACGGCAATATCAATAAAGTTTCAAGGAGCGATGTCAATATGATAATGACGGTAGATCCGGTCAGGAAAAAGATATTGCTCACTTCTATTCCAAGAGATATGTATGTAACTCTTCATTCTTACGGAGCTAAAGACAAGCTCACCCATACGGGCATATACGGAGTGGACGAGACTGTCACTACTGTAGAAGACTGGCTGGGGATAGATATAAACTATTACTTGAGAGTAAACTTCACGACTCTTGAAGACGTAGTGGACGTCATTGGCGGCATAGATGTGGAATCGGAGTACAGTTTTAAATCTTCTGCTTCCAAGTATAGTTACGTCAAAGGAATCAATCACATGAGCGGAGAAGCAGCTCTCTATTTTGCAAGAGAAAGGTATGCTTTTGCTTCCGGCGATAATCAGAGAGTGAGAAATCAGCAGCTGGTGATACAGGGGATAATCAACAAGATCATGAGCGACAAGAGTCTGCTGATAAAATATCCTCAGCTCCTGGGCGCAGTCAGGGATCAGATGAGGACCAATATGACCGACGACGATATTTCATCACTTGTAAAGATGCAGCTTGATGATATGACAGGATGGGAGATAGAAACATGCGCCATTACCGGAACAGGAACCATGGCGGCCACTTACAGCGGCGGCTCTCAGAACCTTTCCGTCATAATCCCCAGCGATACGTCGGTCTCTTATGCAGCAGGAAAGATAAGAGATATGATGAACCGGTCAGAATAATGCTGAAAAAAATGTATACAAGATAGAATATGACATATAAAAATCCCGCGGCCTTGTATTTACGAGACAGGCTTGCGGGATCTTTTTTACATATTTTCGATATTTAAGAGGTCATCATATCAGACCGAACTCTTCTAAAGCGTCATAGACCATGTACTGAGTTTTGTTGCTGGGAGGGCACATAGGCAGCCGGTATTCCAGATTGCACATTCTCATCATGTTCAAAGCGGCTTTGACAGGAACAGGGTTTACTTCTACAAATAAAGAATCGATCAGAGGTTTGATCGCCACCTGTTCTTTACCTGCCTGGATATAATTTCCGTTCAAAAAATCGCGGGTCATATTTGCGAAACGACCAGGTATAATATTTGAGACCGTCGAAATACAGCCGATTCCTCCCAGAGACATCAGCGGCACTGTCTGATCGTCGTTGCCCGAATACATGTCGAAGCCGTCGCCTATATAAGAAGCTATCTGACATATCTGAGATATGTTGCCGGAGGCTTCTTTTATACCTGCGATATTCGGATGCTGGGAGAGGGCCGCAACTGCGGCGGGAGTTATATTTACACCCGTCCTTGAAGGAACGGAATACATTATTATCGGTATAGATACGTCGTCGGCTATTTTTTCGTAATGCGAAATAAGCCCGCTTTCTGTACATCGATTATAATAAGGAGTGACTATTAAAAGACCGTCGGCGCCGGCGTCTTCCATCCCCTTGGACAGATCTGCCGCGGCGGCCGTGTTGTTCGTACCCGAACCTGCGATTACAGGAACACGGCCGTCTGTCAAGTCCACGGCAAATCTTACGAGCTGAAGCTTTTCCATGACCGAGAGAGTCGAAGCCTCGCCTGTGGTGCCGCAGACTACAAGGGCGTCTATGCCTTGGTTTATCTGCCACTCTATCAGCTTGCCCATAGAGACGTAATCTATTTTTCCGTCTTTGAACGGAGTGATGAGAGCGGTGGCAGCTCCTTTGAATAATGACACAGCATACACATCCTTTCATAGAATATTAGTGTTAAATTATTATATTCAATCGGCTCTATTTTGTTGAAACATCAATAAAAAAGTGATACAATAAATTGTTATGAACCTGAATTAAATCAATTTTAAGCGAGAGGTATTTTTATGAATGAAAAATTAAGAGTAGGTATATTAGGCGGCACAGGAATGGTGGGCCAGAGATTCATATCACTTCTTGAAGATCATCCATGGTTTGAGGTGAGAGTAATAGCTGCGTCGGGGCGCAGCGAGGGACTTCGCTATGAAGATGCGGTCAGCGGCCGTTGGAAGATCGAAAAGCCGATGCCTGAGGCCGTTAAAGATATAGAGATAATGAATGTAAGCGACGTAGAGGGCGTGGCTTCAAAAGTAGATTTTGTTTTCAGCGCCGTGGATATGACTAAAGAAGAAATCCAGGCTATAGAAGAAGCGTATGCCAAGGCAGAGACTCCTGTAGTATCCAACAACAGCGCTCACAGATGGACAGACGACGTGCCTATGGTAATACCTGAGATTAACTGCGATCATTTTGAGATCATAGAGGCTCAAAAGAGACGCCTGGGGACGAAGAGGGGATTTATCGCTGTAAAGCCTAACTGCTCGATACAGAGCTATGTGCCGGCTCTTGATGCATGGAAAGAGTTTGAACCATATGAGTGCGTTATAACCACTTATCAGGCTATTTCTGGAGCGGGCAAAGACTTTAAGTCCTGGCCGGAGATGGTAGAAAACGTGATACCGTATATAGGCGGAGAAGAAGAAAAGAGCGAACAGGAACCTCTTAAAATCTGGGGTCATGTAGATATAAAAGACGGTAGAATAGTAAAGGCAAATGAGCCTAAGATAACTTGCCAGTGTATAAGAGTACCGGTGCTCAACGGACATACTGCGGCGGCTTTCGTGAAATTCAGAAAGAAGCCTACCAAGCAGCAGCTGATAGAAAAACTAAAAAACTACAGCGGATTTCCTCAAGAGGAGAAACTTCCTATGGCGCCTGAGCAGTTTATAAAATATTTTGAAGAGAACGACCGTCCGCAGGTTAAGGCTGATGTGGACAGAGATAAAGGAATGGGTATCTCCATAGGAAGAGTCAGAGAAGACAGCGTATACGACTACAAATTTGTAGGGCTTTCCCACAATACCATAAGAGGCGCGGCGGGGGGCGCTATACTCTGCGCGGAGACTCTGAAAGCAAAGGGATATATAAACAAAAAATAAGGAGAAGAGATTATGTCATATATTGAAGCTATAGTCTTAGGCCTGGTTCAGGGCCTTGCGGAATTTTTACCCATAAGCAGTTCCGGTCATCTTGCGCTGCTTCAGCAGTGGTTCGGCATAGAAGAGAACAACGTGCTTCTCTTCGCCGTACTCCTTCATGTAGGAACGCTCATCTCAGTATTCATAGTATACTGGAAAGATATATGGGAACTTATAAGGGAACTTTTCCTTACTATAAAGGATCTGTGTACAGGCAGAGGCCTCAGACTTGAGGAGAGACCCACGAGAAAACTGGGAGTGATGATAATAGTAGCAACCATTCCTACAGGCATAATAGGTCTTTTGTTCAATGACTTTTTCAACGGACTCTACAATTCTGTCGTACCTATCGGTGCAGGCCTCATAATAACCGGTTTTCTTCTGGTCATCGCCGAAAGAACGGGTCATTCCAACAGAGGTATAAAGCAGATGAATTACAGGAACGCTCTGTTCGTGGGAGCTATACAGGGTATAGCCATATGGCCGGGAATATCGCGGTCCGGCTCCACTTTGTTCGGAAGTTTGTTATGCAACCTCGACAGAAAATTTGCCGTCAAATTCGTGTTCCTCATCTCTATTCCTTCCATATTGGGGTCGGCTGTGTTAGAAGCTCCGGCCGCCATACAGAGCGGAATACAGATGGCGGATCTGGGCCCGATAATTGCGGGAATGGCAGTTGCGGCGATATCGGGACTTATAGCTATCAAATCTATGATCAAGATAGTTTCAAACAAGAAGCTCAGCTACTTTTCTTATTATGTATGGCTGCTTGGGGCGGTGGTCGTCGGATACGGACTTTTCGTCGCATGATGATTACGGCAGAGAAGATAAGCTGACCTAAAGAGAAAGGATTTTACAATGGCTGAAAAAAAGAGGGAACCAGGCCGTCCTCCCGGCTCTAAAAACAAGTCTTCAAGAACTAAAAGTTCTGCCAGGACAGGTTCAAAAGCCAGAGAGAAGGCGCAGGAAATTCAGTCTAAGAAAAAAGCAGACAGACGTGTGATAGATGAGATATGGGCGATAATTTCCATCGCCCTGGGAGTATTTCTTATAGTCGCGACTTTTACAGAAGGAGCGGGACAACTGGGCGAAATGATAGGCGACTTTCTCAAGGGCCTGTTTGGTTTTATGGCTTATGTCCTGCCCTTCTATCTTATAGTATTCGGAATACTGCTGTTCACAAAGAAAGCCGTGTCTATATCCGTAAAGACGACGCTTCTCTTGCTTTTGCTGCTTTTGATGCTCTCTACCATGAATTCTATAAGATTTGTAGAAAACTATCCTTCTTTAGATTTTTCTTTAGACAAGATTAAAGAGTTTTACACTGCGGGAGTGACCCTTAAGAGCGGCGGTTTCTTCGGCATGATATTGGCGACTTTGCTGATAAAGGGTTTCGGAACGGCGGGATGCTGGATATTTTCTCTGGTGGTCTCTATTATCTGCCTGCTTCTGATCATCAATACTCCTGTTTCAAGATTTATCGGCAAGATAGGCGATAAGATGGAAGCGAGGAAACTGGCCAAAGAACATTCTTATCTGGACGCTGATGAGAATGTGATAGAAGAGGGGCGCCAGGTAACTATAGACGACATGAAGAAAAAGGTGGCCGACAGAAATGTTATGCCGCCAAAGAAAAGTGAGATAAAGATAGTAGACGGCAGGGCAGCTTCTTTTGATACAAAGGAGGCGGATGCCGATATACACGAAGGGCCTGCTGGTCAGAATAACAATGCGGCTGATGAAAAGAACAGCGTTCTGAAATATATGAAAGACGATTCCCTGTTCGGCAGAGATAACGTTTCAGGAGGATTCGGATTGGAAGAGTCCTCTGATTTCGGTTCGGGCTACGGAGTAGACGGAAAAATCTTATCGGCTGAAGTTTCGGGATTCGGTCTGGATAAGCCTTCTTCATCCATGGCAGGCAGGGGACTTGCCGATTCTGATTCATCTTCAGGACAGATACCTGAGGAGAACGGTATTTTGACCGGCGATGAAGAAGTTTCTGGCGAAAACAAAAAGATTTCAAACAAAGAGGCCAGAGAAGCCATGCTCTCTGCCGAAGAGATAAATACGGCCAAGCTGAAAAAATATAAGAAGCCTCCCGTAAACCTTCTGAAAAGACCTGAAGGAGGGGTCAAGGCCAATAATCGCCTTCTTACAGAGAAGGCGCAGAAATTAGAAGAAACTTTAAAAAACTTCCATGTAGATGCGAGAGTGATGCAGGTGACTCAGGGACCTACTGTCACCAGATATGAGATACAGCCTGCCGTAGGAGTAAAAGTAAACAGTATAGTGCGGCTGGCCGACGATATAGCGCTGAACCTTGAGGCTAAAAGCATCAGGATAGAGGCTCCTATCCCGGGAAAAGCCGCGGTAGGCATCGAAGTGGAGAATGATTCGGTGACTATGGTACATATAAGAGAGATCATAGATTCACAGGAATTTAAAGACAGCAAGTCCAAGATAACTTTTGCCGTGGGAAAGGACATAAGCGGAAAAGCTATAGTAGCCGATCTCAAGGCTATGCCCCATCTTCTCATAGCAGGTTCCACAGGCTCAGGAAAGTCCGTATGTATAAACGGCATAATAACGAGTCTTTTATACAAGGCCAATCCCGACGAAGTAAAGCTCATATTAGTGGATCCAAAAGTGGTAGAACTGGGAAATTATAACGGAGTTCCTCATCTGATGATACCTGTGGTTACAGACCCAGGTAAAGCGGCTGCGGCGCTGAACTGGGCTGTAGCCGAGATGACAGACAGATATAAAAAGTTTGCAGAAGAAGGCGTAAGAGACTTGGAATCATATAACGAATATGTGAGAGCCAATGACGAGACTGAAAAAGTAATGCCTCAGGTAGTCATAATCATAGACGAGCTGGCGGATCTTATGATGGCGGCGCCTTCTCAGATAGAAGAATCCATATGCAGATTGGCTCAGATGGCAAGAGCCGCGGGGATGCACCTGATCGTGGCTACTCAGAGGCCTTCCGTAGATGTCATCACCGGAGTCATAAAGGCGAATATTCCTTCCAGGATAGCTTTTGCGGTCTCATCTCAGGTGGACTCCAGGACTATTTTAGATATGCAAGGGGCGGAGAAACTTGTAGGAAAAGGAGATATGCTCTTTAACCCTATGGGAATGGGAAAACCTGTGAGAATACAGGGAGCGTTTATCTCTGACAGTGAAGTCAATAAGGTTATAGACTTCGTCAAAGATCAAGTACAAGATGCCGCCTATAATCAGGATGTCCTTACCCGGATAGAGAGAAATGATGTACAGGGGCCGGAGGAGGAAGCCGACGAGCTTCTTTCTGACGCCATAGATCTGGTGGTAAAAAGCGGACAGGCCTCGGTATCCATGCTTCAGAGACGATTCAGGATAGGTTACAACAGGGCGGCCCGCATAATGGATATGATGGAAGCCAGAGGTATCGTCAGCGCGCAGGATGGCAGCAGGCCGCGCCAGGTATTGCTGTCAGAGGAAGAATTGAAACAGATGGAAGAAGATACAGAAGGAATATGACAATGAAGATATATATGGAGACTCTGGGCTGCCCGAAGAATTTCAACGATACGCAGACAGCCAAAGGGATTATGACCAAGGCGGGCTTTGAGGTGACAGAAGATGCTGATCTTGCAGATGTCATCATCGTCAACACCTGCGGATTCATAAACGACGCTAAAAAAGAATCCATTTCAAGGATATTTGAACTCTCAGAATATAAGAGAGATGGGAAGAAATTATTAGTCTGCGGATGTCTGTCTGAACGCTATTCAGAAGAACTCTTCGAGGAGATGCCTGAAGTTGACGGATTTCTTGGAGTAAACGAATACGAGAGACTGCCTGAAATACTCTCTTCTATCGAGCTTTCGAAGGATGCGGATTCACCGGCCAGATATAACTGGGTGTGCGGACAGGCGCCTGATACTCTGAAGACGCTTCCAAGACTTCTGAACGAGGAATCTTATACGGCGACGCTGAAGATCTCAGAAGGATGCAACAACAGATGCGCCTATTGCGTGATACCTTCCATAAGGGGCCCTTTCAGAAGCAAACCCAAGGAGGAGGTCATAAGAGAAGCGAAGTGGCTTTCGGATAACGGATGCAGGGAGCTCATCCTCATAGCCCAGGACGTTACTCTTTACGGAACAGATCTGTACGGGAGGCTGGCTCTGCCGGAACTTCTCAGAGAGCTGTGCAGGATAGATAAGTTAGAATGGATACGTCTCATGTATTGTTATGAGGACAGAATAACAGACGAGCTCATCGAAGTTATCAGGACCGAGCTTAAGATATGCAATTATATAGATATTCCTATTCAGCATGCCAGCGACAGAGTTTTGAAAGCCATGAGACGCCGTTCCACCGGCGAGTCCATAAAAAATACGATAAAGAGACTTAAAGCGGCTATTCCTGATATTCATATAAGGACTACCCTGATAACGGGATTCCCCGGCGAGAGCGAAGAGGATTTCGACATCTTGCTGGATTTTGTCGAAGAAATGAAATTCGCCAGACTGGGAGTATTCGCCTATTCACAGGAGGAAAATACTCCAGCGGGGGAAATGAAAGATCAGATTCCCGATGAGATAAAACAGCAGAGACTCGACACTATTATGAGAAGACAGCTGGATATTTCCCTGGAAATGAACAGGGAAAAGATCGGAAAAATTTTAGAAGTACTGGTAGAAGAAAGAGACGAGGATGGCAGCTACGTAGGCAGAACCAGATATGACGCTCCTGAAATAGACAATTCCGTCATATTCACCTCAGATAGAGATCTTTCGCCGGGAAATATAGTAAAAGTTCTGATACAGGACGCTTTCGATTATGATCTTACAGGCATGGAGGTATGAGAGATGAATTTACCAAATAAACTTACTATCGCAAGAGTCATCGCCGTTCCGTTTTTTATAGGAGCATATTATTTCAGTTGGTATCTGCTGGCATTCATAATATTTGTGGCGGCTTCGCTGACAGATATGCTGGACGGAAAGATCGCAAGAAAATATAATCTGGTGACTAACTTCGGTAAAATAATGGATCCTTTGGCTGATAAAGTGCTGGTCTATTCGGCTATATGCCTGATGATACCTGTTTATGTACCCGCCTGGATGCTTATAATAATTCTGGCCAGAGAGTTTACGGTAGCCGGAATGAGAACTGTAGCGGCCTCGGAGGGCATCGTCATCGCCGCGGGAATGAGCGGAAAAATCAAGACCGTTCTCCAGATGATAGCAGTCTGCCTTTTGCTCCTGGTCCCTGCGTTCCCTCTCTTCATTCCGCTCTGGTATATAGCTCAGGCTTTCCTCTGGGCCTCACTGATCATGACGGTATACTCGGGAGTGGAATACGTGATTCAGAATAAGAACGTATTCTCCGTGAAATAGGTGTCTGCGATGAAAACAGCTATTCTTACAGTAGGGACGGAAATACTCTTCGGACAGATAGTCAATACCAATGCTGCGTATCTGTCCAGAGAACTTAATAATCTCGGGTTTGACGTGATGTATCATTACAGCGTGGGAGACAACCCCAAAAGACTTTTGGAACTTATACATCTGGCCTTCAGAGACTGCGACATGATAATAACGACGGGAGGCCTCGGACCGACTCAGGATGATCTCACAAAAGAGACTATTGCAAAGGCCATGGGAGAACGTATCGTGGTCAGCGATATGGCTATGGAAGCTTTAAAGAGCCATTACAGAAAATCCGAGAGACCTATGACCGAAAACAATCTAAAACAGGCCTATATGCCTGAAAGCGCCGAAGTTCTTCCCAACGATCAGGGAACAGCTCCCGGATTTTGGCTTGAGAAAGACGGCAAGATCATAGTCTCTATGCCGGGACCTCCCCGGGAGATGACAAATATGTTTTCCAAGGAGGTCATGCCTCGGCTCAGGAGCTTGCAGGACAGCGTGATTCATTATAGAATACTCAGAACTTTCGGTCTCGGAGAGTCAAAGATGGAGACGGTACTTCTTCCTCTGATAGATGAACAGACGGATCCAACCATAGCTACGTACGCTAAAGAGGGGGAGTGCAGCCTCAGGATAGCTTCAAAGAGAGCCACGCTCCAAGAAGCAAAGAAAGCCGTAGACGACATGAGCCAAAGAGTCATGGATATAATCGGAGAATACGTATACAGTCAGGATAATGAAGACCTGAAAGATGTGGTGGGAAGGCTTCTTATCTCAAAAAATATAACTGTCTCCTGTGCAGAATCGTGTACAGGAGGGCTCTTCGCCGGAACGCTTACTGATATCCCCGGAATTTCCTGCGTATTTGACAGAGGAATAGTCACGTACAGCAATAAGGCAAAGATGGAGGAACTGGGAGTTAAAGAAGACACCCTTGAAACTTTCGGAGCCGTAAGCAGTCAGACCGCAGCAGAGATGGCCCAGGGGCTGGCGAAAAAGACGGGGTCAGATCTGTGCATTTCTGTCACGGGAATTGCCGGACCTGACGGAGGAAGCCTCCAGAAACCTGTGGGAACAGCTTATGTGGGAATACGATGGAAAGGGAACACTGAGATAATAAAAATTCAGCGCCGCAATGTCAATCGAAAATGGAACAGGAACTATGCCGTTCTCAGCATGCTTTATGAGATATATAAACGCATTTCTGCCATATAGCGCTTGACAAATCCTCCTCGCGGAGATATTATATTTACATAAATTTCCATGTTTAATTGCGAAATACCCCTTGACCCAAGGGGGAAAATATTGTATCATACAGATAAGAACAAATGTTCGACAAAGGAGAGATAATTATGGCTTCAGATAAGACAGATAAGAAAGTCGAGAGAAAAGTGGACCAGAGCGAGAAAGACAAGGCCTTAGACGCGGCTCTGTCCCAGATACAAAAACAGTTTGGCAAAGGCGCCATAATGAAGCTGGGCGACAAAGGAGCGCAGATGAACGTGGAAGCCATATCCACAGGCTCCATAAGCCTTGATGTAGCTACAGGCATAGGCGGCGTACCGAGAGGCAGAATCGTCGAGATATACGGACCGGAGTCTTCGGGTAAGACGACGCTGACTTTACATATAGTAGCGGAGGCTCAGAAGAACGGCGGCAAAGCTGCTTTTATAGACGCCGAACATGCTCTTGACCCCGTATATGCGAAAAATCTGGGGGTGGATGTCGAAAACCTTTTAGTCTCACAGCCTGATACGGGCGAGCAGGCTCTGGAGATCTGCGACATGCTGGTGCGCAGCGGCGCTTTAGACGTAGTCATAATCGACTCGGTAGCGGCGCTGGTTCCTAAGGCAGAGATTCAGGGAGAGATGGGCGACGCCCATGTAGGACTGCAGGCACGTCTGATGTCTCAGGCTCTCAGAAAGATAACCGGAAATATAAACAAGTCTAACACATGCGTCATATTCATCAACCAGCTCAGAGAAAAAGTCGGCGTGATGTACGGAAGCCCTGAAGTGACTACAGGCGGACGAGCCTTAAAGTTCTATTCCTCCATGAGACTCGACGTCAGAAAGGTGGAGACTATCAAGGCCGGAGACAACGTGCTGGGTAACAGGACAAAGGTTAAAGTAGTCAAGAACAAGGTAGCTCCTCCGTTTAAACAGGCCGAATTTGACATCATGTACGGCGAAGGTATTTCCAAAGAGGGCGATATCCTCGATTCTGCGGTCAATGCCAAGATACTGGATAAGGCAGGCTCATGGTACAGCTACAACGGCGAGAGGATAGGACAGGGACGCGAGAATATCAAGGTATACTTTAAAGATCATCCTGAGATCGTAGATGAGATAGAAAAGAAGATCATAGCTCAGCTTAAGAGCGACGGCGAAGCTGAGAAGGAACCTGAAGTTTCCGAAGAGGAGTTTTCAGAGATCATGGATATGATAATCGATGAGGACGGAGTAGTCATAGAATAGATATTGTTATCATTTTAAGGGAAGATGCCCCGGATAAGAGGCGTCTTCTTTTTATTTTGCCTTAAGAGATAATAATCTGTCAGTCGAAGTGGGTGGTTGACTTCTTATAGGGAATTCCCAGTCTTTTCTAAAATAGAAACGTCTGCGGCAGTTTTTAAAAGCCGATTCCCGGTAGAGGAGATTTTAAAGCTGTCTACGGGACTTTTCAGGGCAAAATTGAAAATGAACAGCAGTAAGATGCTATTTGCCGCCGCAAGATGGCCAAAAACTCCAGCAGCTGAATCCACATATAAACGCGGCTTAAATGTAAATTTATGTTAATACGTTTATACAAATATAAAACAAATAAACCATGTCCTTTCGTAAACGGGGAAATAAACAGTTATTCTTTATAATCTAATAATTAACGAAGGGAGGAAACGTTTATGGATAACGAAAAACGTTTGGAATCATTGACTACCGAAAAAACGGAATTTAAACGAGAAATCGGAGTTTTTGGCGGAGTCAGCATTATCGGAGGTATCATGATCGGTTCCGGCATCTTCTATCTCGGTTCTTACGTACTAGAAAGAACCGGTATGGACAGCGGACTGGCGCTGGTATGCTGGATCTTGGCAGGCCTTATTTCATTGTTCGGAGGCCTTTGCTATGCAGAACTTGGAACAGCTATGCCTAAAGCCGGAGGTCGTCTTGTCTATCTCGACGAAGCTTTTCATCCTGTAGTAGGATTTATGGCAGGCTTTACCGACTGGCTGATCGGGGGACCGGGCTCTATCGCTGCGGTTTCCATAGCTCTCATGACAGTATTTCAGCCTTATTTCGGGCTCAGCGATTTTGGAGTAAAGGCGGCGGCTATCGTTCTCATCGTAGCGGCGACCTTATACAACCTTGTAGGGGTAAAAGTTGCTTCTATCATTCAGAACTTATCTATGGTCGCCAAGTTGGTGCCTGTCATGATAATACTCTTTGCTGCTATCTTTGTAGGCCGCGTCAGCCCTGATCTGTCCTTTGCACAGGCAGGAGAATATGCTCAGAATAACGATACAAGCATCATATCTATGATCGCTATAGCAGTAGTTGCGGCTCTTTGGGCTTATGAAGGATGGACAAATCTGAACACAGTAGCAGAAGAAATCAAAAACCCAAAGAAGAACCTGCCTCTGGCGCTGATCATCGGTATAGGCGGCGTTACTGTAATTTATACTCTGTTCAACTTTGCAATTATGAAGGTGCTTCCTCATGATGAGATCGTAAGCATGATAGAAAGCGGAGACTTATACTTGGGTACTGCCGTAGCCCATAAGGTACTGGGAAGTGCGGGAGCATTTGTAGTTACTGCAGGAATGGTTCTTGCAATGTTCGGTTCCATGAATGGAATGATTTTAGCTCAGCCGAGAATGTACTACGCCATGGCCGAAGAGGGACACTTCTTCAAATGCTTCGCTAAGATCCACCCTAAATATAAAGTGCCGTATGCGCCTATAATAGTGCAGGGAGTTCTTTCGATCATCTTAGTACTTATCAGGAATCTGGATCAGCTCACCAACCTGGTGGTTGTCTCGGCTATGGTATTCAACGTACTTGTAGTACTTGCAGTTCCTATCCTGCGTAAAAAGTACCCTAATATCGAAAGACCTTATAAAGTCTGGTTCTATCCTGTATCTGTAATAATTACCGCCTTGATTTTCGCAGCTCTCGTAGTAAATTCGGCATTAGAAGATCCTGTAGTAGGACTTACAGGTTTTGGAGTACCGGCATTTGGAGCTTTGGTATATTACATATTTGATATAAAGAACAAGAAGGCGAAGAAATAAGATGAAAACGATTCTACACAATGCTAAGGTTTATGTTGAAAAAGGATGTTACAAACAGGCCGTCCTGATAGAAGACGGAGTCATCAGAAAAGTAGGCGCAGATGAAGAGATACTTGCTGCGGCCGACCAATTGACTCAGGTCATAGACTGCGAAGGAAAGACTCTGATTCCCGGACTCAACGACTCACATCTTCATTTTATGCAGACAGGCGAGGTCATGAATCAGGCCAAGATAGACGGCGCCACTTCCATAGAAGAGATGATACAGATCTGCAGAGAATTTGCCGATACTCATCCGGATCAAGTAAAAAAGGGACTTCACGCAATAGGATGGAATCAGGACCTTTTCGTCGGCAGCGATCGTATGCCCGACAGACACGATCTGGATAAGATAAGTACAGAATTTCCGATAGTGTTAGAGAGAGTATGCGGACATATCGTTTCTACTAATACTAAACTCATCGAAATGCTGGGTATAGACGGAAGTTCGCCTCAATTTACCGACGGAGAATTCCTGATCGGAGAGGACGGCTATCCCAACGGTATATTCACGGCCAACGCGTGTAATATCGCCAAGGCGCTGATACCTGACTTTTCTATGGAGGAGAGAAGAAGAATTCTGATCGAGACCATGAAAGACGCAGTATCATGCGGTATCACCAGTGTGCAGAGCAACGATGTCGGAACTACCTTCATGGACGGACCGGCGGCATTTGCGCTGCTCCATGATATATACGATAAGGGCGAGGCATTGATACGCTACAGGCATCAAGTGTGCTTCAACGACTTTTCTGCTTTTGAAGAATATCTTAAAGAAGGCGAATTTGCCAAAGGCAAATATGAAAGAGATTCCTGGCTGACTCTCGGACCTTTGAAACTGTTCAAGGACGGCAGCCTGGGAGCCAGGACTGCTCTCATGAGGAACGGCTATGAATCTGACAGGGAGAATCACGGACTGGAATGGATCAAACCGGAAGAGATGGAAAAATACTGTCAGCTTGCCAAAGAATACGGTCTGCAGGTGGTGACTCACGTCATAGGAGACGCCGCTGTAGAAAGAACCATAGACTGCTACGAGCATGCGTTTGTAGACGGCAAGAACAAGCTAAGGCACGCTCTCATCCACTGCCAGATAACAGATGAGGCTCTTCTCGATCGTATAGCGGAAAAAGACATTCTGGTATTCGCTCAGCCTATATTTCTCGACTACGATATGAACATCGTAGAGGAATTATGCGGCAGTGAGCTAACTTCGACTTCCTATGCGTTCGGCTCGCTCTACAGAAAAGGAGCTCACGTATCATACGGTACGGATTGCCCTGTAGAATATTACAATCCTTTTGAGAATATCTATATGGCAGTCACGAGAAAGAACAGAAAAGGACAGCCTGCGGGTGGATTTTATCCTAAAGAATGTGTGGATGTGGAGACTGCGGTAGACGCATATACTTATGAGAGCGCTTACGCAGAATTCATGGAAGACCGCAAAGGAAGGATCAGAGAAGGATATTATGCAGACATGGTGCTCTTAGACCGGGATATCTTTACTGTGGATCCGATGGAGATCAAAGAAATAAAACCCGTCATGACCATGGTCGGCGGAAAGATCGTATACACAAAATAAATCTTTTTTGCTGCCGCTTCGGATTACAGCTTGTCCGGACGGCAGTTTTTTTGTATTATAATATAAAGACGACAGAGGTAGTTTTTATGAAAGAAAATACGATCATTATCAACGGAAAACTGATGACCATGGATGAAAAAGGGACGGCCGACTGGATGGTCATCGAAAGAAACCGTATCTTAGAAGTAGGAACGGGAGACGACTATAAAACTCATCTTACCAATAGATCAAAAGTGATAGACGCCAGAGGAGGAAGCGTCACTCCGGGATTTATCGATAGCCATTTTCATGTGGTGATGACAGCCGTCAGCGACAGCTGGGTATCGCTGGAGGGCGTAAAAAATTACAGAGCGGCGGGCAAAAAATTAAAATCGGCATATTCAGGAAAAAAAGGAGAGCTGATTATAGGAAGCAAACTCGATCCCCAATATCTTGAAGAAGGCGAAATGCCGGGCAGAACGATTCTGGACAAATACTGCAAAGACGCTCCTGTAGCCGTGTATTCTGCAGATTATAAAATTCTTGCTCTAAACACCTACGGCATCTTATATTTTAAAGTACCGTTCTCACTCAACGGAGTAGAGGTAGACGACAGCGGAATGCCTACCGGTATATTCACCGATCAGGCAGGAGCAGTGCTGGATAATAAGATCTTTAGCGCCATGACAGACGAAGACCGCAAAAAAGCAGTAGACCGTCTCGTGCCGCAGCTGTTTGGCTTGGGGCTTACGACTGTAGCGGCCATGGAAGGAGGAAATATGTCCTCTTCCTTTGACGAGAGTCCGGATGCTGAGTTCATATACAAGTACGGAGAAAATTACAAGATTGCGATGGAATTGTTCTATCAGACCACCGATATAAGATCAGTAATAGAAAAGGGACTTCACAGGATAGGGGGAGCGCTCTATGTGGACGGAACTATCGGAGGAAGGACTGCGGCTCTGTGCGCAGATTATTCCGACGCCCCAGGAAAGAAGGGCATATACAGCATACCGCCTTCGCAGCTGAGAGAGCTCGTAGCGGAATGTTACAGAAATAATCTTCAGGTGGGCCTTGACGCCATCGGCGACGGCGCTATAGAGGAGTGTCTAAAGGCTTTTGAATATGCGGAAGAGCGATATCCTGCCAGAAAGCTGAGAGGAAGAATAGAGCACGCAGAGATGATCACACAGTCCCAGATGCTGCGGGCGGAAAAACTCGGCGTCATACTTTCCATGCAGCCTACCTATGAGGGACTCTGGGGAGGAGCCGGAAAGATGTATCAGCACAGGCTGGGAGAAAGATATAAACAGACAAACGCTTTTCGCGAAATATTAGACTGCGGTATAGTCCTGTGCGGAGGCTCTGACAGCAATGTGACGGACCCAAATCCTATGTTGGGTATTCACTACGCAGTCAATCATCCTGTAAAAAGACACAGGATTACTGTGGAAGAAGCCATAAGGATGTATACTGCCAGCGGCGCATACGGCCTCTTTTTAGAGGAGCATTTAGGCAGTCTCACTGCAGGAAAATATGCCGATGCAGTTATCTTTCCCGTCGACCTTAAGTCGACAGATCCCAAGAGTCTCAAGACTATCAGGCCTTTGTGTACCATCAAGGCAGGAGAGATAGTCTTTGACAGAGGTGTTTATCATGTTAAAGATTGACTTTTTAGGAACTCTTAAAATTGAGTCCGAAGGCATGAATATTACTGATAAGCTGAGCAGCAAAAGCCAGGCTCTCATAGCTATCCTCATGACAAAAAAGAGATTGAGATGTTCAAGAAAAGAATTGATAGGCTATTTGTGGCCTGAAAGCAGTGAAGAGGCTGCAAAATACAACCTCAGATTTAATCTGTGGCAGCTGAGAAAGACTATATGCGTGCAGCCGTCAGGCCAGCCTTTTCTGATAATTACGCGGGATGACTGTCAGATCAATGAGAAATACTCATATCAGTGCGATTTCAGACAGATCATCGAGGCCGACGTTGAAAACTGCGATATAGGCAGGTTGGAAGAACTGCGGTGCATGTTCAGAGGAGATTTCTTTGAAAACAGATATTTTTCCGATCTGGAAGAATTTGAAGAACTGATGATAATGCAGCGCTATATTCTGGAGAATAAGAGACAGGTCATACTCAAAAGGCTGATGGAGTTATACAGAGAAAATAAAGAAATAAGAAAATGCCTGGATATAATAACAGATCTTGAGACTATGGATCCTTATGATGAGAAAAATGCAGAGATAAAGATTTCTCTCCTTTTAGAAGAAGGACAGCGAAGCGAAGCTGCTCGCTTTTATCAGAAATTTTACAATAGGATGGTCTACGATATAGGCATAGAACCGCCCAAAAGACTTGAAAAACTCATAGGCGGATTTGCCGAAGTGCGAAAAAAAGATGAAAAGATCATCGACATGACAGTCGAAGCGATACCTTCTGTAGACGCCTTCTTTATGGCGCGGACTGCGGAGAAGATAGCGGAGTTTTCCGAATTGTCATTGCCGGATTACCTTGACAGCGGGCAGATAAAGGATCTGGCTTTTATCACCCGCAAACTGGGCGCTGCGAGTCAGACGGGAGTTCCCTTCGTTCGGGTTGTATCGGCTTTTATGGAACTTATCATCGGGATATGCCGGTCGGATTTTCGAATCTGCCTGAGATTTGATTCATGGGAGAATGTGGACAGGATGTCCAAAGATGTATTGAAATTGCTGAAAAATAAATTGGGAGAGTCTCTCATTCTGATATGTTCAGATCAGTAGTCGGTACTTGAAAAATGTTTTGACTTTTTGCCTAAAACCCTTGACATTGAGCCATTTTAATGGTATCATAACCAAGTTGAGCCGCGCAGAATGGGTAATAAGAGATCTTCACTGCACTTTTAGTGACCAGAAGCGTCCACCCACGATGGCGAGACCGGATAGAGGAGGAGAAAAATATAATGTACGCAGTAATCGAAACAGGCGGAAAGCAGTACAGAGTACAGGAAGGCGACGTTATCACAGTTGAAAAACTTGATGCAAAAGCCGGAGACAAAGTAACTTTTGATAAGGTACTCGTTCTCAGCGACGGAAAAGAGCTGAAAGTCGGAACGCCTTATTTAGACGCTGGCGTAACTGCAAGCGTAGTAGAAAACGGAAAAGGTAAAAAGGTCATAATCTTTAAGTATAAGGCCAAGAAGGACTACAGAAAGAAACAGGGTCACAGACAGCCGTATACGATGGTTAAGATCGAATCACTGGGAACAGGATCTAAAAAGGCAGAACCTGTAAAAGAGGCTCCTAAAGCAGAAGCCAAAGAGGAAGTTAAAGAAGCAAAGCCGGCAAAAAAGGTTTCAGCTTCGATGAAGAAAGACGAATTGATTGCATTCGCTAAAGAAAACGACATAGCCATCGACGAAAAAGCTACAAAAGCAGTTATCATCGAAGCTATCGAAGCAGCGTTAAAGTAATCTGACAATAGAGCATAGGAGGCGAGAGTAATGGCAAGTAAAAAAGGTGTAGGTAGCTCCAAGAACGGTCGTGACTCCGAGTCCAAACGCCTTGGACTCAAAGCTGGAGACGGTCAGTATGTAAGCGCCGGAAGCATTTTGGTAAGACAGAGAGGAACTAAGTTCCATCCCGGCAACAACGTCGGTATAGGCGGCGATGATACTCTCTTTGCCAAGATAGACGGAGCTGTCAAATTCGAGAGAAAAGACAGAAACAGAAAGCAAGTAAGCGTTTATCCAAAGGAAGCTTAATTGAAAACTTGAGACCCTGTAACTAACATATTACAGGGTCTTTTTGTGACAGAGGGGAGGCTGATGTCCAAGATGTTCGTAGATAGAGCAAGGATAACAATAAAATCGGGAAAAGGCGGTAATGGAGCCGTTACTTTTAGAAGAGAACCGTATGTTCCCGAAGGGGGGCCGGACGGCGGAGACGGCGGCAGAGGCGGAGACGTAGTTTTTGTAGCTGACAGAAACTTGAGGACTCTCATGGATTTCAGATATAAGAGAAAATATGAAGCGGAAAACGGACAGGACGGCATGAAGCGCAAGAGATTCGGAAAAGCTGGAGAAGATCTTGAGATCAGGGTGCCCATGGGGACCGTGGTCATAGATGAGGAGACGGGACTCACCATGAAAGATCTTACGGAAAACGGTCAGCGTTTCGTGGCGGCCAGAGGAGGCAAAGGCGGCAGAGGCAATGTTCACTTTAAAAATTCAGTGAGACAAGCTCCTAATTTCGCTGAAGCCGGAGGCGAAGCCAAAGAACGGCAAGTCATTCTTGAAATGAAGCTTATAGCGGACGTAGGTTTAGTGGGGTTTCCCAACGTAGGAAAGTCGTCGCTTTTGTCTGTGGCCACCAGCGCCCAGCCTAAGATAGCCAATTATCATTTTACTACCATAGATCCAAATCTGGGAGTAGTGAATATTTTCGACGACAGTTTCGTGATGGCAGATATCGCCGGAATAATAGAGGGCGCAAGCCAGGGACTCGGACTGGGATTCAGATTTCTCAAACACATAGAGCGCACAAAGGTGCTGATCCATGTAGTCGATGTGTCGGGAAGCGAGGGAAGAGACCCCAGGGACGATTTTGATAAGATAAATGCCGAGTTGGCGGCCTACAGCCCTAAGATACTGAAAAAACCTCAGATAGTAGCGGCAAACAAGATAGATATGACGGATGAGGATTCTAAGGAGTATCTTGAGTTCAAGGCTCATGTGGAAGATGCGGGATACAAGGTATTTCCAATATCGGCTCCTCTGAATTTGGGAGTCAAGGAGCTTCTTGCCGCAGCGCTTTTGGAACTCCAGCGAGTAGAGCAGTCTCCGGCCGAGGATGAGGATCCTGCCCAGTACTTCGATTTTGAGGCGGATCAGGCTGATCCTGAATACAGAGAAATCCAAACAGGTTATGACGAAGAGGACGGCGTATATACTCTCAGCGGAAAACAGCTGGATAAGATATTCCGCTCTACTAATTTTAACGATATGGGCTCTCTGCGCTATTTGTATAAATATATAGAGAAGAGAGGGGCCATAGACCGCCTTAAAGAAATGGGTCTTGAAGAAGGCGATATAATCAGAATAGAAGATTACGACATGGAATACTGGGACGAATGATCTTAAAAAGGCAGGTATATACTGCCTTTTTAGGTTTTGATGCCGTCATGTTTTACCCCCGCTTCTCATAAAATGAATTAGAAGCAGAAGGAGGGGACCATGAGAAGATATCAAGACAAACTTTTAATTCAGGCAGTAATATGTCTTGCCATATTTGCGCTGGTCAGAGTGAGCGCCATGATAGGCGGAGATACCGTCACGAAGATAAAAGATTCCATAAGAGAGCAGGCGCAAAAAAATTACACAATAGAAGAGATAAAAGAGGTAGGAGATCAGCTGACTTCAAAAATAGTAAACGCCCCCTCAGCTTTGGTTTCCGTCATAACTCAGGCCAATGAAGCCGGTGAGTTTGGCGCGCCTGTAAATGAAGACGACAAGGACGATATCAAGACTGTTCACGCCGCAGGAAGCGGAGAAGTTACTTATGCGGGCATCGACAGAGAACTGGGAATGTGTGTTAAAATCAAACACGAAGATAAGTTTTCGGTGTATGGAAATCTTTACACTCTGACTGTCGTCGCCGGTGATAAAGTGAAAAAGGGAGATATTATCGGAACCTTTGACAGCAAGGGAGAAGAAGAATTTTATTATCAACTGGGAGACTCTGTGGTATAATGAACCCAAGAAATACGGCCGGCCGCTGCCGCGTTTGTTGCGGTGAAAAACAGCGCATGCTGTATTCTACAGAAAAAAGCGTAAATTCTACAACAGAATTTGTTAAAATGGTTGTAGAATCGCAATAATAAATTAAAATTTACAGCATATCCGCTTTTTCACCGTCATTTAAGCTGTTTTTCTTCCCAAAATGCTGTAGAATCAGCACGAAGGGCTAAGAAAATACAGCATGCGGCTCTGCTGCGGCATAACTGCCGCAATCATGGTATAATAAACCCATCGATCATGATAGTGGCGTTGCCGAGAGGAAGGGTTTATTGAACCACCGCTACTTGTTGGGTTCGTGGTACAATAAACCCATGGATCATAACCGCGGCATTGCCGCGAAACGCAAGACAGATAAAGGAAGGTTATATGAAATCTGCTTTTCACACATTAGGATGCAAAGTCAATCAGTATGAGACCGAGGCCATGAAGGAACAATTCATAGCCGCAGGCTTTGAAATAGTGGATGAAGATGATTTTGCAGACGTCTATGTAATAAATACCTGTACCGTCACAAATATTGCCGACAGAAAGTCCCGGCAATATATAAGGCGAATGAAAAAGAAAAACCCGGACTCAGTCATAGTAGTCACGGGATGTTACGCACAGATAAAACCGGAAGAACTTTCGTCTCTGCCGGAAGTCGACATAGTGGCGGGGACGGGAGAAAAAAACAATATAATAAAATATGTAAAAGACTTCATGGATGAGAGGAGCCCTCAGATTCATGTCAGAGATTACGACCGGCTGTGTGATTATCAGGACTGCGGAATAATAACCTCCATGGAATCCAGGACGAGAGCATATATAAAGATTCAGGAAGGCTGCGACAGATTCTGCGCTTATTGTCTCATCCCCTTTGCCAGAGGAAAAGTCAGAAGCAGAGACCCGGAAGAGATAGTCAAAGAGGCCCGTGCTCTGATAGATAAAGGTTTTAAGGAACTGATCCTCACAGGCATAAATACTGCGCTGTACGGAAGTGAGGACGGCTTTTGCGAGAAGTATCCGGAAGCCTCTTACGGCGGCCTTAGGGGAGTTGAGATCATAATTGCGGCTCTCGACGATCTGCCGGGAGATTTCAGAATCAGACTCAGTTCTCTGGAGCCGGCAGTCATAAATTCCGAATATGTAAAGAAACTGATGAAATACAGACGCCTCTGCCATCATCTTCATCTTTCGGCTCAGAGCGGAAGCGACAGAGTGCTAAAGCTTATGAACCGGCCGTACGGCAGAAAGCAGTATCTGGATATCATAAAAGTGCTGAGAGAGGCAGATCCTCTTTACGGAGTAAGTACTGATATAATCGTAGGATTTCCATGTGAGACTGAAGAGGACTTGGGGGACAGCATTAAACTCATAGAAGAGGCTGAATTTTGTAAAGTACACCCTTTTCGATATTCCAAAAGAGAGGGGACTGCCGCTGCCCTTATGGATGGGCAGATAGATCACCGTATCAAGAATCTGAGAATGGAGGCGCTAACTTCAGCGGCCGAAAGATATGTGTCTGAGTTTCTTGAAAAGTGTATTGGCGATAGAAGAACAGTACTGTTTGAGGAGAGCGACGGCGATTTGGTGACAGGGTATACGGACAATTACATAAAGGTATATGCTGAAGGAAGCGAAATAAATTGTTTCAAAGAGGTCAGACTTCTTGAAAGATATAGAGACGGAATGAAAGGAGAAATATGATGGCAGATTGTATATTTTGCATGATAGGTAAACGCGAAATACCATCCAACGTGGTATATGAGGACGATAAGCTGATCTGTTTTCACGATCTTGAACCTCAGGCGCCGGTACACGTATTAGTGATTCCCAAAAAACACATCGAGTCGCTGGACGATGTCAAAGATGAGGACCGGGAATTGATGGGACATATAATGGTAACCATCAAAGAGATAGCGGCTCAGCTGGGTCTGGAAAACGGATACAGAGTGGTCAGCAACAACGGTGAGGACGCCTTCCAGACAGTGAAGCATCTTCATTTTCACATATTGGGAAAGAGAAAGCTGACCTGGCCGCCAGGCTGACAGAAGCGAAGCAGGGCGAGGGCTTTCCTCTCTGCTTGACAATAAAATAGTCAATACGATGCAAAGAGTGGCAGTAGGCTTATGCCTTCTGCCACTCTTTACGACTAAGGACAAAAGACCGGGCCGGGAGGCCCGGTCTTTTGTCTCTTAGGCTGTCGACAGATAACAAGTCCCAGGATTTGGATATTTATGCCAAAGAATAGATACTCATCTATCGTATATATTGAACTTTTTATGTTGTGGATTAACACAAAATTTCTCGGCTGATAGTCGATGATCTTTCGTGATGGCAGCAATTAATTGCATAAAAATGAAAATTTATGAATTTTTATCAAAAAATGTATTGAAAATGTGAAGGCACCTTGGTATAATCATGAATATAGATTTTGTGGGCCTATAACAAAATTATCAGTGATTATTAAGGAGGAACGATAAATGAGTCAGTACAGCAAAAAAGTGTTCAGCAAATTGGCTGTAATACTTTTAATAATTTCAATGCTCATTCCGCAGGCTGGCCACGCTTTGGCCGACAAAAGCGGAACGATGATAGAGGACTTGACCTCGGCGTATGAGGTAGATATGCAGATACCTCTGGCAGCCGACAGCCATGACGTTGAAATTTCTATACCTGTAACGGGGAAAACCCAAGATGAGCTTGCTCAGCTTATAGATGAGGGCAGTATTTCTCTATCGCTGACGAGAAATGAACAGCGGCCTTATGTGGATAAGGAACTTTATCCGAATCAGAGTCAGGGAGGGCCTTTAGACCAGTGGCAGACTCAAAATAAGAGCGGCGACAACAGCATGTTCACAGATATCCGATATGAGGCGGGGACTCATGAAGGTCAGGTATGTCTTAACATTACGTTTGATGTAAACTGCTATTTTTATGACAGAAGCGGGTCAGCCGATTACAGCGCGCCTCATTCAAACGGGGGAGCATATCTGGATCTATGCGGATATTTCGATCTCAATGCTGTATCAGGCGATGAGACTTTAGGAAAAGCGGATATAAAAGTGGTGCCTTATGAAGGCTTCCACACCATGGATGAGATATATGCCGAAATTAAAGAAATCGTCAGCACGGGAAAAGTTAACGGCCTCTATGCTGAAGAATTTTCTATGGGAACATCCAGCGGCGGAAGAAATATGCCGTATATTATAGTAGCCCAGGACAAGAGCGCCGTAACAGACTGGTTGGATTTCACAGAGATGGCCGAAACCGATCCGGATAAAGCGCTCAAGATGATAGACAGCGGCCAGGCCGAAGATATAAAAGTACCTGTGATGTACTCCAATATACATTCCAACGAAGTCGCAGCCTCCGACGGAATTATGGACTTTGCTAAGAAACTGGTCAAAGAAGAGAGAATCTCATACGATCTCTTGACAGGATTTACGGCAGAGGGAGAGGCGCAGCTTAAAGCAGAGATGGGCCAGGCAGGCCAGGCGGGAAGCGTGGCTGTCCCGGAACTGGTGGCAGACGATTCTACCTATCTGGGCTATATACAGGCAGGGAACGGACAGTCGGGCAAAGTAGACTTGGAAAAATACTATACCATAGATACTGAAGAAGTGGAGATTTCCAAACTCTTGGAGGACGTATTTTTCATACTGGTACCTGAAGAAAACGTAGACGGACGTACATATATTACACGCGCGGCAGATAACGGATATGATCTCAACAGGGATAATTCTTTTCAGACCACTGCCGAAACGGCTAACATGCAGAAGCTGATAGGAACTTTTAACCCCGTGTCTCTGACAGAATTCCACGGCAGAGTAGAAGATTTCCAGTGTGAACCCTGCAGTCCTCCGCACGAACCTAACTTTGAATATGATCTTCTTTCGCAGCATCTGATGAAAGGAGGAGAAGCCTTAGGCATCGCCGCAGTGGCTAATAATGACGGATATAACAGCTATGTAATACCGCAGAGAGATTATCTCACTTATACGGGAACTGCTGACGGCGACGGAGAGGCTCAGACTAAATGGGAAAGCCCATGGGACGATATGTCTACCAGCTACACTCCTCAATTCGCCATGCTTCACGGCACTGTAGCCTATACGGTGGAACTGCCTGCATACAATACCCAGACGTCTTTGGCTGTCAGTTACGGTATATTGGGCCAAGCTGATTATATAGCCGGCGAAAAAGAGGGGTATCTGGAGTCTCAGGTAAAGATCTTCCAGCGTGGAGTCACAAATTATAACTCAAATAGTTTCGATGAAGTGGGGCAGTGGTTCTGTGACCAGAACGACGTAGAGGGAGCCGAGGCAGACTTGTTCCGTCCCGAGTATGATGAGGAAGGACAGAACGGAAACTTCTATCCCGAATGTTATGTGATCCCTATGGACGCTGACAATCAGAAGAACGTTGCTGCCGCCGCAGAAATGATACAGATGCTGGCCAGAAACGACGTAAAGATAAACATAACTCAGAAGGAATTTACTTATGACGGAGTCGCCTACCCGGAGGGAACGGCCGTAGTTTCCATGTATCAGGCTAAGAGGTCTGTAGCCAACGGACTGCTTTACGACGGAACTCTGATACAGGGGTGGTCAGATCTTTATTCTGAGGGTATAACTTCCTTTAATGAAACACGGGGCTTCGATATGATCACCGTAGCGGAAACCGCCGCCTATGATGACATTGAGAAAGCTGAAGGAAAAGATAAGGATTACGAAGCCGTAACCGAATATGTAAAGAGTCTGGGAACATCATTTACAGGAGTTGAAAATGCGGACGTCATCATTAAAAATGTTTCCGAAGATTCGACTTCGGCGGTAAACGCCCTGCTTAAAAACGGAGCTCAGGTCGCTATGATAACTGAAGGAGACGAGAAAGGTAACTTCATATTGTCTTATCAAGATTATTTGACCGTGAAGGGACAATATCTCCTAAATGCGGAGGGAGTGTACGGAGAACAGTTTAAGGCTGATATAATAACCAAGGCGCCGTCGATATATATAACCGGCGTACCGGGAATCAGCGGATCAGGCTATGTTCAAACGCCCAGGATCACAGCCAGCTCGTATAATTACGACAGGGTGGCCATGGAACTGATGAACTTTGCGACTACTTCTGATATAAGTCAGGCTGACGTGGTGATCGGAGCCAGCGCCCTCAGCGGCGAGGCCCTTGCCGCCGTTCAGAGCGGTGTTCCATACATAGGTTACGGAAGCGGCACGTCGAAATTGACGTCTCTGTTTGGAGAAAGCTTCGGCCGCGTATCTCTCAAGGGAGCGATGGATTGTCTGGGATATGTGATTTATCCAAATACGACTCTTATCAACGCCAACTATGTAGCCGAAGACGATAATGTGATGTACGGATACGGCGCAGGGTATTTTTCCAAAATCCCTGAAGGAGCGACAGTTCTGGTACAGATGGACAAGGAAACTGCTCCTACGGAAGGATTCATTCCTGCTTACAGCGATGAAATGGCACAGGGCTATCAGCAGTTCATAGACGGTTCGATACAGGGCTTTGAATATCAGGGACCGGACGCAGCGGGAAATGATATAGACGTGGCTGTCTTTGCCAACACGCTGACTAATAAAGCTCATCAGAGAGATGAATACAGCTTTATAAGCAATTTTATATTTTCAAAACTTTTGGGAGACGAATATAAGGGTGCAAAGGCTCCTGTCCAGGATAAGGGAGACGATACTGAGGAGCAGCAGGGAAGCCAGAACACTTCGGGGTCAGAGACATCGGGCGCCCAGACTCCTAAGACGGGCGACGATAGCTATCTGCTGCCTCTGATAGCTCTTATGCTCGTAAGCGGCGGCCTGCTTGCGGCAATAAAGATCAAAAGGAGAAAGGAAAAGACCAGCTAAATCATAGGTCAGCGGAAATACTGCCGCTGTTATAATGCAGTTCAAATAATGGGACGACCGAAAGGGAAGAGACCGCAGAAATTTTGCGGTCTCATGTCTCTGCTTAGAAAGAGGATATTAAAGGTGTTGACAAATCCCTCGCATAAAATATATAATGAGAAAGTCAGAAGACATTTTGACTTTCAAATCAATAAAACGAATCTCAAGTGTTTTACACTTAATAGAGGAAATCGGTCAAAGTCCGATACGGTACCGCCACTGTAGGCGCGGAGCCGACTTCAAAGAGCCACTGGATAGCTTTCCGGGAAGGCAGGAGAAGGCGATGATGCGCGAGTCAGGAGACTTGCTTGAGATTATTCATCAGCGAGCGAGTACTCAGGCATGAATGTGAAATGAATGTATTTAAAACGGATCATTTTTTAATGGTTCGTTTTTTTGTTTTTGTCAATTAAGAGTGCCTCTCCCGGTCATAAAAAACTATCGGGGGGGGGTACTTTTCTATATGTATATCAAAACGGAGGAACGCGTCCAATGAATGAAAGAATTGAAGCCATTAAAAGAGAAATATGCAAAGTCGTCGTGGGCAAAGACCAGATAGTAGAAAAAGTTATGACGGCTATGATCGCAGGAGGACATATATTGCTGGAGGATATACCGGGCGTGGGAAAGACGACGCTGGCGCTGGCTTTCAGCAGGACTATGGGTCTTGACTTTGGTCGTATCCAGTTTACTCCCGACGTAGTTCCTTCTGATATAACAGGGTTCACCATGTATGACAAGAACACCGGAAAATTCGAATATAAAGACGGAGCCGTGATGTGCAATTTTTTCCTGGCCGACGAAATAAACAGGACTTCCAGCAAGACTCAGTCTGCGCTGCTGGAGGTGATGCAGGAGGGAAAACTTACGGTGGACGGAGAAATCCACATGATACCTAAGCCGTTTGTCGTGATGGCTACTCAAAACCCCGTCGGAACGGCCGGCACACAGATGCTGCCCGAGGCTCAGCTGGACAGATTCATGGTAAAGATGTCCATGGGTTATCCCGATATACGGGCTCAGATAGACATAATGAAGGACAGGGCCGAGACAGACCCGCTGGAAAACGTGAAGCAGGTAGCTTCTAAAGAAGATCTCATGGAGATGCAGAGCCAGGCCAGAAGAGTGTTCGTAGACGATAAGATATACGAATTTGTGGCTTCGCTGGCAGAGGCCACCAGGCATCATCAATATATAAAACTGGGCGTGAGTCCGCGCGGAGCGCTGGCCATGTGTTCCATGGCAAAGGCGGAAGCTTTCGTCAGAGGAAGAGATTATGCAGTGCCGGAGGATATCACGGATAACTTCATATATACCTGCAAGCATCGCATCATACTTCATCAAAGAGCGCAGATAGCAGGCATCGACGAGGATATGGTATTGGCTGAGATTGCGGATCAAAATAAAGCGCCTAAGATCTGACTGAAAGAGAGAACGAACTTGAGAAAAGAAAAATTGGTTTTTCTGATAACTATAGCGACAGGCATCGCATTATACCTGTTTACGGAATCGGACTATACGGTATTCATCATATTTTTCTGTCTGATATATGGCATATTTGCTTTTATCTGTTCAAGGGTGACGGGAAGAAAACTTGATATTTCTTTAGATATTTCTCACTGCGGGCAGAATCCCGTCATATCTGTGAAGATAAAAAACCGTTCTCTTCTGCCGGTATTGGCAGGAAGGGCGGCGCTGTCTGCCGTAAACCTGATGACAGAAGAGGCGGAGGATACCGCAGTCAGCTTTTCGACAGGTCCTCATAAGACGAAAGAGATTCAAATTCGGCTTACCGAGTTCCGGTGCGGTTGCATCAAGATCAGCGCCGGTGCTGCCACTGTATCAGACCCCTTGGAAATCTTTGAAAAGAACAGAACTTACCGGGCTCAGGCCGAATATTATGCGCTTCCGGCAGTGAACGATCTTGAGATCTCCAAAGAAGAATTGAGCAAATATGATATGGAAAGTTATAAGTATTCTTCGGTGAAAAAGGGAGAGGATCTCAGCGAGACTTTCAGCATAAGAGAGTATGCAGAAGGCGACGGTATAAAAGGGATCCACTGGAAGCTGTCGGGCAAGATGGACCGTCTGATGATAAGAGTACCGAGTCTTCCTGTCGAGAACAGCCTGATAGTGATATTGGACAAGAGATATGCTTCAGAAGAAGACCGGGCAGAAAAAGCGGAAGAAGCGGCGAAGTTGTTCCTGTCCATATCTGATACGCTGAAAAATCAGGGACTGCGCCACTGTGTAGGTTGGTACGACTACATATCATGTGATTTTGTATCCAGAGAGATAGATAATCAGGACAGACTCAGGGAAGCTTCGCTGGAGTTGATTTCCACACCTTTTAGAGAGGATGAAGTATCGGGGGCAGACAGGTTTTTAGAAGCTGACGTTGAAAAACAGTACGCCTCTTATATATATGTAACTGACAGTGAGAAGGCGGAGAGAGATATCGAAAGGCTCAGAGAATATGGGGAAGTTAAGATCTATAGACCGAAAAACTTCATATAGAAATACTGTCTGGGCAGAACTGGTATCTGCATCTGTCATAGCCATCGGATTCATGATGTGCGCCCTGCAGATGTTCGGATTCAGCTACGGGCTTGATAACGCTTTTTCCGGCGGAATAGGCGGAGGAATGATAAACGCCTGGAATACTGCGGCGGATGCTCTTGGAAATCGAGATTACGTCATACTGCCCCAATTTGAGGGCGCCTCGGACAGCTGCGGATTATTCATAACGCTGTGTCTGATGGCGGCGGCAGTTATAGCCTTTTTTATAGTACGAAGCGGCAGAACCTGGCTTCTTTTGCTCTTCATAATTCCGCCTTCAATCATGAACACCGTATTTGGACTGCCTCTTGGGATATCCTCCTATGCAGTGCTCTGCATCGGAATCATCTCAGGCGTATTGATTGTCAGAAGGGGCGCCGAAGGGTTTTTAAAAAACATCTTTTTCATTGCGGCGGTGATAATCGTTTCCGCAGGAATAATCAGTATTCCGGCCGTATCTAAGAGCGCGGCCGGCCCACTGCCTGTAGCCTCGCTGAGGGAGGAAGCCTCGAGTCTTGCAGAGAATATATATTATGGCCAGAACCCTTTAAAATCCGGAGACCTGACTCAGGAGCGGCGAGAGAATCAAGATGAAACGGCCTTGGAGATAACTATGTCGAATCCTCATTCTACTTATCTGAGGGGATTCATCGGAGATACGTACAGAGGAGACAGGTGGGACACTCTGAGCGACAGCGTCTACTATAATCAGAGAAATCTGATGTACTGGCTCGAACAATCAGGATTCAACACCTTTGGACAGACCGGACAGGCAAAAGGTCTCACAGATCCAGAGGAAGAAAGAACGCAGGCAGGAACGGTGAGTATCAGAACCGTCTCAGCAGATTCCCGGTACGCATATATACCGTATGAGATAGAAGGCGAAGTCGAGGGAACGAGAACGTGGGGCGGCAGCTTCATGACATCGGGAAAATTCGGAAGACTTATAGAGTATTCGTATGAAGCCGGGGAGAATTCCGTGAAAGACTGGACCGAGACGGCGGCGAGAATTTTCACACAGGAGAGTTCTGAAGATGAAGAGGACATACAAACTTATCTGCTCTCTGAAAGCTATTACAATCAGTACGTATATCAGAATTACAGATATATTTCTGCCGCCGACAAGAAGCTGATAAGCGATGCTTTCGGAGGATCCGGAGACCAGAGCAAAGGGCATGTGGATTACAAGACTGCCATAGAAAATGTAAAGGCCTATCTTAAAGATAATTACATATATACCGAAGACCTAAAGGAAGACGGCGATGAAGCCGGATCTATGCTTGAGACCTTTTTCAGCTCGAAGAAGGGATATGACGTACACTTTGCGACTGCGGCGGTACTGATGTTCAGATACTATGGTATTCCGGCCAGATATGCAGAAGGGTATCTGGTGACTCCGAAAGATGCCAAAGACATGGAAGAGGGACAGCCTTATGAACTGTCTATGGAGAGGGCACATGCGTGGCCTGAAATATACGTTGACGGAGTGGGATTTGTGCCTGTAGAAGTCTCTCCGGCTTATGAGGGGATCATGGAAGAGGCAGATATGAGCATAGGCATTTCAAACAGCAGCCTTGTGAGAGAATTCGATGAAGAGATAAATGACGATACGCAAGGCAGTTATGAGACAGGAGGCGATGACGATCTGACTCCGGATGCAGATATAGCTTTCATCGTTTTATGCATATTTGCCGTCGTGATTTTAGGAGGGCTGTTGACGGTTATATCAAAAAAAACCTGCCGAGAGATAAAGACATATTTCAGGAGGCGAAAGGACTTTCTCAAGGCGCCTCCCAAGGCGGCAGTCAGCGCGATATACGGTTTTATGGAAAGCAGAGATTACCCGCTTAAGGATGAGACAGTACGGCTTGGAAACAAGGCGGCATACAGCAGATATCCGATGGAGGAAGAGGACAGAAAAGTCATGCTGACATACCTGAAAGACGCCGAAAAAGAGAAAAAGAAGAATAAAAAGGGAAGATCATATTGACTATGAGAATAAAAAAAGCGTTAAACCAACATAAAATATTGATTGCAGTCTTCATCGCCGCAGTGGCGGTGACAGCGCTATCGGCCTTATATGTGACGTCTCATGGATATGCGCAAGGGGAGAACCCCATATCCGGAATAAATGAGAGCCGTTCTCAGATATTGGTGACAGGCCAGAACTATTCTCTCAATCATGAACAAGAACAGCAGTATCTTGAAGAAGAACAAAAACGTGAAGAACTGAGAAACCAGGAACAGGCCGGTCAGCAGACAGGAGATCTGGGACAGGACTCTTCTCAGTGGGGAATAGATGATACAGGCGAGGGCAGCGGCAGTCCGGGAAGCTCCGGCGGCGACAGCCCTTCTCCGGGCAAAGGCGACGGTGATAAGGGAGATGAAGGCAGCGGCGAAAATACAGGAGGAGACGAAGAGGAATCTAAACTTCCCGTGATAAAGTCGAGTCTTTCGGAAGTCAGCAGAGTAGACGGCAATTATCTTACATTTACTGTAGAGGCCACCAGTTACAAAAAGGTCAAGCTCAGTTCTTTCAACATAAATGTGCTTGTGAACGGCAGCAGAATAAGCAGCTCGGGAACCAGCAACAAAGGGGTAGTAACATACAGGGCTGACGGCGCTTTGAGAGACGGCGCCAATGAGATATCGGTAACCGCCACAGATGAGGAGGGCTATACGGCCACAAAGATATATAACTTCGATGTGGATATAAACGGAGAACGACCTGCGGGGGGCAAAGTAAGCTTTGTGGTGGATGCTCCGTCTATAGGGCTTGGAACGATATATAGAACTACGGCCACGTTTTATGAAGGAGAAAATGCGGCGGGGTTCATAGACAGAACTTTGAAATCCGCAGGGTTTTCTTTGAAGACGACCGGTTCGGTGGCCATGGGGTATTATGTGGCCAGACTCAATAAACCGGGAATATCAGGAGGCTGGCAGATAAATGAAGCAGTCAAGAAGAGACTGGACGATATGAATGCAGATGAAAACGGCCCTCCGGAAAGCGAGGACACTCTGGGAGAACAGGATTTCTATAAATATTCCGGCTGGGTATATGCTGTCAACGGCGAATATCCGGACGGAATGGCGACCTTCAATCTGCAGGACGGCGATGAGATAAGGCTATCCTTCACTTTGTGGATGGGATATGAATATGACGGGACATGGCCCGAGTGCCGTTTATAGGCGCAAGGGATGTTCATAGATAAAGTATTATCAGTAAAAAAGGAGGACAAAATGCAAAAATTTAAAAATGCTAAGAAGAGATCACTATCTCTGATGATCATTCTTGCTATGTTGCTGACGATGATACCGGCGCAGGCCTTTGCCTGGGGAACACAGCCGGATGATTCTCACGGCGTAGATATGGAATGGTATAATCTGAGAAACAATCAGGAGAATAACGGGGTGACGGAAAGTCCGACTCCTACCGACGATCAGACGGCTTCGCTGAAATGGGGCGTAAAGTATGGTACAGGATGGGGAGCTGCGCCTACGCCGCCGCTGATCTTAGACAGCAAGATATACATCGCTCAGGGAAATAAAATCCACGAGTTAAATAAAGAAACCGGCGAATGGATACGTTCCAGCGACGAGATGATAGGGAATGTGGGATATGCGATGAACCCTATAATATATGCGGACGGGATGTTATACGTACAGATGTCCAACGGCATTATACAGGCGGTGGACTTCGAGACTCTTAAATGCGCCTGGCATTCCGAAAAATTGGGAGGTCAGACAGTATCGCCTATAAGCTATACGACCGTCAACGGCAAGGGATATGTATATACAGGCACTTGGTCAGGCGAGAGCAAAGACGGAGTGTTCTTCGCCGTGTCTACTGATATAGACGAGGGTAAAATATCGGACGGAGACGGTAAAGGCGGTTTTGAAAAAGCCGTCACATGGCAGTTCCAGCCTTCAGGATCTTCGGCAGAAGAAAACCCGGAAATAAAATATGACCCGGATCTCAACGCAACTTTGGATCAGGATGGAAATGTCGCTAAAAGAGGTTTCTACTGGGCAGGAGCCTATGCCTGCGAGAACTATATAGCAGTAGGCAGCGACGACGGCACCAGCGAAGGAGACTATACTGCCAACGGCGTGTTCTATACGCTGGATCCTGAGACGGGAGATATAATAGATAAGTATTCAGGCATAAAAGGCGATATAAGAACTTCAGTTACATACGATAACGGCCGTCTGTACTTCTGTACTAAGGGCGGAAAAGTATGCAGGATAGACGTAGACGAAGATGGATATCTGTCTAACTATACTGAACTGCAGCTTGTGGACGACAAGAACGGCGGCAAAAATAGAATGATAACCTCTACGCCGCTGGTATATGGAGGAAAGATATATATCGGAGCCAGCGGAGCCGGCGGACAGTTTGATCCGGATGGCGGCCATGTATTCGCAGTCATAGACGATACCAGCGAAGAATTGGAATTGATGTACGATATACCGATCGCAGGATATCCTCAGGCTGCCGCGCTTTTATCCACGGCTTACGAGGGAGTGGACTATGACGGCAAAGACGGAGCAGACGGAAGAGTGTACATATATTTCACTTACAACTCTAACCCGGGCGGCATATATTATATCTATGATACACCAGACGCAACATCTCCTCTCACGAGCGGAAAAGAACTGTTTGTACCTGAAAGTAGCATGAGACAATACTGTATCAGTACCATATGCGCCGACAGAGACGGAACTCTGTATTATAAGAACGACAGCTGTTACGTTATGGCAGTGGAGACAAACAACGCATATGCAGAGGATATAAAGATAACGGCCGACGATGGAACCGAGGCGACCTGGAACACCGCCTTCGATCAGAAGAATACGGAGTACGAAGTGAAGGTGCCGGCTGCGGCTTCATCTATAACGTTAAATCTCACTCTTCCTGACGATGCTACTGCGGAAGTTAACGGAACAGCTTATACCGACGGTATGAGAGTAGAACTGACGGGAGAAAGCACATCGCTGGAAGTAGCCGTCAAAGTTGGAGAACAGACTAAGACGTATACCATAGATGTTAAGAAGATAAGCACTGATTCAACACTTAATTCTCTTAAAGTCAGCACGAGCAATACTCCGGGAAGCAACAAATTAGAAATATCACCGGAATTTAATTCTGATGTTACGAATTATACGGCAGAAGCTACGGATGTCGCCTATAGCTCGTTCTGGCGAGTATGGGTAGATGCTACAGTGGAAGATTCGACCATAGAGGTTATTCCTGTAGAAAATGTAGAAAAAGTGAACGACAGCACTATTTCTTCGAGAGGGTACGTGGGAGTATATGCTGAAGACGGCAATAAAACATGCAAAGTACAGATAAAGGTTACTTCAGAGGACGGATCTTCCAGTACCACATATGATCTTACAATCCTCAAGAAAGTTAAGGCCACCGGAATAACCATAGACCAGAAGGATTTCACCATGGACATCACAGATGATCCGGTGGTTCTGAGCGCTACGGTGACTCCTGAAGACGCTACAGATAAGACTGTTAAATGGTACTCTCTCAACGCTGAGGACTCTCAGAAAGAATCTCCTGTAACTATCGAGGAAGACGGCGACGGCATGTTGACTCCCGTAAGTTCAGGGAAGGCGACTATTACCGCCATATCTAACAGCGCGACATCGCTGAGCGCCAAGATAACCGTGACTGTGACCGATAAGGCTAAAGACGTCAAGGATAAAGTAGATGCTCTCGGAGAGATCACTCTCGACAGCAAAGCAGATATAGACGCAGCAAAAGCTGCTTATGACGCTCTCAGCGATAAGCAGAAGGTGAGAGCTGATAATATGGGCGTGAAGACGTCTCTGGATGCAGCTCAGGATAAGTACGACGAACTTAAAGAGCAGGCTGACAAGGATGCTGCAGACTTGGCCGCCGCAGACGCTGTATCAGCAAAGATAGACGCTATCGGAGCTATTGAGGACATAACTCTCGACAGTAAAACTGCCATAGATGACGCCAGAGCAGCTTACGAAGGGCTCACCGAAAATCAGAAGACTCTGGTAGACAAAGATAAGTTAAAAGCGCTGGAAAATGCTGAAAAGAAGCTGGCTGAATTAGAGCTGACGAAAGCAAAAGAGGACGCTAAGGCAGACATATCATCGTACAAGAATATGGATGATTACAGAGATCAGCAGAAACAGGAACTGGCCGATATCATAGCAGACGCCGGTGAGGCTATAGATAAGGCAGACGACAAAGAAGCTATAGAAGAGATTATAACTTCGGCCAAAGACGAGATGGATAAAGTAAAGACAGATGCTCAGCTGACTGAAGAAGAGGAACAGGCGGCTAAGGCTGAAGCAGATAAGAAAGCAGCTGAAGAAGTGGACGCACTGATCGACGCTGTCGGATCTTTAGACGACATCACTCTCGACAGCATAGAGGCTATAAACAAGGCGACAGAGGCGTACAATAAGCTGACTGACGATCAGAAGAGGCTGGTACAAGGTCTGGACAAACTGAACGCCGCCGTGGATAAATATGAGAGTCTCAAGGCAGATTCCGACAAGAACGGCGATAACACTGACAATACAGCTAAGGGAGAAGACGCTTCCCAAGGCGCAGTTAAGACGGCAGACGAAAGCGGTATATTATCATGGGTGATCCTTTTGGGAGCAGCAGTACTTGGCTTCTTTGGATTCCGGAGAAAATATAACGCCGGTAAATAATGATATTTGTTGCGGGGCTTTATAATCAAGCCCCGCAGCATCTTGCATTGCAAGAACGGTACGTCAAAGCAAAACTGGGGTGAGATTTATGACCATGAAGGCAAACGTAGGCTTTTCAGATAAAGAAATAATGAAAGCTCAGAAAAAATACGCAAAGATGAGCGACGAAGAACTGTGTGAAATGATCAGAAAGAAGACGCAGGAACTGGGAAGAACGCCGAGGGTAGGCGAGATACCAGCCGCAAGAGACATAAAGAGACGCTTGGGCGCATGGCCCAGAGTACTGGAAAAGGCAGGGGTAAAAGAACCGTCAGAAATATATCTGAGAAGGGTAGAAGCCCGCAAAGTAAAAAAATTGAAGAGGAAAGAAGCCTATCAAAAAGAGTAAAAAATTGCGACAGAATAATAGGGAATATATAATCAGGTTGGCGAGAGAGTGCTAATCTGATTTTTTTATTTTTTGTCAACAGAACAGGCCCGTTATCTAAATTGCAGAAATGGTTATCTATTATGAAACAAAATTGAGGATCCCGTGAGAGCCTCACTCCGGACAGGTTGTGAGTGTGAAAATTTACACATGCTGTATTTTACCAAAAAAAATGAAATTTCTACAACCGTTTTTGCAAAAGTGGTTGTAGAATCTGCAAAATAAAGCAAATTTTACAGCATGAGAAGATTATGAGCCTTACTTTTAGTTGTTTTTACAACATGATGTTGTAGAATCAACAAGAACGGCGAAAAAACACAACATGCCGCTTAGGTCTGCCACCGCCGCCACCTCTCCTCCCCCCCCGAGTTTTAACAAAAAACCGCTTGCACCAAGCACTTAAAAATAGTATAATATATCCGTTATCGGCTTGATAACTGTTCACAAGGCTCATAGATTTCATGTTAGTCAGGAGGTGAATCAGGATATGGCACAAGTAATCGTAAGAGAAAACGAAAGTTTAGAGAGCGCTCTTAAGAGATTTAAGAGATCGTGCGCAAGGGACGGCGTTATGTCAGAGCTCAGAAAAAGAGAGCATTACGAAAAACCAAGCGTAAAGAAAAAGAAAAAATCTGAAGCTGCAAGAAAAAAGGCTAAGAAATACTAAACATATAGAGTCATTCTTAACCGGCAGATGTGGAGAAAGTCCGCAGCTTTCTAAAAATTCGAAAGAGAGACTTTCCGAAAAGAGGTGAGAGAAATGACGATCAAAGACAGGCTGATGGCTGATTTTAAAGAGGCCATGAAGACAAAAGACGAAATAGCTAAGAACACTATCAGTTTTGCCAGGGCTGCCATCAAGCAGTATGAGGTGGACAACAGAGAGGAACTTAGCGACGAGGGCATCATGGCCGTTTTATCTAAACAGGTTAAAATGAGAAAAGATGCACTTGCTGATTTTGAAAAAGCCGGAAGAACAGATTTAGCAGATTCGTATAAAGCCGAAATAGAAATCTTGAACAGATATTTGCCTGAGCAGCTTTCGGAGGAAGAGATTCTAAAGACGGTCAAAGAGACTGCGGCGGAACTCGGGATAGAAGGCGGCAAACAGAATATGGGCAAGCTTATGGGTCCTGTCATGGCTAAACTTAAAGGCCGTGCGGACGGCAACTCGGTTAAAAAGGTTGTCACGGACTTTTTGGGATAGATGAGATCAAGAGGCTCTTCGCTTATGGCGGAGAGCCTTATTTAAATCGGAGAGGATTTCCCGGCAGTCGTCTGCCGTAAAAACGGACGACTGCGCTCTCTCCGCCCCTACAGAGGCGGAGGGAGGCGGGACACTATATTATTAGATGATTGGAGAAAACCGGATGGGACTGAATCATTTTGATGAAGATGGAAAAGCCGTCATGGTAGATGTGACGGAAAAATCGGACACTCTTCGCATAGCTCAGGCAAAAGGCATTATCAGAGTGAATTGTGACGTATATGAGGCTATAAAGAGGGGGACATCGGATAAAGGCGATGTTTTAGCCGTTGCGGCTACGGCAGGCATAATGGCGGCTAAGAAGACCTGGGAGCTGATACCCATGTGCCACCAGATACCTATAGGCAGCTGCAAAGTGGATTTTGAAAAAAATGATGAAAGAAGAGAAGTGACCTGCACATGTATCGTCAGAACCGCAGGGAAGACGGGTGCGGAGATGGAGGCGCTGACAGGAGTTACAGTTGCGCTTCTTACTATATATGATATGTGCAAGTCCATGGACAAGTTCATGGAAATAACAGGCGTTGAGCTGATTAAAAAGACAGGCGGTAAAAGCGGCGACGTTATAAATGAGAGGTATCGAGATGTATAAGACGGCTATTATAACCATGAGCGACAAAGGAGCGGCAGGACAGAGAAAAGATGAGAGCGGACCGCTTACCCGGCTTATAATCGAAGAGAAGGGAGAGTTTGAAGTGACCGAAATGATGATTCTTCCCGACGAGCCGGAAATTCTCAAAAGAGAGCTTATCAGACTGAGCGACCGGGAGAGGCATGATCTGATACTGACCACAGGCGGAACGGGACTCTCATCGAGAGATTTTACGCCTGAGGCAACCATTGCCGTAGCAGACCGCCGCGTTCCCGGCATAGCCGAATACATGCGAGCCAAGTCCATGGAAATCACGCCTAAGGCTATGCTTTCCAGGGGAGAGGCCGTAATAAGAAAGCGCACCCTTATAATAAACCTTCCCGGCAGTCCGAAGGCGGTGCGAGAGAACCTCGAAGCCATATTGCCGGCGCTTCCTCATGCAATGGGAATATTGACAGGGGAAGAGGGAGAGTGCGGCAGATAATATTCTTGAATAAAAGGTCGTTTTCAACATTGATATTGCGAAACGACCTGTTTTTTATGTATAATTGACTTATCAGAACACGAGAGGATGCGGCTATGAGATTATTGATTTGTGACGATGAGAAATTTATTACAGAGCAGATGGTGGAAATGTGCGAAAGGTACTACGACGAGGAGCTACCGGGACTGGAGTTTCTGGCCGTAAATGATTTTGCGGATAAGGAGGACTTTGAGGCGGATGTGATTTTTCTCGACGTTGAAATGCCGGGGAAAAACGGAATACTTATCAAGGATGAGCTTGAGGCGACAGAAAACGAGGCCCTAATAATTTTTGTCACAAATTACGTGGAAAATGTTTTTTCCGCATTCGGAAAAAACGTCATCGGATTCTTCAAGAAACCACTCAAATATCAACAGTTCTGTGAACTGATGGAAAAGGCCCGCAATCTCCGAAGAGGCCATCAGATTATCAATATACAACCCAACATGGCTGTAAAAGCGGCGGACATAGAGCTCATATCCATGGACGGAGTATATTCTGAAATATATATGGCGGGAGAAAACCCGACAAATCCAAAGCTCATGCGCAAGAGTCTGGGAGAGTGGGAGAAGCTTTTGCCGAGGGATATGTTCATGACTATAAGCAAAAGCTATTTAGTCAATTGCAGCTACATCAAAAGCTTTGACGGAGACGTCATAATAATGGAAGAAAGCGGAAAAAAGCTGACCGTAAGCCGCCGCCGCAGAAAAGAGTGCAGCGACAGGTACGGTGAATATTGCAGAAAGATGGCGAGGTATGGAAAGAGATGAATATATTTGAAGCCTCAGTGATGCTCTTAGCGGAAGTGGCCGCCACAGTCCTCATCGTTTGGGGAGTGTTTGGCTATGATATAAAATGGGGAAAGAAAAAAGCCCTGCCATTGGCTCTTGCGGTTGCGGCGACCATAGGAATGGCAGCGGTGATGGTTAAAACTCTTCTGGGATTAAGCTCTCTCGTATACTGGGGAGCCATGACCATCGTTCCGGTAGCCCTTCTCGGAATAAGGCCCATAGGAATAATACTGGCGACGGTAGTAGTGATTAGCAGAGATATTTATTTAGGAATCGGAATCCTGATGATACTCATACGAGGAAAGGCAGATATAGCGGATGTGTTCTTGTGGGGCAATGTACTGGGTTATGTGATAGCGCTATTCGTTGCATTCGTGCTATACCGCAGATTTAATTCCCGCAGAAAAGAAATACACAGGGCTATTGAGACCAGAAGCCAGCTGTTTTACTTTCTGGTAGCCTTTTTCCTCTTCTGGGTTATTCGAGGCTTCGGAGTCAGAGACAAAGAAGACTCGTTATATTACATATTGGAAGGTGTAAAAGAGCTGTTCAATGCCGGACTGTGCGTGTTGATATTCGCAGTCGCCATACTGTACATAGTACTTAAATATCAGCAGAAGGAACTGCACAAGATAAATATGCTGAACAAGAGGTGTATAAGCGAGCAAACCAGACAGTATGTAGAGCTGAGCGACATTCAGATGGAGCTGAGAAAGTTCAGGCACGATTATGGGGCTCATCTGACGGCGATATATAATATATCAAGGGATGAGAACGCAGCAAAGACGGAGCAATATGTTCATGGACTCCTCGATAAGCAGGAGACGGTCGAATACGTCGACACGGGAAACATAATAGGCGACGCTGTAATAAATAAATATTACAGGCTGTGTCATCTCGGAGGCTTCGAGATGGAGGTCATGGGAGCCTTTAATCAAGATATGCAGACAGATGAGACGGACCTTTGCGTGATTCTTACCAATGCGGTAGCAAACGCCTACGAGGCGGCAATTAAGTGCGAGGGAGAAAAAATCCTCGACATCAGAATAACGAACTACAAGGACAGACAGTTTATAAAGATAATAAATTCGGTGGCAGAAGATGTTGTGATAAAAGGCAGCAGATTGCAGAGAGAGAGTAGCAAAGACGACAAGGAGAACCATGGTTTCGGTATAATGAACCTCACGGAGGCAGTCGAAAGGAACGGAGGAGCTGTAGTCTGGGAAAAAGTTAAGCATAGAGATGTCGACTGCATACTTACAGATATAACCCTCAGATAAAATTAAAGGCACAGGCCATAACAAAACCGGCAGATTTTTGTCTGCCGGTTTTGTTATGGGCACTAATAAGGGGAAAAAACGACCGTTCAGAACAAAAAACGACCGTTCACAACATTGCTGTTGAAATGGACTCTGGGGAGATGGTATCTTTTAGGAAAGAAAGGGGTTAGAACGGAGGACATATGAAAAGCACGAGAAGAAAGATAATATTGCTGTCACTGATGATGACTATTGCTTCTTTAAACACAGTTGCGTTTGCCGGTACAGCGAATAGAAATGATAATGAATTTCTGGCTGAAAAGATAAAACTGGCGGAACAAAAGCTTTCTAAGATGGAAATAGGAGCTGACAATCTTGCAGATGGCAAATATGAGAAAACCATTGAATTGGGAGACGATTGCTATGTAAAGATAGCTCTTGAAGATGTGGCGGAGGAGCCTTATGAGGCTAAACCAACTGCTAACGCTCCTGCTATATCAACTCTTTGGAAAGACTATGGAAACAGGAAATTTACGGCCACATATGAAGTAACAATGGCAGAGCATGTGTACAAGATGAGCTTATGCAACCATTATACCTTAAGCGCTAAAGGTGTAAGTGTCAGATACAGCGAGAGATGGCTGTATGAAAACGGGTGCGAAGTGTCCGGCGGCGGAGCGGTGTATACCACCAATACAAGCGCAACGATAGGGGAGACAGCCTCTATGAATTGCCCGTTTACTTTGAAAAGATTGGGAAGAACTTGCAGACTCTATAATAATGTTAGATGCGTTCAGATAGACAACAGCAATCAGCGAGTTAAGGTGACTCAGTCATGGAAGTGTGTGTGGGAATAGAATTTGTAAGACGTACCCGTTGTCTTAATTAAGGCATTGCTATATACAGGATTCAGGGAAGGAGGTTTAAGGAATTCTAAAATAAGTTATAGCTTGTCAAAGAAGTTGTTTAAAAAAATTAACAAAAAGGAGGGCAAAATGAAAAGGATATTAAAAAAGGGTCTCGTGTTGACAATAATTATGTGTATCTTTGTAGGAATGCAAAGCAGTGCAATTTATGCGGCAACCATTCAGGAAAAGACTAATGACAAGGCGAGCGAGTGGTATACGGATGAAGAATTATTGGAACGCTTGGGCCTTATAGGCGCAGAGCCTATTAACACTCCGCAAGCTAAATCACTCGTTGCTGACAATAAGCCTGTGTATATCAATGAAAGAGGAACGAAGATAACTATAATTGAAAATACTTCGGAACGCGTAGAACTGAAATTTCAGAACGGTGATAAGGTCAACAGTATAGCTTTCACTGATGACGGAAGAACTTATATGTGTGGAAAGGATGTCACTACATTCGATGAAAACGGAAAGCCTGAAAAGGCGAAGCTGTTTGATATACAGCCGAAGGCCGGGTTTAGCACATATTATTCCAACAAATGTCCATATGGCAGTGCAAGCGATTATACACATAAATACGGCACTGAACAGAACGCAAATATGGCTCTGTCAGATCGGCTTGGAGATTTAATTGTTGAAACCTTCATTAGCTTTCTGTGTGGCAAATTTGTTGTTGGAGGGCCTGTGGCTGAAGAATTATTCAAGGCAGTATATTATGAATTAAAGAAAACCAATCCTCAGACGACAGCCCTTTCCTATAAGGCTACCTTGTGGTCTCATAAAAATTATTCAAGCGGATATGTTCCATCGCTGTTTACATTTGTGTGGAAATACAAGGTGACATTGTATCCTAAAGCTAACTTTGGAGATGCAGCCAATGCGGAGGTGCGCAATACTTATAAATGTAAAATGACGGTATAATTAAAAAATCAAAAATATGCTAATGTAAAAGACTATACTGAGCAAGAACTAATTATTAGTTCCTGCTCAGTATCCAATTATTCAGCAGTAGTAATTATGAAATAATTATACAAAATTTGTTGAAAATCAATTATAATTTTAAAAATAAGGTGGCACATTAAGAGTATAAATAGCATATAAAATAAAAAATTTAAAAATCGTAAGTTGGTTGCTTAAATATTAGATAGGGCGGTTTGATGGTTTTTATAAAAGGAGGATAGCATCATGACTAAGGAAAAAAAGAAAAAGCTGATAGTAGTTGCTGCGGCAATAGTGGTTGCGGTCGCAATCCTCAATATTCCTGCGGTATCGGACGTGATAGCCATGACCAGAATGGGAATGATAGGCTGGGTTGTAGACATGGAAAAGATAGAATACGAGGGCGAAAAATATTGGGAGTTCACATTCAACACTGAAGATGAGGGCGAGAAGCCAAGCAGAGCCATCGTAGTAAATAATTCTCCGGCTAAGGCTACAATAAAGATATGGTCATTTAGTCAGGAAGAACCAGTATATGTCACCAAGCCGCTTTTTGGGGACATATATCAGGAGTCTGAAGAAGAGTACACTGCAAAAAATTAAAATAAAAATTTTCAAAAACCCTGTAACGAAATGCCAAAAGGTCAGTATAAGTATGTGAAAGCAATAAGGCCGAAGAACATCGGCAGGTTTATGAGAGAACCGCAAGACAGGGATATATATGTCCTTTGCGGTCCGCAGCAAGGGGGAGAAAAAATGGATAAGAACAGGATCAAAGGTCTAAAGAGAAGCTTAAGTGTTCTGGCACTGTGCCTGCTGGTGCTGACCGTCTTTTCGGCAGGAAGTTATATCTTCTGAGCAGTATAAAACTTGAAAAATAAACATGGTAAGCTGTAAAAACGCACTCTGCAGTGGGCAAATGGTAAAGGCTCAGGAGCAGGTGCGTTTTTACTTTAATAGGTAGATTAAATTATCGTGTGAGAGAAAATGGACTCTGAATCATCGTGGGTGTAATGGAGCTGTAGTGATAAACTAAAGCCGGATGCGGAAATGATATGAGTTTTGTGTAGACGAATGTATGTGTTCAGGAATGAGGGGGAAGGAGGGGGAGGGGCAAGAACCCCCTCGAACGGCTGATTTTGCTGAGAATGAGTGGGCTTTGACCCACTCGAACAGATGGTTTTATCAAAAACGAGTGGGAGATAGTCCACTCGAATAAAGGGTTTTTGTGCAAACGAGTGGGTATACTCCCTTTGCAAAAATTACATATAATACAAAATAATGTAAGAAACAGAGAATTCATGTGGTTTTAAAAGAAGAACAGCCCACTCGATCGGTTGATTTTGCTGAAAACGAGTGGGCTTCGACCCACTCAAAGCAACGAATTTTCCACAAACGAGTGGGCTTCGACCCACTCAAACCCACGATTTTTCCACAAACGAGTGGGAACTAACCCACTCGAACAGACAGTTTTGTACAAAACGAGTGGGTCAAAGCAAGCTCAGCAAGCCAGCCTAAGCCCAGCGGTCCAGCCTAAGCCCAGCGGTCTAGCCCAAGTCCAGTGGGATAGCCCAGAATCAAGAGCAGTAGCCCAAGACCAGTAGCCCAAGACCAAGAGCAGTAGACCAAGACCAGCAGCCTAAGCCCAAGCCCAAACTCAGCAGGCCAGCCCAAGACCGGTGAAGCGCTGCCTGCTCTGGCATTTAACATACAATCAAAAAAACAGCTGGGGAGAGCTGCTTTTTTGTGATTATGTTGATAGTTTGGAGGCCACTCAGCTCTATTACTTCTGCTCAGCCCACCACTTCCGCTCACGATAATTCAGGACGTAGTTTAATTCATCGCAGAGGATAAGACAGAGTTTCAAAGCCGCATATTTCTGCCAGCCTGAGAGCGTCATCGAAAGCAAAATCGACGGTATCTGCAGAGTGAGTATCAGATGAGATTATCACCCTGCCCCCTCCGGCCCTGATCTTTCTCAGTATGGACTCAGATGGATACGGTGTGGTTCTGTACCCTTTTGACATGGCTCCAGTATTGATTTCGAAGACTGCTCCCGAGGATATAAGCCTTTTCAGAGCCTTGTCAACCGCAGCCGTATATCTTGGGTGACTTTCGTCAAACATCGGAGATTGCTCGTTGAATTTAGTGATGAGATCGAAATGACCTATTATATTGCAGCCGGTTTTTTGCACGACCAGAGATTCTTCTTCAAAATAGTCTTCAGCTAAGGCCAGAAAATCTCCGCCGTAATATAACCGGCACGCATCTTCTAATATCTTCGGGTCGTAGTCGGCGTATATATATTTATCGTATTTCTTGTTATAGAAAGCATGTACTGATCCGATGACATAATCATAAGGCCGTACGGATTGATCGGAAAAGAAGTCCTGTTCTACTCCGCAGAGGATTTTTATGGGGCCTTCGTATTTTTTTGCAAGCCTTTCGATTTCCTTTCTGTATTCAACGGTTCCGGAAAGGCTCATGCAATAACTTTCATCAAAGGGAGTATAGCTGTGTCCCGAAAAGCCGAATACATCAAATCCGTGATCTATGGCCGAGACAACCATTTCTTCGGCAGAGTTTTTTCCGTCGCAGAAAGTAGTATGAGAGTGAAGATTGATTTTCATAAACATGCCTCCTACATGCTTAAATTTTACTTTTGCAGAAGAAAAATGTCAACAACTGTGATACAATTACAAGATAAACACTGACTTTAGATGGAGAAAAAGATCATGGGAACCATCAGAACCATATGTATAAGCGAAAAAAAGGGAACTGCCAAGACGCCCGTCGAGGGAAGCGTCCGTCTCATAGAGGGCTTCGGGATTGAAGGAGACGCTCACGCTGGCAGATGGCACAGGCAGATAAGCCTTCTTTCTTATGAAAGCATACGGGATTTTAAAGCTCGTGGAGCCCAGGTCAGAGACGGAAGCTTCGGGGAAAATCTCATAACGGAAGGGATAGATCTGTCAAAGCTTTCCGTAGGAACTTTGCTCAGAGCCGGAGAATCACTGCTCAGAGTGACGCAGATAGGTAAGGAATGTCACAGCCTCTGCGCTATAGGCCGCGCTATGGGAAGCTGCATAATGCCATCAGAAGGCGTCTTTGTCGAAGTACTCGAAGGAGGCCTCATAAAGGCCGGGGATGTTCTTGCAGCTGACGTCATAGATGGAGAAAGCACGCCGGGCAAGACAGAAACAGGACTCTCAGATGCCCATATTTAGTAATGAACTATGACCCCCTTTCATAGAATTAAGAAGAAGGGGGTTTTTGATTTGAAGCTAAGAGAAGAGATGAGCCATGACCTGAATTTTCGTCAGCCCAGGGTAATCGCCGATGATAAATTAACAATAATAGAAAATGTGACGGCAATAGTGATGATCAGTGAAACCTCCCTCACCGTATCTGCCGGTAAAAAGTTTGTCACTGTCAGAGGCAGCGGCTTTGTCATAAAAGAAATTTTTGAGGGGAGGCTTCTGATTGAAGGAACCATACAGGGAATTGAATTTTTCCGTACATCGGGTAAAGATAAAGATTGAAGGATTCAGAATAGATAAACTTTTTAATAAAGCTCTCGAAAAAGGGCTGGATCTGAGGAATATCAGAGTCATTTCAGAGATGGAAGCAGAATGTTGGCTTACCGCCTATGAGCTTGAGATACTGAGAAAGCAGGCAAAGGCTCTGTATAGGATTACAGTCATGTCGGAGAAAGGAGTATATTATCGTCTCGGCAAACTGAAAAGGACTCCCATGAAAATTGCCTGCGCCGTTTTGATATTGCTGCTGGTGATAAGCCAGTCTTTTTTTGTTAAGACTATAGTTGTGGACGGATATAAGGGCATACCGGAGACGGAGCTGCTTAATTGCCTGGCAGAGGCGGGAATAGAAGAAGGATCGTATATCCCCAGGATAGACTGGAACCGGGCTGAAGACCTGATATATGATGCGTTTCCTCAGGTAACATGGGTGCAGCTTGTATACGAGGGGAGAAAGGTCTTTCTTAACATCTCCGAAGGCAAAATCAACACTGAAGACGAAGAGATGTCTTTAGTCAAATCGAAAGAAGGCATGGAGGAACGCGAATATTACTGCAATATAGTCGCAGATACTTCCGGTTACATAGAGTCCATCGGTTCCTACAGGGGTCTGGCGCTGGTAGAAGAGGGAGATTATGTGGAAAAAGGACAGGTGCTTATTTCAGGATGCGTTCCTATAGAGGCTACAGTTTTTAAAGAAGACTGGCCGAAACAGTATTTTGTCAGAGCTCAGGGCGAGATAACCATGACGGTTCCTTACAGACTGACTTTTAATCAGGAGCGATATATATCAGGAGGAGAAAAGGATCGTGATGAGAATATAGTGTCCAATAAGACAGAAAAGAGTGAGAAACAGATCAGAGATAAGGTCAATCAGCAGATAAGACAGTGGGCTAAAGAAAATTTGCCTGAAAACTCTCAAATTCTAAAGAAAGATTTGAAATTTTCCTATAAAGAAAATATAATAGAAGTAGGCGTAACTCTCGAAGTTCGCCGTCAAATCGGAGAAGAACAGGAGATTCTAATTGGACAGGAAAATTCAGATGCTGCAGGAGATTGACAGAGCGATGCTCTTTGGCAATTTGGATGTTAATCTCGATATAATAAGAGAAGCTACCGGAGTAGAGATATTCCAAAGAGACGACGGTCTTATATTCAAAGCGGACGAGAATATGCCTTTGGAGCAACAAGAAGCGTCTTTAGATCTGGCTCAGAGCATAGTGGAAGAATTTATAAATATACTTGAGTCCGGCGAAAGTCTGGGAAGGCAAAAAGCGTCATATGTGGCGGGGCTCAAGAAAGAAGGGCTTTCGTACAGAGACAGCAATGTCGCAAAAGATGTGATATGCTTTACCCACAAGGGAAAACCTCTCAGGCCCAAGACCATAGGGCAGAAAAAATACGTAGAAAGCATAAGAAAAAAAGATATAGTATTCGGCATAGGTCCTGCCGGCACAGGCAAGACCTATATAGCCGTGGCCATGGCAGTCAATGCTTTTAAGAACAAAGAGGTTCAGAAGATCATTCTTGCAAGGCCTGCGGTAGAAGCAGGAGAAAGACTTGGATTTCTTCCGGGAGACCTTCAGGATAAAGTCGATCCGTATCTTAGACCGCTCTATGACGCTTTATATGACGTGCTGGGAAGAGACGCAAGTTTAAGACTGAAGGAGAAAGAGGCCATAGAGGTAGTTCCTCTGGCGTATATGCGAGGCCGCACTCTGGATAACTCTTTCATAATATTGGACGAGGCTCAGAACACCACCAGAGAACAGATGAAGATGTTTCTCACCAGGATGGGTTTCGGGTCTAAAGTGGTGGTTACAGGAGACGTGACTCAGATAGATCTTCCAAGAGGGAAAAAATCAGGCCTTGTGGAAGCGTCTAAAGTCCTGAAAGACGTGGCGGACATAGACTTTTGCTATCTGAAGGATACCGACGTGGTGAGGCACGAACTGGTGAAAAAGATCATAAACGCTTACGACAGATATTACAAGAAATATCCGGAGGACGATGATGAACATATATCTTGAAGAAGGACAGGCGCCGGCAGATGAAATGATGGATAAATTGACTGAGGCGGCATGCTATGTTCTGGACTCGGAGGGAGTCTGCAAAGACAGGGCGCAGATCAGTCTTACGCTGATCTCGCCGGAAGAGATAAGGAGCCTCAACAGAGATTACCGTGGTGTAGACAGCGTGACTGACGTGTTGTCTTTTCCGCAGTTTGAGGCAACAGATGATTTGCCTGAGGCAGGAGAAATCTGCCTGGGAGATGTGGTTATCTGCGAAGATAGTGTGAAGGAACAGGCCGACGAGTATGGCCACTCTTACGAGAGAGAGTTTATATACCTGTTCGTTCACAGCCTGCTTCATCTTTTGGGATACGATCATATGGAAGATGAAGAGAAGGCTGCGATGAGAAACAGAGAAGAGGCAGTAATGAATCAATTGGATTTGAGGAGGTAAGTCATGAAGTACAGAGAACTTTACGAAAAAGCCTGCGATATGCTTCCAAGAGCATACGCGCCGTTTTCAAAATTTAAAGTCGGAGCCGCATTGCTTTCTAAAAGCGGAGAGGTATTTACGGGCGTAAACGTAGAAAACTCTTCTTTTGGGGCTACTATATGCGCCGAGAGAACAGCCTTCGTAAAAGCCATATCAGAAGGAGAGAGGGAATTCGAGGCTATCGCCGTCGTCTCCAGCGAGGGCGAAGCATGGCCCTGCGGGATATGCAGACAATTTATGAAAGAATTCTGCGATGACGACTTTAAGATAATTACAGGCGACGACGCGGACTCTCTGAGCGTATATACGATGGATGAAATACTTCCGGAGGGATTCAGACTATGAAGACAGGCTTTATCGGTATAGTGGGTAGACCAAATGTCGGAAAATCGACTCTGATGAACGCTATCCTGAGAGAAAAGGTGGCCATAACGGCAGATAAGCCGCAGACTACGAGAAATACCATAAGAGGTATCTATACCAGGATGCCAGGAGAAGGTGATCAGGGAGCTCAGATGATATTTATAGATACGCCGGGGATACATAAGCCTCACAGCAAGCTGGGCAGCTATATGACGGAATCTGCCGTCAACACCTTTAAAGAAGTAGACGTAATCTTCTTTTTGGTGGACGGAGGCCCCAATAAAGGCCCCGGGGACAAGTATATCATCCAGATGCTGCAGGAAGTCAAGACTCCCAAGATCCTCGTCATAAACAAGATAGACAAGCTGACGCCGGAAGAATTTAAAGAAACGTACGACGCTTATTCACAGATGGGAATCTTCGACGGTATCTACGGAACGTCGGCTTTAGAAGGCAAAAACATAGACGTATTGTGCCGGGCGGCGGAGGATCTGTTGAGCTCAGGACCCATGTACTTTCCTGAGGATATGGTGACCGACCATCCCGAGAGATTTATAGTCAGCGAGATCATAAGAGAGAAAATACTCCACTATCTCAGAGACGAAGTGCCTCACGGAGTGGCCGTCGAGATAGAGAAATTCAAAGAAGAAGAGAACCTGACCCAAATAGGGGCCGTCATATATTGTGAAAGAAAATCCCACAAGGGCATAATAATAGGTAAAGAAGGAAAAAAACTCAAAGGTATAGGAAAGAGCGCCCGGCTCGAGATCGAAGCTCTCCTGGGCTGCAAAGTCTTTCTTGAACTGTGGGTAAAGGTGAAGGAGAACTGGAGAGATTCGGACCTCGCTCTTTCAAATTTTGGATACAAGGAATGAACATATGATAACAGATACTGAAGGTATCGTACTGAGACAAGTGAAAGCCGCAGGGGGGCGAAGGATGATCTCCCTGTTTTCGAGAAAATTCGGAAAGATAAGCGTAGGCGCCAGCATCAATGAGGGCGGACGCAATAAGACCGCTCTGGCGGCGAGAGCTTTCAGTTATGGTCGGTATGAGCTCTTTAAAAGCAGAGATAATTATAATCTCAACAATGGTCAGGTCATAAAGAGCTATTACGCCATAGGTGAAGATCTGGATAAGTATATGGCAGCCTCTTACGTGCTTGAACTTACAGATAAAATGCTGCCTGAAGAAATGCCTCAGCCCCGCATATTCTCTCTGCTTTTGGAGTTTATGGAAGCCCTTGAGAAGAGAGAAAAAAAGCATAAGACTCTGATCATGGCTTATATCGTAAAGATACTGGACATCCTGGGGATGATGCCCGAACTGAATTCTTGCGTATCCTGCGGATGCGATCCTCACCATTCCGGCGGAGGGCTGATCTGCTTCAGCATAGAAGAAGGAGGGGTAATCTGCCGGGAATGTGCAGATAAGCTTTCGGCAGAAGACAACCGGCCATTGATTTATAAAGCAGATTTTGGTATAATAGAAATATTAAAATATTTTCAGAGGATGCCCATGTCAGCCTTTGAAAAAATAGCTCTTAACGACCAGATGCAGGGAACCCTGCAGGAGATAATGAAAGAATACATATCCTATCACATGGATATAAAAGGATTGAAGAGCGAAAGCTTTTTCTAAATTAAATGACTCTGAGGAGGTATTAAAATGGAAATCACTTTAGAAAAGATCGAACTGGTAAAAGACAGAACAGGCGTATCATATAAAGAAGCCAAGGAAGCTCTGGAAGCTGCGGACGGCAGCGTAGTGGACGCTATAATCGCGATCGAGGAGACGGTGAATATAAAATCGGGAAGCAAGGCAGGAGATTTTGCGGACGAAACCGTTGAAAAGGTAAAGGAGCTGGTGAAGAAGGGCAACGTCACCAAGATCTCCGTAAAAAAAGACGACGAAACAGTAGTCAATATCCCTGTAAACGTGGGTCTCATCGGCACCATCGTAGCCCCTTGGGGAGTACTGGCCGCAGCAGTCGCAGCCTTTGGATTCAAGTGCAAGATCGAACTTACCAAAGATGACGGAACAGTGGTGGACGTGAGCAGAAGAGCCGAGAATCTGGCAAACGACGTGAAAGAAAAAGGCAGCGTGGTAGTAGATGAAGTAGTGGCCAAGGGCAGCGCCATCTATGACGACGTAAAAGAAAAGGCTCCTGAGGTAGTCAACGACATTAAGGAAAAGAGCGTAGACGCATATAAGTCGGTAGCCGATAAGGCCACAGATATGTGGAACGGTATAAAAGAAAAGAAAAATGAGGCGGCCGATGCGGCAGAAGAAGCCTTCGACGCAGCAGAAGAAAAGATTGAAGAGATCTTCGAAGAAGAGAAAAAAGAAGAAAAAGAAGAATAGAAAAGATAGGTAGGGTTTATCAGACATGAAAAAAGACATAACAATGGAAAAAATCGTGGCCTTAGCCAAGAACAGAGGATTCATATTTCCGGGATCGGAGATCTACGGAGGCCTTGCTAACACGTGGGATTACGGCCCTTTAGGGGTAGAGTTCAAGAACAATGTGAAAAAGGCCTGGTGGAGAAAGTTCGTGCAGGAGTCCAAATATAACGTGGGGCTTGACGCGGCCATATTGATGAATCCTAAGACTTGGGTGGCCTCCGGTCATGTAGGAGGATTTTCAGATCCTCTGATAGACTGCAAGGGCTGCAAAGCCAGATTCAGGGCTGATAAGCTGATAGAAGAATATATGCACCAAAACGGTATCGAAGATGTGGTAGTAGACGGCTGGTCTAACGAGAAACTTGAAGAATACATCAGAGAGAACAAGATCGCATGTCCCGAGTGCGGCAAGACCGACTTTACGGGTATACGCCAGTTCAACTTGATGTTCAAGACTTTTCAGGGAGTTACAGAAGACTCGAAGTCAGAGATATACTTGAGACCTGAAACTGCTCAGGGCATCTTCGTCAATTTCAGGAACGTTCAGAGGACTGCGAGAAAAAAAGTTCCTTTCGGAATAGCCCAGATAGGAAAATCTTTCAGAAACGAGATAACTCCCGGAAACTTCACATTTAGAACGAGAGAGTTTGAACAAATGGAGCTGGAATTCTTCTGCAAACCGGGAACAGATCTGAAGTGGTTTGCTTACTGGAAGGAATATTGCGTCAACTTCCTGAAAAATCTCGGTATGGATATGGAAAATATCAGAACTAGGGACCACGAGAAAGAAGAACTTTCACATTACAGTAACGCTACTACGGACATAGAGTATATGTTCCCGTTCGGATGGGGAGAACTGTGGGGTATCGCGGACAGAACCGATTTTGACCTCACTCAGCATATCAACACTTCCAATCAGGATCTCAGCTATGTCGATTCGGAGACGGGAGAAAAGTACGTTCCGTTCGTGATAGAGCCTTCTCTGGGAGCCGACCGCGTAGCTCTGGCATTCCTGATAGACGCATATAACGAGGAGGTGCTGACCGATTCAAACGGCAAGGAAGACGTCAGGACGGTGCTGAAATTCCATCCTGCTCTGGCTCCTTTCAAGGCGGCTGTTCTTCCTCTGGCCAAGAAACTCTCGCCTGTGGCAGAACCTATACATGAGGAGCTGTCCAAGTATTTCATGACGGATTACGACGCTTCCGGCTCCATAGGAAAGAGATACAGAAGAGAAGATGAGATAGGAACTCCTTTCTGCATCTGCGTGGATTTCGATACCCAGACGGACGGATGCGTTACTGTCCGCGACAGGGATACTATGGAGCAAGTCAGAATACCTGTAGATCAGGTACGCTCATATATAGAAGAAAGACTGTCATTTTAAGTGACGGAAAGGCCGGCATATGGGAGAATTTCTCTGTTCCTTTAATGAGGGAAGCAAGAAGATGAGGAACCTTCTCGGAGGAAAGGGAGCCAATCTTTCGGAGATGACGGGGATGGGACTGCCCGTTCCTTTCGGATTTGTGATAACGACCAAAGCGTGCGGCAGATTTTTTGCCGGAGGGGGAGCCCTCGACGCACAAATCATAGAAGAGATGAGGACCAAGATACGGGAAGTAGAAGAAGTTACAGGTAAGGAATTCGGCGGCGGGGAAAACCCGCTGCTTGTTTCAGTGCGCATAAGCAACGTGATAAAGATACCTACCATGACCGGTACGGTGTTCAATCTCGGTCTCAACGACAAGACTGTTCAGGGACTGGCGAACTTGAGCGATATGGAATTTGCTCTCGACTGTTACACCAGGTTTCTCAGGACTTACGGCTGGCTGGTGAGGAGAATACCTCAGAGCCATTTCATCACCGCATATGAAAGTATAAAAGAGAAGGCTTTAGATGAGGACGGTGAGGATTATTCGGAAGAAGCCGTCCTGTTTGAGACAGCCATGCAGTATAAGTCGATAATAATGAAAAAGACGGGACATCCTGTCCCGGACGAACCCTTCGATCAGCTCAGGGAGGCAGTGAGCGCCGCTCTGGGACACTGGAATTCTTATGCCACCAGATCCTACAGAGAGCTTCACGAAATACCTGAGAGCGTGGGCACCGCAGTGGTGGTGCAGGCTATGGTATTTGGGAACATGGATCAGAATTCATGTACCGGTACTGTCTTTACGAGAGATCCCAATACGGGAGAGAAGATCACCTGCGGAGAATTTCTGATAAAGAGTCAGGGCGGCGATACTTCTTTCAGAGATATAGAAGCTGTGAAGATAGAGAAGATGGAAGATTTCTTTCCTCAGCTTTACAGAAAATTCTTTGATATCGCTCAGCTGCTGGAAAGATATAATGAAAATGTACAGGAGATAGAATTTACTGTAGAGAGCGGCAAACTCTATATGCTTGAGACTAAAGCAGCCAGAAGGACTCCGGCTGCGTCGGTGAAGATCGCCGTGGATATGGTAAGCGAAGGCATAGTAGACAGAGAGACTTCGGTAGCCAATATAAGGCCGTCGGATATAAATAAACTGGTGCTTAAACAGTTTAAAGACGAGGATTCCATCGACACAAAGACTGTCGACAATTTCAACACCATACTCGAATGGGCTGATGAATTCAGGACGGTAGGTGTTAGAGCAAATATAGATACTCCGGAAGACGCCGCCCTGGCTATAAAGCTGGGGGCAGAAGGCGTGGGCCTTTGCCGCAGCGAGCATATGTTTTTCGGAGAGGACAGAATATATGATTTTATAAGAATGATAATAGCTGAGGACGCAGCGGAAAGAAACAGGGCGATAGCGGCCCTGAAGCCTTATCAGAAAGACGATTTTAAGCGCATATTCAGGATAATGGAGGACAGGCCCGTCACCATAAGGCTCTTAGACCCGTCTTTTCATAGGTTTTTACCTCATGCAGAATCAGATATAAGAAATCTCGCCGGGAAGCTGAAAATCTCTGAGAAAAAACTTGGAGCAAAAGTACTTCTGCTGAGAGAAGAAAATCCCGCCATGGGAAAGAGAGGAAGCAGACTGGCAGTGCTTCACCCTGAGATAGTGAGGATGCAGACAGAGGCTGTCATAGAGGCCGCCCTTGAAGTGAGGGAGGAAGTAGACGGAGATCTGAATATATCGATCATGGTGCCGTTTATAAGCTCTGTGAGAGAATTCACCAACGTCAGGGAGACTGTAGAGACGACAGCAATGCAATGTCTGAAGGCGGCAGACGCCAACCTTGATTTTTCTGTGGGAACCATGATAGAGACTCCAAGAGCAGCTCTGCTGGCGGATATGATAGCCGAGAAGGCAGACTTCTTTTCTTTTGGCACTAACGATCTCACTGAGTTAGTATACGGGCTATCTAAAGAAGATACTGAAGATCTGATAGAAGAATATATAAAGAAGGACATATTGGATAAAAATCCATTCTATTCTCTCGACGAGAGAGGTGTGGGAAGGATGATAGAAATGGCCTGCATCTCCGGACGAAAGACCAAGCCTAAACTGAAGATAGGAATATGCGGAGAACACGGAGGAGACCCGGACACCATAGAATTCTGCGAGTCTATAGGGATAAATTATTTTTCCTGCTCTACGCTGAGGATTCCGGGCGCCAGGCTGACGGCCGCCCAGGCGGAGATAAATTCGGCAAAGAAAATCGAAAGGGTCAGGTAACAGATACATGTTTTCTCTCTGGGGAACTACTACAGGCAATATAATAATGACTTTTCTCATATCTATGGTACCCATCATAGAACTGAGAGGGGCTATCCCTCTCGGAGTGATAAACGGCCTCGACGTAGGCACGGCGCTGATCGTCTCCGTGCTGGGAAATCTGGTGCCTGTTCCGTTCATAATAATCTTTATAAGGAATATTTTCAAATGGATGCAGAGCAAGAGCGAGAGACTGGGCAGATTGGTCAGAAAATTTGAAGAAAAGGCTGATAAGAAAAAAGATCAGGTGGTCAGATATGAGTTCTGGGGACTGATGATACTTGTAGCCGTACCGCTTCCTGGTACCGGCGCATGGACCGGCGCTCTGGTTGCCGCTATGCTGGACATGCAGCTTAAGAGAGCTTTTCCGGCTATAGCTTTGGGAGTAGCGGCGGCAGGCCTCATAGTAACCATGGCTACTTATGGAGTAAAAGCGATAATCTGATAAAAAAGAGACCCTCTTTTTGCAAGATGCAAGCAGAGGGTCTTTTCTGTAAAGATCAGATGGATATTTCACCTTTTGCCAGGAGATATGCAGAGAGAAGAGCCATAGCTATCAGAAAAACGAAAGTAATCTTGTCTGCCGGGCGCGGAAAAATTTTTCCTTTCTGTTCTCTTCTGGCTATGATATATAAGATAGTACCCGGAGCGTAGAGAAGGGCTGATATAAGAAGATGAGTCACTCCTCCCGCATACAGCATCCATATGCCGTAAGCCGAACCCAGGATAGAGTACACCCATACCATGAACTTTCGCCCTCCGCTCATCTGGTCCAGTCCCTGCCCCTGCGCAGTTACCTTAAGACAGTAAAAGGCTGACAGAGCGTAAGGAACCATGATGGCGCTGGTGGATACTGCATAGATTACCTGATATGTGGCGTCGTTAAAGTAAATTATGATGAGAAAGAACTGAGTGACTAAAGTGGTGATAAGAACGCCGCTGATGGGAGCTCCTTTTTTATTTTGCTTAGTAAAACTCTTTGGGAAGCAGCGCTGCATGGCAGGCGCGTAAATACTGTCTACACAGAGTATGGTGTAGGTGAATAAAGCTCCTCCCACAGATATTATGACTCCTATGTTGACTAAGGCGCTTCCCCACGAACCTACGACAGATTTTAGAACGAAAGCCATCGGCGGATTTCCCAGAGCAGCCAGCTCTTCCGTAGTCATTACCCCCATACTGAGTATGGAAATCAGGACGTAGAGGATGAATAAGGATATGAAGGCCAATATGGTGGCTTTTCCGGCTACAGAGGTGTTTTTGGCTCTTCCGGAGATGACCACGGCTCCTTCTATGCCGATAAACACCCATACTGTGGTATATACCGTAGCTTTGACTTGTTCCATCAGATTCATGCCCGATCCTTCTCCTGTGATATTCTGAGAAAATATCTCAAAGTCGAATGATCCTGCATATACTATAGCTACTATCATGACGGCTATAGGTATGACCTTGGCTATGACTACTACTGTGTTGATGGCAATGGCCTCATTTACTCCTCCCAGCACGAGAAGACCGAAGGCCCAGACCATCACCGAGCCGAGAATTACGGATATGAGATTAGTGCCGCTTCCGAATATGGGAAAGAAATTTCCCAGTGAAGCAAAGAACAGCGTAATAAAAGAAAGATTTCCAAGGAGCGCGCTGAGCCAAAACCCCCACGCGGAGTTGAAACCTATATATTCTCCGAAACCAGTCTTAGCATAACTGTAAAGGCCGCTGGTAAGATCGGGCCTGACTACGCTGAGCCTGAAAAAACATAATGTGAGCATGAGCATCCCAAGACCGCTTATGCCCCATCCTATGAGGACTGCCAGCGGATAGGCTCCCGAGGCTGCGAAGTCTCCGGAGAGACTGAAGACTCCGCTGGCGAGGGTGGCGCCTACGGCAAACATGGTTATTTTTCCAAGACCAAGACCTTCTCCTTTGTTATTCATAAAAACCCCCTTGTATATTTCAAATGTCATATTCTTTTTAATACTCATATTATTATCTGCAAATTTGAGATAATTTACCCTTTATTTTACGATATTTTATTATAAATGACGGAGCCTCATCTGTGAGAATAATTTCAAATTTTTGACTCAAAATTAAATCAATGTATTGACACAGGTATAAAATTCAAGATAATATAAGACCATGAGAAACCGTGATTGAAACATTGAGGGAGAACATATGAAATATTTTGGTATCGAGAGAGTGATAGAACCTGTAGGGGCTATACCGCCTACAGCGTGGAGATTGGATAACTCCAGAGAAGTCAGACCGGGAGAGATGCGGGTAGCAGTCGAAGTCATAAAGCTGGAGGGCGATAACTTCAACCAGATATGCAGCGACTGCCAATATAACGAGAGCCGTATTAAAGAGAGGATACTGACCATCATAAACAAGAGGGGAAAGCTTCAAAACCCGTACACCGAAAGCAGCGGGATCATCGCAGGAACTGTAGAGGAGGTAAGCTGCGGTTACAGGGGAGGTGATTTTAAGGAGGGAGACAGGATAATAAGTCTGGCTTCCATTTCCGGATTTCCCATATATATAGAAAAGATAGATAAAGTGGATTATAATTACGGCGAGATATGGTGCAGCGGATATGCTATAGTATTCGAATCTTCTCAGATAGCTTCGTGGCCGCAGGATCTGGACATAAAACCTCTGCTGTGCGCGCTGGACGAGGAAGGCAGTCTTCTGGATCTGGGAGATGTGATGACCCAGAGAAAACCTGAGAGGATAGCGATAGTGGGCAGCAATCTGATAGATATGCTCCTTTATGCCCGTTTGGCAAAAAATTACGGCGACAGCGATGTGAGAATAATTTCAGTGATAGATCAGGATTCGCTTACTTATATAAATAAAAAGGAATTCGAGAAGACTTTCGGGCATCTGATAGACCGGGTATTTTTTGCCGATATGTCAAGGCCTGTAACCGCCTACGAACATATATACAGAGAAGAAGAAGGCCTCATGGACTCTATAATAAATCTTGAAGACATAAAAGGCGCAGAAACCATCTCGGCCCTTTTAGTAAAAAACAAGGGGTTTTTATTTCACGCCGGCGTGAGAAAAAACTATTTTCAGAGTCTGTTGGCTATAGACTGCCTCGGCAAAGAAGTTACGAGCTATGCCTTGGACGGGTATGCGGAGAAAGCTTACGATTTTGCTTCTGACCTCATAAGACAGCTGTCGGCTGACCTTAAAGGAATAGACGATATACTGTCCCACCGCTCTAAAAAATCAATGGCGATTCACAGCGCCAAGACGAAAACCAGGGAAAAAGAACATCATAAGACAGAGGATTTCGTATATATGAGTCCCGTGACGGCAGATCTGGTGGATACGGTGCTCAATGTGGCAAAGTATGATTGCAATGTGATCATACAGGGAGAGACAGGAGTGGGAAAAGAAAAGGTACTGGATCTTCTCCACAGGAACAGCCCGAGAAAAGGAAAGCCGTGTATCAAGATAAACTGCGCCACTATCCAGGAAAACCTGGCCGAATCTGAGTTCTTTGGATATGAAAAAGGTTCCTTCACCGGCGCTCAGGCCGCCGGTAAGGAAGGATATTTCGAGATGGCCAACAACGGGACATTGTTTCTGGATGAGATAGGAAGCTTGCCTCTGGCTATGCAGTCGAAATTGCTCAGAGTACTTCAGGAAAACTCATATTACAGAGTGGGCGGAACGGAGCAGAAAACAGTCAATGTGAGAGTGATATGCGCCAATAATATTCCCCTGAAAAGATTGGTTGAAGAGGGAAGTTTCAGGGAGGACCTGTATTATAGACTCAATATATGCCTGATAGAAGTACCTCCTCTGAGACAGCGGAAAGAGGATATAATATGTCTTGCTGAAAACTTTATAAAAAACTACAGCAAAAAATACGGTATCGAAAAGCATTTCACCATAGACGCTTTAGATAAATTATGCGATTATCATTGGCCCGGAAATGTCAGAGAACTCGAGAATACCGTGCATCGCCTTTATATAACGGATAAGGGAGAATTTATCGACGAATATGCCGTAGACGATCTGCTCAATGATACATTTTACGATGACGTTATGGTAGACATAAAGAAAGAGTTCAAAAGCAAGGCTTCTCTCGATTTTTCAAAGATCATGGAGGAACAGGAAAAAAAGCTCATCGCTTATGCTCTTAAAAAAGAAAAGACTACGAGAAAGGCTGCCGAACTCTTGAATATACCTCAGCCGACTCTGGCAAGAAAAAAGATAAAATACGGACTTTAAAAAACGCCGGGACTTGCGCTCCGGTTTTAATTAGGGAAAAGCAAAAGACAGAGCCATATCGACTCTGTCTTTTGCTGTGTGTGTTTTATTTATATATATTTAGAGGGCTTGCTGTGATGGTGTTCGATTATAGCATCATCTTTCCGTTAAACGGAGAGTCCACATCGTCTTTGTGGGCTATCTCATCGAAGGTCTCAAGACCTGCCACGATAGTAGCCTTGATTTCATCATCGGTGAAGTCTGCCTTTTCTCTTTCTGCAAAAGCTTTCATGAATGTCTCGATAGCTTCGAAAGCCACGCCTTTATCAGACATCATGTTTACGTTTACTTCTGTTACTGCTTCTGTGAAGGCTTTGTCTAATAATTCTTTTTTACACATCGTACTTACCTCCTGAATTCTTTACATTGTTATCTTTTCTTTACGCAAATATATTATGCAAATCCTGTGCCAAAAAATAGGAGACTCCCAAGAATGGCCAAAATCAGCCGTCTTGGGAGCCCTATGGAATAGTGATGAAACAATGCAATTTTAAGTTTGATTCGTACATGAATCAAGAAATCCGAAATTTTGACTCATTTAAGAGTCAGGAAAGTGTATCGAGACTAATTACTGAATAGTTTTACGCCGCTTTCCCCATCTATGTCATCGACATAAACGGCTACAAGTTCGTCCCTCGAGGTAGGAACGTTCTTGCCTACGTAATCAGCTCTGATCGGGAGTTCTCTGTGCCCTCTGTCGATGAGCACAGCAAGTTGTATTGTCGAAGCACGACCATACTTGGAAATTGCATCCAGGGCAGCTCTTACAGTCCTGCCCGTGTACAACACATCATCAACTAAAATGACGTCTTTTCCCGTAATTGCGAAAGTAATATGACAATCGGTTACAACCGGATCGTCCAAATTTCGTGGAGCGTCGTCTCTGTAAAGAGAGATATCCAGCTCTCCCACAGGTACGTCTACACCCTCTATTGCCTTGATATTACTCGATAAGGCCTCTGCCAGGGGAAGTCCCCTGCGCTTTATTCCCAGAATAACTATATTATCTGCCCCTTGGTTACATTCGAGAACTTGGTGTGACATTCTTTTTAACGCACGGTTCATATCCTCTTTGGTCATCAGATCCGCTTTAAGTCTCATGAAAACTCTCCTCGATTTCTGTAATATGCTGTTATTCAATTATCTCTCCTCCGTCGTGATTTTGTCAAGGAAATAGTGCAATGTTTTATCTGAAATTTTTTACTTAGTATAGATTTTTGATCGCATAAGATGTTATACTGTATATCAATATGACAGGCGCAGGGCGTTTCATCTCTATAGTAAGGCAGCGTTGATGGGCGGGAGAATGGCGCCGATTTAAAAATATAATTTAGGAGTTTCAAATGGCAGATTTAGCACTATATCTGGGAGTTACAATTATTGGTTATTTCTTTGGAAGTAAACTGAGAAGCAAGAGAGACAGCCTTCTTTGGACGGGAAAGGTCCAGACTGTCGCCATAACCCTTCTTGTGCTGTGTATGGGAGCCAGAATGGGCGCTAACAAAGAGATAACGGAGAATCTCAGTACTATAGGAATTTCTGCTTTTTTGATCACCGTAGTGATCATGCTATTTTCTACTGCTGCCATATATATAGTGAGAAAACTTCTGGGTATAGATAGATACGGCCGAGTTTCGCAGGGCGAAAAGACTGATGATCGGCAGGTCTTCGATAGACCGGCTCAGATGAAGAATACGGATACTGCCGATCTTAAGGAGCAGGTGCATGCCATAGAGAAAGAAGAAGAGAAGCAAAACGTCAATATGATGACAATAGTCATACTCATATCGGTGATAATAGGAATGTTGGCCGGATATTTTGTTATAAGAGAGATATTTGAGGGAAACATGGAAGTCTTCGAAAGCGCGGCAGGCCTTGGAATAAAGCTTGGACTGTGCCTCCTGCTCATATTTGTCGGAATAGATCTGGGAATAGAGGGCAGCGTCATAAGCAACTTTAAAGCGGTGGGCCTTCGCATATTTGCCATACCCGTAGCCGTGGTCGCAGGCACTCTTACGGCTGCATTTGTGATGTCATTCTTTCTGGATCTGACCATGCGGGAGTCTCTGGCCATAGGAGCAGGTTTCGGGTGGTATACTTTAGCTCCAGGAATTATAATGGAGGCAGGACATATGACGGCCAGCGCAGTGTGTTTTCTGCATAACGTGATGAGAGAATTGTTTGCTATTGTGCTCATTCCGTTTGTAGCTAAAAAGATCGGATATGTGGAGACGGTGGGGCTTCCGGGTTCTGCCGCCATGGATGTATGTCTGCCCATAGTGGAGAAAGCTACGAGGAGCGATATCGCCGTATACTCCTTCATATCAGGCGCGATCTTAAGCATATTAGTGCCGATTCTGGTGCCTGTAATCATCGGATAATTATTACGGACGCCGACAGAGAGGGCGGCATATGCTGAATTCATCATCTGAGGGAGAAAAACCATGTCACTACTTCTTTTATATTGGGGAATCATGATCGCATGCTATGCGGCAGCTTCGAAGTTACGTCATAAAAAAGAGACCTTCCGGTTCACAGAACAGCTTACCAACATAGTCATATACATCTTGGTATTTCTGATGGGCCTTAGGATGGGCGCAAACGAGGAGGTGACTTCAAACCTGGGGTCTATAGGACTTCAGGCTGCGGGGATAACGGTGTTTGTAGTGGGCGGAAGCATACTTGCGGTACATATCGCCAGAAAGACTCTCAAATTGAATAAAGAGGGGATTCTCGGCCTCCCGGAGGAAGAAGAACAGGGAGGAGAAGAGGAACGGGAAGCCGAGTCGGGAGGCGTAAAGTTTACGCTGATAATCCTGACTTTTGTCGTCGCCGGAATGGCAGCGGGATACTTTATGATACCGGAGATATTCGAGGATACAGACGCTTTTCAGGATATGTCGGGAGACTGGCTGGTAGTGGGCATATGTATTCTTCTTGCTCTTGCAGGATTTAATCTGGGACTCGAGGGGAAGGTAATACAGAGCTTTAAGGGAGTGGGAATAAAAGTTATATTTATTCCTATAGCGGCAGTCGCCGGAAGTCTCATCATGGGCGCAGTCTACGGGCTGATATCTTCTCTGACGGTGAGCGAGTCGATTGCCGTCAGCGCCGGTTTCGGCTGGTACACCTTAGCTCCCGGTATGTTGACGGAAGCCGGCTTTGCAGTAGCGGGAGCCGTATCGTTTATGCACAATGTGATAAGAGAGACTCTGGGGATAGTACTCATACCGATAGCCGCCAAGAAGATAGGTTATCTGGAATGTACATCTATACCTGGAGTAGCCGCCATGGATGTATGCCTTTCTATAGTGGAAAGATCTTGCAGAGCAGAAACGGTAGTCTATTCGTTTTGTACAGGAGCCCTGATGTGCGTCTGCGTTCCCGTGGTGGTGACTCTGGCCATAGGATGAAAGACGCAAGGACAGCTGCCGCCGCTTAAAAAGCGGCGGCAGCTGTCTTTTATCATATGATTTTTGTCGTCCAGTCTTCTACGTTAAGGGTTCTGGTTATGAAATCTTCGTAGAACATGGGGTCGTGGGATACCAACAATATTGTGCCGGGGTATTCTCTGAGGGCTCGCTGCAGCTCTTCTTTTGCGTCCACGTCCAGATGATTGGTAGGCTCATCCAGCACCAGCCAGTTATGTTCGCGGTTCATTACTACGGCCAGGCGGACTTTGGCGTTTTCGCCGCCGCTGAGCACTCTCATCTGACTGGTTATATGTTCGTTAGTAAGACCGCATTTTGAAAGACATAGTCTCACTTCTCTGTTTTCCATGGAAGGAAATTCGGACCAGAAAGTATCCAGAGCGCTCACCGAGGAATCTCTGTCAGCTTCTTGGGCGAAATATCCGGGGAACAGATAATCGCCTAATGACACCTGGCCTGAGATAGGAGCTATCTGACCCAGAATAGTCTTTAAGAGAGTGGTCTTACCCAGTCCGTTTGTTCCAATCACCGCTATCTTCTCGCCCCTTTCTATGGTGAAAGAGACAGGCCTTGTCAGAGGCTCGTCATAGCCTATGACGAGGTCTTTTGCTTCTACGATAAAGCGGCCCGGCGTCCTGGCCATCAGAAAGTTGAACTCAGGTTTTATCTTGTTTTGAGGCCTTTCCAATATCTCCATCTTGTCTAATTGCTTCTGCCTGGAATGAGCCATGCCCCTGGTGGCTACGCGGGCCTTGTTCCTTGCGATGAAGTCCTCGAGCCTTTCGATTTCGGCCTGCTGCCTTTCATAGGCTTTCAGCTCCTGCTCTTTCTTTATCTCGTACATTCTCATGAAGTTCTCGTAGTCGCCTGTGTATCTGGTCAGGTTGCCGCCTTCCAGATTATATATAACGTTTACTACTGAATTTAAGAACTCTGTATCGTGAGATACCAGAATAAAGGCGTTTTCGTATTCGCTGAGAAACCTCGTCAGCCACACTATGTGCGGATGATCCAGGTAATTGGTAGGTTCGTCCAATATAAGTATAGAAGGGCTTTCTAAAAGAAGCTTTACCAGAAGCACTTTCGTACGCTGGCCTCCGGAAAGGTCGGAGACATCTTTATCCAGGCCTATATCTGAGAGACCCAGGCCGCCTGCGACTTCTTCTATCTTTGAGTCAAGCTGATAGAAACCGGAGGCTTCGAGCATCTGCTGTATCTCACCGGCTTCTTCCATCATATCGCTTATGGCCGATTCGTCGGCGTAAGCCATATCCTCATACAGCTTGAGCATTTCCTGCTCAAGAGAATACATATTATCGAAAACCGTTCTCAGAACTTCTCTTATAGTCGTCCCTTTTTTCAAAACGCTGTGCTGATCCAGGTAGCCTACGGTAACGTGGCGCGACCATGTTATATTTCCTTCATCAGGCATGAGTTTTCCTGTGATGATGTTGAGAAAGGTGGATTTTCCTTCTCCGTTGGCGCCTATGAGGCCTATATGTTCTCCCTTGAGCAGCCGGAAAGAGGCATTTTCTAATATCTGTCTGGCTCCGAAGCCGTGGGTAACGTTTTCTACTGTCAATAAGCTCATTTCAGCTTCTCCTTTTGTCATTACGAATATGGTCTTGCAAATCACTGCCGGTACAGGCCGGACCTGAATATGATAACATATCAGAAGGCAGATTTAAAGAGCATAAGACGCTTCTGTGAAACGACTATGATCTGTGAAATCAAAAAAACTGCCGAAAATCTGAAATCAGTTTGCGGCAGGCATTATGAACGCAAGATATGATCAATTAAAATATCTGAATACACCCTTCACTTTTCCGAGGATCTTGACATCTTTGACTATGATGGGGCTCATAGAAGAGTTCTCGGGCTGAAGCCTTATGTGACCTTCTTCTCTGTAAAAGGTCTTGACCGTGGCCTCGCTTTCAAAGCCGTCTATCATAGCTACTACGATATCGCCGTTCCCCGCAGTTTCGGACTGCTGTACCAATATAAGGTCGCCGTCCATTATGCCGGCCTCTATCATACTTTCGCCGCGTACATGCAACATATAGTTTACCCCTCCGGCAGCGTACTGGGCAGGAATAGGGAAGAAGTCTTCTATGTTCTGCTCCGCAAGAATAGGCGTTCCCGCTGCCACACTGCCTACCACGGGTATGTTAACTATGCCCGAATGTGCCCGGGCATGATCATCATACGCAGATGGCTGACTTTCGCCGTGTTTACCTGAAATCGGGTCTACTACCATGAGGGCGCGGGGTTTTGAAGGGTCTTTTACTAAATAACCCTGCTTGACCAGACTCTCGATATCCTTATGAGCCGTTGAAGTAGACTTGATACCCAGCGCACCGCAGATCTCTCTTACCGTCGGAGGATATCCCTTGGTCTTGATCTCTTCTTTCATGTAGCTGAGTATTCTCTGTTCGCGCTCTTTAAGTGCTGCCATAGTAGTTTCTCCTTTTTTAATCGGACCGTAGCTCCCGGCATTTGTTATATCAAAATCACTATAGCATAAAAAGAACAAAAAGTAAACACATGTTCACAAATTTATTTAAAGAATTGACAGAGGTCTTCCGTATTTCACTTCTTCTCCGTCTGGTCCGTATTTCTTTCGCTTACCGCTGATAGTTGAAATATCAACCTTCCATATAGCTGTACGATCTAAGCTTTTCTCTATTGCCTCATCGAATTGGTACATATTGGAAGGAGTGTATCTCTCGCAGATTATTCTCAGGGCATGTATCTTCTCGCTGTCTTTTAGAACTTCCCTGGCATTGCCTGTGACGATGGCTGACTCGTATTCGGTGGTGAATTTATCAAAGGCAGGCCTCACATCTCCTACGAAGACCAGACATACTCGTGGATACGATCTGAGGATATCCGTTTTTCTCCCTTCTTTCGCACAGTGGAAATATACGGTGTCGCCGTCTCTTGCCACAGATATAGGCACTGCATACGGAGCGTCCTGATCTATCATTGAGAGTACTGCGTAACCGCATTTATCGATTATCTCTAACGCAAATTCTTTGGGCATTTCTCTGTCCCGTCTTCTCATTTCGATTCCTCCTTATACTTAAAACATCCCTTTTCATGAGAATATATCACTCCTATGGCTTGAAGATAGGAATAGATTATGACAGTTCCCACGAATTTCATACCTCGCTTTTTCAGATCTTCTGATATTCGGTCAGACAGGGGCGAAGATATCCGGTCACATTCGTATATCACTTTTCCTCCCGTAAATCCCCAGATGTAGGCTGCAAAGGAGCCGAATTCTTCTTGTATAGCCTTGAAGACGGAGGCATTGTTTACAGCAGCGTTTATCTTAAGCCTGTTTCTGATGATCCCGGCGTTTTGCATGAGTTTGGATTTTTTTTCATCATCATACTGACGGACTTTGTCTATGTCAAAATCGTCAAAAGCTTTTCTGAAGGCTGCTCTCTTGTTGAGCACACATTCCCACGACAGGCCGGCCTGAAAAGATTCCAATATGAGCATCTCAAACAGGTGATGATCGTCTCTGGACTCTTCTGCCCATTCATTGTCGTGATAATCTATGTACAGCTGATTTTTTGTGTTGGCCCAGCGGCACCGCGCCGGCCCGTTATTTGCAGTCATGAGAACTCCTCTCTACTCTGAGGTCAAAAGGCCGTAATGTTTCAGAGCGTCTTTTAAAAAATTTTCTTCTACTTCGAGATAATCAGCTATCTCCCAGGTTTCTCTAAAGCCGTCAGCTATGGCGGACAGGACGGCCTCGAGAGGTATTATCTTTTCATATGCCCATTTTCTGGCTCTGAGTTCCTGCCTCTGATTGTCCAGAGGAGTCTGATCCAGTATATTTCCGGAAGTAGTGAAATGATGCCCGATCTCTTCGGCTAAAATACAATACTTTGACGCAGTAGTCATATCATCTCTGAGCCATACTATGCCGCCGGAGTAAAGGCCGATATTTTTGATAGGTCTCTCTTCGATGATGACCTCGTCTTCAAACTCGGCGGTAAGCTTTTCATATTTGTTCATCCGATCAACTCCTTTTTGACTGTATATAGATCCTATCATAAAAGGTGTCCGTTAAACTGGACTCTACTGATCTTTTCTCTTTGACAGAACGTATTTTTTGAACTCCTCTATTTCTGCCAACTCCTCATCGCTCCATTCTTCATCGTCATGGTGAGCGGCGATAGTATATGCTGCGTCGTCCCAGCCCATCAGATATGAAGGCGTTGTTCCAAGGGCAAGGGCCAGCGATTCTATCTTATCGGCGGGAATGTTGGTTATGATATTGTTCTCGTATTTATGGATAGTCTGCTTGGTGGTGCTCAGCTTTTCCGCCAGATCATCCTGAGTAAGGCTGTTTTTTCTTCGAAGCTGTTTTATTCTGTCTCCTATAGTCATCATTTTTAACCTCTCCTTAAAAGTAACTTGATTATATCATAAATATCGAAAAAATCAAGAAAAAATAACTTGACAAGTGACAAAAAAGAATATAGACTTTTGGTAACTTAAAAAGTTACAGGATAGCGAATTTTATGCGTATACGTATGGATTTGCTTTCTTTTACCCCGATTTATAACTTTTTAAGTTATAAATGATGTGTGCTGATTGCCAATCAGAGAGAAAGGTAGGAGAGATGGATAAGAATAGACTTTTAAAATTTAAGAAGCTCAATAAAGAGATAGAGATAATAAAGAGAGAAATACGGGAATTGGAGTGTAAACCTTCAGAATATGTCGCCGATACCGTCAGGGATTATACTTACGGATACGGGAGAGTAATAAAAATAGAAGGATATGGAGATGAGAAGTATAAGAGAGAAAAGGAAAAACTGTATAAGCGCCTTACAGAAAATATGCTGGCAGTTCAAAAGGAAAGAAATGAAATCGAAACGTTTTTTGACTCTGTGCAAGACCCGGAGATAAGGAGCATACTCAGGCTTCAGTATGTGGACAGGATGACCCAGGAACAGATAGCGTATGAATTATGTTATGATGAGAGAACCATAAGAAGAAAGCTGAAAAAGTTTTGGGAAACTGCCCTGTAATGTCCGCTTCTCAAATGGTATAGTGGTATTAGCAAAAGAAGATACATACGCGGATGACCGGCGCAGAAAGCTGACTGCAGCAGCGTAGCCTCGGTCATTTATGTCAGGGGGGGAGAATCATGTTTATACTGACGGATGAAAATTTTCAAAGAGAAGTAGCAGAAAGCAAAGGAAACTGTCTTGTAGAGTTTTACGCTTCATGGTGCAGTTTGTGCCGGAAGGGACTTAACGATCTTTCAGAGTTTGAGAGACAAACAGGATGCCGGACAGGAAAGGCAGATTTGCAGAAAAATACTAAGTTGCTCAATGAATTTATATCCAACGGTTTGCCTCATTATGTGTTTTTCTGTGATGGCAAACCCGTAAAACGATTTACAGGGATTACCGATCTGGCAGTCCAGTTTGGAGAGTTCCTTTAAACGTAGATGAATGAGAGAATGTATCAAATCTTTTGCTGTTTTGAGAGTATGCGGCGGATATGATCCGGCGGGCCCGCTCATGATGATAGATATCCGGCCTTTTGCGTAAACTGCCATCCCTTGCTTATAAAATAATTGTTACCGGCGATACGTTGATAAAAGAAAGGATGAGATATGATATACCAGAGAATAAATTTGAACGATCTTATTTCTGCCGTGGAGACTCAAGTAAAAGAAAGAACGGGAGTAGAGTGCAGCTCACAGATAAGAGAAACTGCAGGAGAACCGTATTACTATGTTCAAGTCGTCAAAACCCAGACGACGGGAAGCAAGACTTCCTATTGTGAAACTATCACAGTATGGATATATGCAGTCTGCCCATCGAATGATCAGCATGAGAAGAATAATATGCTCAACGCTCTCAATGAGGCCCTGACAGAGGATATTGAACTTCCGCAGCCATATATATTGGTCATGCAGAAAGACAGTGGAAGACAACAGACAGACCAAAAAGAAAACGATAAGAGAGAAGCCGTGGAGGCCTATGACTTTGTAGTCTCTTACGGACTAAAATTTAAGGAGGATTAAAATATGGCAAGTAATTATTGTAATTTTGAATCTGCAGCTGCTAAAGCGGCTGCCGGAAAGGACATACTATTATGTATATTTGACGCTACCGGGGAAAAGTTGCTGGCGATAAGCGGTCAGCAGGGGCTTACAGTTACCCGTACAGCCGAGGCGCTGGAGGTGACGTCTAAAGACGCCGCAGGCGGCTGGAAATCAAAGATAGCAGGCACCAAGGAGTGGTCAATAGAAAACAGCGGTATCTATACTCTGGACGATAAGTCTCACGGTATCCTGTCCACTGCTTTTGAAAATGGAGACCCGGTATGCTTGAAAGTCATAAACAAGAAGACTCAGAAAGGCATGTTCGGAGGACTGGCGGTAATAACTGAGTATCCTATTGAAGCGCCTTATGACGGTACAGCTACATATTCCATGTCCTTTGCAGGAGTAGGATCGCTGGTAGATCTTACTCAGGATCCGGAAACACCTGATGTGATGCCCGAAGGCATGAGTACTGAGACAGGAGAGTAATGAGATGATTGAACTTAACGGTATAAAATATGAATTGAAGTATAATCTGAAAAGGATTGAGCTGATAGAGGCAGCTTCTAAAAAACCTCTGATGTCCATGCTGGGCAGCGGATTTCTGACCATATCGGACTTGACTGCCTGCGTCGCATATGGACTGAGGTCTGAAGGGGCCGACAATTATCTTCCTACCGCAAAGGGCATGGAAGTGGCCAGGAAAAAGATGGAAGAGGACGGTGGTTACATGATACTTTCAGACGCCGTAGCAGAGGCATTTGAGCGTGACTGTCCTTTTTTCTTCCGGGTAGGCTAGTAGAATTTGAATACCTGTTGAGTGAATCGGACGAAGAATACCAAAAATTAGCGGAGCCATATCTAAAGGATATGGGCTTCGCTTTTTTTGCAGTGAATTTTGGCTATTCCATATCTGATTACGAGCAGCTCACTCCCAGACAGAGAACATTCATCTATAAAGCCTACGAAAATAAGATGATAGCAGACACTGCAAACATTTATAACGCAGTGTTTACCGCTTATTATAATGCCAATCGGCCTAAAAACAGGAGACCTCTGAAACTTTTCAAGAAAAAATCTAAAAAGGCGGATCAGGGGGATATAGAGGAAAACTTAAATATAATAAGAGAAATAGAACAAGAAAAAGGAAAATCATGGGTAGACTTGATCTACAAAAGAAACGGATTGAGAAAGGAGGAGAAAAATGTCTGATTTTGAAATAAATGCTGAGGCTATGGGGGATAAGATGATCACCCTCATATCTAAAGTAGACCAACTGACTGAGTCTTTCGAGAGTTTAAACAAAACTGTGTCCGGCTTTAAATATAATTCTGATATAGATAAATATGGCAAGGGCTTTGAAAATACGGCCACAGTGGCCGGAAAAGCTGCTGATATTATACAAAAGTCCATATCGGTGCTGGACGCAGGAAGCAAGATAGAAAAATATATTCAAGGGTATCAGGAAGCTAAGGTAGCGCTGAGTCTTTTTAAATTAGAAAATGAAGGAATGACGGTGTCTCAGGGAGTCTTAAATGGGACACTAAAAGCGAGCGAAGGAGCGGTGGGAATGTTTAGCTCAGCTCTTTCAGCGAACCCTATCGGCGCAACTATTGCATTAGTGGGAGCTCTAACCGTTGGTATCGCCGCCTTATCAGGAGCTTTTAAGGATATGGGTACGTCACAGCTGAAACAGGACCTGGCAGGATTAAACGAAAGCATGGATAAATATCGTGATACCATGTCTCAGATGGCTGAGACAAGGAAGGCCAGTATCGAAAGCGGTATGAGCGAAATGGGGTATTACCAAGGGCTTAAAGCAGAATTGGATGGTATAGTGGATGCTAACGGCAGAGTTAAGGCAGGCTATGAGGATAGAGCCGGATTTATCTTAAATACCTTAAATGAAGCATTGGGCACAGAAATGGAGATTAACTCAGGTATCATAGATAATTACGGACAAATGTCTGAAAGTATTGACTCTATGATACAAAAGAAAAAAGCTGAAATGATTCTAAGCACCTACGAAGAAGAATATGCCGAGGCTATAAAAAACAGGGCTGCAGCATATGAAGCTTTGGTAAAACAACAAGAGATGACTGCTATAGCTGAAGCGGAATATCAAGAGGCGATTAGAACAGGCTCTGATGCGACTGTTTTAGCAAAATTGAATGCGCTAAATAAATCGAGAGACGCAGAAGAACAATTTGCTGCAGATCTTGAGGAAAGTACTAGAGTAATTTCTAATTATGAAGCGATGCAGGCAGATGCCTATGCCGGAAACACCGATAAGATTGTTGCAACCATGGGGATGAGAGAAGGCGCGTATTATGATCTTACATCCCTCTCTAAGAGTAAGACGGAGGAACAGATTGCTTTGCTTGAAAAGGAAAGAGATGAGGCCGAGAGATTAAGCAAAGAGCGGGGAGACGCAGTTTATGCCAATGATGTTAGAAGCTATGATGAGCGGATAAAAGGATTAAAAGAACATTTGTCAGAAATGGAAACTTCCGTGTATGGAATTAAATGGGATGAAACAGGTAAATATATCGTCAATGGAATGATGGTGGGAGTTGATACCAGAGAAGGAGCTATGGTTACTAAGTTCAAAAATATGGCGGATAATATAATAAAATCTGTAAACTTTAAATTCGGAATAAATTCACCATCGAAAGTGATGGCTGAAAAAGGACGGTTTCTCGTTATGGGTCTGGCCAACGGAATAGAAAAAAATTCCGCTATGATTAAGGGCGCGATGAATGACATGACAGATGAAGTTTTAAATAATGCACCGGATATGGATATGCTGATAAGCAGTCTTGCTTCGCCATATATTTCTTCAAGACATATTACAGAATCGGCCATGACAAATACTCTCATTGCAGACTTTGACAAGAACGGAGGCATGGCCGAGGCTCTTTTGGCGGCTCTCGGAAGAGTGACTCTGAACAATACTCTCAATATAGACGGAAGACAGTGCGCTGAAGTCCTTACTCCGCTTATAGATAAAAACATGGCCGCAGCATCGGCCATGAGATCGAGAGGTGCGATATGAATGTGATAATAAACGGATTAGATCTCTCAGATAAGGGGATCACAGTTGCTGATGTCTATGTATCCGAAGCATCTCCTAAACTGATTCAGACTGATATACCCGGAAGAGACGGGCTGCTGGATCAATCTAAAGCCGTTTCGGGATTCATAAATTATCAGAACCGGCAGATGACGATAGTAGGCTATGCGCAGGAGTCTTATGAAGACTATCTTAAGCGGTATTCTTGGCTGTTGAACGAAATAAACGGCCAGACGGCAGAGATAATAAACACCAGCGATGCTGATTTTATCTGGAAAGGGCGTCCTACAGTTACTTATACCAAGGTAAATTCCATATATTCGGAAATCACAATAAATTGTGAGGTGCATCCTTATAAACTAAAAAAGCAGGATACCATCGTGGAAAAAACTGTTTCAGAGGACAATACCGCTGTAATATGCGCTAACTTAGCAAGGCCGGTAGTCCCGATGATAGAAACTTCTAAAGCTATGCAGATATCTTTTGAAAACAAGATCTTTAATGTTCAGGCAGGTACACACATTTTGGATATACTTTTCATAGCCGGTGAAAATACACTCACAGTGACTGGAAACGGCAATATAAAGATCACGTACAGGGAGGGAAGCTTATAATGTATAAAATTTATTCAGACGGATATATCGTGTATCATCCGAGACTTCCGGAATACGCTATCCTGTCCGGCAGGCTTGAGCTTGAAGTGAACAAGGCCGGGAAACTGACCTTCAAGATACCTGAGTCCAATCCTAATTGCGGCATGATGATGCTGATGAAGTCTATAGTGGAACTGTATGATGATGACGAGCTTATCTTCCGAGGCAGACCGTATGCCCCTTCGCAGAATATATACAGAGATAATGAAATCATATGCGAAGGTGAGCTGGCATTTTTAAATGACACTTATCAGGAACCCTTTGAATTCTATGGAACAGTAACAGAATTGTTTTCTAAAGTGATTTCATTCCATAACGATCAAGTGTCTTCAGAGAAACGGTTTAAGGTAGGTATGATCGATGTAACCGATAATACTGCCGAGGGCTATATGACAGAATCTTCTAATGATTATCTGACTACATGGGACTTTATTCAGGAAAAATTTCTGAGTACGCTCGGCGGATATCTTCACATAAGACATGAGGAAAATGACACGTATATAGACTATTTAACGGATCTTAATTTTTTATCTGATCAAGATGTACGACAAGGGATAAATCTGCTGGATGTAGTTGAAGAAATATCCACCGATGACCTTGCTACGGTGGTGATTCCCTTGGGAGCAAAAGTAAAGGACGAGAAAGGCAGCGATACTGATGATTACACGACTATTGAAAGTGTGAATCCCGGCGGTAAAATATATTTATCAGATCAAGAGGGAGTAGAGACATATGGATGGATCATCAAAGTCACGCATCATGACGACATTATCGAACCGTCAGACCTTTTAAGAGCGGGCAGATCTGACCTTGCCGATGCTTTAGGTGTTGCTGCATCTGTAGATTTAACGGCCTCGGATCTTTCTAAGGCCGGGTATGATATAAAGCCGTTTGCTGTAGGAACCTATGTACCGGTGAAGATACAAAATCTTGATCTAAACGAGAGCATGCTGCTTAAAAAAATGACTGTGGATTTGTTGAATCCACAGTCAAGCAACATCAGCTTGGGAGCGGTTTCTCGGTCTTTTGTGGCTGATAAGATCAGCACGGAAAAAGCGATAGGTAAAATTTATAATAATATTGCTGTAGATAAAAAACAAGTTAATGAAGCCATAAATCAGATAAGAAAAGAAATGGCTTCTCAATTAGAACAGACAGAAGAATATATCATGTCTACCGTGACTGAAAAATATTTTTCCAAGGAGGAAACAGAAGAACTTATATCCAGTGTGTCGACAGAAATAGAACAGAATTCCGGAGCTATAGAAATCAGATTTAATCAACTTCAGCAGCAGGTGACTGAGGTAGGTGATACCATAGTTACACAGAATCAGTTCATCAGGCTTGAGAATGGAGAGGTGATCATTGGAAAATCGGAATCGCCTGTCGTGTCAGTTTATACCAATGATGCGTTAGAGTTTAGGTATAACGGAGCTACAGTCGCCAGGTTTACCAACGAAGTCTTGAGCGTACGCAATATAAATGTCGAGAATCAATTGAAAATCAACGAAGGCTGGGCATACCGCATGGGAAAATATATTGAAGGAGCAGGATACAATCTGGACATGGTATGGTTAGGAGAGTGATAATATGGCATTAAGTCTATCAATAAGTGCAAGTCAGTTGAGTCAATCTGTTGCAGATAACAGGACTAATCTGAGAGTCAATGTAAATATAAGCTGGACATCTGGTTCATATGACCATTACGGCTCAACAAAATATGTAACCGTAAACGGGTCTACATACTATTTTAGCAGTGAGAAAATAAATCCGAACAGGACAACCTCCGGTTCCCAGACGTTATACAGCATAGATGTGAGCATTCCGCATAATTCCGACGGAACTAAAACGGTGAGTATATATGCTTCCGTCAAGACCGCAACATCGTCGGGAACCGTTACTGCCTCAAAGTCTTTGACATTATCGACTATACCGCGGGCCACATCGCCATCTGTATCGTCGTCATCTGTACAGATGGGATCGGCGGTTACGATAAATACGCCGCGAGCTTCAAGTGCGTTTACGCACACGCTGACATATAAATTTGGATCGGCTACCGGAAACATCGCCACCGGGGTGGGAACGTCCTACTCGTGGACTGTACCGAAATCTTTAGCAAATCAGGTGACCAGCGCCACATCCGGTACCGCAGTGATCACATGTCAGACTTATAACGGAGGAGTGTTGATTGGGACTAAGACAGTTAATTTGACAGTGACTGTACCGGATACGACAGAATTTTATCCCCGAATTCTCAACATTGAGGTTTCTGAAGCCACTGAGACCGTTGCAGACGAATTTGGTGATTTGTATGTGCAGAGCTTATCACAGCTGAACGTGAAGATAAATGCCTCCGGAGCATATGGCGCAGCCATAAGGTCCTACTCGACAAGTGTTGACGGCGTCACATATAGTGCAGACACATTTAAGAGCAATGTTATAAACGGCTCGGGAATAGTGAAGATTACTTCTACCGTAGATGATTCAAGAGGCAGAACAAAATCAGAAACTATCAGTATCAATGTTGAAAGCTACAAGCTTCCGGCGATAACATCGATGATTTATCAGCAGTGCAACGCTGATGGCACGGCAAATCCGACAGGAAACTCGACGAAGATCACTATGAGCGGCAGTTTATCTAATGTCAAAGACAGAAACAGCGCGAGTCTGCTGCTGAAGTGGAAAAAGGCCGCAGATGTATCATATAAGATAAAGACAATAGATATATCGGAGTGGGAATTTACGGTGTCGACGATAGTCAATAACACGACGACAGATGAAACTTATGAATTTATTGCTGTGTTGGCAGATAAAATCAGAAGTACAGAATTTGTGGTGACTACCGGGAGAGTAACCATGTCGCTTCTTGCCGGTGGAAGAGGAGTTAGATTCTTTGGCGAGGCAGAGTCGGAAGGTTTTTGGATAAGTGATGTAGATTATACGATAACGGATGGGGAGTATGATGAACTCCTGTCTTTGATGGGAGGAAAGTAATGCGTTTGATTGACTGGATTTATCCTGTGGGGCATGTCATGATAACAGTGAATCCATATTATGACCCCAATAAGATATTTAAAACTCATTCATGGATTCGATTTGCACAGGGAAAAACTCTGGTAGGTGTGGATCCGTCAGATGCCGATTTTAAAACGGCTGAAAAGACAGGTGGAGAGAAGAAGCACACGTTAACCGAAAGCGAAATGCCTGCACATATAGGCCATTTACAATATAATGAAGGTATGAGTGGGCTTGGAAATTCAACAAGGTATCTTTCAGAAACTGTTTTAGGCACGTATGGGTCCTCTGGACGAGGCTGGAATAGCGTTAATGGTGGAGAGATTCAGCCCGCCGGAATGACAAGAGGAAACAATGTCGCCCACAACAATATGCCTCCCTATATAACTGTATATTTTTGGAGACGAGTAGGATGAGATGAATCTATTGCTCTGCAGTGTCGGGGAATGTGGATGCGGCAGATAGTATTCTAAGCAATTATGTTGCTGGAGGAACAAATATTGCGGGAATGCAGACGAGAGGAACGTTAAATGCTGGCGGCGGTGTATGCGCATGGTTTTTAAAGCAAATAAAAGAGGGCGATATTCTGACGCTGAGTTCATATGGTTATTATTCTAAAAGCTACGATTTGACTGGTCATATGGTAGCAATACGTTTGGGGAAATGAAAATGAAGAAGATAATTGGACATACAGAAAGTGGAACAGTGGTATCGCTGAAGGATGGCGGTCATGGAACGGCATAAAAATTTTAACACCTTGCCGGTACTAAAAAAGCTATATGTGCGGAGGAATCTCTCGCACATATAGCTTGAATCATGCTCCTTCTATTAGAAGTTGAGCTCGTTGAACTTGTCGATTATTCCCTGATCTATTCCGTCAGAGCCGGATGGAACCAGGACTACTCCGTCTTTATAAGCTGCAGCTTTTATTACGGCTATACCCATCATGTCGTAGCCTTCACCGATGACATCTTTATAAGCGTCTGAACTTTCATCATATATGTAGATTTCAACATCTCCATAACCTGCTCCGTCAGTAGCGCCTACCATCTCAAAAGCCTTCTCCTGCTTTTCATCAGTGAGACCTAAGGCTTCCGCCACGGCGTCTACTGTCTTCTCGACCTTAGGAACGTCTTTTTCCGCGGACGCGCCAGAATCGCTGCCTTCGTCCTTTGAGCCGCAGGCGGCCATTCCCAGACATAACATCAATGACATCATCAATACTAAAACCTTCTTCATACTTTCCTCCTGTTTAAACAATGAATATTATTTATTACGACCATGACTTGGCAGTAACCTGTGAAAATGAATATTTTAATCTAAGCTTGGCAGCAGATACCGAAAACTTTGTTAAAAATATTTCTTTCTATAAAGGAACAATAACATAAACTGCTTAAATAATCAATACTTTAGGCACAAATAAAACCGGGACATCTGCTGACGTCCCGGCTGAAATGGTGCGCCAAGCGGGAATCGAACCCGCGGCCTTCACATTCGGAGTGTGCTACTCTATCCCCTGAGCTATTGGCGCAAAACATACAATATATTTATATCATAAATTTTGCATTAGTTAAAGACAAATTTTTCGACCGGCATAGAAAGGATAGCGGCCCAGAATATGATAAAAGCCTGATACTCTTCTCAAAAAGCCGGGGAAGAGAAAATAACCTTATGTCTTTGCGCTATCTGCGGTGCCTGTTAAAGGAGCCTGAACCGGGATTTCTCATATCGTATCAGGCCGTCACGGCTCATTTTACTCAGTTCGGAAGACATGGCGCTGCGGTCCACACAAAGGAAGTCCGCCAGTTCCTGACGGTTAAAAGGAATAGAGAATTCGGCAGATCCGACTCTTTTTGCCTGCGCCGAAAGATATGAGAGAAGTTTTTCACGAGTACTTCGCTTTGAGAGAAAGTCTATCTTTCTGTTCAAAATGAGATTTTTTTCTGACACGATCCTGAGAAGATTTCTGATAATTACATCGTGAAATTCACACCCTTGGCCGCATGTTGCAGTGATGCTTCTCAAGTCTATAAACATGATCTCAGAAATTTCTTCTGCAAAAACGCTTACCGGCATGAGATCCGTCCCGGCGCAGGCAAAGACTTCGCCGAACATCTCTCCGGGAGATACGATGGCTACTATATTGCGGTTTCCGTAGTAGTCTTCTCTGACGATATGTACTTTGCCGGAGAGAACGATTCCCACATTGCCGCAAGGATCGCCTTCCAGAAAAACGGCGCGACCTTTTTTATATCCTATGATCTTAGCTTTTAAGCATGACAACATGCTGTCGATGTCTTCCGAAGCGATACCGTCGAACAAGCCGCACATATCAAGCTGTGAAAAAAATTTTTTCATATTCACCTCTTTTGTTGTAAAAACAACAGAATTTATAGATGTATTATATTAGAATGTGACCATAAAAGCAAGCTATGGAGGTTGACAATATGATTAGAAAGATTATAAAGATAGACCAGGAGAAATGTAACGGATGCGGAGCCTGCGCTTCTGCATGCCATGAAGGCGCCATAGGTATGGTTCTGGGAAAAGCTAAACTTATGAGAGAAGACTACTGCGACGGTCTGGGAGACTGTCTTCCGGCATGTCCTACAGGAGCTATAACTTTTGAGGAGAGGGAGGCCCCGGCCTATGACCATGAGGCCGTCATGGCAAATAAGGCCAAAAAAGAAAGCCAGGTAAAACAATCTGATTCTATTCCGTGCGGATGTCCCGGAAGTATGTCGAAATCTATAGACAGACAGGCAAAGGGAGAAGCGCAGGCACATATGAACGATGCTTTTGAGATGAAGAGCCAGCTTTCCCAGTGGCCCGTACAGATAAAACTGGCTCCCGTGAACGCTCCTTATTTTGACGGAGCTAATTTGCTGATAGCGGCAGATTGCAGCGCCTATGCTTATGGAGACTTCCACAACAAATTTATCAGAAACAGGGTGACTCTCATCGGATGTCCTAAGCTGGATGAGGGCGACTACAGTGAAAAGCTGACCGCGATCATAAAGGCAAATGATATCAAGAGTCTGACCATAGTAAGGATGGAAGTGCCTTGCTGCGGAGGCATCGAATTTGCAGCTAAAAAGGCGCTTCAGGAAAGCGGAAAGTTCATACCATGGCAGGTGGTTACCGTTACTACTGACGGGAAGCTGCTGGACTGATTCTGAGACTCATCAGCACAATACTTAAGAAAGTCCGTCAATTCCTGCGTATATATTCTTTTGCATTCATGGCAGCTACCGCTCCGTCGGAAGCTGCCGTTATTATTTGTCTCAGCGGCTTCGTGCGTAGGTCGCCTGTGGCAAACACTCCGTCTATATTGGTCCTGGTGGTCTCATCGGCTATGACGTATCCGTCTTTATCTGTCTTTAAATGGGACCTTAAGAGCCGTGTATTAGGTGTTTTTCCTATAGCGACGAATATACCGTCGCAGTCTATGACGCCCTTTCTCCCGGAGGTCTTGTCGGTGAGAGAAAGACCTGTCACCGCACCGTCTTCTGACAACAGACCTGAGACTTCCGTATGATAGAGGACCACTATATTAGACCTGCGCAGAACGTCGTTTATTAGACTGTCATCTGCTTTGAAGCTTCCGCCCCCGTGTACCAGATAGACTTTTTTACATATGTCTGAAAGAATTACGGCATTGTCGAGAGCTGCGCTTCCTCCGCCTATGACGGCAGCCGTCTTTCCCTTATAAAAATCATCTCTTTCAGATATATAATAATTTACGCCTCTGCCTGACAGAGCCGATTCGCCGGGAAGACCCAGCCTGCGGGGGGAGGCGCCCATGGCCAATATCACAGATCTGCATTTGAAATCTCCTTTAGTGGTGAATACAGTCTTTTCTCTTTCCTCGAGGTTTAAAGAATATACTTTTGCAAAAAGCGTCTTAGCTCCGTGATTTTCGGCGTCTGCTCTCATCTTTTCCAAAAGCCTTGAGCCTTCTATACCGTCTTCGAAACCGGGATAATCCACATTGACGGGTGAAGATATCTGGCCTCCGGCGTGGGTTTCTTCTATTATGAGAGTTTTCAAAGATGAGCGGGCACAATAGATAGCGGAAGTGTATCCGCCCGGACCTCCTCCTATTATAATGACATCGTAATCAGTTTTCATCATGACCTCCAAAATCGACTTTTTCTTAGTATTTCATCTTATGAGAACATGTATACATTGACAAATTTTTATTCTATGAGATAATTGAACTATAGTACAAAAATGAACGAGAGTACAATTTAATGCTGAGAAATGGAGAATATAATGGAGAAGAAGAATGACAAAAAACTCACCAGAAAAGAAAACTCTTTGCAGGTAATCAAGTTTATCATTTTTTCGGTATCGGCAGGCGTCATACAGACCATTTCTTTTACTGTCATAAACGAGCTTACCACTTGGAAGTACACGCCCTGCTATCTGATCGCCCTTACCCTTTCGGTGCTCTGGAATTTTACCCTCAACAGAGAATTTACTTTTAAATCGGCCAATAATATTCCTGTAGCTATGGCCAAAGTAGCGGCGTTTTACTGCGTGTTTACGCCTCTTTCCACATGGTGGGGCTCGGCTTTGACAGGAGCGGGCTTTAACGAGTACATAGTGCTCTTTGGAACTATGGCCGTCAATCTGACTTCAGAATTTCTATACGACAGATTTTTCGTTTTCAGAGGAACTATGAATACCAATAAGAGGGCTCAGAAGGAAACGGCTTAGTAGTTTAGGGCAGAGAGGCGAATAGACGGAAATATGGATAAACTTTCTAAAAAGGAAAAAAGCAGACGAAAGATAATGCATGCTGCCAAAGGGCTGTTTGAAAGAGACGGCATAGATAACGTCACTTTCGGCAGGATCGCCGAAGAAGCAGACGTATGCAGAACTACGGTGTTCAATCATTTCTCCGGCACAGCGGAACTGATGCTTGCCATAATGAGTCAGGAAATAGAGGACATAAGAGACTTCTGCCGGGAGGAAAACTATTCAGGAAAAGAACTCATATACGCTCTCTTTGGAAAACTCATCGAAGATACGGCCTATTATCCGACTCTTGCTACTCGTCTGATAAATAACGCCATACTTGAACACGAGCGAGACAATCCTGTAAAAATAATAGAGGAGATGACCATGGCAGGCTTAAGGGCAGACGGCTTTACAGATGAGGAGAGTAAGCGGCTGACTGTATTGACGGAAGGCGCCTACTTCGGACTGATAAACCATTACCATATAAACGACATGAAATTCGAGGCGGAAGCGATGAAAATGGAGTTTCAAAAGCTTCTGTCCGAGATAATATAGGAGGAAAAGATATGAAAAATTGCGGAATAAGCAGATGGGATGATCCAGATAAGATCAACGCTCAGCTGAAAGCTCTTACGGAGCAGCCCATATGGGAAGTCAACGATGATTATTATGAGAACGTTATTTTGAAGTATTACGATGAGAAATGCAAAAAATCACAAAGTATATATGAAGAAGCGAAGCAATATATACCGGGCGGCGTGCAGCACAATTTGGCTTTTAACAAACCTTTTCCTGTGGCATTTGTCAAGGCCGAAGGCGCCCACCTCTACGACAGTGACGGCAACGAGTACATAGATTTTCTCCAGGCGGGAGGTCCTACCATATTGGGCAGCAACTATGAACCTATCCGTGAGGCGGTGATAGAACTCCTTAAGACTTGCGGCCCTGTGACGGGACTGCTCCACGAGGCGGAACTGCTTATAGCTAAAGAGATAAATAAGCATATGCCTAACGTGGAAATGTTCAGAATGCTTGGAAGCGGTACTGAATCAGTCATGGCCGCCATAAGGATAGCCAGGATAGCCACAGGCAACAAGAGAATCATAAAAATAGGAGGAGGATATCACGGGTGGAGCGACCAGATGGTATATGGACTTAAGATACCGGGAAGCCGCGGTCTGCTGGAGTCCCACGGTATACCGGCAAAATCTTACGGGCGCACCGACGAAGTAAGACCTAACGATCTGGGTATGCTGGAAAAAATGATGAGAAGGAATAAACTCAAGGGCGGTACCGCCGCCGTCATCGTTGAGCCGGTAGGCCCCGAGAGCGGAACACGTCCGGTGGCGCTTGACTATAATAGAGGCGTTAGGCAGCTGTGTGATAAGTACGGCGCTCTGCTGATTTTCGATGAAGTGGTCACGGGATTCAGGGTGGCTCTCTCGGGAGCTCAGGGGTTCTTCGACGTAGTTCCCGATCTGACAGTTTTCGGAAAGATAGTGGCGGGAGGCTACCCTGGAGCCGGCGGTGTCGGAGGAAAAAGAGAATACGCTCAGCTTATGGCGGCGGGAGTGGCAACAGGCAAGCACAGAGCATATGTGGGAGGCACGTTGGCTGCCAATCCTATGTCGGCGCTTGCAGGGTATACTGCTATAAAGGAGATTGCCCGCACCGACGCCTGCCGCAAGGCCGGAGAAGCCGGCGACAGACTGGCCGACGGATTGAAGGAACTGCTGGAAAAATACGGGCTTCCGTTCGTATGTTACAATCAGGGAAGCATAGTCCATCTGGAATGTACCGGAGCCATGAGCTTTGACTTTTCTTCTTTCTCTTTAGCAAAATCAGCCGTAGGGCTTCTAAAAAACAAGTCCATGATGTACGAGAGAAAAGATTCGATGGAAAGGATGGGGGCTGCGTATATGGCCAACGGACTGGTAACGCTGGCCGGAAGCAGACTTTATACGTCTTTGGCAGATACAGATGAAATCATAGACGAGGCTCTTAACAGATTTGAACGAGTTTTCAGAGAAGTAGTAAAGACGGATAAGTGTAAGGCAAAGTAGCGGGAGGCTTCTATGGAAAGATACATATTGTCCCACGATATGGGAACCGGCTCAGACAAAGCTGTATTGGTAGATTACAGCGGCAATATAGCAGCTACAGCAGTTGCGCCTTACCCGACTTTTTATCCAAATCCGGCGTGGGCGGAACAGGATCCTGAAGACTACTGGAAGGCCGTAGCTCAAAGCAGCAGAAGGATTATTGAAGACACCGGAATATCGCCGGAACAGATAAAAGGCATAGTATTCTCGACTCAGGCGCAGGGAATAATACCTGTAGACAGGGATGGAGCCGTCTTATATAAAAATATAACCTGGGTGGACGGACGGGCTCAGAAGCAAGCCGAAAACATAATGAAGAAACTGGGAGGCAAAAAACTTTTTTCCATGGTGGCGGGAACCCCCATAATGGGAAAGGACTGTATTCCAAAGATAATCTGGCTGAAAGAAGAAAGACCGGAAATATATTCAAATACATATAAAATACTCGACGTAAACGGATATCTCAAATACAGATGTACCGGAAAGATGGTAACCGAACTGTCAGGGGCGTCTTCTTACGGTCTGGATCTGAAAAAGAAGCAATGGCTGTCCGTCATGAAGATGACGGGAGTCGATATGGAAAAGCTGCCGCCTTTAGTCTTAAGCACCGACATAGTGGGAGGGCTTACGGAAGAAGCAGCCGGTCAGATGGGACTTTTAGCAGCAACCCCCGTATTCGGAGGATGTGATGATGTGCAGGCCGCAGCCGTAGGCTCCGGTATGTGCGGAGACGGCGATATACATATATATCTTGGAACCTCCGCATGGGTAGCCGCAGTTAGCAGGACGGCGGATAAATTTATGAACGGCGCCGCAGCGATCCAAAGCGCAGACAGGGAGATGAATCTGATAGCCGGCATCACCGAGTCCGCAGGAGCCAATATACAGTGGCTGCAAGAACAATTTTTCTCTGCCGAAAAGAAAGAGTACGGAGATAAGATCTTTGAATACATGGATGAAGTGATAAAGAAGATCCCGCCGGGAAGCAATCATCTCATATGTACTCCATGGATGCTGGGAGAGAGGTGCCCAGTCTCTTCAACTACTACAAGAGCTACGCTTTTCAACATAAGTATGGTACATACCAGAGAGCATCTGATGAGGGCGGTATACGAGGGAATAGGATATAATCTGAGATGGATCCTTGAAAATTACAGCAGAGATTATGGATTTTCCTGCGATAACTTTAGAATAATAGGAGGAGGCGCCCTGGATGACACGTGGATGCATATAATCGCTGATATAACCGGAAAATGTTTTTCGGTGGTGAAAGACCCCAGAAACGCAGGTGCGGTCGGAGCTGCGGTGGTAGCGCTGATAGGTTTAGGAGAACTGCCGGGCTTTAGCGCAGCCAAGGATTTTGTACAGGTGGAAAGGTGTTACGAGCCTGATCCTAAAAACAGAAGGGTGTACGACCATCTGTTTGAAAACTATAAAAGAGTATATAATTCTTTAAAAGACACTTACATAAAAGCTAACGGGCAGCGGTTTAAAGGGGAAGAAGAATGAACGAAATTTATGAAGTCATGAAGAAGTACGGGGAGATGATATCCTCTCAAGGGTATCCCATAGGTCAGACCAAGATGATGATAGAGACCCCCAAAGGCGTATTTGCAACAAGAGATGATGCGGACATAGGAGAGCTGAGGGAAGAAGATATAGAGAAGCTCGGCATTGAAAAACTTCCGATACCTGAGGCTGAGATGAAAGCCGTGGTCTATTCTCAGACTCCTTGCTGCCAGAAAGCCCTGAGAGAAGCCAGACCTTTTAAAGCCTGTCTTGACGATATGGCTCAGGTTTTTGGTCATACTGCATATATAGCAGACGGAAGAGACGGCAACGCTTCAATGGGTAAATCCATCGGAAAAGCTCTCAGAGGCAACGCAGGTTGTCTGATACTGCGAGGTACAGATAAAAAGGGAAAGGGCACAGGATACACTTTGACCATGGGGCGGAGCCTCTACGAAGCGACGGTAGCCATGACAGTGCTGGAAAAATCTGCGGAGATATCATTCTTGGCGGAAAAAATCGGCGGAGGAAAGCCTATCGCCAAGTGGGAGGCCAGGCTCATGAGATACGTGTATAAAAAGAAGTATTCTAAGGCCGAAGAAAGGGTGAAGATGGCAGAGACGGGACAGGGAACCAAAGAGATGGCCGATGCGGGTTCTCATATCCGCAAACAGGAAGCAGCGCCTTGCGAGCAGAGGCTGAGAGAACTTCTAATGCAGTACGGACGAAAGCTGGTGGAGACGGGTCTGGTACAGGGGACCTGGGGAAATCTGTCTGTAAGACTGGACGAAAGATATATGCTTGTCACCCCCTCGGGCCTCGACTATATGAGACTTGGCGCAGAAGATATGGTAAAGGTCGATATAAGATCGCTGGAGTATGAGGGAGATATAAAGCCCACCTCAGAAAAGGGACTGCACGCAGCCATATACAAGAAAAGACCTGATGTAGGCGCTGTCATACATACCCATTCCAAGTACTGCAGCGTATTTGCTGCTGCAGGCAAAGATATGCCTGTCCTGAAAGCTTATAGTTCGGTCTTCGGCGATAAGGTCAAGACGGCGTCATACGCCCTCCCGGGCAGCAAATCTCTGATGAATAATACGGCGGAGGCTGTGGGGAATAATTACGGAGCGATAATGTCAAATCATGGAATGGTAGCTTGCGGTAGGGATCTTGAAGCAGCTTTCGAGAATTGTGTAAATTTAGAGGAAAACGGGAAGAGATACCTCAGCGATATCGTATGATATTTAGATGCGAGGCGGATTTTCCTCGCCGTAAAAATAATTATTGACAGACTTACGCCATTGTGATATTCTGTATGGGTATGAAGAAGAAGTTATCCGCTTCTCACCTGCCTGGACAGAGTTTCCGGCTCAGGTTAATAGAGACATCTGCGTCATATTCAGGCGTATAGGCGGATACTTCATGTATCCGCTTTATTGTTGTTTAGTATAAATTATTCTGATATTATGCGTAGACGAGATGAAGCGAGATCGAAATCCGATCGGCTGAATAGAATTTCAGCAAAAAATTAGGAGGTGTAAGAACCATTAGCAAGGAAAATCTCATAAACGAAGAGATTCGTGACAAAGAAGTAAGACTGATCGATTCCGACGGCACTATGCTGGGCGTAATGCCTATCGACAAAGCCATGGATCTGGCCAACGAAAGAAAGCTCGATCTTGTAAATATTTCGCCTAACGCCAAGCCGGCAGTGTGCAAAATACTCGATTACGGCAAGTACCGCTATGAGCTTCAGAAAAAGGAGAAAGAAGCCAAGAAGAAGCAGAAGACTACTCAGGTGAAAGAGATCAGACTTTCGACCTTTATAGAGGCTCACGACATTCAGGTAAAAGCTAAAACTGCAGCTAAGTTTTTAGCTGACGGAGATAAAGTCAAAGTGGGTCTGAGATTCAGAGGAAGAGAGAGAGATTACGCTGCCAAGGGCATGGATGTTATGAATACTTTTGCGGAAGCAGTTTCAGACGTAGGCGTGGTTGAAAAGAAGCCCGTCTTTGAGGGCCGCAATTTGACTATGTTTTTAGGACCGAAGTCAGATAAATAGCATTTGGCATGGGCTTTTGCGTCTCTTACGGATTGTACTAAAAGAGGCTCGGTTGAATCATTGCTGAATGTGATAAACATAAAAGATATTGATACAGGAGGAGAACGTCATCATGGCAAAGAATAAGATGAAATCCCACAGAGGGGCATGTAAGAGAATGAAACTTACCGGAAGCGGAAAAGTTAAGAGAAATAAGGCATATAAGAGCCACATTCTTACTAAAAAGGCAGCTAAGAGAAAAAGAGGCCTGAGAAAAGCTACTACTTTAACCAGCGCAGATCTGAAGAGAATGCTCAGATCCATGGCAAAATAATCGCAAGTTTAGGAGGTAAGAAATATGGCAAGAGTAAAAAAAGGCGTAAACGCCCATAAGAGACATAAGAAGATTCTGAAGCAGGCAAAAGGCTTCTACGGCGCAAAGAGCAAAGTTTTCAGAGCCGCTAACCCTGCGGTGATGAGATCTTTAAGATCTGCATATGTAGGAAGAAAGCTTAAAAAGAGACAGTACAGACAGATGTGGATAGCCAGAATCAACGCAGGCGCAAGAATGAACGGAATCAGCTACAGCCAGCTGATGAACGGCCTGAAGAAGTCCGGTATCGAGATCAACAGAAAGATGCTTTCAGAAATGGCCATACATGACGCCGCAGGTTTCGCAACGCTGTGCGAAACTGCTAAAAAGGCCGTAAAATAGCAGATGATATGAAAAGAGGGTGTCCCAAAACTATGATTTATTAAAATCATAGAGAGGGGCATCCTCTCCTTATATTTCTGAAATGGGTTTTCTCATAAAAAACAGCACCGGATATTCATCCCTCCAGCGCCATCTTTGTGATGTTATGGGCGATTGATAGCAATCCCCACTCTATTTTTACCTTATCCGCTCCGCGCAAGTGAAAACGACGGAACGACCAACAGCCTTTGATCCTCCCAAAGACCTGTTCCACTTCCACAACCCTTTGTGAACGCAGTACCAGTCCTTTTTCGGAACAAAGGTTCTCGTTTGCTTTTCTTTTCAGTTCATTCAACCGGTGGGATACCCGGACCGTGCGGTTCTTTTCCGTATGCTTACATTCTGATGCATAGTGGCAGCCGCTGCAGTCTTCACACCGGTAATAATCCCGCCTAGTTTCATAGCCGGCTTCTGTTACATATTTTCGGTTTCCCACATGCACCAGCCGTTTCCCATTTCTGCAGACAAAGCTGTCTGATTCCGGCAGATAGGGCAGATTCTCCGCCAGATAAGGGGTCTCCCGGTTTTTCTTTTTCTTCTCCCAGTGAAATTTGTTGTATTTTACATAACAGCCTACCTTCTTTTCTTCTAAATATTCATAATTCTCTTCGCTCCCATATCCTGCATCCGCGATCACGTTTTCCGGTAAACACCCCAGTTTTTCTTCCAGGTGCCTTAGGTGCGGGATCATTGTTTTCGTATCGGTTGGGTTGGGATGTATGGTAAAGCCCACGATATATCGGTTCTCTGTCCCGATCTGGATGTTATAGCCAGGTTTTAGCTGGCCGTTTAACATGGCATCTTCTTTCATCCTCATAAAAGTGGCACCCTGGTCTGTTTTTGAATAGCTGTTCCTTCCACGAAAGGTTTCCAGGGATTTTTCGTATTTCTGTTTCCTGGGAAGGATATCCTTTTTAAATTCTTTGGATTTTTTCTTCAGCTGTTTATTTCCTGGCTCTTGTTCCAACTTTTTGTCGATGCTCTCCACAACAGCTGCCACCTGTTCTGCGGTGATCTGGGTATGCTCCCCCTTTTCCTCCAGGTCTTCTTCCAGATAAATCTGATTTTCTTCCGCCACAATCCGGTCGATCTCCCGGAGATGGTTCTTGATCTTTTCATCTAGTTTCCGGTCATAATTACGGACGGACTTGTTCCATACGAAAGAATACTTATTGGCGTTAGCCTCGATCTTTGTGCCATCCAAAAAGTAATTCTGAAGCTTGATATAGTTTTTCTCGATCAGGAGTTTGACCACTTCAAAGAACACATCCTCGATGATGTCTTTCATGTGAAGGCGAAAGCGATTGACGGTACGAAAATCCGGTTGATTTCCACCAGCGATCCACATGAAATTAACATTTTCACGAAGAGCTTTTGCGATCATGCGGGAGGAATAAACTTTCTGAGAATAAGAATAGATCATAACCTTCAGCATCATCCGTGGGTGATAAGCAGGGCATCCGCCCTCTTTGTATCTGCCGTAGAGTGAAGACAGGTCCAAACTGTCCACGATGGTATTTACGACCCGCACCAGATGATTTTCCGGTATAAAATCTTCAAAAGATAGTGGTAATTGTAATTGATCCGTAGTATAATCTTTAAATGTGAGCATACCTTATTATATCACATAATAAGGGGAAATGGAGAACGGCGTGGTAACCGTTCTCTATTTTTTATGTAAAAGAGGGTGCCCCTTCAAGTCATTTCATGACTTTTGGGACATCCTCTTAATTTTGTTATTTATCTTTCAGAAGATCTCTTATTTCAGATAATAACTTAACTTCTTCGGAAGGTTCCGGCGGAGCGGGCTCAGGCTGCGGCTTTTTTTCCTTTTTTCTGAGGAAACTGTTAAATCCTTTCATGATAGAAAAGATGACAAGGGCTGTAAGCAAAAAAGTGATGACAGCCTGGATAAAGTTTCCTATCAGTATCTGAGCGCTTCCCACGCTGATAATTATTCCGGAAAAGTCGATACCGCCGATGATGATACCTAAAAGCGGCGTAATCACATCTCCTACCAGAGAACTGACGATGGCTGTAAAAGCTCCGCCTATGATTATGCCTACGGCCATACTCATTACATCGCCCTTTGAAATAAACTCTTTAAACTCTGACATGAACTTTTTCATGATTTTCCCCTTTTTATAATTTTGATATTTCTTCCTGTATTCGATCCCAGGGAAATCCTACTACAGTATCGTAACAGCCTTCTATCTTTTCTACATATTTTGAAAAATATCCCTGTATGGCATACCCTCCCGCCTTATCGTAGGCTTCATCAGTCTTTAAATATTCGAGCAGATCTTCGTCGCTGTAATTTTTAAAATATACTTTCGTGACATCTGTAAATACCCTTGCGTTATTTTCTCCGGCGCACACCAAGGCGACTCCGGTAGCCACGTAATGCCAGGTCCCCCGCAGGGCCGTCAGCATCTTGTATGCGTCCTGAAAATTTGAAGGCTTTCCCATGATGCGATCTTTATATACGACAGTGTCGGCAGCGATTATGACGCTTCCGGGCGCTATAATCTTGTCGCCTGACAAGATGAGAGACTCCACAGCTTTTGCCTTTTTAAGGGCGAGGAACATTACCGTCTCGTTCATTCCTCCTATGGCCGGAAGATTCTCTTGGATATCGGCGGGGATTATGGTCGGCTCAAGACCATGGTCTCTCATCATCTCTATACGTCTTGGAGATGAGGAGGCTAAAACATAATTTTTCTCATTCATCTTTATTTCTCTTTCTCTTTTTCTCCGCAGCTGAAAACGGTATAAAAGAAGCTCGCGGAGCGCACTGCGATGTTTCGTTCTTTTGATTTGCGCAGGCAGCTTACTATGCTGTTGATCTTGTCTCTTTCGAATTTGGCGCAAACTATGCGCTTGTTTAAATTTGTCGGACAACATATTTATTATTGCATAATTTTTTTAAAATGGAAATACTAAAAATGAAAACCGAGAATGAGAAAAGCCTGCAGGATATGTACAGGCGGAATGGAGAGGGAAATGAACAAAGAAACGGAGAGCGGAAAAACGTATCCCGATGATATAAAGAGTGAAGGTCCGGAAAAGAAGGACATAGCTAAGGCTTATGAGAAGTATGCCAAGCAATTCACTCCGAAGCCTGATTACTTCGGCAACTGTCTCAAGGCATTTTTAGTCGGAGGCCTCATATGTACAGCATCTTTGTGGTATAAGAATATGCTCATGGATAAAGGTATAGGTGAAGAGGACGCCGCGGTCTTCGTTACGATCACGCTGGTGGCGCTGGCGCAGATACTTACAGGGCTCGGGGTGTTCGATGTGATAGCCAAGTTTGCAGGAGCCGGGGTTATAGTGCCCATAACAGGTTTTGCCAATTCTATGGTAGCCCCTGCTCTCGAATATAAGAAAGAGGAGCGTGTTATAATAACCCCAAGTCAGAAATGCCGCTGTTTCAGGCGAGTATGCTGATTTAGTCCAAATTTATCCCATATGAAGGAGGCAAGCGATATATAAGCAGTAGCCGAATCAACATTTTTTATTTAGCCACAGAAGGCCGGATTGATTGCCACTCGATCCGGTCTTCTTTACATATTGTATCAAGGCAACAAAATGTGTCAATAATTTCATCAACAAACAGGAGGGTACATCAAATGAGACAAGGCGTATTGATTTATGATCAGAATACAGATCGGATGGATATTCGATTCGGTTTGGAAGACTACTATGGCGGTCTGCATTGCGGAGACACGCTGGAAGTGTTCGTGAAGAACAAATGGATCCCCACAAGAATAGAATTGTATCAAGACTGGTATTTAGTGGGAATTAAAACAGCGTCAATCAACGGTTTACGCGTCCGAAAGTGAATCTGTGAAATCTGCCGGGCAGTTTCTTGTGAATCAAGGAGCTGCCCTATTTTTGTGTCCAAAATTCCAAAGGAAGGAGAACGCCGCTATGAAATGCTTGAGAAAGTATCAATGGGTCAAGCTCTCAAGAGCATACCTGCCCCAGGGCAAGGGGGTAATGGGTCATTGGGCGAAACTTGCATCTCGCGCGGCGTTTCGTAAAGGACAAGCCGTATACTGCGGCTATACAAATGAAGTTGTCCCAGGAATGTGGTCAGGTGGTATTGTCGGACTGAAAAGTATTCTGGGGCTAAAAAATCGCGCGCAGGTGATGAGTATAATGGACGAGCTGTCCGAGCTTGGATATATCCATTACACACTCGATAAGAAAACAAAGAAACTTACCTATCAAATCAATGATTGGGTTGTCAAATGCTCCGGAGCCGAATGTATGGATGGCAGTGTGTATGCGACAGAAGGTTACGGATTCCTTTGCCTTCCAAGGAGCATTACGCAAAGGCTTGTAGACAGAAAGCATACCTTCGGCGAATCAGATGCCTGGATGGATTTATGGTGCCATAGTGTGTGGCAGGATCCGGGCAATATATTTTCCTCTTTGGCACCTGTCGTTCAGTTTGGACGATATGGGGCCGTTTCAACTTTGGAAACCTTGGGACAGCGCTGGAGCTGGGAAAAGACAAAGGTATGGCGATTCCTGCAAAAATATAAGGATGTCTTCACGCTGTATCGACTCCCCGGCTCTTATGGTTGTCTCATTTTTAATAGACTGTATCCGTCAGGAGCAGAGGTTTCAGTGCCGTCACAGGCGAATGTTGTACGCATAATTGAGAAAATACGCATTTTAGGAGCGAATAAGCATATTCTCGGTACGGATCACGAGCGACTGAACAAATTGGTTGCCTGGTTCAGCCAGAAAGCTTTGGATGCTGGTGCAGAACAGGCGGAGTCTGATGTATGTGCAGGATGCGAAGAAGGCCGCGTTGCACTTTCAGCCCCTATAATACGCGCGTATCTTTCTCAAAAGAATTGTAAGAACTGTGAATATGACTGCAGGGTAAGAGTATATCTCTCCTGTTCAGGTAATTTCAAGAACATTAGAGGGCCTTGCAGTCTTTCCGATTTTGTCAATCAGGAATTAAACGCAAAGGAGAATCACTATGAGTGAGAATAAAAAATCGAAGCAATCTGCGTATGAGCAGCAGGAAAGCAGGCTTTCTGCGCAGTCAGTAGCATTCATCAAACTGCTTACACAGCGAGGTATTCTTGGAGATGCTGAGATTGACGACGATAAGATCCGTCAGGCTCAAAAAGAGAAAAAGCGCCATACATATCACAACACAGAAATGCTTTTGCAGCATTACAAGGATATTGTGTGGGCGCTGGAGTGCTTCCCCTCGACGATTGTGGAGGAACTGGATCGTCCCCTGGACGATTTGGATGCGCTCATCAGTTATGTGGATGTGGAAATGAGCCTGGACAATAGAAAATTGGAGAGCCGCATTGAGAGCATCAAAAAATCAAGGCTGCTTCTGGATCGGGTAAACGATGCGTTGACAATCTTGAAGAAAAAGCCGGATAACGGTGAGAAGATGTACGAGCTTATCTATCTGACCTATATTGCCCCGGAAAAATTGTCACATTCTGAACTGCTGTACCGTCTTGACATTTCTTCGAGGCACTATTACAGGCTTCGCCAGCAGGCATTTGGAATTCTCTCCATTCGCCTCTGGTCGGCGCCGGTAGCAGAGATGGATTCGTGGCTTGAAGTGCTGAATCTGCTGGAACAATTATGCTGAAAATGAAATGGCACAAAAATGGCGAAAAATTGGCAAGTATAATGCCGATGACACGCAAATGGAAATGAGCTATACTTGTATTATCCCAAAGTGGGACCGAGCAAAAAAGCGCTGTTTCTAAGGTTGATAAAGCCTTATGAACAGCGCTTTTTCTTTCGGAAAAATACAAGGAGGTAAACAGTATGGCAAATCAACTCAAAAAAGGCAGGCAGTATCTGAAGAATGGATACTGGGCGATGGTCGGCGCTCTTTCAGCAATGATCATCTCCCTGCAGCCTGTTATGGCAGACACGATTTGGGATCGCTTTTCCAACATTATGCGAGATATCTATGGTCAGCTGGCAGGTATCAGTACCATTGTTGCAGTCACTGCAGCTGCCGTAGCGCTGCTGGTAAGAATGATATCCCGAAATCAGAGAGCCGTTGACGAAGCGACATCCTGGATCAAACGAATTGTTGTTGCGTGGATTGTGTTGAACTCGTTGGGGTTTGTGGTGGCATACCTTCAGCCGTTGGTATCCGGCGGACAGTACACGGGATGATCCTCCGATTCCAGCTAAAGGGCAAACGGATTGGAGGTGATGCGCTATTTTAGACTGGATTTTTGAAGGCATCGCCAATTGGATTGCAAGTATTGTCAGTCAGTTGATGGACGCAGTGTCCGGAATCTTTTTGTCGGCACTTGGAACAGATTTAACGGTGATGGAAGAATATTTCCCATTCCTGTCAAAAGCATTTGATGTTATGCAATATACTGCGTGGGCAATGCTGTTCCTCATCACTGTTTGGCAGTTATTCAAAGCATTTGGCGGACCGATTAGCGAGAGTGAGCATCCGCTCCAACTGGTTGCTCGAAGCTCTATTTTTGCGTTGTTGATTGGATATGCCAAACCGATCTTCGAGATTGTGCTTGATATTGCGCGAGCGCCGTATACAGCCCTGATGGATATACAGATGAGTGCGGAAGATTTTACATTCGCTGGTGTCGAACAGGTTCTGATGAGCGGTATTACAACGCTGGTATCGGTAATCACTGTTGTTGGACTTATTCTAATGCTGATCCTACAGATTTCACTGGGCTGGAACTATTTCAAACTGCTACTGGAAGTCGTTGAACGATATATCGTTGTCGGCGTTTTGTGCTATACCTCCCCTCTGGCATATTGTATGGGAGGCTCGAAAGCAACGGAGCCGGTTTTTAAGTCCTGGTGCAGGATGGTAGGTTCGCAGCTGTTATTGCTTGTGCTGAATGTGTGGTTTTTGCGCGGCTTTAACAGTGCTGTTGGACAGTTTATCGCAAACGCTGGAGCTACTTCAACGGGACAAGGAAATATCTTCTTATGGATGTTCTGTGCGCTGGCATTCTTAAAAACAGCGCAAAAATTCGATTCTTATTTGGCCGCAATGGGCTTAAATGTTGCCCAAACTGGATCCGGCATGGGTATGGAGCTTTTGATGTCTGCTCGCGTACTTACAGGTCTTGGCGGTAGCGTTAGAAGTGCAGGCAGCGTCTTTCATAGCAATGCAAGCGCTCCAGGTGGTGCTACAGCAACAGCCTTTGCAAGTGGTTTTGCGAGCAAATTCAAAGGCAATTCGTATGTTAGAGACGCAGTGGTAAATGGCGGAACCCGCATGGGTGCCGGCGGTGGTCTCGGATTTGTTGGAAGAGCCTTTGGGGGTATGGCAGCGAGAAATGGAGCAACTCTTACGGGAGAGTCTATTTCGTCTGTGGCCACTCGAACACCTAATGTTTCTGGCAGTATTGCCGGAGATATTGCGGATCGTAGCCTTTCCAACTATATGCCACAGTTGGCAGGACATAAGCTTAGTAACACACAGATTTCGGGAGGACATATCAGCACCACAGCGACCGGCGCAGACGGAAAATCCTCAAATGTGGATTTGTACAATGCCTCACAGTTTGAGAAGCCACAGGGCCCGCATTCGCTGGTTACAGCCTCTGATGGAAGTCAGTGGTATCAAATGGCAAGCGGAGAAGGCCGAGGCGCCTTTTACAGCACGCCTGAATTTACGGGCAGCCCTGCAGAGGCGGCACAGGTTGCGGCAACATTCCCCGGAGCGGAAGAAGGTACAGTTCTTCGCTCTGTGGACGAGGGCGTTTTGGAGGCAAGTACAGGCACCGGAAATACGAACTGGTACAACAGCGCCTTCTATCAAGAGCCGGATGCACCTCATTCCGTTATGACCGATGCTAATGGTGTGGAATGGTATGCTATGGCACAGCACGGTGCAGCGCCTGAATTTGAAAGTGGTGATGAGGCCATGATTTACAATCAGGTCGCATTCAGAGAGTTTATGCCGGGCTTTGAGCAGCAGATTACATCTGTTGATGGATCACAGCGTAGCGACGGTCACTTTGAAGTCCGTCACGAGGATGGATCCGGTACGATGTTCTATGATACTGCTCAGTATGATGCTCCTCGTGGTGACTATCAGGTATTTGAAGACCGTGATGGACATCAGTGGTTTGCAATCCACGGTGAATCTGTTGTGGAGAGAAAGCCGGTATATGATAACGGGAAACCCGTTTATGATGAGCGTGGCGTAGTATCCAAAAATGTAGAATCCGTTCGGTATAGGAGCACACCGAGTCGTTTCGGAGATCCGAAGCAGCGGGATGATACACAGACAAAACCGCCGAGACGGAAAAGTTAAGCTTTCACAGCCATAATGCCTCTTTGCACGGTGTTATGGCTGTTTTTTATAAAATGGGAGGTGAAGATTATGGCCGAGCAAAATAAAACGCAGATGGGAGACGGCGCTGATAATTATGGTCAAGCCGCAGGACAGATGGCAAAGGCAGCAAAACAACTCGGCCAGAAGGCTGCGAAGCAAGCGGCTGCAAAAGGCGTAGAGGCGACAGCAAATGCTGCTACAGCAGCAGTTCAGGCCAGTGTGCAAGGTGGAAAAGCCGCCGCAGAGATTGCTGCCGGTACGGCGGCAGGTGGCCCTTGGGGTGCGATTCTTTCTGCGGCATGGGCTATGCGTCACACACTGTTTAAAATTTTGATTTGCATATGCCTCTGTTTACTTTTCTTGATTATATTGGTCGTTTCCTTGCCGACCATTGTCACGAACAGCATATTCGGTCTGGATGGTTCAGAAGTAGACCCTAACGCAACACTGGCAAGTTCATATGAGAATCTGTCAACGGTTGTTTCAGATATTATAGATGCGGGATATGATCAGTCGATTGCAAAGGTGGAGAAGATTATTGCAGACGGCGGATATGATTATGATTTGTCGATGGAGGCGCTGATCAATCACGCGCAGTCTTCTGCTGGTTTTGATGTTGCCTATATACTGGCAGCATATTCTACCTCGATGAATCAGCAAAATATCAGCGGGGCCGATATGAAAGCAAAATTGGAATCCTATGGCGGTGAAATGTTTCCTGTGACATCGCAGGAACTTACCAAAGAGATTTTGATTCCGGTATCTTACTTTACTTACAAAGAAGTGTCTACAACGGTAGTGACGAAAAAGGTACAGACGGGAACGATCAACGGCGTACCGCAGTATCGGTATGAGACAGAGAACAGAACCTACTATCTTCCGGACGAGGCGAAAAGTTCGGAGGTCAGTGTAACCGTCCCGAATTACGAGGAAGTTACGGTTACAACTCCTGTTTATTCAGGCAATACGATTACTGGCACAAAGAGCGAGACCTATTATAGGCAAAACGGTGAGGTTACGCTTTCTCCTACAACAGAAACAGTTACTTATGTGGAATGCACGATCCATCCGTTTGATACTTCCGTTGTAGAAAAAGCCTTTGGTCTCGACTTGGATGCGCAGTTTGACGCTTCCGGAAGGATCTATGATGAAGTTGTCACGAATATGGCAAATGCCTTAAAAATGACACTATACGGCTCATTGGGGTCAGGTTTGGCAGTTCCGCTTACAGATGCAGAACTGATAGCATTCTTGAATAAGCAAAACTGTAATGCAACCCGGAAACATATTGTGGCGACTGGGCTTTCGCTGGTAGGTAAAGTACCGTATTTTTGGGGCGGAAAAAGTCCGCCTGGATGGAATGATGAGTGGAACACACCCAAACTGGTCACAGCAGCAGGCTCCAGTACCAGTGGAACGATACGACCGTATGGTCTGGATTGCAGCGGTTTCTCAGACTGGGTATATAAAACAGCCGTTGGAGTGAGCCTGTATGGCACAACTTGGGACCAGTGGGGCAACTCCTATGAAATCAGTGCATCGGAACTTTTGCCAGGCGACCTTGGCTTCTTGATGAACGATGACGGTCAAGGCTGGAATCATGTCTTGGTCTTTGCTGGCTATGGTGACAATGGCGAACGGATGTGGGTTCATTCCTCCGGCGGTGAAGGTGTTATCTTTAATTCACCGAGTTATGAATCCACCTTAGCACTCAGAAGACCGAAGGATGTAGATTTTAACGCTCCTGTTTCAGAGGATATTTATGGGGCGCCGATAGCGACCATTGAGGTAGATGTGACACATTACTGTGCCTGTAGTAAATGCTGCGGAGAGAATGCTTCCGGCATTACGGCAAGCGGAAAACAGGTAGAAGTCGGTATGGTGGCGATGTCAAGCTACTACCCCTTTGGCACACAGATCATGATAAACGGTACAATGTATACGGTGGAAGACCGAGGCGGTTCCGGGATTGAAAACGACAAGTCCCGGGTCGATATCTATGTCCCGGATCATCAGGAAGCTCTGCGCCTTGGCCGGTATACCACAACAGCGCAAATCTACCGTATGGGACGATAATGAATCCGCCTCTGTCATTGATGATGGAGGCGGTATTTATATGAGCGTTTGCATATCTTTCAGACGCGAATAGAAATTGGGAAACAGATCAACCGCATTAAATTTGACTCTATGCGGTGGAAAGGAAAGGCAGTATGGAAGAAAAAGAAGTTAAGAATATCTATGCGATTCCGGCAAATTATACGGATTCCGGCAAGCTTCTTGGCGGAATGATTGAACCTCGCAATGCGGTAGAGACGGCAATTCTTTTGATCCTTGTGGGTTATCCGGAACTGATGTGGATACCAATGCCGGGTACGATCCGTATTGTCGTGATGGTCGTGACGCTGATGCCTCTTGCAGTGCTCAGTGTGATGGGTATTGATGGTGACTCATTGTTTCAGTTCGTGGGTCACATAGTTCGATTTTGGTTTAAAAGACGAAAACTTCATATGAGAAGGGTGGGATATAAGTATGACCAGGCGTGTCTCAAAAAAGCCGGTAAACGCAAAAAAGCAAAAAGTCGAAAAACTGGAGTTCGTGCAGGACTTCCTGCCAATTAAGAATCTGAGCAACGGGATCATTGAAACCGTTGATGGACGATATATCAAGATTTTAGAGATAGAGCCGATCAATTTCCTGCTACGCTCCGATGAAGAACAGATGAACATTATTTCTTCGTTTGCATCATGGCTGAAGATTTCGCCGATGCGCCTCCAGATCAAGTCGATTACGAGGAAGGCAGATTCCGATAAGCATATTGCAATGGTGCGAAAAGAGCTGGCGGAAGAGGATAATGAGAAGTGCAAAGAACTCAGCGAGGATTATATCCGGCTGATTAAAGATATCGGAAATCGAGAAGCGCTCACACGGCGCTTCTTTTTAGTTTTCCAGTACGAGGCGGTCGGTCGCAATGAGAGCGATGATTATGGCAAGATTTATGCAATGATGCAGACCGCCGAACAAAACGCCCGCGCATATTTTATGCAGTGTGGCAATACGGTTCTTCAACCCAAGGATCCGGATGAGGCTACAGCTGAAATTTTGTATATGTACTTTAACCGGCGTTCCTGTATGGATGAACCATTTAGCAGTCGTGTCAACCGCGTGGTGGTAGATACGATGGCGGCAAAAAATAAGGTTATCGGTATTGATCCGGTGCCCAATATCAAGTTTTCGCACTTTATCGTGCCAAGAGGCATCGACCTGAGTCACTACAACTACATTGTAATGGATGGGCTGTATTATTCTTTCCTGTATATCAAGAAGGACGGTTACCCAAATGCGGTTCGCGGAGGCTGGATGTCTGCAATCATCAATGCCGGTGAAGGAATTGATGTGGACATTCATTTACATAGAGAAAATCGCAGCAGAACAATTGATAAGGTTGCACAGAGAATTCGACTGAACCGCACTAAGCTCAAGAGCCTGCAGGATACCAGCACCGATTATGAGGAACTGACCAATTCGATTTCTGCTGGTTATTATATCAAAAACGGTATCGCAAACAACAACGAGGACCTGTTTTATCTGTCTGTGTTTATCACGGTTTCTGCAAAAAGTTATGAGGAACTGATTTGGCGCAAGCGGCAGATGGTGGATATGCTCAAGTCGATGGATATCTATACCAGCGACTGCAGATTTCAGCAAGAGGCTGCTCTTCGTTCGGTTATGCCCTTTTTGCAGATTGATCCGAGGTTGGAGAAAAAAACGAAGCGCAATGTCCTGACAAGTGGTGCGGCAGCCACCTATATGTTTACAAGTTACGAGATGTCTGATGATTCCGGTGTGCTGCTTGGTATCAATCGCCACAATAACTCGCTTTGCATTGTCGATCTCTTCAATACCAAGAAGAACAAAAATGCGAACCTGACGATGTGTGGAACCAGCGGAGCGGGTAAAACCTTCCTGCTACAGCTCCTTGCTCTGCGTATGCGAATGCGCGGAATTCAGTGTTATATCGTGGCGCCCATCAAAGGGCATGAGTTTAAAAGAGCCTGTGATAAGATCGGCGGTCAGTTTGTCAAAATTGCTCCGGGTTCTCCCCACTGCATCAATGTGATGGAGATCCGGCACACCATTTCCCCGGAGATGGAGCTGATTGATGATGTGGACTACAACGATATGGACTCGATGCTCGCAAAAAAAATCCAGCAGCTGATGATTTTCTTCTCGCTGCTCATTCCTGATATGACAAACGAGGAAGAACAGATGTTGGATGAAGCGTTGATAAAGACCTACAGCGATTTTGGAATCAATCACGATAACAATTCTCTTTATGAAGATATGTCCATATCACCGCCTAAGATGAAAAAGATGCCGATTCTCGGAGACCTGCAGAAACATTTGCTTGAAAATCCGATGACAAGCCGCATTGCGGCTATCGTGAGCCGCTTTGTGACTGGGTCGGCTCAGAGCTTTAACCGCCAGACCAATGTAGACCTCTCGAATAAATATATCGTACTTGACCTTTCTGAACTCAAGGGTAAACTCCTTCCGGTCGGGATGATGATTGCACTCGATTATGTCTGGGACAATGTGAAGGCAGACAGGACTAAGAAGAAAGCCATTATGATTGATGAGATATGGCAGCTTATTGGAGCCTCGTCTAATAAACAGGCCGCCGAGTTTTGCCTGACAATCTTCAAGACGATCAGAGGTTTCGGCGGTGCTGCGCTGGCAGCGACACAGGATCTCTCCGACTTCTTTGGTCTGGACGATGGCAAATACGGCAGAGCAATCATAAATAATAGCAAAAATAAGATCATCTTAAACCTTGAGCCGGATGAGGCAGAATATGTGCGGGAGACGCTGAAACTTACCCGCACGGAAATCCGTTCTATTACTCAGTTTGAGCGTGGCGAGGCTCTTGTTTACAGCAATAACAGCAAAATTCCGATTGCTGTCAAGGCATCTAAGGTTGAACAAGAGATGATTACCACTGACCGTGCCGAACTGGAGGCAATCCTAAAAAGAAAGCAAAAACAGGCGCATAGTGCTTAAAATGCGTATTCTGATAAAAATACGCACAAGGAGGTGAGCAGAAAATGCTGCTACAGGACGAACAGTACATTATCAAATGGTTATCCCAATACGGGACATTGACCAAAACACAGGTCATTCGTCTCTTAAAAGATAAACCCGTCTCTACGGCGGAAAAGATTATCCGCAATCTCAAACGGGATATGCGGATTACGGATGTAGGCGGCTACTACTTGGCGCTGGATGAAATGTGCAAGCCTGATCAGAGATTGATCATTGCGGTTTGGGTATTATTACAGTTCATCGACCAGGTAGAGCCGCTTGCCCATTATCCGGCGGTTTATCCGGCGCAGATTTTCTTTTTGAAAGAGAATGTCGGATATGAGATTGTTGTTCTCTATGACGGCGAACAGCATTTAATGAGGCTCCTTCAGCCACAGGAAGACGATCTAAAGTACATTATTGTTGTGCCGCATATTTCAATGGCACAGTCCCTATATGTTCCCAAAGCCCCCTGCCTGTATGCGACAGTAGACTTTGAAGGCCGGGAGGAACCACATATCACATTTTATTCCGAGGAGGCGATAAACAGTGAGAGTAAATGAAACGCCGTTTGAAAAATCTTTAAGAAGAGCAAGCGTCCTGTCAATTCGTTTAGAAAATGAGATTTCGCAGACCAAAAAGTTGGCAGAAAACGGTGAAATCAAGATTGCCTATGAGCTGGCCTTGAAAGCCGCAAACACATCAGAAAAACTGACTTTGGTGACAAGAGCGCTGCCGGCTTATACAGGCTGTCCTACAGCAAAGGAAGATGTGGAGCTGCAGATAGCTGATAGTATTCCCATTGATATCGGATTTACCATAGAAGGCTGGTTTTCTATCAGAATCCCAGCTCTTTTGCCGAAGAAAACGGAAGGCTCGGCATCGTATATCCGCTCTTACCTGTATCCGGTGATGAAGCACTTTTTCTCTTATGTCCCGCCGGTCAAATATAGTGACTGTGTTCTGATTTTCAGACACATTTACGACAAAAGCCGCCCTGAGCGGCAGTACAGGGATCACGACAATATCGAAGTCAATATGGTTGCCGATGTGGTAGCACTTTATGTAATGCAGGACGATGCGCCATTAAAGTGCTGCCATTATTATTGCAGCGCTGCCGGTGAGAAAGAGCGAACCGAGGTCTATGTTGTTCCGAAGAATGAGTTTCCAAACTGGTTGGTACTGGAGAAAACCTTCCCGCAGAAAGGAGTATTTTTGAGCGATGAATACCAAAAACCGCCCTGAAAACATATGTAAAAACCGCCGGATGCCGCCCCGAAAAAATTACATACATATAAAAAGGCGAAAAATCCTTAATGTATCGGCATTTTGGCGGCATCGGTGTGATGGGAAATCCGACAAAGAGAGCAGTCACTATGTCGCAAATGCTTCTGTGCTTGGGAGGTTATTATGATTACCGTTCGTCCAGGCAGTCATGCGCACGACATCATCACTTTGCTCTCATTCGTTGGCGAATTTCCTGTTCGCTCTTTGTATCTTTTGGGCAATGAGCGTGTGATCAAGGCGTTGGTTCATAGAATGACTTTGCTGCAGGAATACCGCCTCCCCGATGATGCGCAACCGAGACTCACCTGTAAGTTATTAAAGATTACCGGTGAGAAATCATATAAGACGCTGAGACTTACTAAAGCGGCAATCCCCATACTGGACTGGATTCATCCGAATGCGAGAGAGTATTATTTGGGCTCTTTCTGGAATCATAGATTCCCCGGAGACTCAGCCCATCGGGAGCGCAATCACAGGGTTGCGGAAGCGGCAGCGATGTTTTATATGGCAAATATTCAAGCCCGGGCCTATGATTTGCCGCCTCTTCAAAATTCTGAAATCAGTCTGACAGTACCGGAGTATCCCGCGTATTACCTGGCGAAAGATCTCAAGAAACTGGGTGAGTCTGAGATGAATAAGACGATGTTCACGAGAGTCACAGGCGTTCTGTTCTCTTACTGCGAAGCATATGCGGTTTATAACACCCGCAGCGCCCTGATGAAGTGGAATGGCATGGGTGAGTTCAAGACGCTGCACAGTTTGATCGAAATTGCAAGGTTAAACGCCGGCATTCATAATATCCAATCAGCCATTCTTTTCGGCGAGTCTGAGGAGATTGCGTTGAAGACCATTTTGGAGACAGAAAAGAACCGGCGCCTTGAGTTTCGGTTTGACAACATCTATCAATTCATTTATTTTGTGCCCATGAATTCCTTTGGCATTCGGCTTTTGATGCTGTTTGCCAGACCCAACTGGAAAGCGAAGCTGAATGAACTATTATTCGACGAAGATGATCTATCCAAGAATCAGGGCGTAATGGAATATGATGCGTTTGTAGATGGGAAATATGTGTATTCGTTTTTGGATAATGACATTGCACGGCTCATCCGGTTGCGGGAAGCACTCCAGACTGGAACGCACCCATTTGAGGTACTCTGCTTCCCTGAGCAATTTACTCTTCTCCGAAAATATCTCGGCCCACAGATTGATATCAAAACCATTGATATAGATTCGGTGGAAGACGCAATGGGCCGATAAGGAGGAAAAGATTTGGATGACAAAAAACGCAAGGGCGCCATCGTCGTTGCCGCCATACTGGGTTTGGTGGCAGCGCTTTATCTCGCTGGTCTTCTTGCGCAGGTATTAAATAATTATTCCATTTGGATGGACGGCGGCGGCCTTACCGGACAAACCCAAATGCTGCCTGTTGAGTTCAGCCCGACAGTCTGTTTCCCGCAGGCATTTACCTGGAATGGCCTCAAGGGCTTGATCGGTATGATAGTTGTCGGTGCAATCATATTTGCGTATGTAAAGCTGAACGACCGGTTTGGCAGTAAAGACTACGATGAGCGTGGATTCAAAGTGGTCAAAAGCGGTACATACGGCACGGCATCGTGGATGGATGAAAAAGAGATGCGAGATGTTCTTGAAATTACAACTCCGTCAAAAGCGGAGGGCGTAATCCTCGGCGAGTATAAAGGCAATACCGTCTGTATGCCGAAAGATACCAAACTCAACCGGCACATTGCGATCTTCGGTGCATCCGGCACAATGAAATCCCGGGCCATTATCAGAAACGCCCTGTTTCAGGCTATCAAGCGTGGTGAGTCTGTCATAATCACAGACAGCAAAGCGGATCTCTACGCGGATACAGCTGAACTGTACCGAAAAAATGGGTATGAGGTGAAAGTCTTCAATCTTATTAACCCGGAGCACGGTGACAGCTGGAACTGTATGTCAGACTTAAATGGGGATACCCTGATGGCGCAGGTACTGACCAATGTCATCATCGGAAATACGAGTTCGGGCAAAGGTGATCATTTCTGGGACAATGGTGAGGCCAATCTATTGCGAGCGCTGATTCTCTATGTAGACCAGGATCGCACCCGAAGCGCCGACATGAAGCATCTCCCTGCAGTCTATCAGATGCTGACGCAAAACTCGGAAAAACAGCTTTCAGCATTGTTTGAGAAACTGCCGTTAGACCATCCGGCGAGGGCGCCGTATAATTTATTCGCGCAGGCAAGTGACACGGTTCGCTCCGGCATCATACTGGGACTTGGTACAAGACTTCAGGTGATGCAGGATAAAGCGGTTCAGAATATTACCAGTCGGTCTGACATAGACCTGATGGCACCTGCCAAGAAAAAATGCGCTTATTATATTATTCTGAGCGATCAGGACGCTACAATGGCATTCCTGTCATCGCTCTTTTTTTCTTGTATGTTTATCAAACTGACTCGCTATGCGGATTCCACAAAGAGCGGCAGCTGCGATGTGCCCGTGAATTTGATCCTTGATGAGTTCAATAATATCGGACGCATCGGCGGCGCTGCAGATGGCTCAGACTTTTGCAGAGCGCTTTCTACAATTCGTGCCAGAAACATTCGGGTAATGCTTGCAGTCCAGAGTCTTGGGCAGCTTCAAAACCGGTATCCGCAGAACCTTTGGTCCGAAATTGTCGGCAACTGCGACATCCAGCTGATGCTTGGATGCACAGACGATGTCAGTTCAGAATACTTTTCAGCCCGCAGTGGCGATATGAGTATTGAGGTCAATTCCACGATGACGGTGCGGAGAACCATCGCAGTAGCGCAGGTGATTCCCCAGTACCGTCATACTGAGGGACAAGGAAGACGCCGGCTGCTTACTCCAGATGAGGTCCTTAGGCTTCCGAACGAGGAACTGCTTTGTATCATTCGAGGTCATAATGTACTCAAACTCAAAAAACTCGATTACACGAAACACCCGATGTCATCGCAGATTATTCGTTCGTCCATTATGGACTATTGTCCGGCAGATGTTTTTCGTCAGTCTGGACAGACTGAACCGCTCCCCTCTGATCCTGAGCCTGTGAAAAAGCCGGCTCGCAGAAAAAGCTTATACAGCTCGGCGAAACCGCCGAGTGAATTTTAATTTAAGGAGGATTTGATTATGCCAGCCAAGAAACAAGATGTTGCTCCTGAGGAAATGGCGCCTCAGGCAGAAGAAATGGTAACGCCAGAAGATGCCTCTCCTCAGACTGACTCTGAAAATAAAAAACCTGGTGCCACGCGCGCCAGAAAGGCTAAAAAAGTTACAGAAAAATCTGAGTCTGACACAGAGCCTGAAAATGAAAGCCCCGGGTCCGAAGGAGAAAGCATTCCAAAGAGAAAACGCTCATATACCAGACCGACAATGAATGTTCTTTCGATTGATGAGCGTCTTGCGGTCGAGACAGATGCTGACAAAGCCAAGAACGATCTGCTTGATTTAATCGAGTCGATGAAAACGAAAAGAATTCTGACAGGTACAATCCAAGGTGTTGAGCGCCCCGAAGATAACCCAAACCGTTCTCTGGCAGTCATTTATCATGGCGACTTCAAGGTCATTATTCCGGCAGAAGAAGCAGTTGAGCCGCCTGAGGATTTCAGAGGCCGTTCCGAATCTGACATCATGCACTATATGCTTACCAAGAGATTGGGTGCCGAAGTCGATTATATCGTCAAAGGCATTGACCCTAAAGCTGGTATTGCAGTGGCCAGCCGCCTTGAGGCAATGGCGGCCAAGCGCAAAGAGTATTACTTTGGCACAGACCGGGACGGTAATAACCTGATTTATAACGATGTCTGTGCGGAAGCGAGAATCGTATCGGTGATTCGGGCAGGCATCTTTGTGGATCTTTTTGGCCTTGAGATTTATATTCCACTCAGGGAACTGAGTTACCAAAGGCTTTTGGACGCCAGCGCACAGTTCCAGCCTGGACAGCGGGTTCTCGTTAAAGTCCTTACGGTAGACCGCAGCGAGCGAAATCAGGTAAAGGTGACAGCATCTGTCAAGCAGGCGGGTGAAAATCCGTACGAAAAGGCGCTCAAAAAATATTCGGTCGGCAACCGCTATGTGGGAACGGTCAGTATGGTTGATACAACCGGTGTGTTCGTATCTTTGGACGGCGGTGTGGATTGTCTTTGCAGCTATCCGAAGCGAGGCCGTCCTCCGAGAGGTGCCCGCGTAACTGTGAGAGTGCTTGGGATCAATAAGGAAAACAACCGCATCTGGGGCGCTATCACACATATCGCAACGCCGAGGTAAGCTTTTTACAGGCATAACCTGTAGAAATATATCCGCAACCCATCAAATTTGATATAGGAGGTGATATTGAAATGGTAAATTGCAATCTGTCCAAAGCAGAACAGGTCCGCCGCAAGGAAATTGTGGAGCACACACGCTGTATGATACTGGAGCAGATGTCCGTAGACGATCAGGATGAAACTTCACTGATGCTCGGATACAAGGGTTATTATCTCCAGATTTCATTTTCTGTGCTTCATCCGCTGATGGTCATCTGCTTAGCGCGCTCACTCCAGTCTGTCAGTTCGGCCAAAAAGAAAAAAATGGTCAATGAGCTGAATTTAAGAAGCGTTCTGGGAAGCCATGCAATCAATGATGCTGTCGGCTGTTATTCGTATAGAGCCACGCAATGGCTGGATACTGAACTGCAACCCTCCCGCTTTTTTGAGATTCTTGACCGATGCATCGATGAGGCTGAACGCGGGTTCTTACGGCTCGCGGGTTGAATTGTTGCATTTCTACAGACTCATTCGTGTAATGTAGTATAATAGAAACACGAACTGGAGGAATGCGTCATGAAAAAGTTGATTTTTATGTTCCCAATACTATGCTGCATGGCATTCTGCTTTGTACTCAGCGCATGCCATATGCAAGACTCACTTGAATCGTCTAAATCTTTATCAACTGAGAGTTCAGCGGTCGATCATAATAGCTCCGTGTCCAAGGAAGCTCAAGATAACGACTCCATATCAAACTTCACTGAGACGGATAAGGAGCCTACATCTGAAGAGAACGAATGGGTACCAGAAGAAACTATGGATAACTCAAAACAGGAATCTGAATCTGGACTAACTGAGAGTATGAGCGAAAAAATGCCAGAGAAAGATGACCATTCTCAGGAAAGTGCAGGAACAACTTCTTCACCCCAGTATGATTCAGAAAAGGAAGAAACTGCCGTCTCTTCAGAACCGGACATACCCCAAGAACCAATGGCCGGGGCAAGTGATACCAAGGCGGTTGCCAAGGAAGTTCAGAAATATGTGAATGAATTCCGAAATTCTCCTGCAGTCAGTCTCACGGGTCTTACAGGCTATGCTGAGTATCGAAGCCGACAGATTGTGAGTAATTTTGCTCATGATACAAATGACCAGCGTGCAGCAGCAACAGCACTTCAGTATGGTGAGTATGTGGATCCGTCCGTGTACGGAGGCAGCGGTAAGCCATATTACAGAGCGAATGCCCGTGAAGCCATCGCCAAGGCCGGATACTCCGGAACGGTTGATGAAGTTGCTCTCAAACTTGCGATGCTAATAAAGAACAGCCCAAACCACTGGAACTACATTGGATCCTCGGAGTACGGTTATATAGCGGTCGGTGTAACCTATGAAAGCGGAATGTGGTATTGTGTGATCACTGTAGCTGCAGAAAATACAGACAAATACTAATCCTTATTAAACGAAACGAAAGCCTCATTGCTTCAATGCAATGGGGCTTTTTTACACCCCAAAATAAGAAAGGACGAACTATTATGACAAAGAAAATGAAGATCAAATCGCGATTTCTGTCCTTATGTTTGGCAATACTGATGCTCATTTCAGCATTTCCAACAACAGTTTTCGCAGCTCCTGCATCGGATATCCCGGATGAGATGCTGGACAATGTTTATCTCGATGCACTTGCATATACCGGGTATAAGGTTCAGGCGCAAAAGGACGACGGAACCATATTCAAGGCTTATAGTTCCAATGCAACGGCTTATGACTCTAACATTTCATATGGCCTTGTGAAATACGGTACTGAGACCGTATCAAAAGCCGGCACAGCTACCGGTCTTGCGCCGGATATTGCTGGATTTGAAAGCAGCGGACTTTGTTGTGCATCCTATGTTTCCTATGTGTATTACAATTATCTTCCGAACATTGCGGGCATCGACACCAGTAGTGTAGCAAGACCGTCCAATCCCAGATCTGCAAGTTCCTATAATACAGCGGCAAACAATTGGGTAAATTCAGGTAAGGCACGAAGAATCGCCTTTACCCAAAGTTCAAACGGAGACAATTTTTCTGCGAATGAGGAGATTCCAATCGGCTCCCTGATTGTTTTCAAGCACATCCCCACGGGGGACATTGCTCATGTTGCTATCTATGCCGGTAAGTATGATGGAAAGAACTTTGTAACCCATACCGGAAATGACCGAGGCCCTGAAATCAGTACGATTGAAGGAATGTCCAAGGGATCTTATCCGGAAGCGGTTGTCCAGATCGTTGTGCCTGAGTTTGTAGAGGAGTCCGGAAAGATTGAGATTTATAAAAGGGATCCCGATGGTAAGGCGTTAAGCGGAGCGTATTTCCTGGCAACCAATACACAGACTGGTGCTGAGTATGGAATTGGGCCTACGGATTCAAAGGGATATGCGTGTACCAAGGAAGATCTTCCTTACGGCACCTACAAGGTTGTTGAGACCGTGTTCCCAACTGATTATACTTCTTCCGGAAAATCGGAGTGGACAGTTACGGTAAATTCTTCCAACAACGGGGTTGTGGTGATCAATGCGGTAAACGAACTGAAAAAAGGCAACATTGAGGTGTATAAGGAAGCTGCGGAAGATGGACATAATTTAAGCGGTGCTGTTTTTACCGTATATAATTCTTCCGGCAGTAAAGTTACTACCATCGGTCCTACCAACAACAGAGGATATGCAAAATCAGAGGATATTCCTTACGGCACCTATAGGGTAGTGGAAACTACTTTCCCAAAGAATTATAAAGCCCACGGTCAGACAGAGTGGACTGTGACGGTCAGCAGTCAGAATAATGCTGTGGTAACGATCAAGGCAACCAATGAGCTGAAAAAAGGTCATGTTGAGATACTGAAATCAGATGCAGAATCTGGTGTTGACCTGAGCGGCGCCGAGTTTACGGTTTATACGCTCAAGGGCGAAGAAGTGGCAGTGATCGGTCCTACCAATGCGGATGGATACGCAAAATCCGGAGAGATCACCTACGGAACCTATATTGTGCGCGAGACGAAGGTTCCGGCAAATTATTATCAGGAAACGGGTGCGGAGTGGAAAATCACGATTGATGATGACAGTCCGCTGATTACACTGGATATTGCAAACCTGCGTCAATATGGAAGCGTCCGCGTGGTAAAAACTGCAGAAGATGGGCTCGTAGAGGGACTTACATTCAGCCTTACTGGTACTTCTGTTTATGGTGAGCCGGTCAGCATGACTGCAACTACCAATGCTGCAGGCATTGCTGTTTTTGAGAGAGTTCCGATTGGCACCGGTTATGTCCTTTCAGAAGAAAATGTACCGGATCGGTATGTGATCCCGGAAGACCAGATTGTCAATGTGGAATGGAACAAGGTCACGGAGCGCTCTGTTGACAATATCTTAAAGAAATGGAGAGCTGACATCTTTAAACTGGATCGCACTCTGTCAAAAGGAGAAGGCAGCAATGCTCCCGTATCAATGGCAGTTGACTCTGACACAGTCGTGGAAGAACTGGGCTATCCTTACGGCGCTTCCCAAGGCAACGCCTCTCTTGCAGGAGCCGTGTATGGAGTATATCGTTATGATGTATTGGTAGATACTTATACAACGGATGAAAATGGATATTTCCTCACCGACTACTATGTTTGCGGCGAGGGTTGGAACATTCGTGAAATCACGCCGTCTGAGGGATACTTACTCGATGAAACTGTATATTGGTTGGATGTCACTCCTGGACACTATACACTTGAGAAAAACACGGAATATCTGGATGTGTATGAGACTGTAATCAAGGGTAAAATTGCACTGATCAAACACGCAGATGATGGAGATACACAGATTGAGACGCCGGAACCGGAGGCTGAATTTGAGGTATACTTAAAGTCTGCTGGTTCCTATGCAGATGCGAAAGAGACAGAGCGTGCATATCTTACTTGTGACGAGTACGGTTTTGCGGAAACAGGTTGGTTGCCTTATGGTACTTATACGGTGAAGCAGGTTGCCGGTGCAGAAGGAAAGGAATTTATGGAGCCTTTTGATGTCTTTATTTCTTCCGAGGGTGAAACCTACAGATTCCTGATTAACAATGCGCCATTTACAAGCTACCTAAAAATTCAGAAAGTAGATGCCGAATCAGGACTTGCAATTCCCTATGCGGGAGCTGCATTCCAGATCTATCGCCCTGATGGCACAAAAGTATCTATGCAGTACACTTATCCCGAACTTACCGAGATCGATACCTTCTATACCAATGAAGAGGGGTATCTGATTACACCTCAAACGCTGGAGTATGGTAAGGGTTATTATCTGATAGAAGTACAGGCACCTTACGGATATACACTGAATCCCGACCCGGTCTACTTTGACATTACAGCAGAGGATGCAACGGAGGAAGGCGGTATCACAGTAGTAAATGTGACCAAATCCAATATGCCTCAGAAAGGTGTCATTCATATTACCAAGACCGGTGAAGTGTTTCAATCTGTCGTAACAAACGATAATATGTACAAACCGGTTTATGAAGTAAGTAATCTGTCTGGTGCAGTCTTTGAAATCCGTGCGGCAGAAAATGTCTATACCCTTGACGGGGTATTGCACTACAAAAAGGGTGAGCTGGTGGATACCATTACAACTGGTTCTGACGGAATCGCAACCAGTAAGGAACTCTATTTGGGTAAATATGATATTCAGGAAATCACTGCCCCGCACAGCATGGTGCTGAACGGAAAAATTCAAACAGTTGAGCTTGTTTATTCCGGACAGGAAATTTCAATTACAGAAACATCTGGTAACCTTTACAACGAACGCCAGAAAGTGGAAGTGCATCTGAGCAAGGTCTTAGAGCAGAACGAACTGTTTGGTATCGGTATGAACGAAGAACTAAAGAATATTAGCTTTGGCCTTTATGCTCAGACTGATATCGTTGCAGCGGATGGAACTATGATACCGGCGGACGGATTGATTGAGATTATTACCTTTGATGAAAACGGTAAAGCAGTCTGTAGTACCGACCTGCCTCTGGGCAGTTATTATCTACAGGAACGCACCACTGACGCACACTATATCCTAAACGACACGAAATATGAATTTACTTTCAGTTATGCTTCTCAGGATACCAAGGTGGTTGAAATCACAGTTAATGATGGTGCTGCCATTGAGAACGAGCTGAAGTACGGCTCTGTTTCTGGGCTGAAGGTTGATGAAGATGGCAAGGTTATCGCCGGCGCCGTATTCGGACTCTTCAGCAATGAGGAAACTGAGTATACGCGTGAAAATGCGTTTATGGTGACGGAAAGCGCTAAGGATGGAACCTTCAAGTTTGAAAATGTTCCTTACGGAACATGGGTCATTCGCGAGATCGAGCCAGCAACAGGATTTGTTCTGAATGAGAAAGCGTATCAGGTTACTATCGCAGAAGATGGCGATGTGGTAGAAATCAAGCTGGAGAACCGCTATATTCGCGGTGATATCGAAGGACTGAAGCTGGATGAAGACGGAAATACCATTACAGGTGCTGTTTTCGGTCTGTTTAAGGACGGTGAAACTGAGTTTACGGAAGATACGGCAGTCCTTATTAGTGAAACGGATTCCGAAGGTAAATTCCGCTTTGAGGATCTTCGCTTCGGCAAGTGGATCGTTCGTGAATTGAAACCTGCAATCGGTTATGTTCTCAACGAAAAGCCGGTGGAAGTCAATGTGACCACAGAGGGAGAAACCATCCATATCACCATTGAGAACAAGTTCATACGAAGCGATATCAAAGGCTATAAGGTGGATGAGGATGGAAAGCCCGTGGAAGGCGCACTGTTTGGCCTCTTCACAGAAGATGACACGGAATTTACGGAAGAGACTGCAGTGCTTATCGTCAAATCCGATGCGGATGGCATTTTTGTCTTTGATGATGTACGATTCGGGAAATGGATCGTAAAAGAGCTGAAACCGGCAGAGGGCTTCGTAGCCAATGATGTCCTGTTACCCGTTGAGGTAACTGAAGACGGTGCCGTGATCGAAATCAAAGCCGAGAATCGCCACATCTATGGTATGGTTCATACCACGAAGGTGGATAAGGATTATCCGGAAAATCTACTTTCTGGTGCTGTCTTTGAAATCTACAGAGATGTGGACGGCAACAAGGAGTTTAATGCAGATATCGACACTCTTGTAGGCGAAATGATTGAGTATGAGCCTGGACTGTATGAGCTTGAGCATCTTAGATACGGTGGGTACTTCCTTTATGAAAAACAGGCTCCGGAGAACTTTGTTAAGGATGATGGATATCATTATTTCGCCATCGTAAATGACGGTGAGATGGTAGAGGTGGAAAACGAAGCTGGCATTGGGTTCATCAATAATCATATGGTCGGCAATCTGAAGATTGTGAAGACATCCTCTGATGGTCGTGTGGAAGGCTTTTCATTCCGCGTAACCGGTGAAAATTACGATGAGGTATTCAAGACCGATGCCAACGGTGAGATTTTTATAGAGAACCTCAGGATTGGCAAGTATACCGTAACTGAACTGGAAGATGAAGTCAGCGCAGGTTACAAGCGCCCCGATCCGGTAGAGATAGAACTGGTTGCCGATGAGACACTTACTGTTAAGGTTCACAACGATAAGGTTACGGTTGAAGAGCCACCGAAAACCGGAGATAACACTCAAATAGCGCTCTGGTTGGGTTTACTTGGCCTTAGCTGTTTTGGCGTGGTCGGAACTATAATCTATGGACGCAAAAAGAAACACAACGATATGGAGGTATAAGCGATGCAAGCAAAGAAAAGATCCTGGCAGAGACTTTTATTTATGGTTGTTACCATACTGGCTCTGATGATGCCGCAGACAGTGTTTGCAACCGGCGGAACAGACGGTACGGAATTGCAGGTTGCAGAACCTGCATCGCTGGAAATCCAGCTCGGCGCAGACTGGGCAGGTGTAGAATTTGAACTGAAAACAGACGCCGGTATGTACCCTGGTGATGTTGTCGTCGGAGAAGACGGCATACTTCGCCTTGAAATCGGCGGCAGCAAAAGTTATATCCTGACCTGTATGAATTCCAGTGTTCAGGTTCCTGATCCGGAGCAAGCCCCTGCAACAGATGAGGCTTCCGAAGGTTTAGCAGAGACTACACCGACAGAAGAAAGCACTGCTTCTGGCATTCCGACCATGCACCTGATTTTGTTTGGCGGAGGTATGGCGATTGCCATCGGTACTTTAATCGGACTGTATGTGATCAAACGCCGTAAGCAGTTAAATCCGCAGTATCAGGATGACGATGAGGAGGAAGATTGATCCTCCAGACTGGTTTTACATCCGCAAGATGTGCCAATTTGAAAAGTTTTGATTAAAAATTAACCATAAATTTTCTAATTGACTTGACAAGGGCTGCTCTATGTGCTACTATATAACCGTGGCAGGGGCTTGCGTCCAGGCTTTCGGTACGCTGAGTAGCTAACAGCGTCAGACATATCCATGAGAGGTATGGAACCGTTACGGGATGCGCATTGAGCAAACCACAATGATGCAAGCCAATTTGAATATGTTGAGCCGGAAGGCTGCTTTTATATTGCAGAGCTGAAGATTTGGACATCACATCCATATCTTTAGCTCTGTATTTGTTTGCAGCTTTCCGGCTCTTTTGTTTTATATATTGGAGGTCAGAATTTATGAATAAGAAACGAAGAAAGGGATTTAATCAATCGTCTGTCCGCTGCCCTTACTGCGGCAGTCCTGCTGTTCTGCGCAGCGCAGACGGCATTTATCGTGATAACAGTAAAAACACAATGCTTTATGTATGCAAAAATTATCCGGCCTGTGACTCCTATGTCCGCGTCCATACCGGCACCAACATTCCTGTGGGCAGTCTTGCAAATCACGAGCTGCGTTCTTTGCGCAGAACGGCACATTACTATTTTGATCAGCTCTATAAGAGCGGGATGATGAGTAAGCAAGATGCTTATCAGTGGCTTGCTGATATTCTGGCGGCGCCGCTGTCGGAGGCACATATCGGGTATCTCGGCGAGTATTACTGCAAAGAAGTCATTCGGGAGAGCCGTAAGCTTTTGGAAAGCAGGAATAAGAAAAAGCAGCGCCCGGCATTGCAGCAGCCGGAGTTGAAATTGATAGAAGGAGGTGCAGCATCGTGAAACTCAGCCCGGCCCAACAGAAAAAAGTAGAGGAGAATATGAAATTGGTCGGAAAAGTCATAGAGGATAAGGTTCACGGATTTAATCAAAGCGGGATCTATTCTTATGAGGACCTGACACAGATCGGATATATTGGACTGTGCAAGGCGGCTTATACGGACAAAGGCGGCTGCTTTTCTACATATGCGTACAGATTGATCTGGAATGAGATCTGTGATGCGCTGATTAAAATCAATCATCAATACAGTAAAGAAATGCTGTCTGACAATATGAGTACGGTGAAAGTGGAGTATTGGGAAGAGAACACACCTGGAGAGCTTTCGGCGGCACTTGATATTGTCACCAAACGCGCAACGCCGGCTGTGCAAAATGGTATCAAGGCGCTGCGCTACGCATCGAACGGATACAGCAGCCGGGAAATTGGAGCAACGATGAATGCGTCAGACGGTAAGGTACGGATGTGGATGACTCGCGCCAAACGATTTTTGCAGACCCAGCCGGAAATCCTGGCGCTTATGGAAATTTAACAGACGGGATACGAAGACCACAGCGTTTTCGTATCCCCTTTTTCTTTTTGGAGGTATTTTATGATGAAAGCAGTATGGCGGCACCTGAAGGTATGGCTTGTTCCTTTGATTGTCACGCTCATTATCTTTTTGTTGATGCGCTTTGTTTTTCTCTTTGGGTATGTTCCCACGGCTTCGATGGAGCCGACATTGGAGCGAGACAGCTTTATACTCGGTGTGCGCGTATTTTCAGAGATCAAAAAAGGCGATATCGTAATATTTGAGCATGATGGCCGACTTTTGGTAAAGCGCGTAGCGGCTCTGCCCGGTGAAACAGTGGATTTATCGGCGATTACCTATATGACAACGCTTGGGATTCCGATCAGGGATACGGATGCGCTTATTGTGCCGGAAGACTGTTATTATCTTCTCGGGGATAATACGCAGAATTCCCTTGACTCAAGGTATTGGGAAGATCCGTTTGTCAATAGAGAGCATATTGTTGCCAAGATGATCTATCCCGCAAAATAAAAAATCCCGACAGCCCTTCTTTAGACCATCGGGATTATTCTGCGTCACTTGGCTGGGTATCCAGCCCTTCAAAGAAATCATCATAAGTGCAGTTATATAGTTTCTTCAGTTCGAGCAGCACACTGATGCGGATATTAAGTCTGCCGTCCTCATATTTTTGGTAAGCCGATCTGCCGATATCACAATGACGGCGCTGCAGTTCGGCACAAAGCTTTTCTTGAGAGAGTCCGTGTTCTTCGCGCAATTTCCGCAGGTTTGCGCCCATATTGCGGTCACGCCTCAATTTCTGTTCCAACGCCATCACCTCTTTTCAGAAAAACTGACCAGTATTGGTTGCAATACAATTGTATTTTATGCTATAATGGCGGAAAATACTGATACCAATAAAGCTCAATTTGGGCGAAAGGGAGCACTGCAATGGAAGATTTTTTCCGTTTTTTTACAGATAGACAGAAGGAAGTATATAAACTTAGGGAACAGAAAATGACTTTTGTTCAGATCGGAAATACACTTGGAATCTCTAAAAATGCTGCACGCCAGCATTATCAGAACGCACTGCGCAGGATCAGAGAATATGAGGCTTATAATCGGATGATAGAACATAATAACCAGCCCGTTGATTTTCCTCTTACGAGGGGCGAACTGAAGCTGATTTATATAGGACTTAACGAGCTGACTAAAATAAAACCATATAGAGTTATGGCAAATGTCCGTTCAAACTGGGAGGAAAAAAGAAGCTACGAACGCATTATTATCGATGACTTAATAGACAGAGCATTTGAGGCTATCTATCAAGCAAAACGGCCAAATTAAAAAGCCAGCAACATGAGGCGAACACCGCCTGCGGTTACTGACTTTGTTATTCTTCAGGTGCGAGACCTGAGAAGAAGTCATCATAGGAACATTCGTAGAGGTTTTTTAATGCAATCAGTACACTGATTTTGACATTGAGACGCCCCTCTTCGTATTTTTGATAAGCACTTCTGCCGATATCTATACCGCGCCGCTGCAACTCTACGCAAAGCGATTCCTGCGAATAACCATGCTCTATTCGTAATCGCCTCAGGTTCATTCCCATATTAAGATCTCGGCGCAGCTTTTGTTCCATTTCCTTGACCCCGTAAAAAATCTGTATTTTTGAGTACTATTGGTTGCAACTTTTTATATTTTATGATATACTGGGAGAAAATGTTGATACCAATAGTTATCAAGATAGGCGTGTTGGAATGAAACAAAAGGGGTATATATTAGAAAATCCGGCCGGAGAACCTCCTTTCGGCACTGTGACAAAATATAGATAGAGAATGTCAAGTTGCACTTTCTTTGGACATCGGATTATAAACAAAGATATCAAAGATCTCCTCACGCGCCAAATAGAAAATTTGATAGCGGAATATGGTGTCAATGTTTTTTATGTAGGAAATAACGGTCAATTTGACCATTTGGTTGCTGCGGTTCTGCGAGAACTGAAATCGCGGAATCTGCAGATCTCATATTCGATTGTGCTGGCATACCTGCCGGAAAGGGAAAAAGAGTACAATCAGCTAAGTTATACCGAAACAATCTATCCCGAAGGGCTGGAATATACGCCGCCGCGTTTTGCCATTTCAAAACGAAATCAATGGATGGTTCAACAGTCTGACTATGTGATTGCATATGTGGAGCACTCTATTGGAGGCGCAGCACAGTTTACTGAGTACGCTCGGAAAAAGCATAGGATGGTTATCAATCTGGCAGACTTAACGGGATGAATATGTTGGATATCGGAGCAAACACCAACAACAACGCCGATTTTAGAGGACCGCTGAAACACTCCTTTTAGAGTGATATTTTTAAAGTAAGCTTGTCTTCGCACCCCGTTCTCGCAAGAGGACCATTGTACACAGTGGTGACTTTGCTCGGTATTATATATGGGCGCTATTTGCTTATCTGCAGATGGTGCCCTCTTTTTTTATTACATAAAAGATGAGGTGTAACCATGAGAAGTGGCGTTTATGTAAAAGACTATTCTGCTGATAGGAAACCAAAGGTACTGCCTGAAGAATTGAAAAAAGATGCTGAATTGATCCGAGGTTACAGTGAGTTTATGCGGGTGTTGCCCAAAAAAGTATCGGCAAAGAAGAAAGCGCGGTATGAACAGCTCCTGGATCAGTGCGACCGGCTTGCGGCAAACGAAGGCGGAAAGATACGGGCAATGGCCGATGAGGAGCAGGCTGAAGCTTGGATCGAGGTGACATTGCCGTTTCTGGAATGCACCTGTGCTGCAGAGCTTCAGCTGCTGATCGATATCAGCAAGGCGGCTGAGTATATAAAAATTGATGCAACAGAAGACAGGGAGATTTGTCTTACGATTCGGCTCCCGTATTTTGACACTTATATTTCAGAAAAGAACCTTGACCGAATTTTCAGCCGATCAGACGGCAAGAATTGAGAAATTTCTTCAAAACCTTGATTTCTACGGATATAATGCGTATAATATAGTTAGGACGAATTATATCCGTAGAAAGGAGCAGGACGATGAAGACGATACTGTATCACGGATCCCCCGAGATTATAAAAAAGCCTGTATATGGAAAAGGGAAAACATATAACGACTATGGACGCGGATTTTACTGTACGGAGCATTTGGAACTGGCAAAGGAATGGGCGTGCAGCGAGAATATAGACGGATACTGCAACCAGTATGAGATTGATCTGAGCAAGCTGAAGGTGCTGAACTTATCTGAATATACCATCCTGCACTGGCTGGCGCTTCTTGTTACTTACAGAAAAATTCGAGTCTCCTCCCCCATACAGCAGCGCAGTATTGACTGGCTGAAAAAGAATTATTTGCTGGACCTGTCCGAGTATGATGTGATCATCGGCTACCGTGCAGACGATTCGTACTTTTCATTTGCAAGAGCTTTTATCGGAAATGAAATATCGCTGAATCAGCTGTCTTACGCTATGCGTCTTGGAAAACTGGGTGAGCAGATCGTGCTGAAAAGCCCGGCGGCCTTTGATGCGATCCAGTTTATTTCCTATGTGGGTGTAGATAATACCGAGTACTACGCCAAGCGTAAGGCTCGTGACGATGAGGCAAGAGCAGCGTATAAGGCAGAACTTGAAAATGACGACCTGAACGGTCTGTATATGCGTGATATTTTAAGAGAGGAGCTGACCCCGGATGACCCACGCTTACGATGAACAATATTTATCTGACGCTATGAATAACCTTGGCGAGATGATGGATTATGCGGTCAATACCTGCCATTTTGAGATCAATGAGTTTTTCGATATGTTCCTGGTAAGCGATCTGGCTGAGCAGTTTGCCAAGGGCGTACCGAAAGTTGTCTCCGGCATGTCCGGTGTGGAACTTGCTATGGAGGTTGTGCGAAAGAGCGGAGCGGATATGGAGCTGCCGGATGCAGAGGCTGAGTATGACCGTTCCCCGGAATACTGGTGCGGATGGATTGTGGCATTCTATCAGTGGTATACAGGAGTTTCATTCCGAGAGATGTCCCAGATTGTATCGATGACGGAAATCCGGAAGATGTATCCAACCCTTCACGAGGCATCGGAACTCAAGTTTGTGGATACCGTCAATGCGATTGCCCGTAGGAGCAAACCGCCAACAAAGCTGAGGATGCTGCGAAAGGCGTGCGGCTATTCGCAAAAGGAACTGGCAGAAAGGTCGGGAGTAAATCTCAGGACTCTTCAGGAGTATGATAACCGCGCAATGGATATCAACAGAGCCACCGGTGGCACCTTAATTGCCCTATCCAAGGTATTGGGCTGCCAGGTCGAGGATCTGCTGGAGTATGATTATGCGGAGGTAAAGGAGGAATAAGAAATGATTTACGCTTGTGATGCGTGCAAATATCTATTTGCATCTGATGAAGAGAATGTGACGGACTGCCCTGATTGCGGCAAGCATCAGGTCCGTCCGGCCACACAAGAAGAGATAAAAGAGTATGATAAACGAAAAAAAGAAGCCGATGAATGGTATAACGGAGGCGGTTCCCTTGGATAAACAGGAGTTCCGAGTCCGTATGGACCGAATCGTCAAGGCTCTGAAAGATGCCGGCTATGACCCGTATACGCAGTTGTACGGGTATCTGGAAACAGGTAATAATACATATATTACCCGCAAAGGCAATGCGCGTGATGAGATTGGCGAGCTGGATCGCGAGCTGGTCCGGGAATTCACGATGACATTGAAGAAAAGTGAGTAACTTCTGTGTGCGGGTTCAGGAAGAACAAATCGTAATTGGTGGGAATTAAAATGAATAAATTATTTAAGGATATAAGGTATCAATAAGGAGAGGTTGAAGAAACTGCCACCTATAAAAGTTAAAGCACAGAAGATCAACTCTTCTGTGCTCATATCATTCCATAAACGCCAGCCACTTATTCCCATAGGTATCTTTATAAAAGCGCTGACCAAATTCGTTTTCCACAAACCGATCTTTGACTGTATACCAGCCACGCATTTCCTGGCGCAGAACCTCATCTTTGGAAATGGGTTCCACCCAAACCCGGATGTATGTTCCAATTTCATCGCAGGACAGTTTCCTCCCTTCCGGGATGCTGTTACTCTGAAATATCGGCGGTAGTGCTGAAATCCGTATAGCATCACTAAACGGCAGTTCGCTTCCATCCAAAAACCGGATACGCTCATTGATAGCATCAACCAAACCCCAACGATTATTATTTATGAAGACAGGATGGTCGTGAAGAAATGGAAGAATATCTTTGTCTATGGATTCCGCAATACGGCGGAACGGATTTGAGGAATCTGTTCTGCCAAGCAAATAGTCCGTAGAGACGCCATATAGGTCTGCCATTTTCTCCAAAGCATCAATCGTAGGAAGTCTTCTTCCGGATTCCCAGTTGTTCACCGTAGCAGCGGAAACTTGTAATTGCTCTGCCGCATCTTTTTGGCTAATTCCCGACTGAACTCTTGCGTCTTTGAATCTGTATGACACTATGTTCACCTCCTGCTGATTAAAATGTCATATTCAGTTATTCTGAAGTTTGCTTTTTGCAATACTTTCCGGTCTTTATTCGCGCGTCTGCAGGCTTTTGCGCATCTTCAGGAATATCCAATTGTTACCGGCCTTTTGGGCACCCTCAATTCTGTTTTTTGAGCAAAGAAGAGCAAGATGCTTTGCAGAGATATTCCCTTTTTGCAGTTTCTAAAGCTGACAAATGTTTCATGTTTTAGAGGTTCCTTTTTTCCTTGAACTGCTTTCCAAGCCCATTATATTCAATTTCCTGAATAATATCAAGCAATCGGTACAATTATTTTAGTTTGGGAATACAGAATTTATTTTTAAGACGGTGTTGTTTAAGTTGACAATATTCATTCTAATGAATATAATGTAGATAATGATTGAAAGGAGGGCATTTTCATGGGCTTTATGACATCAGTTGAAGCTGGAGAAAAATGGAGTTTATCAAAACGCCGTGTTGCTGTACTATGCGCCGAAGGCCGTATTCCAGGAGCAGAGAAAAAGGCAAATGTATGGCTAATTCCTGACGATGCTGAAAAACCTGCGGATGCCCGTATTAAAAGCGGAAAGTATATTAAAAATGTGAAACCGAATAAAATAAGCTTAAAAAGATGAGAAAGGAAACTCTATAACAATGGTTAAGAGTTAAGAAATTCCTATGATAAAAAAGAAAATACATTCAGATTTTTCAGTATACAAATTTGTTTACTTTAGGAATCACATAGAAAGATGTGATTCTTTGTTTCCATGTTTTTTAAGCGCCTTGTATCAGCCTGTCCATTAAGCAGGATGCAAGGCGTTTTTTATTTTCAGCGGAAAGAAGGAAAAAACTATGGAATTAAATTATCAGTGCCCAATTTGCGGAACATCATTAAGATATGAAGGTTTGTGTTGGAAATGTCAGTCCGAGCAAGACCGAAAAAAGGTAATGAAATGGACAACAGAACAGATCAAAGAGAAACAGAGCAGATTGGTCCAAAACATCCGACGGCTGGGTGATACGGAGGACCCGGAGCTCACCGACTTTTGGAATCTGCTATCCTATCGGAACGCCATCACCCCGGAGATCCAGCGGGCGGCACTGGCCTCAGAGGTGTTCTGGCCCTGTGAGCTCTACTACCACGCGCCAGAAGATGTGCGGGACGCTTTAGTTGCTGCCCTGCTAAAAGCGGAGTACTCTCGGAATGCCGCTGACCTGATGAGTTGCCTTGCTATGCAGGGAGATGACAAGGCAATGGAGACCCTGCTGGAGCTGGAGCGAAATCCCCGGCCCTGGCGCAAGGGCCTCTATGTGGACCCATCCAGCTATGCGCAGATCGGAGGCTGGACCTTCAACAAGGAGGGCCAGAAAATCCAGCTCAACTTCGACACCTGCTATCCTATGGTCAAGGGAACCGCTGGCGAGAAATCTCCCGTCCGCATTGGCCGGGCGCGGGAGGACACCTGTCCCCACTGCGGCGGGCGTATGGTGGACATGCTGGTATTGGATGGCAGGGATGAGCGGCTCCGGTTCCTGGGGCTGGATGGTATCCTGACCGCCACCTGCTGCCCCAGCTGCGTGGGATTCCTGAAAGGCCCCGCCTTCAACCGCTTTTCTCTGGATGGCGGCGTGGAGGTCTTTCCCTCCGAACTCTTTGACGGGGCGGAGAAGATGGACTGCTATGTCAGTCCCGAGGACTACAAGGCCCTCACCGAAAATCCCTTTGTACTGGGCAAAGCGCCTGTGCCCCTGTTTTACGGCGCGGCCTGTGAGGATGTGAACACCATCGGCGGCTTTGCCAACTGGGTGCAGGACGCGGAATATACGACCTGCCCCCACTGTGGGAAGCCCATGAAGTACCTGGCCCAGATCCAGTGGGATACGGTGTTTGACTGTGCAGAGGGCGCGCTTTATGTGGAGTTCTGCCCGGACTGCCAGATCGTATCCATGCAGCACCAGCAGACCTGAGGGGAGAACCTATATGAGTTTGCCAAAGCGTGACGGCGTACATGGCCGTTATTATCTGATCCATAAGCCGGATACTGACCCTGAGGTGCTGGTGGAAGCGGATCTCTGCATTCAGGATGTGCTGAGCGGCGCCGCCCGTGAAAATCACGCCGCCTACCCGACCGTGGTGCGAAATCATAACGGAACGCCCTTTCTCCCCAATCAGCTGCTGGAGCGGCATCTTTCCCGGCTGCCGCTGAAGGAATTTCCCTGCGAGGATGCGGTTTCCATCTGCGACGCCATGCGGCGGCTGGTGGGCTGGGAAGAGATCCGCTATGAGTTGGAGAAGTACATAGAAAAGCAGGTGCAGGAACGCTGCTTCCTTGTGGGAGAGCGGGAAGATGGCTTTACCGTCTTTCCGCCCTGCGCAGTGCGGCCGGAATTGCGTCCGGAGGATGTGGACGAAGGATTGCTGCGCTTTGCCTGCTATGTGGCTGTCTGCCATACCGTGTATGGGCAGAGTTTTGAATCCCTCACCACCGAACACATTTTCGGCTTGGTTTCCCAAATCCGTCCCGACATGGTAAAGAAACTGAAAACCAACGGCAGCGGCAAATTGCCAAAGGACATCCAACAACGTAAGACGGTGCATTTCACCGCATCGGCCAATGACGCCTTTGCCACCATCCGCATCACCGCCAGGGACTCCACGGAGGAGTGCTATGCTGAAATCCTGGACTACCTGTGCGCGGTGCTGGAGCAGGAGGAATTCCCCCGCAGTTACTCGGTGGAGTGCAGAGGAAAGGAGAAAATCTATCTGCCCATTCCCGGCTTGCCCAAGAAGGGAGTCAATCAGCTCTTTGCCTGCGCTGTGCAACACCCCAATCTGCATCCGGCTATAGAGCGATACGCTCGTCTGGCTATGCGGGAGTATGAGTGGTACCAAAACCTCGCGGATGAAGCCTGCGCCATGCCCGGCTCTTTTGCTGTGTTCGCTCTGGGGCTGGAAGGAGAACAGTGGGCGCCGCTGGTGGCGGAGTATCTGGATCTCTGCGATGACGAGCACTCCTCCCTGCAAGAGAAATTCCTTCATGCCTTGATCCGGAAGTTTGGTTTCCAACCATGGACACTGGGCGTATTGGTACGGGGCGCATTGTCCATGCAGAATCTAAAGCCTGCAAAGGAGTTCCGCAGCCTGATTGCCAACGCGGAAAGCCTGGATGCGCTGCTGACAGTCAAGCGCCGCTTTTCCGCGTATCTCCTGCCGGAAGAGGACAAGGACCCGAAATTCCGGGCCATCGCTTGGCAGAGCCTGCTCTGGGCCATCTGGGGCCCGTCCTCTGAAAACGGCGGCAGCAAGGTCATCAAGACGGTGCCAAAGGAACTGAAAGAGAAATACCAGCAGGTATTTGCGTAAGGAGAACGTCATGAAAAAGAGAACGGTCAAGGACTTTATTGCCCTGTACGCCCAGGAAGATGGGGAAAAGCTGGTGCTGATCCAGAGCGGTACCAGCGCGGACAAAACCTTTCTGGATACTTTCTGGACGGCGCATACCCATGCCCTTGCCATGGCGGATGTCCAGACCGGACAGGTGATCTCCGGCCGATGCTACCTGAGCTGGCCGCTGACGGACAAGGAGCGGGAATCCGGCGGCTATTCCAAGCGGTTTGCCAAGGGCCGGATTTACCGGATCAAAGCCCGCGGCTGGAAAGGCGATGCCCTCAGCGAACCTCAGTGGTATGTCACGGAGATACTGGAGGAAGGCGTACCCTGTCCGGCACTGGAGGAGCTCTGGGCGGAATACACAAAGCCCATTCTTCTGGAGGACGAGGTGCTGGGAACCCTCACGCTGGATCGTGAAATGAGTATGTTCACCGGGACCTGCCGGTGGATGGGAAAAGAAGTCCAGATCTCGCTGGATGTGGAGATTGAAAAGAAAGCGTCCTGGACCCGCGCCACCAATGTGATGAAGAAACTGCTGGCAGATCAGGAAGTCTGGGATAAGTCCCTGCGGGCGATGGCTGCCCAGAAGCTCACCGCTCAGGCCAACGAATGGCTGGCGGACAATGACCAGACCGACCGGGACCCGGAGAAAGATCCCATCACCGGGGATGAGTTCGCCCGGCGCATCATTCTCACTGAGTTTTCGGTCTCCCCCGGCGGGCGTTTTACCGCTTGGTATGAGGACGATGATATGTTCTGGGGCCATGTGGTCACTGTGGATGGAACACTGAAAAAAGGCCCCATTGGTGCGGATATACAGGGGTGATACGGGAAAGGCGGTGAAGTCATGAATCAGGCGGAGACAGCAAAGCTGTCGGAGCTGCTTGAACAGTGGAATGATGCGGACGAGTTCTCCCGATGTATTGAGGCCATCGAAGCTATCCCGGAGCAGGAGCGGGGTTATTTTCTGACCGTCAAGCTGAGCCGGGCTTACAGCAATCTGGCGGTGCTGGGGGATCATAGAGCGCATGGGACCGACGGTGCAGTGGACGGGGCTCTCATCCGGCACGCCATTGACCTGTTGGAGTCCGTCTGCACCCAGGGGGAGAACGACCCCTACTGGAACGCCAGGATGGGCTATTCCTGTCTGATGGCATACCCCTCCGCCGCCACCGCCTATGAATACGCAAAACACTGGCTGGACCTGGCCCCGGAGGACCCGAATGCCCAAAAGCTGGTCCGGGACTGCGAGGAATATCTGGAGGAGGAAAAAGCCTTGGAGATAGATCAGAAAGAGCGGGAGGAGATTATCCGGCGGGAAACTCCCGATGATGGAAAGAGGGTTATATGTAAATGAACAGCGGGCAGATTACGGCTTTTTTACAGGAGCATTGGTATATTGCCTCGGTAATCATCGGTGCAGTGATTTTGATCGGAGCGATCCGCAACTGGAACTGGCTCTGCGACCCCACCGGTACGCGGGATGCCCACCGCCACGGCAGGGGATACCGGCGGGTGGTTTTCTTTTTGTTGGGTGTCCTCCTGATCGTGGTGAGTATCTGGGGATTTGTGCTGAAATTGAAATAGGAGGAGAATGGCTATGATGCCTGAAAAATATCCCACCTGGCTGGAAGGCCATGTGAAAGAGTGGACGGAGAAGCGTCTGCCCACCGTGACACTCTGCTCCTCCACCGGCAAGGAACTGCTGGAGGTTTGGTATTGCGGAGATCTGCTCACGGTGAAGGGAGAGCCCCAATCCTATATCGTAGATGGGGATGAGGTCCCCGGACTGGTGGCAGCCCGTGATCCGGAGAGCGGCGAGGAGTTCGTCATCTTTGACGGTGGGCGGCATGGCTACAACAATCTGTTCTGCGATGTACACGATCCATCCAAGCTGGAGCACCGTCCCCTCAAGCGGTATGGGATCCCTGCCTCCAAGCTGGTGGTGGAGCTGGGTTACAGCGTTGACTATGAGGACGAAAAAGAGGACTTCGAACCGGATGGGGCGGATACCGTGGAACTGATCAACGGTGAGCGGATGCCTTGGGAGCAGGTCAGGCGGGACGGCATTGATTATATCGCCCTTTACTATGTGAACGAGGAAGGGAAGCAAGTCCGGATTTTGGACGCAGAGCTGGCATGAGTATGGTGATTCAATCCTTTGACCATCTGCACGACAACAGGGTCCTGTGCTATTGCGCTGACTTTGAAGCACATATCCTGCATGTGGATACCCGGACTGAGGCCGGAGAGAACGTATCCGTTCACTTCACCGGCCTGCTGGCCCACTGGTTTGAGAATGTGATCCGGGACAACATCCTCTTCGGCATGGATGAGATCACCGTGGACGGCTTTTTTGAACAGTACAAAGACCTGCTGGGCGGGGCCGTCTCTTACGGCTTTCCCGCCTGTTGCAGCATCGAGGAACTGCGGGAGCGCATGGATCGGGAGCACATCCGGGTATTTGTCGTCGACTCTTCCCTTGGGCTGTGCGGATTTGTACTGGCCCAGGGGGTGGAACTGCAATGTCCATAACTGCCTATCAAGTGGAAGCAGTCGGACATGACCGAACTGGCGATGACTTCGGCTATGTGAATATTATGTACCGCTATGGCAACAAGCAGCCCTGTCCCCGGCCGGATCAGTGCGAAACGATGGAGGTCATGTGGGCGGATGCGAGCGTCTACGGGCCGCCTGCTCCCGGCAGCAAGGTGGGCGACTTTATCCAGACATGGCTGATGGGCTCCTGGAACTACGGGGTGTTTACCCACCGGGAGATCGCTCAGCGGCTCATGGATACCTTCACCGGCCTGAAGATCAAGGAACTGGCGTGGTTCGAGAACCCAAGGGAAAGGACGCTGAAAAATGGGAAGCCCCGCGTGCGCCGGGCCAGGTGGCTGCCGGAGCGGGAGGTGGAGCTGGTGTATCTCTACTCCGACTGCTATATTGACGCAAGAGAACCTGCTTCTGCCCAAACCGATTTTTTCACCGTCACAAGGATGGACGCCTGGGGCGTGAGCACCTGGTTCATGTGTACCCCGGAGGCCGCCGGGAAGCTGATCGCCATGGATTACGATAATCTGGCCGTCCAGGAAACCACCATTGTGGGATAGGAGAAAATGAATGATGACTTTGGAACAACTGC